>Ga0180435_10007252_pt1 | contig 10576 bp, 21 predicted proteins | sample SS_ome_3_FD_132467 | JGI IMG/M metagenome (GOLD analysis project Ga0180435, IMG submission 132467) | Hypersaline lake sediment archaeal communities from the Salton Sea, California, USA - SS_3_S_1 metaG | ecosystem: Environmental > Aquatic > Non-marine Saline and Alkaline > Hypersaline >... | reverse complement strand
TGAAGGGTATACAAAGGATCAATTAGATATATTGCACAACGGAATGCCACAAGAGGACAATAAACAACCATTTATGCAAGTTAAATTAACAGATGATTCTGGAGTCGATTGGTATATGGATCAAGCTGAAAGATTCAATGCTTTTAACTTCAATAAGTTCAAAGGGTGGGAGTGTTCATCTGGTTATAGAAGTATAATAATTCGTGAACCTTGTGGTAGTATAAAAAGATCATATTCATGCCATGATAAACCAATTGGCAATATTGAAACTGGTTTTAAATTGTATAAAAAAGTTGCTGAATGTGTTTCACCAACATGTGTTTCATCAGCAGACTCGAAAATACCAAAAAGAAAAAAGGGAAGTAAGTTGGATTTGTGGGCATAGGGGAATCATTAATGAAAGATACTGTATTTATACAACTTTATTCAAAAATTGAAAACTTGGGGTGGATTGAATTTAGCAATGGGTTTTCTGATACACATGATTTCTGCAAAAATAAAGGCGATCTTATATGGTTAAAGCATCAAAGAACAAATCATGCCATAGACTATACTGAAATTTTTCAAAAAGTTGAGTTTGTTATTGATAAAGGAACAGCATATGTAAGTGCATCATACATGAGTCACTTATATCAAATATATATATGGGCATTGAGATACCCAGAGGTTAAGTTCATTGTTGGAGGACCAGTAGTATTGAGCAATTGTTTTGAATTAGATTCAAAATTACCTGACAACATGGAATTAATAAATAGTAGTGTTGAAGATTATTTTTCTATACCCAATTTTTCTTATCCCTGGAATATAGAAATTCCTTCTGAGATACCAGATGAATCTGTAATCACATATTCATATACAATGGATAATAAATGCTATTGGAAAAAATGTAAGTTTTGTACTCTAAATACATTTGATGATACGATATGTTATAGATCTAGACAAAAATTAGATTTTGAGTTTAAAGATCTAAAACATAATCATATGACTTCAATTAGAATAGGCGCTGATGCATTGAAACCATCTTACATAAACAAAGTTGTAAATACTCTACCAACTTTTAAACAACTACATGAATATAGAATGTTTATAAGGTGTTCTAAAAAAGAATTAAAAGTAATAAAATCAATTTCTGATTTTGATAAAATGAGATTTACTATCGGAATAGAATTTCCTAGTAAAAAAATGTGGAAATATATGGACAAAGGATATACACATGAGGTTTCCAGAGACATCATAAAGCATTTATTAAATAATGGGGCAGATGTAAATATTAATATAATACTGGGATGGAATAATTTAACTATTAAAGACCTCAGAGAAATGGAACAATTCATGACAAGTATAGGTCCTTCACCAAAAATTACAGTTGTATTATATAAACTATTTATTTTTCCACAATCAGAACTTTCTAAACACTACGAAATGGAAAAAGAATTGAAAATAGGACCATTCAGATTAGGATTTTATCCAAAATTAAGCGAAGAACAAAAAAAGCTAGACAAGAGAGCAGCTAAATTTCTAAATAAGTGTGGAGCGAAATTAGTGAGAAAGGGTAAATATGATTAATAAAAAGAACAAACAATCAAATGAAGTATCATTGAAATTTATGAAGAAGGAATATATGTTTTCATTTCAATTTGTCGAGAAAGATTTTGATTACTATTATGATGAAATATTTGAATTTTGTGAAAGAGCAGAAAAAGAGACTACATTAGATAAAACTAAAAATAATATGAAGGCAGAAGGTTGGGAAAAATATCCCGAATCTCTACTTTATAGATTATATTATAGTCGTAAATATGACGATGGTAACGGAGCTCTTTCAATTTTATATGACAGTCCTGGAAATATATGTTCAATGGCAGGAGTTGAAAGACATACAAATAATATTGCTATCATGGCAAAGAGATATTATGTAAGAAGAAAATACAGATTCATGCCATTACTTAGTAACTTTATACTTGGTCCTCAAGTAGAGTGGGCAACAAAAAAAGGATTTAAGGTATGTCTAATAACTGTTAATGAATATCAAAGACACACAGTTTTACAATTATTTAAAAGGGCACAGAAAAGAAAAGCTATGATTCTTGGAGACAAGGTATACCCAGAAGGTAACATATATGAGAAAATGCAAATTGTTCCTGTAAAGACATTTATAAATGGAGAATATCAATTTATAATAGTTCATAAGATAGATGATAATTATAATTTAGATTATGAGGAGTTAAAATGAAAATAACAGAGAATACTTTTGATCAGGTTTATGTAGATATCAATAGCAAGTGTAATACGGTTTGTCCTTGGTGTTGTAATTTGAAATACAAAATACCTGACATAACTCCGGAAAGATTTGAGGAAATATGTAAAGGGTTACCAAGACCTGCTGAAATCCGATTTTTAGGAGGGGAACCGACAATACATCCCCAGCTAATGGACTTAATTGATATAGCAATAAAACATAGACATTTATTATCAATTATAAGTAATGGTATTAAGTTTGCGGATATGGATTTCTGTTTAGAATTAAAAAAGCATAGTCCTGTAGTTCTTAGTATATCAATGGATTCTATAGTGGATAGAGATGTGCAATATCAGGCACTTAAAAATTTACATGAAGCTCGTCTTAGAAGAGGAGCTATAACTTCAACAATAACGGAAGATAATCATTCAATTATAAAACATATGAGAGATATTGCTGAAGAATTTCCAAGTATAAGATATCTCCATTTCAGAAATATGATTAACGATAGAGATGCCATACCATTTAGACGATTGAAAGAATTAGTAGCTGAAGTATTTCCTGAATGGAATGATCCTAAAAGCATAGTAAGGGATGGCAAATATTGGAAGGATAAAAAGTGTTGTGGTTTGTGTGAAGTTAGATGGGTTACGGATAGAATCCAAATTATGATTTTAGATTCATCAAGAGCTAAAGAATGTCACATTAGAGGATATGTTGATAACGAAACTCTTACAATAAACGAATTTTTTCTTGAAATAAAAAGGAGAAACACTCTATAAAATGCTAAAACTGAATCTTGAAAGAACAGAAAAGAAGATTGATGTACCTCCCGAAGTGAAAAGTATATTTAAGGAGCCGCTTATAACTTATTCGCTTTCAAAAGAAACATCTCTCTATTTGAACTCATTTATAATATTTGATTTTCAAAATGATAAAGCTATATATTTGAAATCTGCAACGGAACAAAATAAGAATATATTTTTTGATAGCGAGTTCAAAAAAGAAAATGGTATAGCTCATGCTGTTACACCACTTGAACCAGGAAAATTTTTAAGTTTTGTAATGTCATTTGATACTTTCGCTAAAACCGATAGGACTTTTAGAAAAATCGATTTAGATGAAAACACAATGATTATAATTAGTAGTGGTGATGTTGGGTGTCCTAATGCATTAATTAGTGATACATGTGACAGATATAAAGACGGAACATTTTATATATGTATGTTGAATAATGAAATGTCTGAATATTACAAAATGGATCCACAATTTAATGTTGAAAAAGTCTTTGAACATAAGAGTGTATTTTTAAAACCACCTCATCATGTGGTTAGATATAAAAACCTTATATTCTCAACTGGTTTTTTTGAAAGAGCATTTAAGATTGGTGATCAAATATTTAAATCTGATAATGAACTTAAAAATTATGTATATGACAATCTAAAAAAAGACTTTGAGAATCAAACTGAATATGATGATTACGATAAATTCATACAAAATAAAGGATCGTTTTTTGATATAACAACGAAAGATCCAAAATATACATATGAAGTAATGCCTGGAAAAGTCCTTGTTTATAATATGGATACAGATAAAATTCAACAAGTTCCTGTTGGTTGTAGTCCATCACATGTTGTTATAGATGAAAAAGAGGATTGTGCATATATACTATCAAATAATATAACAGGCATTGATGGTAAAGTTTTTTATTTAGCACCAGGTCGCCTTAGTAAATTAAAAATATTACCACATGGTGTTGAAAAAGTAAGTGAATTTTATGATTTGAAAGGGTACAGATTTACAAGTCATAAATTAATAAAAATTGATGGTCATCCCTATATTGGCACAATTGGTCATCCAAATAGATTATATATGGTTGATTGTCACACTATGAAAGAAGTATATCACTATGATATAAAAGAGAATATATTGGGTAAAGTTGAAGGTGATGTAAGAAAATATTTAAATGATATTTATGATGCATCGGCAGCTGATCCTTATAGATACTCAGCGTTAGAAACTAGAGGCGATTTTATTATATTAGTTAATCAAAGTGAGGTATTATTTTTCTGTTTAAAAACAAGAGAAATAAAATACTCTATACCTTACGATCTACCTGAAAATTATTTTCAATTCACACAACATTGTGATTTCATTAGGTAGGAGGAATAAAAAATGGCATACATAGTTACATTGAAAATTTCTGCCCCATTAGGCAATTATGCAGATATAGATGCATTTGATACAGCAGTAAGAGCAACAATCGATGAAGATGTTAGTAATGCTATAGCAACTGCTCTTTCTAGTGGTGATCTTTTAACATATGATAAAGTTTTAGATGAGGATGCAACACATTATTCATACACTTTTACATATGATTGGCTTGATGAAGCAGCTTATCTGGCTGCTGTTGCAAATCCATCAGTTGCGGATGACAGAAATGCTTTAAACCTTAATTTCATATTTGAGAAAACTCTTCCATAAGAAAGGATTCAACATGCAAGATTTTTTGAAACGAGAATTTAGATCCCTTGAAGGGGAAAGCACATACGATCAAACTTTAATTTTATTTGGTTTACTAGAACCGTTTCTAAAGGAAACTATACGAACTTGGTTGTTTATAAAAGATATAGATAACACATATGACCAAGCAGTTAGAGCTAGAAATAAAGTCTTTGACAGGAATGGTTTGGTGCCAGGTAATCATTTCTTGGCAAGTACAGGTATTGGAAGACCAGATGATCAGTTTTATCCAGGAGAGCTTATTCATTTAGATGCTTTAATCGTCCCAGGATTAGATCAAAACAACCTTATCCATATGTCTCATGAAGATGTGATGCCAAATACATCAACATATGGTGTACGGTTTGAAAGGGGTTCAATATATAATGCACAGGAATGCTCTTATTATATAGTATCTGGTACAGCAAGTATAGATAGTTCTGGTAATGTAAAATACCTTAACGATCTTGAAAAACAAACATACCATGCTATCAATAATATAGATTCTCTTTTGTTTAAGTACGATGAGAATATACATAACGCTAAAGAAATTATTGGATATGTAAGAAACCCCAATGATGCAAAAGTTGTTGAAGGCATATGTAAAAGGATTCTTCCTAATACAAAATGGATAATAATAGAAGGAAAAATTTGTCGCCCCGAGTGGCTAGTCGAGTTTGAAACTACAATTAAATCAGATCGAGGGTGGAAAAGATGGACAAAAAGATAGAGCAGTTTATCAAAGCCAGAGATCATGTTCTTAATACAGTTGGACAAAAAATTGAACTGTTTTTGACAGGCGTATGGGATCCGATTATCAAATATCAATTAATAAAAGAAACCGTAGACATAATTCAAAATGAACTAATAGATTTATTTCCTGATATACCAGTTAAATATTTACCCAGATGTCGATTTAGAATATTTGAAAAAGATATGCAAATTGAAGCGGGAATACAAAATTATTATAATCATGAACCAGAGTTAACATTTTTAGGAACAACTGCTATATCAGATGAAATGTTTGACTGTTATTATCGAAATGCATACGACCCATCTTTCGATTATATGTTTATTGCAAGATATGGTCATGAGAAAGGAGATTATTATCAAGGGTCAAAAACTGCTGTAGCAGAATATTATCTTGGACAATATACGCCGTTATCTTTGGCGTATGGATTAGCTGTTGAAGATGGGTTTATAGGATAGTTCTATATATATAAATTACTATAATGAATATTTATTTTTAAGGAGATAAAAATGAGCGAAAATCAACCAGAACCAAATCATTATATGATTGAATTTTTATGTGCGAATTGCGGGCATAGATATAAAAAACAAATCAGAAAAGGAACTCCAGCAATGGGACAAGGTGGATTATGTCCTAACTGTGGAGTAAGAGATAATACTGCAGGCGTAGGAGGACATCGAGTCATTCGTGATAATGAAAGTTCAGATCCAACAGGTGGGAGACAAGTCCTTCTAGAACAAAACCAATTCTAATTATTTTTTATTTAGTGAAAGGAGAGTTATATGTATTTTGCGGCAGCAGTTTTAATCTTGGCAGGAATATTAATTATAACAGTCATTTATTACCATCAAATTAAATTAAAGAAACATGCAGTTCTTAAAACAATGCGAGATATGATTCTTGGTGCTCTTACACATGAAGCAGAAATTCCAAAATGGGAACTGCGAAATAAATGTAAATTCTCAACAACTGTATTTTTAGATATCTTAAAGAGATTAAAAGAGGATCAATTTATCGCAACATTGAAAACCGAAGATGTAGATGTAGTATCATTCACCACATATGGTATTGAATATTACAAAACGAAAGTGATGTGATAATGGGAAGAATACAGCAGAAATCAAAAGACTATAGGATACCTGTCCATTTAACACGAACCCTCAATATAACAAATTGGAGATATATAATTGTCTATGAAGATGTTACTGAGAAACAAGGATTAGACGTTTGCACAAATAAAAACCAAGTTTATTTCATAGAATGTATATCCCTATCTGAATTTATCAAATTAAATCTTGAGAATGATTCCGGTCTATATAAATATAAATTCAAATGTAATCATATACCATGCAGTAAATGTGGTGGCAGAGGAGTTATAGACTGGATTGATAAAGCAGTTGCTTCTTTTGAACCAAAGGAACCAACATCTATAGAATATGAAAAATATAAAATCGATAAAAAAGGACAGATTAATATTTATGAAATAAACGCTCCTTATCTTGATTATAAAGCAGTATCTATGATTTGCAGTCCTGTTTTAGTAAGAATGTACTCCAGCACCCCCAAAATAAAGAAAGGTGAAGAAATGTGTAATGAATGTTTTGGATGTGGTGTTAGAATGCCTCGTGAAAATCATATGGGACAGGCAACATTTGCTTACCCTTAAGGAATATAAATATTCCTATATATAAAGGAGTAATAAATGGTAAAAAAAAAGATCCCGAGTTTAACAAACAAATCCGAACATATTTGTTACAAATGTTTAGTTAAAGCATGTTGTAAAAAATGGTGTTCGGATTTTTATCGCTGGTTAGAAGAATTACAAAATGCACATGGAAAAATAAGTGATGTAACAATGGTGCATTATGTTGTTAAGCATTCAAGGAAGGGAGAAAATTCATGGAGTCTAAAATAACAGTAAAAGTTGATGGGAAAAAAGTAGATCTAGAAGATGCTCTTGATGTATTTGAAGATCTGTTTGATGATGTTGAATCAGCATTTGATCATATGGAAGAAAGATTCTCTGCATTTGATTCCAACATAAGCAGAAAATTAACTGATCTAAAAATAAAACTTGCAGCAAAACAACCTCACAAGTATAAGTTTATTCCTGAAAGTGTATATGAACAGGAGAAAATGCAGGAAACAATAAATAATCTTAGATCTTCAGTTCAAAGAAATTTGAATAAAAGAAAGATGATTGAAATGAGAAATGTTATGCTTGCAATCCTATTTTCTATTTCATTGACTATTATAGCGAGTTTAATATTATTTACAGATAATGATAAAAAAGAAACATCCACACCAACCACTATTGAAAAAATAGTCCCCACAGAAAACACTCAATCATCTTCAAATACAGACGGTAAATTATAATGCAAATATTCTCATATAAGGGTTGTCAAAAATGTCTTGTTAAATCATGTTGTCAAAAAATATGTCAAGAATATAAAGATCACATCTTAAATAAAAGTGGTATTAATATTTCAGCAAAGGATATTTCGCTTCAGTCTGCTGAAGCATTTGTAGCTATGAACCTTTTTATTGAGGGAGATACAAAAACAAATTCTTCAGCTTCAGAAAATATCGTTGAATTGTTAATGATAGCAGCAGAAAAACATACCTGAAAAAGACCATATAACCTATTGATTTTATTAGGTGTAAAAAATCCCTTAGTTTATATAACGAACCGTTTTCAGTTTAAAACTCAAGAAATTCACATTCAATAAAATCAATAGGTTACAGTATGGTCAGATTAACAAAAACGCTTATTTTGCATTTTTTATTATAATTATAATTAAGAAAGGGTAAATATGGTAATAGAAAAGAAAAAGACATATCTAAGTACCCGTGATGCGAATATATTAAGACGATATTGTATAGGATGTCGCTTCTTTATTCCAGACAAACCAGTAGTTGATATATGTACATTGGTTGGTTGGTATAAGATAGATAATATACAAGAGGTTGTTGGATATGTCAAAAAATGCCCTTGTAATCAAAAGTGTATTGTCAAAGCATCATGTATGGATGAGACATGTCCAATATGGATGGAGTATTTAAATGAGGCAGTTGAATATAGACAATGCAAAAAATTAGGATTAGAAAATGAAAGCACTATGTGAAACATGTTTGAAATATCCCATATGTAAACCTAAAAAAGAAATTTTTTGTCCCGATATATGTGATTGGTTGCTTAAAGATAATTGTATGGGTGATGAAGAAAGAGTTAAAAGAATAAACCATTTTGAAAAATTTTATGGAAAAGAATTATCCATAATATCTCGTGCAATAATAAAATTCAAAAAACAAAAGGATCAATTCTCATGCTCAATAATAAAGAATTATTAGTTACTAGACAAAATTGCAAAGGTTGTGTTATGACTAAATATAAATGCTTTGTTAAAGAATCTATGCCCGAACTTATATATCAGTGTCCATGTTCTGAGTGTATAGTAAAAATTACATGTAAGACTGGTCAAATATGTCAAGAATATAATGACTTTTTTGATAGAATCCATAACGACCCTCATTACTCACAAAGGTTAGAAGAATATGAAACCAAGCATAACACAGATATTATCCCCGAAGTGTAAAGAAATGAAGTGTATATTATATCCAACGTGCCGGAATAAAAGAACAGTTCAATGTAAAGACCTAAGTATGCATTACACATTTCATTTTAATATCTACAGCAAATATACAGCTTCCCATATATGGAAATATATAAATAAAGTCCTTCCAAAGTTATGGGCAATTGAGGAGATAGCAATAAATGATGTTATCTACCCTGTAATAGTTCACCCAATAAAGGCATATACCAATGACACAGATATTTAAAATCCCATGCATATCTAATAAATGTATTCTACTTCCTGTGTGTAAAGCAAAATCTGATATAGAGTGTAAGAACCTAACTCAATATTATGGTGATAAAACAAATAGGAAATTTCACTCAGGCGATAAAGTTTGGATAGATATAAATAAAATATTGCCTAATCTAGAAAGAATACAAGGACCGCTTGTCCATAGGGGGAATTTAATATATAGAACTTATATGATACATAAAGACCCTCATGGACTTATGAACTATACGGAGGATCTCAGCAATGACAAAACCAATATCAAAATATCCTGAACCTCCATGTAAAAAGAAAAAGTGCATAGCATATCCAGCATGTATATCAAAAACACATATACATTGCGATGATCTTTTTCAATATAGAAGTAGATTAATGATGAATAGAAGATTATATACAGAACCATCAATATGGTTTAAAATAAAAAAGACTATTCCAAAAATCGTAGAAATAAGCAGAACAATACAAACCGTTGAAGCAGGAACAGGTAGAGTTGTTAATTATAGACAGCATGTCAATATAAATGAAAGGCAAGGATAAATATATGCGAGAAGTTAGTTATTATGGTGAAAGGATGCATATAATAAAAAAATTAGAATACACAAAACCAACTAAACCAACAATACCATGCATCGAAAATAAATGTTTGAAGTTTCCAGTATGCAGAAATAAGGATATCATTATATGTGATTTATTATTGAAACGATACAAGGAAATTGAAGAAGAAGGATCATGGGATGCATGGGATGTTATAAGAGATTGGTTTGGTAGGTTACACAATATAAGATTACCAGATCATGAATATAGCGTTATGAAAGAGGTATAATATGAAATTAGAATTAAACTATCCTCCATGTAAGGTAAATAAATGTTTAAAATATCCCATGTGTAGCCAAAGGAACGTTATCAACTGCACCATATTATCATCAGCATCAGAAAAAATATACACCAAATTAAAAAGAAAAGAGTTTTGGGATCATATACATAAATCCTTTCCTTATTTAATACTCATGTTAGATGATAATAGGAAGTTAAAATACTCAGATGAAAAATATCTATATTCGATACATATGTTGAAAAAGATAGAAGAAGCAAAAAAAGAGAAACTCATTATCATTAAGAAAAAATAACAGATGGACCCCCACACCCATCCGTTATTTTTTTGTAACTTAACATGCTCAGATATTTGAATCAAGACATTTTTTAACAACTAACCAATTCCTG
>Ga0180435_10007251_pt1 | contig 10576 bp, 14 predicted proteins | sample SS_ome_3_FD_132467 | JGI IMG/M metagenome (GOLD analysis project Ga0180435, IMG submission 132467) | Hypersaline lake sediment archaeal communities from the Salton Sea, California, USA - SS_3_S_1 metaG | ecosystem: Environmental > Aquatic > Non-marine Saline and Alkaline > Hypersaline >... | reverse complement strand
CGAGGAGTTGTTGATCAGGACCTGGGTAGACAGCTTCAAATATACCAGCAGTGTCAGAAGATATGATTTCTACCGCAGATCAGATAATTCACCTGCCGCTGAGGCGTCAACAGTCTGGGTATACATAGACCTTAAAACAGGCAGACCAGGCCCTATACCTGAGACGCTCAGGAAGTTATATATTGAAGGTGGTCAGGAGGAGTTCTCAGATTAAACAGGTGCAGCTTGGATAGTCGCTGGGTAAAACTCGGTATAGCAATTCTGCTCTCAGGCGTCACTTTCTGGATGTTTCGTGACAACCCTGAACTTGGAGTGGGCCTCTCCATAGTCATTCTAATAGCCACGCTTTGGGTAACCGAGGCATTCCATATCACCTTCACCGCCTTGCTGATACCCGTGCTAACTGTGCTTACAGGAATCTTCACTGTCACAGAAGCATTCAGGGAATTTGCCAATCCCATTATCTTCCTGTTCCTGGGTGGGTTTGCCCTTGCGGCGGTAATGCGAAAGCAGGAAATTGATCAACGTCTGGCCTGTGGCCTTATCCGTCTTGCGGGTGGGCGCAGAGACCTCGCCATTCTGCTACTTTTTGTAGGCACTGCCTTCCTGTCCATGTGGATATCCAATACCGCAACGGCCGCCATGATCCTGCCCCTGGCCCTTGGTTTGCTTGCAAACCGTCCGTATGAAAACAATAAACGGTTGTACTGGTTCGTCCTGCTTGGTGTTGCCTATTCAGCCAATATTGGCGGCATTGGCACCGTCGTTGGTAGCCCTCCAAACGCCATAGCGGCCGCGAATGCGGATATTGATTTCCTGCAGTGGATGTCATTTGGTGTGCCAGCGGTAATGATCATGTTGCCGCTGATGTTATGGTTGCTGTGGCTCTTGCTCAGGCCAGCTATAGATCAGACGCCTGTTCCACAGGTGGAACAGCAGCCATTGAATCGTGAGCAGATGATGACACTGGCCGTATTCGCTTTAACGGTGCTTCTGTGGTTGCTAAGCAAACCGATTTGCCTGTTGCTAGATATCGGTGGGGGGTTTGATGCGATCGTGGCAATGAACGCACTACTATTGATTGGTGTGTTACGCCTGGCTAGCTGGAAAGATATCGAATCAGGGGCAGACTGGGGTGTTTTACTGCTGTTTGGTGGTGGCTTGACCCTGTCCGCTATGATGCAGTCTACCGGGGCCAGCCACTATCTGGCCGAACAGGTTGTCAGCATCTCAGATGGTATGCCATTGGTTGTATTTTTACTCATGTCTGCGGCCCTGATCATTTTTCTGACCGAAATCACAAGTAATACGGCTAGCAGTGCCTTGCTGATTCCGATATTTATATCGATAGCTCAGGCCATGTCGCTACCGCCGATGGTCTTTGCCGTGCTGATCGCTGTCGGTGCATCCTGTGCCTTCATGTTGCCTGTCGCAACACCACCAAATGCCATCATTTTTGGTTCTGGTTACGTACCACAACGGCAAATGATGCGAACTGGACTCAGGCTTAATCTGGTCATGATCTTCCTGGTAGGATGCGCTGCATGGCTGGTGCTCAAATTATGATTAGTCCCTAAAACCCTGCGGGGATTATTGCCTCTGGGGCAGAAGGGACTAGTCTTGTTAACAATCAACAATAAATACGGGGATTTATCATGTATCGCCTGATTTATAAAAGCAGGAGTGTCGGGGAGATCGACTGGGATGTCGTAAAGGATATCCTGCATCGCTGTGAGAAGAGCAATGCGGAAAACGATATCACGGGCGTACTGCTCGCAACCAACACCCATTTTTTGCAGGTGCTTGAAGGCAGGTACGAAGATGTGAACCGGACCTTTATGCGAATCGTTAAAGACTCTTTGCACGCGGAGATTCAGCTTATTGCCTTCAGCGTGATTGATTCACGCATCTTTCAGCATTGGGGTATGAAGGGAATCGGGGTATTCAATCTGAACAAGGAAGTGGAGTTCGAGCTGATTCAGAAATATGGAGAAGAAGAGGGTGGGGTGAAGTTTCCTCTTGAGGAATGGATGGCCCTGGCCATGATTAATGATATCGATATGGTCTACAAGCTACCTGGCTGGAAAACCTGATTTATCGACGGACCAGAAAATCCACCAGGGGGTGCAAGGCTCCCCGAGCATCGGCTTCCATGGAGATAGATAATATTTCGGGCGCTCTTCTGCGTGGTTCTCCATACTGGTTGCTCTGTATAGAGGGTTGTTCATCTAAAAGCATTAATACAAGTGTATTCTGATCGGCAAGGACTTCATGGACGAGCAGGTGCTTCCCCTCAAAGTGGAAGCTACTACCAACCAGGCTGTTCAGATGTGATCGTTGCGATGCATTCATAATTGATATGATAGTGTCATGAAATGGAAGCAGATCAATAAAACACCTCTTTACCATGGTTTCTTCCGCTTAACGGCACATGAGTTAAGCCACGAATTATTTGCAGGCGGTGATAGTCCATTACTCGTACGAGAGCTGCTAGACAGAGGCAATGCTGTCGGCGTTCTGCCTTATGACCCTGTTCGTGATGAAGTGGTTCTGATTGAACAGTTTCGGATAGGTGCAAAGGATGACCCTGAGGGTCCCTGGCTTATTGAGATTATTGCGGGATACCAGGAACTGGATGAGGTGCCTCAGGAAGTGGCCGTTCGAGAGGCTATAGAGGAAGCAAACTGCAAGGTCGCTAGTTGTATCCCGATTAAAACTTATTACTCCAGTCCTGGTACTTCCAACGAACAGATTCATCTATTTCTGGGCAGAACCAGTACCGAAGGCCTGGGTGGCATTCATGGTCATCGTGAAGAGGGTGAAGATATTCGGGTTCATGTATTAAATAGTGCAAGCGCATTCGAGTGGCTGGACTCTGAAAAAATAGACTCGGCTATGCCAATCATTGCCCTGCAGTGGTTCAGGAAAAATCGAGAAGCAATAAGAAAACAATGGCTGGAAGGAAGCGCTGATGGCTAATCATGATTTGAACCGACTCTGTCAGTTACTTCATATAGACACGGACAATACCAACGATTTTGCCTATCAGACTATGGAGGTAGAGGGGCAGTCTCTTATTCATGTTGTTCCTGGTGATGGAAGCCTTGCCTACATCTGGATGGTTCTTGGTAGTACGAATATTGCTGAGGCTATGGGAAAGCTTGTCGAGCTGGGAGAAGAGGAGCAGGTTTCAAGGCAACTATCTACTTTCAGGCTGGTGCTAGCCACCCCCGACATCGGCGCTATCGAATTTGAGGCGCACAGGCTTTTCAAGGAGATAAAACCTAAAAGGCCATCGACGGAACTCATCCTTTCCGAGCTTTGAAGATATGCTGTACCGGTTTTCACTACATATCCCCTATGAGGAATATCTGCGTTTTTATCGAGCAGAAACCCGGGCTGTACAGGTCAAAACTGCAGAAGGAGTAACGCTGCGCTTTCCCGCCGAGCATCTCAGGCCATTCATCACGCATGATGGCATCCAGGGTTTTTTTGAGCTGGAGTCATCTGATACAGGCAATAAGTTTATTGCTCTCCGTCGCCTGGGCTGAAGCGTAATATTTCCCTATTGCTTCTGAGCAGGCACAATAGGTCTCATGAGTATTTCAGTAAGCCTTGTTAGCCAGCTATTGTTCATTGCCCTTGGTGGAGCCATAGGTGCTGTGCTGCGTTTTGCGGGTTCAAATGCTGTTTATTCTTTTCTGGGGCGGGACTTCCCCTACGGTACGTTAATGGTCAACGTGCTGGGATCTTTCCTGATGGGCCTGCTGGCCATCCTCTTTATCGAGCGTCTGGATAGCGCGCCCGAATTTCGTGCCTTTTTCCTGGTGGGTGTGCTGGGTGCTTTTACCACGTTTTCGACCTTTTCTATCGAAACCTTTTATCTCATAGAGCAGGGTGAGGTGCTTAAAGCCGGACTGAATATGCTGCTCAGCGTCGTTTTATGCGTTATCGCGGTAAGTATCGGGATATTTCTGGGGAGGGAGTTATGAATGTGACCGTGGCAAGGGTTTATGTCACAGAGGGTGATCATGTCCTGAAGCAGGCCCTGGAAATCCTGCATGACGACGTCAAGGTGCGTGGCGTAACCTGTTTTCGGGGCATTAGCGGTTTTGGTGCCAGTGGTGAAATGCACTCCTCGAGCCTGCTGGATCTTTCCCTGGATCTGCCAATCGTTATTGAGTTCTTCGATGAACCTCCCATTGTCGAGCAGGCACTGGATCGACTGGCTGGGCTGATTCCTTCCGGGCATGTGATAACATTCGCAGCCAATCTCAATTAACACATCGCAAAGACATCATGCTTGACCCGAAACTGCTCCGATCTGATCTTGATCAAACTGCCGCAACCCTGGCTCGTCGTGGATTCGTCCTCGATATAGAAAAATTCAATGAATTGGAAGAAAAGCGCAAGGTAATTCAGGTTAAAACCCAGGAATTGCAGAGCGAGAGAAATACGCGTTCCAAGGAAATTGGTAAGGCCAAGGCGCAGGGTGAAGATATCCAACCCCTGCTAGACCAGGTGGCCAGTCTTGGTGATCAGTTAAAGGACTCTGAGTCTGAACTCCGCGTCCTGCAGGCCGAGCTTGATGTGATGCTGATGGGCATTCCCAATCTACCTGATGACTCCGTTCCCGATGGCGATGATGAAGATGCAAATGTCGAGATTCGTCGCTGGGGCGAACCAAAAGAGATGGGGTTTGAGCCCAAAGACCATGTCGACCTTGGAGCTCATGACGGCCTGATGGATTTCGAGGCAGGCAGCAAGCTGACCGGGTCGCGTTTCACGGTCATGCGTGGCGCCATGGCCCGCCTGCATCGAGCGCTCATCCAGTTCATGCTGGATACACATACGCAGGAGCACGGTTATCAGGAAGTCTATGTGCCCTTCATGGTCAACTCAGACAGCCTGAAAGGCACCGGGCAGCTGCCAAAATTTGAGGAAGACCTGTTCAAGCTTACTTCGGAGCAGGGCTATTACCTGATCCCCACCGCAGAAGTGCCCGTTACCAACCTGGTGCGTGATGAAATTGTTGATGATGACGCTATGCCCATGCGTTATGCCTGTCACACTCCGTGTTTCCGCTCGGAAGCAGGCTCTTACGGCAAGGATATTCGTGGCCTGATTCGCCAGCACCAGTTTGAAAAGGTGGAAATGGTTCAGATGGTTCGTCCATCTGAATCCTGGCAGGCACTTGAGGACCTGACTGGCCATGCGGAAATCATCCTCCAGAGGCTGGGGCTTCCATATCGTGTTGTCAGCCTGTGTACCGGCGATCTGGGATTCTCAGCCGCCAAAACCTATGACATAGAAGTCTGGTTGCCGGGTCAGGCTAAATATCGCGAGATCTCTTCCTGTTCGAACTTCCTGGATTTTCAGTCGCGACGCATGAAAGCGCGCTGGCGTAATCCAGATACCGGTAAACCTGAGTTACTGCATACGCTAAACGGTTCTGGCCTGGCGGTAGGGCGCACCCTGGTAGCTGTCGTAGAGAACTACCAGGATGAAGAAGGCAGGATACATATCCCCGATGCCCTCCAGCCTTATATGGGCGGTCAGAAGGTCATTGAATAAGTACGTCGACAGAGTGCTTCTGTGTAAACCATCCAGGATCACAGGATGGTGTTTCTTCCTGTTGCTGATCAGCAGTTTTACTTCAGTGTTTGCAGCATCAGATGAGGATGAGCTCTCTGATGCAGAGTTCTTTGATGACACGCCTCAAACTCGTGACATTGTTTATCCAGACTGGTTTAAAAACAGTTTCCTGGATCTCAGGGAAGACCTCAATGATGTAAAGGCAGCCGACAAAGCCGGACTGGTTGTTTATTTTGGCCAGAAGAACTGTGCCTATTGCGAAGCCCTGATGGAGCGTAACTTCGGTCAGAAGGATATAAAGGAATACTCTCAGAAACATTTCGACATTGTGCCCCTGGATATCTGGGGAAGTCGGGAAGTCATAGACCTGGATGGCCAGAACCTCGCTGAAAGAGACTACGCGATCCGTGAAGATACAAACTTTACGCCATCATTGTTGTTCTACGATAAAAACGGCAAGCTTGCCCTGAAGCTACGTGGTTATTATCCACCCTATAAATTCCGTGCCGCACTCGAATACGTGGTAGACGGTTTTTATCAGAATGAGCGCTTCAGGGATTACCTGTTACGGGCGGACCCACCGGCTAAGTTTGAGGTCGGCGATCTTAATGAGCGTGAATACTTCCAGAAGCCGCCTTTCATCATGGATCGCTCACGTTTTAAGGCCCAGAAGCCACTGGTAGTGTTCTTCGAACAGCGTGAATGCCACGCCTGTGATGTGCTGCATACGGAGCCCCTGGAGGACCCCGAGGTACTTGAGCAGTTGAAATATTTCGATTCAGTGCAGCTTGATATGTGGTCTGATGTGCCTGTCATTACACCTGGGGGTGAACGGACTACAGCCAGGGACTGGGCCAATCAGCTAGGCCTGTTTTTTGCGCCCACGCTAGTGTTTTTCGATGAGTCAGGCAATGAAGTCTTCAGAGTGGAGTCTGTAGTGCAGATGTATCGACTCTCGCGGGTACTGTCTTATGTGCAGCAGAAAGGCTACTTAACATCACCTGATTACCAGCGCTGGCATGGCATAAGGCCGGTAAAAGATTCACTCAGGGAATAAAAAAAGCCCGCCATAAAGGCGGGCTTTTTACTGAATCAGACCGAATTACTTCTGAGTTTCAGTTGGCTCTGCAGTAGCAACGCGATCTTCAAAGGCCTTGCGACGCTTTTCGATCTCTGCTTCACGAGCCTTGATAGCTGCTTCGAACTCTTCTTCAAACTTTTTCATTTCAGCTTCACGTTCCTGCTGACGCTTGTCGAAGTAGGCTTCCATCTGCTTGTGGTAGTCTTCCAATTCCTTTTCACGCTGCTCGAAAGGCATTGCTTCAGGACCACGTGCTACTGGAGCATCAAAAGCGGGGCGCTCAAAAGCTGGGGCAGGGAATGCAGGCTCTTCAAATGCTGGCTGGTTCTTGGCCCATTCCTGCATCTGCTTCTGGTGGGCTTCGAAAGCGGCCTTACGCTGCTCTTCCATCTTGGCGTAATGTTCCTGCATCTGCTTCTGGTGAGCTTCATAAGCAGCCTGCTGTTCCTTGATCTGTTCTTCAGTCATAGGAGCTGGCGCATAAGCGTAAGGCGCATGACCATAACCGTTATAACCACGGCCGTCATAGCCATTGTAGCCATAACCGTCTCCGCTACCGTATCCGTAGCCATGACCACGACCACGAGCTGAGCTGCTGAAGCTAAAGTCGAAATCGGCGTCTGCGTCGAAATCACCAGCGCCATAGCCATTGCCGTATCCATTGCCATTTCCGTAACCGTCGTTGTAACCGTTACCGAACCAGTTATCGGCTGAAGCGGTGGTTGCCAGGCCAGAAATAGCCAGGGCTGCTACCAGATGTCTGATTTTCATGCGTAAATCCTCGATATGATTAGTTTGAGACTCATTAAAAGTCCTGATTTAGTTTTTTTAGCGCTCAGGACACGAGGATAAGCATATTAGAACATACTAATTATGGCAATGAATAATTAGTACTTTTTGCCAATAATTCAGCTTGAGTTCAGGTTGAAATAATTAAAATATTCAATATTAACAATAAGTAATCTCTTTTAATTAATGCAGATTATTTATTTGTCAGTTGTGCGGATAATTGTAGAAAATCAGACAGGATCAGGCATATGGATGACAAAATAGATAAGGCCAGGCAGGCTTTTAAGAGGCTACGCAACGACTCTAAAAGCCTGATCATGTCAACAACAGACGCCTCCGGGCGGCCAGACGCCAGTACTGTGCCTTATGTTTATGACGATCAGGGCAACTTTATTGTTTTTATTAGTCAGTTAGCCCAGCACACGAAAAATCTCAGGGAGCAGCCCCAGCTGGCGGTTATGCTAATCGAGGATGAGGTTACGGCTAGCAATCTATTTGCACGTAAGCGCGTTCAATACAGTTGTGGAGCGACACAAGCCGATCCTGAAGATCAGGGCAAGCTGCTGGAATTATTCAAAAATAGGCATGGAAAAGTAGTTGATTTGCTGGTCTCTCTGCCGGATTTTGCCCTTTTTAAACTCAGGCCGGATTCCGGTCAGTTCGTCATGGGATTTGGTCAGGCCTATAGGCTCTGTGGAGAACAGCTTGATCAGTTTGAACTGATCTCCCCGAAGAGCCCCGATCAGTCCACTTAAACCACGCTTTCCAGTACAATGCCCCCACCTTAGAAAGTGACAGGATAAGAAATGGCTTTAGGCCCTGTAATGCTGGACCTGATTGGAACCAAAATTTCTGATCAGGAGCGCGAATTACTCCTACATCCGCAGACCGGCGGCGTGATCCTGTTTACCCGTAATTTCGAATCTATAGCTCAGATCAGGGATCTCGTTGATGAGATCCATCAGCTGCGCGAGCCCAGGCTCCTGGTAGCAATTGATCATGAAGGCGGCCGTGTACAGCGGTTTCGTGATGGATTTACACATATACCACCCGCGCGCAACATCGGGCTTATCTATAACAAGGACAAGGCTAAGGGGCGTGAGTTTGCCAAAACCTGCGGATGGCTAATGGCAGCAGAACTGCGTTCAGTTGGCATTGATTTTAGTTTTGCACCGGTGCTGGACATTGCTCATGGCCTGAGTGGCGTTATTGGTGATCGTGCCTATCACAGTAACCCTGAATATGTTGCCGATCTTGCTCATCATTTCATGGCGGGCATGCAGAAGGCAGGTATGGAGGCCGTAGGTAAGCATTATCCCGGACATGGCGGGGTGCGAGAAGATTCACACCTGGCCCTGCCTGTCGATGAGCGCTCGCTGGATGAAATTCGTGACCAGGACCTGGTGCCCTTTGAGCGCATGATCCATTTTGGTCTTGCCGGCATCATGCCTGCTCATGTCGTCTATTCACGTATTGATCAGCAACCCGCAGGGTTTTCTGCCTACTGGCTTAACGGCGTTTTACGACAGGAACTGGGTTTTAAAGGCGTTATCTTCAGTGATGACCTGAGTATGGTGGCAGCAGAAGTCGGCGGTACTTATGCGGAGCGTGCGCACATTGCCCTGAAGGCAGGCTGCGATATGTTGCTGGTCTGCAATCACCCAGAAGGTGCTGCAGAAGTCCTGATGGCCCTGGAAGGGCATGAAGACACAGTCAGTAGTGTTCGACTTGCCCGTATGCATGGGCGTAAGGCCAATGGCTATGCAGACCTAAGGGAATCTGAAGCATGGAGACTTGCCCAGGCAGCTATTGCCGAACACGATGACTCACCGAATCTGGAACTGAATGTATGACAGAAGAGGCTATGCAACAGCTTGAAGAGTTGATAACCCCTTACATGAGTGGTGAAACAGCCTGGGCTATCCAGGTTTTTGTCGTCATTCTTGGTGTTGTGATCCTGAACTTTATTGTTCGGATGCTACTTTCCAAGCTTAACAAACGATTCGAAGCAACCCAAAATCAGTGGGATGACGCAGTCATCTATGCCTTGCGTGCACCTGTACCTATGCTGGTGTGGATTCTGGGCATCAGCTTTGCTGCCGATATCGTTCAGCTAGAGGACAGGGCAACTATCTTCGAGCTCATCGATCCGATCCGCTCCATTGGTATTATCGCGACTATGACCTGGGCATTAATTCGTTTTATTGCCCGTGCCCAGGACAACCTGATCGAACAACATAAAGACAGAGAATCAGGCCTGGACGCCACGACGATTATTGCTATAGGCAAACTGATCAGACTGGCAGCCATCATCACAGCCGCGCTTGTTACCTTGCAGACCCTTGGGGTCAGTATTAGCGGTGTACTCGCTTTTGGTGGCATTGGCGGTATCGCGATTGGTTTTGCTGCCAAGGATCTGTTGGCTAACTTCTTTGGTGGAATGATGATTTACCTGGATCGCCCTTTTACTGAAGGTGACTGGATCCGTTCACCTGACAAGGATATTGAGGGTACCGTCGAAGCGATTGGTTGGCGCCTGACGCGTATAAGACGTTTTAACAAGCGCCCCCTGTACGTGCCGAATTCAGTCTTTGCCAGTATCGCGGTTGAGAATCCCTCGCGCATGCTGCACAGACGCATCTATGAAACGATTGGTATTCGGTACGATGATGTTGATGCCATGCCGGCAATCGTAGAGGACGTCAAGGCGATGCTTAAGGCGCATCCTGAAATTGCCCAGCATCAGACCATGATCGTCAATTTCAATGCCTTTAATGCATCTTCAGTCGATTTCTTTGTCTACACATTTACCGAAACTACCGACTGGGTGCGTTTCCACGAGATCAAGCAGGATGTCCTGCTCAAGATCTCAGATATTATTAGCGCGCACGGTGCCGAGATAGCCTTCCCGACGCAGACACTGCATGTCAGTCAGATTGCGCAGGAAGCTGGTCCGGCCTGAACCATTGAATAAGGAAATCCTATGGCCAAAAAACTACTCATAATCCTGGTCAACAGTAACCCCGATAATCCCGAGGCGCTTGGCGCGCCATTCTTTCAGGCAACTGTTGCAGCTGCCATGGACTATGACGTCGAAATCCTGATGACAGG
>Ga0180435_10007250_pt1 | contig 10576 bp, 12 predicted proteins | sample SS_ome_3_FD_132467 | JGI IMG/M metagenome (GOLD analysis project Ga0180435, IMG submission 132467) | Hypersaline lake sediment archaeal communities from the Salton Sea, California, USA - SS_3_S_1 metaG | ecosystem: Environmental > Aquatic > Non-marine Saline and Alkaline > Hypersaline >... | reverse complement strand
GCCGCTGTTGGTCGCCTCGAAGGCCTTGGACGAGATGGTCCAGGTCTTGCCCGCTTGGCGCATGATGCGCGCCACCGCTTCCATGTATTCCGGGAAGTTCATGATCTCCATCGAGGACAGCAGCACCATGTAGTCGGCACCCTGCATGTCCAGCGGTGCGTCCAGGCCGGTGTCTTTTTTAAGGTGGCCGATCTGTGCCTGCAACGCAGGCAACCTCACGCCCATCGGGCTTCCGATTTCGATTGCCCTTTTGCTGGCGCCGATCAGGCCTTCCGGTGCATGTCCTGCAACAGCAAAGCCTTCGCGGATCTTGCGGATCATGCCGGAGATATCGTTGCCAACAGGGCATACCAGCGAGCAGCGCCCGCACAGCGAGCAGCCGTCGTAGACCAGGGTTTCCCATTCCTCGAAGTCTTTCTCAGTGACCTTGCGCGACAAACCGAGGGTGGACTTTATCTTGCCCCACAGGGTGAATTCCTGCTCCCAGATGCGGCGCATGGGTTCGACTTTGTTGATCGGCGTGTATTTGGCCTCGCCGGTCTGCACATAGAACAGGCAGGCCTCGGCACACATGCCGCAATGTACGCAGGAGCTGAAGAAGCTGGCGACCGGTGCGTCGATCTGTTCACGGATGAACTGAACGCCTTTTTCGGCAGACGGACCACTCATGATTCAACCCCCCTGTGACCGGCCTGGTAACCCTGGTACCAACGCGACATGGCAAAGCTGAACATGTGGGTCAGCTTGGTGAACGGAGCGACTACCAACAGCAGCTCGACGCTTAAAAGGTGCAGTGCAAGCATCTGCGTGTAAGGCAGCAGCATGTGGTTGTAGGCCAGGTATCCGGTGAGGACCGGCAGAAAGGTGACGGTCCAGGCCACGTAATCGCCTACGCTGCTGATCTGCTTGAGCACAGGACTGGTCAGGCGCATCACCAATGCCAGGATCAGCGAGGCCACGGTGATGACGGCCGCTGCGTCGATAATGCCGGTGGAAAACCCAGGCCAGCCCAGGCCCAGTTTGGTTTCGAAAAGCTCGATGTGTGGGCCGTAGAAGAACAGCACCATGAAAAAGCCGATATGGAACACGAAGCCATTGAGGATGCGCACAGGTTCGCGCGCAAAAACGCTGGCACGTGGCAGGGTGCGGGTGATGATGGTTCTTACGCCACCGGCCACGCCGCTGCCACGGCCCTCGGACAGGTCAGGTTTGCGGCCCAGGCTGAGCACCTCGAAAAGGCGTAACAACATGCCGAGCACGAAGATCGCCAGCGCCCAGTCGAAGCCGGGACCGCGTGCCCAAGTCAAAAGTGCTTCAGAAGTCATTGGATTGTGTCTCTATGGTTCAGTCTTTGCTCAGGTCGTCAGCGGAAACCTGCTCGTGTGCCTCGGCGGCCTGGGCCTTGTTGCGCTTGTTGAGGAAGCCCACGGCGACACCCGCAGCCACGCCAGCTGCCGCAGCACTGAGCAGGGTATTGCCGGCATCGCCGGTCGGCACCGACAGTGCCTGGTAGAAAGGCCCGGCATCCCAGAAGTTGGGTTCGGAACAGCCGATGCAGCCGTGCCCGGATTCCACCGGCCAGCTGGTGCCTTCGTTCCACTTGGCGGTGGCGCAGGCGTTATAGGTGGTCGGGCCTTTGCAGCCGAGCTTGTACAGGCACCAGCCTTTCTTGGCCCCTTCGTCATCGAAAGTCTCGGCAAACTCGCCGCGCTCATAGAAGGGGCGACGGTAGCAGCGGTCGTGAATGTTCTGGCCGTAGAAGGCTTTCGGGCGACCGAGGGCATCCAGCTCTGGCAGGGTTCCGAAAGTCAGGTAATGCGCCAGCACGCCGCTGATCACGGTCGGGATTGGCGGGCAGCCTGGCACATTGAGGATAGGTTTGCCGCTGACCAGGTCGGATACCGACTTGGCGCCAGTCGGGTTTGGGTTGGCCATAGGCAGGCCACCATAGGCGGCACAGGTGCCGACCGCAACGATCGCTGCTGCACCTTCGGCAACCTCTTCGAGCATCGCCAGGTTGGAGATGCCGGCAATGGTCGAGTAGTTGCCGTTTTCACCGGTCGGAATCGAGCCATCGACCACCAGCAGATATTTGCCCCAGTTGCCTTTCATGGCCTCTTCACGCGCATGCTCGGCACCATCGCCGGCGGCGGCCTGCAGGGTGTGATGGTAGTCGAGGGAGATGTGGTCGAAAATCAGACTCTCCACCGTGGGGGCATGGCTGCGGGTGAGCGATTCGGTGCAGCCGGTGCATTCCTGGAAGGACAGCCAGATCACCGACGGGCGCTTGGCCTTTTCCAAGGAAGCGGCAATGGCCGGGATCATCGAGGGTGGCAGGGCCATCATCGATGCCGTGGTGGCGCAGTACTTGAGAAAGCCGCGGCGGGAGACCCCGCGCTGTCGCAGGCGTTCGCCGAGTGTCAGATCGTCCTTCATTAGCCGCTCCTTAGTCAGGTCAGAGGCGTTACGAATTGTCGGTGGAATCCGTATCCAGATCGGCCGCCAGCTGTGCGGCGGCCTCCCCGAGATCCTCTTCGGGGGTGGTAAGCATGGAGGGCAGGCGGGTTACCTCGATATGGGTGACCAGTTCGTCGCCTGTGGGCGAGTTGTGATGAACCACCCAGACGCCGGGGTAGCGGGTTTCGTTGACCCGGGTTTCACCCAACGCGTCGACGCTGGCCGAGACTTCGCCTTCGCCGAGTGCCTCGAACAGTTTGTCACGGTCGCCAGGGCCGAAGGGGATCGCACTCAGGTCGATGGTGGTGGGCTCGCCGGTTTCCGCCAGGCGCAGCAGCGCGTGGCGAATCTCGTGCAGTAACGGGATTGCGTTAGCGGCGTCACCGGCGGCAAAGCCTTCCACCTTTACTGCAATAGCGTCCAGACCACTCACCGGAGGGCCTCCTTATTCAAATTCCACTTACGATGTTAAGCGCGGCGTGAGCGACATTTTCTGACCTGCGTCAGTTTGCTTGTCCTTTGTTTCGCTTACTTTAATTAGCACAGGTTCTGCGCAATTTCTGACGTTTTTTCGTCTTTATTGCCAGGAATCGTGCAGGTCGAGCGCGCTTTGGGCGGCCATTGGGATGCTGGCGGCAACGTTGGCAGTAGGTTGTTCGCCCCAGTCCAGTGATTCTGGCTGGATACCAATCAGTGCGCGATTGCTGGGAAAGGTGTCCGAGAGGCGCGCAATATCGAGCAGGTCCATCAGGCCGACTTCGTGCACGCTTTCACGGTTGCCGGTGAGATAGCGATCCATCTGCCCGCCAAGCAGGGTCTTGCAGGTGCCGGCGGGCTCGCCAAAACGGGCGGCGTCGACGACAATTAGGTTGTCGTGCTCTGCGATCGGGCCTGCGAGCGTGAAGCTGAGCGTGCCGCCGTCAAGGTAAGTGACGTTTGCCTGCCCGGGGTGGTTTTCGGCAAGGTATTCGATGACATGGATGCCGACACCTTCATCGGTCAACAGGGTGTTGCCGATGCCGAGGATTAATGTGGTGCTCATAACGGTTGCTCAGGCTGTCGCCACGGATGGCCAGAAGTTGAGGCGAGGGTAACAGATCGATGTGTCTTGGAATTCCAATGCAGGTCAAAAGTGTTGATGGTTTCACCGCACACTGCGAGGCCAAGGGCGTGCAGCGCGATGTCAGCCTGTTCATGCTGCAGCACGAGGAGGTTGCCGAAGGGGACTTCGTGGTGGTGCATGTCGGCTACGCGATCCAGAAAGTCACCCGGGAAGAGGCCGAGACCGCCTGGGAGATCTATGACGAAATGATCGAAAAAGCCGAGGCGGTGGAAGCGTCGCACGGAGTACCTCCCGTTGCATGAGCTGGCCGTCTGCCAAGGTTTGATGCAGCAGGTCGGGCTGGTGGCAGAGCGCGAGCAGGCCAGCAAGGTGATCTCGATCACCCTGCAGATAGGACCGCTGTCTGGCGTCGAAGCGCAGTTGTTGCGAGAGGCCTTTCCGGTCGCCGCGGTCGGGACCATCGCCGAGGGCGCAGAGCTTGAGATTGAGCAGATGCCCATTGTGGTCGAATGCTTGCAATGCGGAGCGCGTGGCGAGGCGAAGGTTAACAAACTGGTGTGTGGGCAATGTGGCGATTGGCGCACGCGCCTGATCAGTGGCGAGGAAATGCTGCTGAAGAGTCTGGAATTGGAACGCGGTGCGTCGGATGACGCTGCGTGAAAAAATCAGTGCGGGTTTCCGAAGTGAAATCGCGTATTGGAGTGAATCAAGATGTGTGACACCTGCGGCTGCAACATAACTGACGGCAACCGGCACCTGGTCGAGGAAGGCGGCAAGCATGCCACCACCGACTCCGGTAAAGAGGCGGTGACTGTTTTGCAGAACCTGCTCAGCGAGAATGATCACACCGCGGCGCACAACCGCGAACATTTCGACGCTCAGCACGTGCTGGCGATTAACCTGATGTCGTCGCCGGGTTCGGGCAAGACGGCCCTGCTTGAGGCGACCATCGAACGCCTGGGACGTGAATTCCGCATCGCCGTGATCGAGGGTGACCTGGAAACGGAGAACGATGCCGCACGTGTACGCGACAAGGGTGTCGAAGCGGTGCAGATCACCACCGGCACCGCCTGCCACCTGGATGCGCACATGGTGCACCAGGCGTTGCACCAGTTGAGCCTGGACGAGGTGGACATCCTGTTCATCGAGAACGTCGGTAACCTGGTGTGCCCGGCCAGCTTCGACCTCGGGCAGCATCGCAACGTCACCCTGCTATCGGTCACCGAGGGTGACGACAAGCCGGCCAAGTACCCGGTGATGTTCCGTGCCGCCGACTTGATGCTGGTCACCAAGTCCGACCTGCTGGCAGTGTTGGACGATTTCGACCCGAACAAGGCTGAGTATCATCTGCGCGATTTGGCTAGCGACGCGCAGAGCATCACCCTGTCGGGCAAGACGGGCGACAATCTGGAAGCCTGGTTCGACTGGCTGCGCGACGAGGTGATCGCACAGGAAGAACGTGTTGCCAAGGGATTGATCCAGAGGCCGCGTGTGCAACCGGAAGGCGCGCAACTGCATGGCCACCAGCACGATCACGCGCATCAGCATCATCACGATCATTCGCATTCACACTCATGACAGGCGCGCGCGAGTGGGTTGAGAAAATCCACGCACTGGAGATTGAACGGCCGGTCAAGGTCATGAACGTGTGTGGCGGCCACGAACGCTCGGTGACTGTCTCCGGCATGCGCACGGCCCTGCCGCGAAACATCGAAATCGTGCCTGGGCCCGGCTGCCCGGTGTGCGTGTGTCCCGAGGAAGACATCTACCAGGCAATCCAACTGGCGCTACAGGAAGACGTGGTGCTGGTGACCTTCGGTGACATGCTGCGGGTGCCGGTGAACGCACCCAAGTCGGAGCCGCGCTCGCTGGTGGAGGCGCGCGCCGCTGGCGCCGATATACGGCCGATCGCCTCACCGGTCGAGGCCCGCATGATCGCCGAGGAAAGCGACAGGCCAGTGGTATTTTTTGCCGCCGGTTTCGAAACCACCACCGCGCCGGTAGCTTCGCTGTTCCTAGAAGGTGTGCCGCAGAATCTTTCGCTGTTACTCTCCGGCCGCCTGACCTGGCCAGCGGTGGCGATGTTGCTCGAATCCGGCGACCCGGGTTTCGAAGCATTAATCGCACCCGGTCACGTGGCTACAGTAATGGGCCCGGAAGAGTGGGAATTTGTACCTCGGAAACACCATATGCCTGCTGCAGTGGCGGCTTTTACCGCCGAGAGCCTGCTGGCGGCCACCTGGTCGGTGCTGCGGCAGCTGAAGGAAGACAAGCCTTTTCTGGATAACTGTTATCGCTCGCTGGTGCGTCCCGGTGGCAACCCTATCGCCAAGCAGCAGTTGCAGAAGGTGCTGCAGGTTGAGGATGCCAACTGGCGTGGTATCGGCACTATTCCAGGTTCGGGTTTCGTGTTGCGTGATCAATATGCCGCGCATGATGCCCGCTTGCTGTACCCGGACTACAATGAATCCGCACGTCGTCGCATGGGTGAGATGCCACCGGGGTGTGATTGCGCCCAAGTCGTATTAGGAAAGATCTACCCGGACCAATGTCGCCTGTTTGGCGAGGCATGTACGCCGCGCAACCCGGTCGGGCCCTGCATGGTTTCCGACGAAGGGGCCTGCCGTATCTGGTTTAGTAACGGCGCCTATGCGGTTGGCTAGGGTTTCTGCTTCTGTCAGGCAAACACGACATCTTTACGCAGCGTTTGCAGTCCAATGTGCGATGCCACGGTGATACGCTTGCGCTCATCGTTATGTCTGGTTCCAGGAGCAAAAAATGCGCGCAATGAATCTTTCTTCCCGGGCGTTGGCCCTGGTCGGTACTGTAGTTCTGTTACAGGCCTGTACGAGTGGCGGTGAAGACCCGCGAATTACCCTTTGTCGTGGACTGGCGGCGGATTTTTCCGGCATCGAAGCAAGCCAGTGGTCTTCTGACGGCAATCGTTTCGTCCGTCCGGAATATGCTGAGGTCAAGGTGAAGGGCGCTAACGGAGAGGTGGCGTCTTGTTTCTACGAATTCGATGCAGTTGAGGAATTGGCCGCTGCGGGGAGCCAGGAATTCTTTGATTACGCGACCTTGCCGTATCGGATGGTTTTCAATGGGGTCGATGTTGAGAAGGGGTCTTTGACCGCGGCGGTTACCTTGCAGCAAAAGGAGTTGCCTGCCGAAGCGCTGCGCCAGGCTGAGCAGGCCGTGGAAACAGCAAAACAACATATCCAAAAGGCCGTCGAGGCGGCGCAGGAACGCTGAATGCACGCGTATGCCCCGGTTGCAGGGGCCGGGGTTGGTGCCCGCGCCGCGCGCAAACCCCAGGGAACCGTGTGCACCTAGTTCTGTCGTTGATATGGGAACGGGGTGATCTTGCCGGCGGTGGAGGGATGCCTGGTAAGCAGTTGTTGGGAAAACTCGTCCGCCGGCACGGCTTTGCTGAAGAAGAAGCCCTGGGCCGTTTGGCAGCCCTGTCTTCTTAGTATTTCCAGCTGGTGTTCGTTCTCCACGCCTTCTGCAACCACGTGAATGCCAAGGTGGCTGGCAAGGCTCAAGATGGCGGTAACGATGGCAGCGCTATCGGGATCGTGTTCGATATCTTTTACAAACGAGCGATCGATCTTGAGTGTATGTAACTGCAGTTGCTTGAGGTAGCCCAGGGAGGAGTAACCCGTGCCGAAATCATCGAGGCTGGTCTGAATCCCGAGCAGGTGAACCGCTTTCAGTGTTTCAGCGGTCAGGTCCGCGTCCTGCATCAGCACGCTCTCTGTCAATTCCAATTCGATCTGCTCAGGGGGAACAGCAGTCGCTGCAAGTCCACGACGAATGGAATCGACGAATCCGCTGGTCGTGATCTGCTTTGCCGAAACGTTGATCGAAACGGGTACGCTTGGAATGCCTTGCTGTTGCCACTGCGCCACTTGGGTCAACACCTGTTGCAGCACCCAGTCGCCGATCTGGTCGATCAGGCCGCTTTCCTCCGCGATGGGTATGAAATCTGCCGGGGAAATCATTCCCTGGTCAGGGTGATGCCACCTCAGTAGTGCTTCGGCACCGACGATCTCTCTGGATACGGTGTCGACCTTGGGTTGGTAGTAGACGAGTAACTGGTTTTGCTCAATGGCTGCAATCAGTTCACGTTCGAGTCGCAGTCTATCCAGGTGCTTGTCGCCCAGTTCCTTGCTGTAAAGCTCGATGTTGTTGTGGCCCGATTTCTTGGCGTCGTACATCGCCATATCGGCCTTTTGAAGCAGGTCGTCGGCTGATTCTCCGTGATCCGGGAAGATCGCTATACCCAGGCTCGGCTGGTTGACGAATTCCCGCTCCCCAACCTGATAGGGCTGAATCAGCGCGTTCAAAACACGCCGCGCGACTTTCTCGAAGTCGGCCTGGCTATCGGAATGGGTAATGATAAAGGTGAATTCGTCGCCACCAAGGCGGGACATCATGACAGCGGAAAGTCCATCGGAGTTTGGGGCGATCAGGTCGCTTTCACGCAGACTGTTTTGCAGTCTTTCTGCAACAGCGCATAGCAGCGAGTCGCCTACGGCATGGCCGAAGGAGTCGTTGATTTTTTTGAAGTCGTCCAGGTCCATGTAAACGACGCCCAATCGTTCTTCATTCGCGCGTGCCTGATCAAGCGAGGCCGTGAGAATATTCAGGAAATGTTGGCGATTCGGCAGCCCCGTCAGGGTATCGAAACTAGCCAGTTTTAGGGCTTCCTTCTGCGCTTTCAATGCGATGTCGGCCTTGGTCTGTGATTCTTGGACCAGCGCAGCCAACCTGTTGCCCATGTGGTGTACGGATTCCGCAGTCTTCCCAAGAATGTCCGCGGATGTAAACCCAATATCCGAGTCGTAATTTCCCTCGGCAACTGTTTGCGCATAGTTGGCGACGGCTTTCAGGCGACGCTGCAGAACCCTGGTCAGCAGAAATCCCCCGCTCAACAGAAGCAGGAAAAGCAGAACCAGGCTGCCGATCGCATAGTTTTCCAGGTGGGTCAGAAGAAAAGCCTGTAGCGATACGCCATGTCGCGCGTTTTCCAACTCGTCCGCGACCTGTTGCCCTGATTGCAGCACGAATTTTTTGGAGGCGCTGGTGGCTTCTGCCAGTTGAATCCTGAATTCCTGCAAAAGGTCTTCAGAATCGCTCAGAAGCTGCAGGCGTTTATTGGGGCTTTTTTCCTCGAACACCTCTTCCGTGATGTCGGTAAAGATGTCTACGGTTTCCTTGAGTTCCTTAATTTGAAGTGGGAAGTTCTTGTTTGCTGTCCGTGCCCATTGGTCGAAGGCGGCTCCCAATTTCGTGAGTGTGCGCTTGATCAGCGCGGGATTCCGGTCAGGGTCGAGGATGAAAAGTTCCAATTCCGACAAGTGACGAACTACTGCTGCATCCAAGGCGTGTAGTGCGTTGACCGCAGGTACGATCTGTTCATGGACGATTTGTGCATTGCGGGCGACCTGGTTTGTCAGGTCCACCACTTTCTGGTTCTGCACAATGTTGGCGTCAATCTGGCTGGTCACCTGGTGGGTAATCAGCAGGCCAATCGGTACCAATATCAAAACGGCAAGCACCAGGAACCAGTGAATCCCGGGGACGGTTTTTGGGTGCTGCCGGGTATGGGTTTTTCGTGCGCGGTCCATCAAGGTGGATCGGGTTTCAGTTGGGCTTCCTGCGAGTGTATTTGAAATCGAACGTCAATGTTTCAGATATTGCGTGGTCGTCATTCTCAGAACGGTTGAAGACTGCGATACCCCCCAGCAATTGTCCAGGCTGGCTGGGCAGAGCCACATCGTCCTCGTTTTCGGTATTGAGTTTTCGGCTGAGTTCCAGGCGCCATTTGCCCTTGCTCCAAACGCCCTTGGCAGCGACATCCGCGACTGAACCGCCAGGGGACTCGTTCAACAGGTACTTTGGCATCATTTCCTGTTGGAAGCGGCGGTAACGCTTGGTTTTGTAGATTTTGCTTCCACTGTCGCTAGGCCTTTTTATGTAGAGCGAGTCACCGGAAGGCAGTTTCATTTTGTACGCCCGCAACATCTTGTTTCGACTGATCTTCAGACTCTTGTCGTGCGCGAGATTGAGCGGGTTGGAGCGGGAAGCCTTCCAATGCCAGGTATCCGCGGTGAACTCGGCACCTGATCGCCAGTCGGTGCTGTAGTTCTTATCCTGCGAGAAATGGATGGCCAGGCGATCCTCACGCTGGGGGCCCCTGACGTACTTGGCGAGTTGCTTGTCCCAGATCCAGGGCTTATGCAGCGTATCTGCTGCATCGTCGTCCCACTCAACGAAAACATACAAGCGGTCGCCGTGCGTTGCCGCCTTGATCGCCACAGATGGCGTGCGCGTAATTCCATTCGGCTTGGTTTTGCGCAGCGGAATATGGACGAAGGGGAGTTCTTCCCAGTCGGAATCATTGCCATCCAATTCGGGGGACTGGTCCAGGGCAAATACCGGAACGGTTTGCGCGCCGGCGGAGGGTACAAGCAAGACAGCCAGTACACAAAGCGGATACAGGAAAATCCGTCGATTCAAAAGTCCCATGGATAATGACATTCTGATTTTTGTTCGAGTATCGATCAAGAACGGCTTCATGCCGGGTATCTTTAATTACCCGGAACAACCCCCAAATTGCAACTTTCGGCCCGGGCTTAACAACGGTGTAGGGCCGAAGGCCCATCGTGGCTCATCGAAAAGCGACCGACAAGGACAGCGCTCCTCCCTGCGAGTTCGGATCCTGGCTCAGCCGTTTTTCGTGTTGTCGATCCGGCCGATGGCGCAACTCACAAACGACTTGGCCTTGGCTGCAGCGGCTTTCATGCCTTCAACTGAGCCGACTTCCGGGTAGCCCATGTGTGCCAGCGACACTGCAATCTCGTCGCGTGCGCTGTCATCTCCCTCAACGATGACGGTGCCGTTTTCGATATCGACTTCCACGTCGGTGACGCGTCCGTCATCGAGCAGGCCCTTGCGGATGGAATTGGCACAACCCCCACATTTGATGTTTTCGACTTCGATGACGTAACCCATGTTCTCTCTCCTGCCGCCAATCTTTGCTTACTGATT
>Ga0180435_10007249_pt1 | contig 10577 bp, 8 predicted proteins | sample SS_ome_3_FD_132467 | JGI IMG/M metagenome (GOLD analysis project Ga0180435, IMG submission 132467) | Hypersaline lake sediment archaeal communities from the Salton Sea, California, USA - SS_3_S_1 metaG | ecosystem: Environmental > Aquatic > Non-marine Saline and Alkaline > Hypersaline > Sediment... | reverse complement strand
CTGACCCCCGACGGCAGCGGCGCCGTGCTCGCCGACGTCGACCCGGAGGCGGTCGGCGCGGTCGTGCGCGGCACGGCGATCAACCTGGCGGTGGTGGTGGCGGTCACGGTCATCGCGGCGACGGCGTTCTCGCGGGCCCTGCTGGCCGAACCCATCGCCCAACTCACCGAGGCCACCCGCGCGCTGGCGGCCGGCGACCGCACGGTCCGCCTGCCCGCCCGCGACCGCTCCGAGCTGGGCGAGCTGGCGACCGCCTTCAACGCCATGGCGGACGCCCTCAGCGAGGCGCAGCAGGGACTGGAGTCGCGGGTCGCGACCCGCACGGCCGAGCTCCGGGCGTTGCTCGAGCTCTCCAACACGATCGCCGTCACCACCGAGCTGCAACCGCTGCTGGCCGCCGTGCTCGACCGCCTCGACGAGGCCGGCGCCACGGCCGCCGCCGAGGTGTGGGAGCTCGGGCCCGACGGCGCGTGGGGCCGCCTGGTCGCGCGCGGCGACGGTCTCGACGGCGTTCCGCCCGCTCCGGGGGAGGGCGCGCCGACGCCGGTGGCCGGCGACCTGCTGACGCTGCCGCTGCGGGTCCGCGACCGCACCGTCGGCCTGCTGCGCGCCCGCGCGCGCCCCGGCGCGGCCTGGGACGAGGAGCGCCTGCACTGGGCCACGGGGGTGGCGGCGCAGGCGGCGGTGGCGATCGAGAACGTGCGCCTCTACGAGCGCGCGCGCGACGAGGCGACCGAGGAGGCGCGCCGCCACCTCGCGCGCGAGCTGCACGACTCCGTCAGCCAGGCGATCTACGCCATCGTGCTGACCACGCACGCCGCCCAGCGCCGCGCCGAGCGCGACCCGGAGCGGGCGCGCGAGGCGCTGGACACGGTGGTGGAGCTGGCAGAAGCCGCCCTGGCCGAGATGCGCGCCCTCATCTTCGAACTGCGTCCCGAGGCGTTGGTCGACGTCGGCCTCGTCGGGGCCATGCACCGCCAGCTCGACGGCCTCGAGCTGCGCCACGGCCTGGCGACCGAACGCGACCTGCCCGACGAGCCCGCCCTCCCCTTCGCCAGCAAGCAGGTCCTGCTGCGGGTGGTGCAGGAGGCCCTGCACAACGTCGTCAAGCACGCCCGCGCGGGCCGCGTCGAGGTGCGCGGCTGGCTCGAGCGCGATCGCCTGCGGCTGCGGGTGCGCGACGACGGCGTCGGGTTCGACCCGGAGGCGTCCTACCCGGGGCACCTGGGGCACACGTCGATGCGCGAGCGCCTCGCGGCCCTCGGCGGTCACCTGCGGCTCGCCAGCGCGCCCGGCGAGGGCACCACCGTCGAGTTCGACGTCCCGCTCGCCGGGGACGGCGCGCCGTCCGGCCCGGGGGGTGTCGCGTGAACCGGCGCGTCGCCGGCACGCTGCTGCTGCTGGCGGGGGCCGTCGCGCTGCTCGCCGGTCGCGGCATCGTGGGCCTGATGGCCGAGCTCGCCTGGACCACGGGGCTCGCGGCGGCGGCCATCGTGGCCTGGCGCGCGCTGACCCCGCGCGCGCCGCTGGGGCTGCGCATCGTCGTCCACGCCGCCCTGGGCATGACGGCGGCCGCGACCACGACGCAACTCTCCGCCCCCGCCTTCCTCGGCTTCGCGGCCCTCGCCTTCTGGCTCGTCTACCGCACGCCCAGCCGCCGGCAGGCCGTGACGGGTTGGGCGATCATCCCGGCCGGCGTGCTGACGACGCTGGCCGCCGTCGCGGTGGTGGACACCCTGTGGCGACGCTGGGACGGGGGCGCCGTCTTCATGCTCGGCATGACCGCCACCTTCACCGCCATCTACCTGCTGCCGCGCGAGCGCGGCGGCGGCCGCTGGGCACTGTGGCCGGCGCTCGCCTGGGCCGTGCTGACGGTGCTCAGCAACGACCCCAGCGGCGCCTTCACGCGCTGGTGGCTGCCGCTGACGATGATCGGCATCGGCGTCGCCGTGCTCGGTTGGTCGCGCCGGGGGCGCTAGGTGCGTGCGCCCGGCGGCGCCTACTCCGGCGCCGCCACCACCATCGGCTCGTTCGTGCGTCGCAGCTCCAGCGACGGCACGAAGGCCGTGACGACGAGCGCCGCGGCCACCACCCACACGAGCGCCGCGAAGATGGCCGTGACGGCGTCCGCGAAGCCCTGGCGCACCGCCTCGGCGACGGTCGCCGCGACGGCGTCGGCCTGCTCGTCCAGCTGGGCCCGCAGCCGCGCGGCCACGGCGGCCGTGGCCGCCGCGTCGCCGCGGGCCTGCGCGGCGGCGCCCAGGATGAAGCCGCGCGCCTCCTCGGGCACCGCGCTCGCCTCCAGCGCGCGCGCCAACCCCTCCGGGTCGGGGTCCTCGAGCACGGCCACGAGCGCGTCCGCCTGCGCCCCGAAGGCCGCGCGCACGGCGTCGCCGATGTCGCCGCCGCCGGTGGAGGCCAACTCGCCGCCGCTGAAGCCCGGCGCCTCGAGGCCGGCGACGGCGGCCGTGCGCCCCACGCCGGCGAACGCCGTCGCCAGCGTCGTCGCCAGGATCGTCCCCATGACGGCGGCGCCGACCGCCCCGCCGATCTGCCGGAAGAACTGCGCCGCGCTCGTCGCCTGCCCGACCTTGCGTGGATCGATGGCGTTCTGGATCGCCAGCGTGTAGAGCGGCAGCCCGGGCCCCACGCCGAGGCCCGCGATGACCATGTAGAGCGTGACCTGCCAGTAGGGCACGTCGACGTCCATGCTCGACAGCAGGAACATCGCCAGCGTCAGCACCACGCCGCCGAACACCATCAGCCCCTTGTAGCGACCGAGCCGGGAGGCGATCTGACCGGCGAACACCGACCCGAGGACGGTGCCGACCGACAGCGGGATGAGGCTGAGGCCCGCGCGCGTGGCGCTGACGCCCACGACGTTGACCATGAACAGCGGCAGGAAGATCACCGTCGACAGGAACGCCGCGCCCAGCAGGAAGGCCGCCAGGTTGGCGGTCGCGAACACCCGGTCGGCGAACAGGCGCACCTCGAGGACCGGGCTGGCCGACGCCAGCGAGCGCAGCACGAAGGCCACCCCGAAGGCCGCCGCCGCGCCGAACATGCCTAGGGTCACGGCGCCGCCCCAGGGGTACACGGCGCGGTCGAGCTGCAGCGCGAGCACGAACGGCACCAGCGCGCCGACGAGGAAGAGCGCCGACAGAACGTCGAGCCTGGCCGCGGCCTCCCTGGGGCGCAGCGGCGGCATGCGCGTCGCCACGAACCACAGCGCGACGCCGCCGACGGGCACGTTGACGTAGAACACCCAGCGCCAGCCCTCGACGCCGGGGATCAGGGCGCCGCCGTAGTCGGTCAGCAGGCCGCCGATCCAGGGACCCAGCACGCTGGCGACGCCGAACGTGGCGCCGACCAGCCCCTGGTACCTGCCGCGCTCGCGCGGCGAGAAGAGGTCGGCGATGACGATGAAGGCGAGCGAGAACAGGCCGGCGCCGCCCAGGCCCTGCACGGCGCGGAAGGCGATGAGCTGGCTCATGCCGTCGCCGAGGAGCGGCAGCGTCCCGAACTCCCCGGCCACACCCGAGAGCAGCGAGCCGAGCAGGAAGGTGGCGATCGCGAAGAGCACGATGCGCTTGCGCGAGAACATGTCCGCGAGCTTGCCGTAGATGGGCACCAGCACGGTCGAGGCGAGCAGGTAGGCGGTGGCCACCCAGGCGTAGCGCGACACGCCCTGCAGGTCCTCGACGATCTGCGGGAGGGCGGTGGCGACGATCGTCTGGTCGAGCGCGCCGAGGAACACGGCGAGCAGGATGCCGGTGAGGGTGAGCGCCTTGTCGCGCGGCGAGAGGTTCACGCGCGGAGCTTACGCCCGCCGGACGCCGACGAGGCGTGACGCGGGCCTCGCTCGGGGCCGCAGGGGGCGGCGTCCGTCAGCCCTCGTCGCGCCGCCGGTCGCGCCGGTAGGCCCACACCGCCACCAGCGAGAACGCCACGAAGGTGCCCGCGAGCCAGGCGACCGACGCCAGCGTCCCCGCCGGCTCGATGCCCGTGTAGGCCGTGATGTCGGCGGCGGGCGCGAACGACGACCAGATCAGGCGACCGTAGTGGTAGGTGGGGAGGTAGGGCGCCAGGTCGCGCATGAACTCGGGCAGCGAGCTGAGCGGGAGGAAGAAACCGGAGGCGAAGGACAGGGGCAGGAACACGAGGTTGCCGATCGTGCTGGCCGCCCGCGGGCGCGTCAGGAAGCCGAGCGCGAAGCCGAGCGGGGCCAGCGCCACGCCGCCCGCCAGCATCACCCCGGCGACCTGCAGCCACTGCTGCGGCGCCAGGCGCACCTGCGCGAAGGCCGCCGCGACGGCGAACAGCACCACCAGCGTGATCGCGGCGTAGAGGACGCTCATCGCCAGCTTCCCGCCGAGGTAGACCCAGGCCGGGACCGGCGTCGCCCGCATGAGCCGGAGCCACCCCTTGCCGCGCTCCTGCGCGATCTCCACCCCGAAGGCGAAGAGCACCAGGCTCAGGATGCCGAAGGCGCCGAAGCCCGGCATCATCATCGTCGACACACGCGTGCCCGCCGGCAGGATGCCGCGGGCGTTCGGGGGCGCGAACATGAGGAACAGCAGCACGGGGATCGCGACGACGCCGATGACGAAGTCCGGCGCGCGCAGGCTGGCGACGAACTCCGCGCGCGCCTGCGCGAGCCACAGGCCCCAGGCGCCGCCGCTCGGGCGCGCGCTGGCGCTGAGGCGGCGGTCCACGCCGCGCGCTGCGGGGCTCGCCGGCCGGCTCACGCCGCCACCCCATCGCGCCGCGTCAGGGCCACGAAGGCGGCCTCCAAGTCGGCGTCGGTCACCGTGAGGTCGCGCATCTCGATGCCCTGCGCGAACAGCTCCCGCAGCAGGCGCTCCGGTTCGCTGGTGTAGATGGCCATGAGGCCGCCCGGCTCGACCTCCACGCGCTGCACGGCGGGGCGGCCCGCCAGGTCGGCGGCGGGCAGGTCGGCGCGGAAGCGCACCGTCCGGTCGGCGACCCGGCGCTTGACCTCGGACGGCGTCCCCTCGGCGATGATGCGGCCCTTGTCGATGACGACCAGGCGCCGCGCCACGGCGTCGGCCTCCGAGAGGTGGTGGGTGGTGAAGAGCACGGTCTTGCCCAGCTCCGCGAAGCCGACGACCTGCTGCCAGAACGCGCGCCGCGCCTCGACGTCGAGCGCGACCGTGGGCTCGTCGAGGAACAGCAGGTCCGGATCGCCGACGACGGCGAGCGCGAAGTAGAGCCGCTGGCGCTCGCCGCCGGAGAGCGTCGACACGAGCGCCCGCGCCCGCGGCTCGAGGCCGGCTCGCGCGAGCACCTCGTCGGTCGGCAGTGCGAAGGGGTAGTAGCGCGCGAACAGCTCCACGACCTCGCGCACCCGCAGCGACGACGGCACGCCGGACTCCTGCAGCATGACCCCCACGCGGCCGCGCGCCTCGCGCCGATCGGGCGAGCCGCCGAACAGCCGCGCCTCGCCGGCCGTCGGCCGGGTCAGGCCCAGCATCACGCGGATGGACGTCGTCTTGCCCGCGCCGTTCGGCCCCAGGAAGCCCACCACCTCGCCCGACGCGACCGCCAGGTCGACGCCGGCCAGCGCCCGGACGTCGCCGTAGCGCTTCTCCACCCCCCGCATCTCGACCACCATGGACGTACCTCCTGGGGCCCCATGCTAGCGACGCGCGGCGCCGGCGGGCATCCGCCAGGGGACGGCGTCGGTCTCCGCCGAAGGGCGGAGGCCGGCGGCCGCCAGCCCCCGCGATCGAGCCGGTCGGTCACGGCGCCGGCGGCTCGAGCCGCATCAGGAAGGCGTCGTCCGGCCCGACGCCGGCGCCCTACTCGCCCTGCCCCAGCGAGTACCCCGGCAGCCCGTCGAAGTCGTACAGGTGCTCCGTCTTGATGACCTCGTAGCCGGCGCCGTGGACGGCGGCGAGCAGCCGCAGGACGGCGTCGAAGTCGGTGATGGCGCCATCGGCCGGGTGGAAGCGGCAGCGCCAGTGGTCGGTGCGGAAGGTCTCGGGCAGGCCCTCGGGCCACACCTTGACGCCGCGGTTGGTGACCATCTTCAGCTGCCAGCCGGCCGCCCTGGCGGTCGCCGCCAGCGCCGGGCCGAGCACCTCGGGGTCACGCTCGGACGCGCGCCAGTCGAGGAAGACGTCGACGCCGCGCAGGTCCTTGCGCTCGGCGGGCGGCTCGGGCAGCTCGACGTGCAGGTCGATCTTGCGGTAGTGCACGGGCGGCAGGTGCAGGGGGTCCTCGCCGAGGCGGGCGATGACGGCGTCCGCGAAGCCGTCGGTGCCGACCCGCTCGAGGCTGCTGCCGGGGCGGTAGAGGTCGCCGGTGTGGACGCCGTCCTCCAGCGTCCGCAGCCAGGCGTTGCCGACGCGTTGCGCGACCTCGGCCTGACCCACGTGGACGAGCATCTGCACGGCGGCGAGCAGCATGCCCGAGGGGTTGGCGATGCCCTGCCCGGCGATGTCGGGCGCGCTGCCGTGGACGGCCTCGAACATGGCGACGCCGTCGCCGATGTTGGCGGAGCCGCCGAGGCCGACGGAGCCGGCGATCTGCGAGGCGATGTCGGAGAGCACGTCGCCGTAGAGGTTGAGCGTCACGATGACGTCGAAGCGCTCGGGCGTATCGGCCAGGCGCGCGGCGCCGATGTCGATGATGAGGTGCTCGGCCTCGACGTCGGGGTACTCCGCGGCGACGGCGTCGAAGGTCCTGTGGAAGAGGCCGTCGGTCACCTTCATGATGTTGTCCTTGGTCATGCAGGTGACCTTGCGGCGGCCGTAGGCGCGGGCGTACGCGAAGGCGAAGCGCACGATGCGCTCGGTGCCGGGCCGGGTGACGAGCTTGAGCGATTGGGTGACCTCGCGCGTCTGGCGATGCTCGATGCCCGCGTAGAGGTCCTCCTCGTTCTCGCGCACGATGACGAGGTTCATGGCGTCGTGGCGGGTCGGCACGTAGGGGGCGTACGACTTCGTCTCGCGCACGTTGGCGAACAGCCCGAGGCTCTTCCGCAGGGTGACGTTGACGCTCTTGTACCCGCCGCCCTGGGGCGTGGTGATGGGGCCCTTGAGCAGCACCCGGTGCTGCCGCAGCAGGCTCCAGGCGTCGTCGGGCACGCCGGTCGCGACGCCGCGCTCGTACGCGACCTGGCCGAGCACCACGGGCCTCCAGTCGATGCGCGCGCCGGCGGCGTCGAGGACGCGCAGGGCGGCGCGGGTGATCTCGGGACCGATGCCGTCGCCCTCGGCGACGACGACCGGGATGGGCTTCTGGGAGACGTCCATGGCGCCAGGTTATGCCGCTCGCGACGCCGGGCGCCAGCGGGCGCGCTGGCGCTCCCGCGTCGCCTCAGCCGTACTCCGCCGCCAGGCGGCGCACGCGCGCCAGCGCCAGCGCCAGCCGCGGGTCGCCCGGCGGCATGGCCGCGGCGGCCGCCTCCCACAGCTCGAGGTCGTCGCCCCAGCGATCGGCGAGCTCGTACAGGGCGTCGGCGTCGGCGCTCAGGAGCGCCGCCTGACGCAGCGACTCCTCCAGGGTCTCGCGTGCCTCGCGCACGCCGGGGGCCTCGCTGAAGGGCAGCAACGGGCCCTGCCACAGCCCGATGGCCTCGCGCACCCGGCCCTCCGCGAGCAGGCCCTGGACCTCGGCGACGTCGGCCGTGGCCGGCACCGTCCAGCGGTAGGGGGCCTCGCTGACGGGCAACAGCCCGCGCAGGCGGGTGAGCAGGCCGCGCAGCCCACCGCTGGTGAAGGGCGCCTGATCGTCGGGCGTCAGGAAGTCGTTGAGCCGGTCGCGCGATACCCCGCCCGGCGCCAGCGTCAGCGCCAGGGCGACCTCCGCCAGTCGGGGCGCCAGGTCGACCGCGGCGCCGTCCCAGCGACACGTGACCGCACCGAAGAAGCGCAGGCGCAGCCTGGGTCCGCCGTCGCCGACCGCGTCCCAGATGGGCGCGAAGAGGTCGGCCGGCCCGGCGAACAGGCGCAGCGCCAGCGGGTGCAGGCCCGCGAGGATGCCGGCGACGTCGGCCGGCAGGCGGTGCGCCGCGCCGCCCGTGGCCAGGAGGTAGTACAGCGCGGCCGGCAGGCGCAGCTCGGCCGCGAGGTCGGCGGAGGCGAGCGGAGCGAGCAGGTCGTCCCTGGCGCCGTCGAAGGCGGGCCCGTCGGCGTCCTCGCCCGCGCGCGCGGCCCGCACCGTGTGGGCCATGCCGCGGGCGAGCCGGGCGACGCATCGGGCGTGGTCGCCCATGCCGCCGGCGAGCTCCACGGCGTCCTCCGCCACCCGCACCGCCTCGTCGACCCGCTCCAGTTCCAGCAGCGCCCGCACGGCCTGCTGCGCGAACGCCGCCCGGCGCGCCCGCGGCGCGCCCTCGACGAGCGGCCGCAGCAGCGCCAGCGACGCCTCCGCGTCGCCGCTCACCAGCTCGACGGCCGCCCAGGTACCGGTGTAGAGGTCGGCGACGGCCGGCATCGTCCCCGTCAGGGCGGCCGCCGCGTCCGCCAGGCCGCGCCGCAACCCGGCCACGTCGCCCGTCAACAGCCGCGCGAACGCCAGGTCGTTGACGAGCCGCAGGCGGCGCGCGCCGTCGCGCAGCTGGTGCTGGTCGAAGACGCCCAGCGCGAACTGCGCCCACGCCCGGGCGCGCGCGAACTCCCCCATGTGCACGAGCCTGGCGGCCAGCGCCCCCGCGTTCCGCGCGACGGCGTGTGGGGTCCCGTAGTCCTCCGCCAGCCGGACGCTCTCCTCGAGCAGCGCGACCCCCGTACGCGGATCCGGGTGGAGCCGACCCACCTGCCACAGCGTCAGCGGCGTCCGCTGATCCCGCAGCGCCTGCTCGGCGAGGACGAACCCCTGCGCGTGCGGCAGCGACCCCGCGCGCCGCGCGCGCAACGCGGGCGCGCGGTGCAGGGCCAGGTGGGCGTCGACGTCGGCCACCACCGACGGCAGTTCGCCGGCGTCCGCGGCCGCAACGAGGCGCCACTCGAGCACCCGTTCCTGACGCGCGTAGGCCGGCGGCAGCGCCGACAGCAGCAGGTGCAGCCGGCGCGTCAGGCCGCGCTCGTGGAACGCGGGGCCGGCCGTCCTCAGCAGCTCGTCGACGAGCTCCGGCGCGGCCAGCACGGCGAGCTCGAGCGCCTCGGTCCAGTCGCCCTCGCGGGCCAGGGCGCGGACGGCGAGCGCGCTCGGGACGGGTTCGGCGAGATCCGCCGGGAGCAGGGGCCCAGCCGGCGCCGGGACGGCCAGCGGCGGCAGGCCGACCGCCGCGTGGGCCGCGCGCATCAGGTCGGCGAAGCGACCCTCCGCCGCCCGCCACAGCTCGGCGACGCGTGCGCGGCCGAGGCCGCCCGGGGCGACCTGCGCCGCCTCCGCCCGCGAGAGGCGCAGGTCCTCGCGTCCGCGGCGCAGGCAGGCGGTCGCCCACGCCGGAGGGGGCGTCGCGTCGGGCCCGCGGAGATCGATGACGACCCCGAAGCCGGCCTCGGCGAGCGCCGTGAGGTCGCCCAGCAGCGGCGCGTCCGCGAGTTCGGCGGTGACGGCCAGCCACAGCGGCCGCAGGTCGGCGGCGTGATGGCGGAGCAGTTGCAGGTGGGCGCGGTAGGGCAGCGCCTGCGAGAAGAGCGGCGCCTCGAGGACGTCGTTCAGCGCCTCGGCCAGGGCGTTGCCCTGGGCCACGTCGTCACCCGCGTGGGCCCGAGGCAGCGTCCACCAGGCGGTCCGCCGCCGCGAGCGCAGCGCGTCGACCAGGTACGGCGCCCCGCAGGCCTCGCCGCCGAGCAGGAGCACCGGCCGGTCGGCCTCCAGGACCGCGTCGACTTGCCGCGCAAGCCACACGGGATCACGATAGCGCGCCCCTCGGCGGGCCGCGAACCCGCGCTCAGAGGATCGGGACCGCCCGCCGCTCGCGGGGCTCGGGCTCGTGCGGTCGCCGTGGCGATTCCGCCGCCGATCCGGTCGGTGCACCGCTCGGGGTGGACGCGACCGCTGCGGCCTCGTCGGCTCGCAGCCGCGCGACCGCACGCAACCACCGCAGCTCGCGCAGCCACACGCTCCCGTCCCGCACCTCGAACCGCGTCGACGCCTCGACGATGCGTCGCGCCTCCTGGTGGGTCATGGAGACCTCCTTCGGTTCGAAGAGGCTAGGGGCCGGGGCGCTCCATCGGCGCTGCACGCGCCCGCCCGAGCTTGAAGCGGGTCTGAAGCGGGGTCGCGCCTATCTTCCGGCATCTCGGGAGGTGACCCATGCAGGTCCTCGCACGCGCGCTTCGCACCGCCTTCGTCGCCGTCGTCCTCATCGGGCTTGCCGTCGGCACGACCGGCGTCCCGAACTCGACGACCGTCGCCGGCAGCTCCGGCCAACCCGGCGACGTCGACGTCGGCACCGACCCGGGGGCGCCCACGATCTGGTGGGCCGGGAGTTCCGGCCAACCGGGCGACGTCGACGTCGGCTGAGTCCTGGCCCCTCCGAGCGCTCGCCGAGACGCGTAGCAGCCATCTTGCGACGCTCGTCGAAGGGAACCGCGCCCGCCCGCCCGGGCGGGCGCGCCTTCTCCGAACCATGAGCGACCTCCCCAAGGTCCCCACCT
>Ga0180435_10007247_pt1 | contig 10577 bp, 6 predicted proteins | sample SS_ome_3_FD_132467 | JGI IMG/M metagenome (GOLD analysis project Ga0180435, IMG submission 132467) | Hypersaline lake sediment archaeal communities from the Salton Sea, California, USA - SS_3_S_1 metaG | ecosystem: Environmental > Aquatic > Non-marine Saline and Alkaline > Hypersaline > Sediment... | reverse complement strand
GGCGTGGCCGCCCAATATGTGTTCAAACGGAACATATTCAATAGAAACAGTGCAGCGGCACCGGTCAGGGGATCATCTTTTTTCGATCGTGAAAAACGCGCTGCCAAGCGTCCGTAATATCGAAGCAGAATGGTGACACCCGGTATAATCGGAGCGATGGTTGACAAGGGCGCCATTATCGTATTTCATATGCACCAGGGAGAAAGGGCTATGTCTGCAGATCAGAATGAGAAACGAACTCGGGTTGTGACCTGGACCCATCCAAGCAAAAGCGCCAGAAATTCACAGGAAATCAGTGGATTCGATTATCTTTGTGCCGTCCGGGACGGTAAGAGAGAACCGCCACCCGTAGCAAAACTTCTGGGATATCGCATCGCAAGTGTTTCAAAGGGCCAAGCGGTATTTGAATTGTTGCCGGCCGAGTATCTTTACAATCCCTTTTCAACGGTTCATGGCGGCATTCTCATGACCCTGTTGGACACGGCCATGACCGCTGCCGTCATGACCCTGCTGTCCAAAGGGGAGGCCTGCTCCACCCTGGAAATGAAATCCAACTTACTCCGGCCCGTCACCGACAAAATCGGTCTGATTCGGGCGCAGGGCAACGTTCTTCACATGGGACATCGAACAGCCACATGCGAAGGGAAAATCATGGGCTCTCAGGGCAGCCCCATGGCCGCAGCGCTGGGCACCTCCATGATCATGCGGGCCTGACACCAGGGGCTGGTTCAAAAAAATCTAATCCCCCGCACTTGCCTCGGCTGCCGCGAGCTTCTTCAAGTTCTGATAGCGTGCCATGCATTCTTCTTCCAACTGTTTGGACAGTCTTTGCGCTTCCTCGGGAAAGGTTTTCTTAAGGGACGCATATCGAACTTCGCCCGCCAGAAATTCCTGAAAAGTGCCATCGGGCGCCTTGGCGTCCAAAATAAAGGGATTTTTGCCTTCTTTTTTAAGATCCGGATTGTAGCGATACAATGGCCAATAGCCACTCTGGACCGCCCGATTCATCTCATCCTGGGATTTGCCCATGCCTCTCATGATACCGTGATTGATGCAGGGCGCATAACACATGATCAAAGACGGTCCCTTGTAGGCTTCGGCTTCGGTGAAGGCTTTCATGAGCTGTTGTTTGTTGGCACCCATGGAGACAGCGGCCACGTAGACATATCCATACGACATGAACATGGCACCCATGTCTTTTTTGCTGGTCTTCTTTCCCGATGCAGCAAACTTGGCCACAGAGCCCGTGGGGGTGGCTTTGGAAGATTGTCCGCCGGTGTTCGAGTACACTTCTGTATCATAGACAACAACATTGATGTCCTCACCCGAGGCCAGCACGTGGTCGATACCCCCAAACGAGATGTCATAGGCGGAGCCGTCACCGGCAAAAACCCAGAAAGATTTCTTTGTAAACAGCTTCGACATGGCTGCGATCTCTTTGAGGCGATCGTCATCCGGAAACTTTGGCAGCAAGGCTTTTAGCTGATCGCCATACTGTTTTGACGACGTGCTGTCCTCCTTATTTTCCAACCAGCCCTGAATGGCTTGCTTCAAGCTTGCATCGATATTGGATCCAAGTGCCTGATCCATCAGATTCGCCAAAATTTGGCGTTGCTGCTGGATACCCAGAAACATACCATAGGTAAATTCTGCAGGATCTTCAAAAAGAGAGTTCCCCCAGGTCGGGCCGAAGCCGTCTTTGTTGACGCAATACGGAATCGCAGGTGCGGAACCGCCCCATATGGAGCTGCACCCCGTGGCATTGCCGATAACCATGCGCTCACCAAAAAGCTGCGTGAGCAGTTTGGCGTAGGGCGTCTCGCCACAGCCGGCACAAGCCCCGGAGAACTCCAGAAGGGGCTGTTGAAACTGGCTCCCTTTGACCGAGGTTCTTTTTACCAGGTCATCTCGAACCGGAATCGTCAACGAATATTCATGGTTGGGTACCTGGCTCTCGGTCTGGGTTTCAATGGGCCGCATGATCAAGGCCGGTTTCTTGGCCGGACAAATATCGGCGCAGTTGCCACAGCCCAGACAATCCAGGGTGTTCACCTGCACGCGGAAATGATACCCCTTTAAATCCTTGCCCAGCGCTTTTTTGGTTTCGAAAGCTTGGGGCGCGGCTTTGCCTTCTTCGTCCGTCAACAAAATCGGCCGAATGGCAGCGTGCGGGCACACCATTGAACACTGGTTGCATTGGATACAGTTCTCCATCACCCACTCGGGCACGTTGATGGCAACGCCCCTTTTCTCGTACTGCGTCGTCGCCACCGGGAAAATCCCATCCGGAGAGAAGGCGCTGACCGGCAGCCTGTCCCCCTGCTGAGCCAGCATCGGGCGCATGACATTTGTCACGAATTCGGGTTCATCTTTGGCCCTTTCCGGACCGTCCGCAGCGTCAGCCCATGATTCAGGGACGGATATTTCCACCAGATTATCCAGCGTATTGTCCACGGCTGCGTAATTCATATTAACAATCTTGTCGCCTTTCTTGCCGAAAAGTGCCTTGATCTGACCCTTCAAATAATTGATGGCATCCTCAACCGGAATGACATTGGCCAGCTTAAAGAAAGCCGTCTGCATGATCATGTTGATGCGGCCGCCCAGTCCGATTTCAGCAGCAATTCGAACGGCATCGATGTTGTAAAACTTGATTTTCTTCTTGGCCAAGGTCTGCCGCATGTGCGCCGGCAGCTTGGTTTCCATGTCGTCGACAGACCAATTCGAATTGAGAACGAAAGTACCGCCCGGTTTGATACCTTCCAGCACATCATAGGTGTTGACATAACTCGATTTGTGACAGGCAATGTAATCAGCGGCATCGATGAGGTATGTCGACTGAATCGGTGTTTGGCCAAAGCGAAGATGGGACATGGTGACCCCGCCCGACTTTTTTGAATCGTAGGCAAAATATGCCTGTGCATACATATCGGTATTGTCGCCGATGATTTTAATGGCGCTTTTATTGGCGCCCACCGTGCCGTCGGCGCCCAATCCCCAAAATTTGCACTGAACCGTTCCGGAGGGCGCCACATCAAACCCTTCATCGACATCCAAAGATGTATGGGTGACATCGTCGACAATACCCACCGTGAAATGGTTTTTGGGTGAGTCAGCGCTTAGGTTGTCAAAAACCGCCTTGACCATGCTGGGATTGAATTCTTTGGAGCTGAGTCCATAACGGCCATTGATTATCTTGGGAATGTTGGCGGCATTTTCAACAAATGCCGTGCAAACATCCAGATAGAGTGGATCTCCCAGGGCGCCTTTTTCCTTGGTTCTGTCCAGAACCGCGATGCGCTGAACACTTTCAGGTATCGCCCGGATAAGATGCTCGGCTGAAAACGGACGGTAAAGCCGCACCTTCAGAAGACCGACCTTCTGACCTTGATTGACCTGGTAGTTGACCACCTCCTCGATGGTTTCACAGGAAGATGCCATGGAGATAATCACGTGGGAGGCATCGGGAGCGCCCACGTAATCAAAAAGATGGTACGAACGTCCTGTCAGCTGGCTGACTTTTTCCATATTCTGGCTGATGATGCCGGGCAGCTTAAGGTGATACGGGTTCGATGCCTCGATGCCCTGAAAATAGACATCCGGATTTTGGGCGGTGCCCCGAAGCTCTGGACGTTCCGGGTTGGTTCCTCTGGCACGAAATTGGGCGATGGCCTCCCAATTCACCAGCTTGGCCATGTCTTCATAGTCGATCATCTCAATTTTTTGAATTTCATGAGAGGTGCGAAACCCGTCGAAGAAATGGAGTACGGGTAAGCTTGCATCGATGGCGCTGAGATGTGCCACGAGCCCCAGGTCCATGACCTCTTGAACCGATGCCGATGCCAGCAGGGCAAACCCGGTCTGCCGAACAGCCATGACATCCTGGTGATCGCCGAAAATGGACAGCGCATGGCCAGCCACTGAGCGGGCCGTCACATGGAACACGCCGGGAAGAATTTCACCCGCGATTTTATACATATTGGGCACCATCAGTAAAAGCCCCTGCGAGGCTGTAAATGTACTCGTCAGAGAGCCTGCTGCCAAGGCCCCGTGTACAGCAGCGGCCGCCCCGGCCTCTGATTGGAGCTGGCGCACCAGCATCACCTGGTTATAGATATTCTTTTGGCCATTTGCCGCCCATTCATCGCATAGCTCCCCCATGGGAGAAGACGGTGTAATGGGATAAATAGCGGCAGCGTCGCTCATGGCATAGGCCACATAAGCCGCTGCAGTATTTCCATCGATAGTTTTCATTTTCTTTGCCATAAGAAAACTCCTTTATGTTGAATGCATTCCCGAATGTGATGCTTTGTCGTGTTATGCTTCTAAAAAGAATTTTTCAGATTATACCAACACAAAAGGTTTGTAAAGGCTCAATAGAGGCGTATCCTGATTTTATGGGATCAGTCATTCAATAAGGCTTCGAAAAAATCGTTGCCCTTGTCGTCCACCAGGATAAAGGCTGGAAAATCCTTCACCGTAATTTCGAAAATAGCCTCCATGCCCAATTCTTCATAGGCAAGGACCTTCATGGCTGTAATACATTCTTTTCCGAGTCTGGCGGCCGGCCCTCCGATGGAGCCAAGGTAGAATCCCCCATTTTCCCTGCAGGCATCGGTAACGACCCTGGACCGGTTTCCTTTGGCCAGCATCACCAGAGAGCCCCCGAGCTTCTGAAATATGGGTACATAGGGATCCATTCTGGCGGCCGTTGTGGGCCCGAACGACCCTGAGGCATATCCGGCAGGCGTTTTGGCCGGTCCGGCATAGTAAATAATGTGATCTTTGAAATACTGAGGCAGGTCTCCCCCTTGATCAATGCTTTCCTTCAGCTTGGCATGGGCAATATCTCTGGCCACGATGATCTTGCCGGAAAGCAAAAGGGGGGTCTTGACCGGGTAGCGACTCAACTCAGCTCGAATATCAGCCATGGGCCGGTCGAGGTTGATGGGAACAGCCATCTCTGGCGTCGATGTATCCGGGGGAAGGAACCGCGCGGGATCGGTTTCGAGTTTCTCCAGAAACAGACCCTCTCGCGTTATCTTGGCCTTGATATTTCGATCTGCGCTGCAGCTGACCCCCATTCCCACGGGGCAGGAGGCCCCGTGTCTGGGCAGACGAATGACCCGGGTATCGAGGCAGAAGTGCTTGCCGCCGAACTGTGCACCGATATCGAGGCTGCGAGACAAATCCTGAATCTCTTGTTCCAACGCCAAATCTCTGAAGGCGTGCCCGGAAGGACTTCCCGCCACCGGCAAATTGTCCAGATAGCCGGCAGAGGCCAGCTTGACTGTTTTGAGGTTGAATTCGGCCGACAACCCCCCCACCACAAAGGCCAGATGATAGGGGGGACAGGCAGCTGTGCCGAGGGTCTTCATTTTCGTCTTCATAAAACCCACCAGGGCTTTTGGGTTCAAAAGCGCCTTGGTCTCCTGAAACAGGTAAGTCTTGTTGGCCGACCCCCCGCCTTTGGCAATAAAAAGAAAATGGTAGGCATCCCCTTTGGTGGCGTACAACTCGATCTGCGCCGGGAGATTGTTGAGGGTGTTTTTTTCTTCATACATGGAAAGCGGCGCATTCTGGGAATAACGCAGGTTATTGTTCTGATAAGCGTTGAATACGCCGCAAGACAAAGCCGCCTCGTCCGATCCGTCCGTCATAATGTTGTGCCCTTTTTTACCAATGACAATGGCGGTACCGGTATCCTGGCACATGGGGAATTCACCCTCGGCCGATATGACAGCATTACGGAGCATTTCAAGTGCCACGAAGCGGTCATTCTGGGAGGCCTCGGGGTCATCCAAGATAGCGGCAACTTTTTCGAGGTGGGACGTTCTCAAGCGATGGGAAACATCCTGGAACGCGGTTTCGCACAAAAGGGTCAAGGCCGCTGCATCGATGTGAAGTATCTCCCGCCCTTTGTATCGATCGACGGAGACAAACTCGGTGCCCAGCAGTCGGTATTCGGTATGATCCTCTCCCAGGGGAAAGATGTCCTGATAGATAAAATTTTTCATAAAACTGCTCCTTTTCTAATCATGGCCTCAAGTGGCGAGCGGATATTCGCTGTCTTGAAACTTATCGTTTTATTAATCGCTGGCCCATTCTCATATACTCCCATAGCGGCCCCCTGGCCCCCAAGCGGCGGATCTTTTTTTGTAGCGTGCGGTTGATGTTGATACCCACTCCCGGAAAAATCCAGGTGGGATGGTCCTTTGAAAAGCGTTTCACAAAGGGTAAGATCGTATCCCTAATCGCCGGAGAAAGATAAAAAAATGGTTTCAGGAGATCCTGATGGGAAGGCAGACCGCCTTCCTTCCGGGCGATTTCAAACAGACGCGTCCCCGGAAAAACGCGGATGCCCACCATGCAGATGACCGCGGTAGGCGCCATGGCCAAAATGGCATCGAAGGTTCGCTGGACCGTCTCCATGGTTTCGCCGGGGCCACCGATCAGCAGAGAATGGCAAAATGAGAGGTCCGAACCGCGACAGATCTCGGAAGCCCGAATCATCTCTTCAAGGGTAAACGCTTTGCCCATGCGCTTCAGCATATCGGGATCGGCTGCATCACTGCCGAATTCGATCCCAGTGCAACCTGAATCGCGCATCAACGTCACGAGGCGGGGCTGAATATACTTTGGATTGGCATAACCACTCCATTTTATTTTCAATTTTCTACGTATGATTTCATGGCACACAAACTGTGCGTGTTCGACAGGAAAATTGAATTCATTGTCCACAAAAAAGATCGTGTCGATCCCCTGGTGGATCAGGGACTCAATTTCATCACATATTTTTTTGGGGCTTCTCAGGCGCACCTTCCGCCCCTCGATAATGGGATAGGTACAGTAAATGCAGTTAAACGGACATCCTCTTTTGGTTTGAAGATTTCCCATGCCACCGAATCTCAAATAAGCAGCACTGTCGAATCCTGATCGATCCGGGACAGGCTGCGCATCCAGTTTCTGGATGATGCCGATATCCTGATCGCGAATAATACCCTTGCTCAGGGGATGCCCGGTCTGCTTTTCCTTTTCGATTCGATCAAGGAGGGCCACAATAGCCGCCTCCCCCTCCCCCACAATGCCGAAATCAGCACCCAGGTATTCCAAAATCTCATTCGGCATCAGTGAAAAAGCGCTTCCGCCCAGAAGGATGCGGCAGTCGGTATGCTGACGAATGATACCGATGACCTCCCGGTAAAAAGGCAGATAGGATGTATATTTCGGATAGCTGACATTGTCCAGATTTCTGAGGGAAAGACCGATGAGATCGGGTTGATAGTCATCGATTTCACGGGATAATTCCGATTCGAGATCCGGGGTAAAACAGAGATCCAGAACGCGATGGTCAATCCCGTGATGTTTGAGCGTCGCGGTTATGTAGGCCAGACCCAGGGGAAATATCGGATCGGGAAGAAATTCAGTGTTGGGTGATATCAAAAGCAGCTTCATCAACGCATCGGTATACCGCTTTTCCACTGTTGTCAAGCGGTCGTGCGCGGGCGCACAGATAGATATCATTACTTAAAACGCATTATGTTTAAAAAGTAATGAAATTAAGCTTGACATAACATTTTTAGTCATTAATTTCTCTTTAACAGAAGACGGAAAAAATCTTCCGTTATGATGCAATCAAACAACCGTTACAGGAGGAAAAACTATGGAACTCATCAGATGGAACCCAATGCGTGATTTATTCAGTGTGCGGCACCGAATGAACCGCCTCATGGACGACTTTTTTCTTCCCGGGCAAGCGCTTCGTCAGGAAAACTCCCTGTGGGACTGGAATCCCAGTGTCGATATCTACGACGAAAATGACAGCATCGTTTTAAAAGCCGAGCTTCCTGGGGTGGATAAAGACAACATCGAAGTCGATGTCAAAGACAGCATACTGACCTTGAAAGGTGAAAGAACACTCGATAACGAGGTCAAGGAAGACAACTATTATCGGCGTGAACGGTCATTTGGCAAGTTCGAGAGAAGCTTTACACTACCTGTCCATGTCGATCCCGATGCCATTAAGGCCGAATACAAAGACGGATTGCTGAAAGTCGAGATTCCCAAGCCCATTGAGAACAAACCCAAGCAGATCACGGTGCACTAAACCTTACGGTGAAGCGTGGCGCTGATCCGAGAAGATCAGATTCAATATGAATACCAAAACACCCGGTCCATGGATCGGGTGTTTTGTTTTATGGACATTGGGTCTGAAATGTGTGTCAATTCTCTTTGGAAAATATCAGGCTGGCCGCCCCTCCGCCAAATGTTGCACTGAGCATCAAGGCGTGGTCGATCCGCCGGTGGCGCCCGGGTTCCCATTTAAGCGGCTTGTTTCCCTGGTTCATCAGCGTTGACAGACGGATTTCCGGTGGGGAAAGCTGGTGGTACATGCCGAGCAAAACAGCTGCCGCACGCGTCGTGCCCGCCGCACCAAAATCGCCGATAAGGTATTTCAGAGGCGACACACATATTTTTTTTTGATCGCCCTGGAAAACCGATTTTATCAACTCGAATTCGACCCCATCTAACTCTCTGGCGAAATTGGCGGATGCACCAATATGGTCGATATCTTCCGGACGCAGCCCTGCCCTTGCCATGGCGATTTCCAATGTCCTTTTCATGGGCTGCCCATCGCGTGGGTAATGCCCCATCTCTGAGGGGCCGCCGGCAATGACATCGGCCACCAGGTTACCATAAATTTTAGCACCCCTTTGCCTGGCAGCACCACGCCTCTCCAGGACCAGGATCGCAGCGCCTTCCCCCAGAATCAACCCTTGGCCGGGTTCTGGGTGGATCGCCCTGTTATCAGTACGCCAAACCGGATTGAGCCCTCCCACGGCATCATAGCAGCGGAAAAGAATCTCGGAAAGCTCTTCTGCGCCGCCCACCAGGACGACATCCACGAGATTTTGTTCCAGCAACGATCTGGCATAGGCGATGCCGGTCTCGGCAGAAATCTCATTCTGACAAAAGGTGGCATTGGGTCCTTTAACCCTATGATAAATGGCAATATGGCTGGCCGGAGCATTGGGAACGGTATCGGGAAAAAGAAACGGCTGCGCCCCACGGGGGCCGTCCGCCAGCAGACTGCAGTAAAAGTCCTCTACATGCGAACTGCTGCCATAGGCGGTGCCAACGATGACAGCCACCCGATCACGATCCATTGTCTTGAAATCAAGTCCACAGTCCGCAACAGCTTCGATACTGGCGGCCACAGCCATTCTCGAAATTCGGCTCATCCGCCGGTAGGTCATGGGGGGCATGAAGTCACTGGGCCTGAAATCGGCAATCCATGCCGCCACGTTCGAGCGGTAAGGTGATGGATCGAACGTGGTAATCCGGTGGATACCCGACGTGGACTGTCGGCACCCCTCCCAGAAAGCTTCGCGTCCGATTCCCAGAGAGCTGATAACACCGATACCGGTAATACTGATTGCATCCATTTTTCTAATTTCTTTGGCTCTTGATACTTGGCTGTTGGCCTGCCAAGAGCCTACAGCTAGATACTCAACCGCTATTCGTTATCGAGTGCCCTGAACACCAGCGAGGTATTGTTGCCGCCAAATGCAAAGGAATTGCTCAAGGCAACCTGGATATCCTGTTTATGAAAGGGCGCTGTCACATGACGGAGTCGACACTGGGGATCCGGCGCTTGCAGGTTAGCTGTGGGAGGGGCTGTCTGCCGTTGTAACGCCAGTACCGTGGCCACGGCTTCAATGGCGCCGGAAGCGCCCAGGCAGTGTCCCACCATTGACTTGGTGGCGCTGACGGATATTCGTTTCAGTTGCTCGGCCCCAAAAACATTTTCAATGGCCAGCGCCTCCAAGTGATCATTGATCTTCGTAGCAGTGCCATGAGCATTGATATAATCGACCTCTTTGGTTGCGATATGGGCCCGTTGCAGCGCATGGGTCATGACATGAGCCATACCGAGTCCTTTGGGATCAGGAGATGTCATGTGATGCGCATCGGCATTGAGGGCATAACCCAAAACCTCCGCCAACAGCGGTGCCTTTCTTTGCAGCGCATGCTCATACGCTTCCAGGAAAAGGATGCCGGCACCCTCTCCCAGGGAAAGACCTCGGCGGTAAAGATCGAACGGCCGGCAGGGTTCAGGGGACATCACTTTCAGGGAATTGAAGCCGGCAAAGGTGAGCTCGGAGAGGGCTTCGCTGCCACCTGTCACGACACAGTCGAGGTGACCGCTTTGAATCTCGCCATAGCCGTAGCTAATAGCGTTCGCACTGGGGGAAGAGGCCGTTGTGTTCGTGGTACGAAGGCCGTTGATGCCATAGAGATTGGCAATGAGATCGGTCAGTGTGCAGGGTGCCGAAGCCAGAACCCGCGAGGCTTCTTTGGATATGCCGTCCCGCCATAGGCGCCGGCGAAAATTTTCCCAGGAAAGCATGCCGCCGGCGCCTCCCCCCATCACGACCCCCACGCGCCCCGGATCCATTTGTGCAAGGTCCACGTCGGCAAGTTTCATGGCTTCTTGCGTTGCGAGCAGTCCCAATATATCGCAACGGGAGATCCGCTTGGTATGCCGCGATGGTAGACGCCGCGCTAAATTTTCT
>Ga0180435_10007246_pt1 | contig 10577 bp, 5 predicted proteins | sample SS_ome_3_FD_132467 | JGI IMG/M metagenome (GOLD analysis project Ga0180435, IMG submission 132467) | Hypersaline lake sediment archaeal communities from the Salton Sea, California, USA - SS_3_S_1 metaG | ecosystem: Environmental > Aquatic > Non-marine Saline and Alkaline > Hypersaline > Sediment... | reverse complement strand
TATTTTTAAAATTCCAACGCGCAAGGTCTTGAAGTATAAAGTGGGCTGAAATATCTTTTATTATTATTCCATGAGGAATGCTGAATCGTTTTCTATTCTTTATGGCGAGGTTGGAGTAAATATTTCCATTAAGACTTGAAATACTTTTTACATCACTCAATAGAGGATAAATTCGATTCTCTTCGAGATTGAAATTATATCTGCCATGAAAGGGCTCAAACACTTCTATGTATCTTCCATCATAGTTTATCAAATCGTTTATCCATGTGGTACCACTTCTCCCGTCACCAAGAATAAATATTGTATTGAATCGGTATAGCCTCCATATGATGCGCTTTGATAGATTTTTAATGCTGTGATTATGTTTAGTAAGCCGGCTCATATCGTTGTATTAATTCTGTGTATATATGGCTATCATGTGGCCTTCAAAATTGATGTTGTGGCTTTGGAAAGTGGCCAAACAACTATCACCCTGCCGGATTGTTTGTTATTTCGACCTAACAACCGTGCTATTGAAAATGATAAATCAAAGAGCCATATACAGTGTACTCTCGCAAATCCATCGAAAAATCGTCTGATTCCTGGATATACTTCCCAATACCATTTCCAAACCTATACTGGTATGCGATATCAAATACGACTTTTCCCATCGCAATCCCTGACCCCATACTGATACCGTAAATTTCGTCGGGGCTCCCCTCTGCCGGTGCCGGGTCATAAAAGGCACCACCTCTTACAGGAACAATGAACCGATTCGCTAAAATTAGGTACTCTGCGCCCAATCGAATCTGAGTTGTGGGATCAATGTCCGCCTCACTCTCAGATTTCCCGCTAATAGGAGAGATTTTGTTGCCATCAGCATCGGTCAGTATGAAATCATCCCACTCTGTTCTGTAGATATCGAACGATGTCGTTAATTGATCTGAGAACCTGTACGCGATTCCTATTCCATAAGACATGGGCATGTCGATTTTCAGATCGTCGTCTGAAGATGTGGAGACATCGTTATTGTAATCTGGCTCATCCGGAAAATTGATCGAAATGTTAGAAGTTGATTTTTGATTGAGATCTGCTGTAAATGGTGTTTTGAGAACACCGCCAATAGACAGACGATTATTGATATTCCATAAGAAACCAAGGTTGGCATTAAAACCGTTAAAGGAATATTTATCGATTTGGTCTAACATGTAATTGAATGTCATGCCAGCATCTGATCCTGAAACTGATTGCTTTTCCTTTTGCTCCCAACCGTTTTCGGTTAATCCGTCGCCCCAGTAATTCAATGTCAGTCCAAATGAAAATTGCGGGGTAACCTGTATGCAATAAGCGAGACCAATGGCAGAAAGACCACCATCCTGTTCTATGTGGACTGATCCGGAAGCCGATATGTCGGCATCTTCAAGCTTAAACGGAAAATTCCATTCGCGTGTTAAATCATAGAGGTATTGATAGTTCAATGAAAGAATCATATTGCGGTCAAATAGACTGAAAGGATATGCAGCACTTAGGTAATTCAGATTTGCATTGGAAAAGTCCTGCTCACCGGAAGCCTCTTCGTTGTTTCCGAATGTGAGGTCCTCTGTCCTGTTGAAATAGGCTCCAACGATGGAAACCTCGGGCGTTTCGAGTTGAATGAGTCCACCTGGATTCCAGGAAGCAGCCGTGGCATCATCGGCAATGGCGATGAATGCTCCGCCGACCCCCAACGCCCGCGCACCTGAACCAACGGGATTCCATGAAGATGGAATCTCAATACGCTGAATGGGAATGTCTTGGGCACATAATTGGTTATGATTAATCAATACTGTCACGACAATGGCGATGAAGATGACAATTAGGCGTAGGAAAAAAGTAGGAAAAGGGTACATATGAGTGTCCTGCTTATTATTAATTAAATATTGTGGACAGAAAGCAGCCACCCCCTCCGCCACTACTATCACTGATTTTTCCGTCATCGGCATCAGTTGTTGTAGTAAAACCAGGAGCGCCAAGATCGACTACCATGTCGTCTTGTACCAATTCATCATCACCCCTTACTGCATCAATGAAGTGCAGGGTAATGACATTCCCTTCAATTTCGGCACCAGTATTACCATCGAACAAAAACTCATACCAGTGATCGATCGGATTATCTGGTGTCTGACCATATTTGTAGTAGGTGTCAGCCACCACACCTGTTGGTAAGGTCATGGTAAGGCTCGCGCTATCGCCTGGCGTAAGGCCGCTGATGGTAAAATCAAAGAAGCCATAATCAAAGGCCAGATTAGCGGGTGTATCATCTGGGGATGGATTCTCAACAGCCTGGCAGTTGCTTAAAAATGTGCCCGAGGGTGTTTCGAGAGCGATGTAACCCTGCGCATTATTAGATTTCATGCTAACTACATTGTTCTGGAGGCTGTCTAGAATACCGTCGTTGTTAAAATCGCCTTCATTGGGCCCGGCGGTTTCAACACTATCACTGATGCCATCATTGTCGTCATCCGTGTCGGCATTGTCTCCGGTGCCGTCTTGATCGGTATCCACGGTTTCAGTTCCATCCAATGGTAGGTCATCATCTCCATCTAAAACACCGTCATTGTCGTCATCTGTATCGTTACAATCCGGGGTCGTGTCGCCGTCCGTATCTATATCAGGAATAGTGCACCCACAGACACCGGGATTGGTTTTCAACGGATGGGAGGGGCAGTTGTCCTGACAATCTGGTGTGCCATCACTGTCCTCATCCGCTTCTGAAACACCACAGCCGCATGTGCCGGGAGATGTTTTAAATTTGTCGTTCGGGCAACCATCGTCGCAGTCCCCTGTCCCGTCATTATCTGTATCGATATTATTGTCACAATTATCATTGCAGTCCGGTATACCATCATTATCGCTGTCGATGTCTGAGATTCCGCAGCCACATGTGCCGGGAGATGTTTTCAGCGGATCACTGGAGCATTGGTCGATACAATCGGCCGTGCCGTCTTTATCCGTGTCTATCTCTATAACATTACAACCGCAATCTTCAGGTTGAATCTTGTCTGGGTCATCAGGACAGCCATCATTATCATCGATCACGCCATCTCCATCTGAATCAGGTTCTAATGTAAAGTCCAAAGTCATGCTAAACGTCTCCTCTATCTGGGTATCAGAGTAGACTATTTTGGGGTACCCTACATCTTCGGCGCTAATTGTAAATGAAAATGACCCTGGCATATGACTCATCAAGTAACGGCCAACCGATGTTTTGGCAAAGGTTAGAGCCGATGCCTTCGCACTCGTCGTAATCAGAGCATTGCCGATCGGGTGTCCTGTGTTGTCATCGGTTACAATACCCCGTAGAAGAGTTTGAAGGACACCAATGGGTCGATACACTTTTAGCTCATATTTAACATTTTCACCGTAGGTTGAGTTGGCATTGCTTATCTTAATATAATAAACACCGTCTCCAGCTTGCGGGCAGGTCCATTCCAGAAATTCATCTTCTCCGGCACCTGCGCTGTTTTCCTGGTTGGACACACTGTTGCCATCACTATCAAAGACTTCAATAACTACATCACAGGTAATTCCCAGCCCGCTTGCTTTAACTTTATATAATTCACCTGAAAGCCCATAAAACTTGACCCAATCCGCATCATCTGCTTCATGAAAATTGTGCGCCTGGGGATCGCCAGCGTCTAAGACAATAACATTTGCCTGGTTGAATGTATCGTCTACTTCATAACTGTCGGCTTCTACTCCCGGCTCTCCAATGGTTTTTGTTACATAGGTGTACATGGAAGGGGAATAGAGGGTCTGGGAGATCATTGAATCGTTAACATATGAATATATCTCGTGAGTTGATTTTGCCTTAATTACGATGACGTAGGTACCCGCTTTGTTAAAGTTATGGTAATCCACCATGTATTTACTGTCATTATCAGAATATGTCAGCTGAACTGTAGGAAGTTCGTCAATGGGGATACCAGATGTTTCAGGGTTGACATTCGGTGGGATAATATGTGCCCAAACGCTGACCGCATCAATGACACCGCTTGCCCATATGGTTGCAGAGTTATCCTCAAGTCCCTCAAGTTCTTTGGGCGGAGATACACTGGAGATGAAAGGCTGCAATCCGATAAAAACAGAGCTTCCTCTTCTTACCACCTTATCTTCTGCAATTTCAATATCTTGATCTTCATCGCCATCAAGATCCCAATCCGCTTCAATACGTGCACTCTGATAGGTTTTCATAAAATTGCTCGCACCTAAGAATGCACTTCCAAGCCTACCTGATTTTTTTATAGTATTGTCCCAAAACTGAAATGAAAATGAGTTGTCACCACTGCCCAAGAAGTATGCTGGTTCTTCTGAACTGCTGGTTATAATAATACGCTCCTTTCCATCTGGGTTCATTTTGGAGATAAAAGAGCCTGATTCGCAGGCATCATAAATGAAAGTTACCGGTCCGGTCATCGTATCCTGCAAAGTATCAAGCCATTCATCCAATACACTCACTGCCAGTTTGTCTGGTATGTCAACACCATTGTCAAACAATACAAGTTTGCCCTTTTCTCCGTGGTCTACAAAGAAGAGAAGCAGTTGAGATGCATCTGTTGCCCAGATGTTTATGGCATTAGATAGATCCGATAGAAATTCGGATGGATTGGCTTGGTCAATGTAATTATTGCCTGCCTCCATGCTGATATAATGGATGCTATCATGTTCATATCCCTGCAGAATGAGTGCGTCATATGCCTTATTGGCGCACTTTTTAGTCTCTTCCCATATTGTCCCGCCGGAAGCATTAGGACCGCCTCCTGCTACAATAATCGCCTTTGACTTTAGGACGTCTGAATCATCTACAAATGATACAGCTCCAGGCAGCTCGTCGCTTTCAGTACCATTAAAAATTCTTAACGAATAACGATGGCCTGTAATAATTTGGCTCGGCAGGGTAACAGAAATGCTAGTTGCACTGTTCACGGTAATCGGTGTAATTTCGGTCGGTAGTGGTACTATGGTAAAACCGCCATAACCATCCGCCACGTATGCCTTGTCACCCACCATCATGACACCCCACGCAGACCCCGCCGTATTCACCGAGCCGATGACCACCGGTGTAGCCGGGTTGCTGACATCGATCACTTGTAGACCGTAATCCCTGTCCGCCATATAGGCCGTGTCACCCAACACCGTGACACCAGAAGTTCTTCCCGGCAAATCCACCGAGCCGATGATCACCGGTGTAGCCGGGTTGCTGACATCGATCACCTGAAGGCCTGCATAATAATCCGCCACGTATGCCGTGTCACCCGCCACCGCAACACCCCTAGCCGTTGCCGGTGTATCCACCGAGCCGATGATGGCCGGTGTAGCCGGGTTGCTGACATCGATCACTTGAAGACCGTAATCCTTGTCTGCCACATATGCCGTGTTATCTACCACCGCGACAGCAAAAGCACTTCCCGGCGTATCCACCGAGCCGATGATCACCGGTGTAGCCGGGTTGCTGACATCGATCACTTGAAGGCCGAAATCCAGGTCTGCCACATATGCCGTGTCGCCTACCACCGTGACACCTCTAGCATTTCCCGGCGTATCCACCGAGCCGATGATGGCCGGTGTTGCCGGGTTACTGACATCGATTACCTGAAGGCCCCTACTCCAAGCCGCCACGTAGGCCTTGCCACCTGCCACCGCAACACCCCAAGCAGATGGATTTATATCCACCGAGCCGATGATGGCCGGTGTAGCCGGGTTGCTGACATCGATCACCTGAAGACCGCTTGCCCAATCCGCCACGTATGCCGTGTCACCCACCACCGTGACATCCAAAGCATCTCCCGGTGTATCCACGGTGCCGATGATAACCGGTGTTACCGGGTTACTGACATTAATTATCTGAAGGCCGTACACCTGATCCGCCATGTAGGCCTTATCACCCACAATCGTGACAGCTAGAGTATTTCCCGGCGTATCGACCGAGCCGATAATCACCGGTGTAGCCGGGTTGCTGATATCGATTATCTGAAGACCGGACACATAATCCGCCACGTATGCCGTGTCTCCCACCAATGTGACATCAAATGTAGGCCCCCCCGGTGTATCCACATTGCTAATGATCACCGGTGTAGCCGGGTTGCTGACATCGATCACCTGAAGACCGCTCAATCCATCCGCCACGTATGCCGTGTCACCCACCATTGTAACACCTAGAGCCAATCCCGGTGTATCTACCGAGCCGATAATCACCGGTGTAGATGGGTTGCTGACATCGATTATCTGAAGACCGGATTCATTATCCGCTACGTATGCCGTATCATCCACCACCGCTACACCCCAAGCCTCTCCTGGCGTATCCTTTGAGCCAATGATCACCGGTGTAGCCGGGCTGCTGACATCGATTATCTGAAGACCGCTTGATCCATCCGCCACGTATGCCGTTTCACCCACCACCGTGACATCATACGCCTCTCCTGATGTATCCTTGGAGCCGATGACCACCGGGTTAGACGATGTGCTGATATCAATTACCTGAAGGCCGCTATCCTTGTCCGCCACGTATGCCGTGTCGCCAACCACCATGACACCATAAGCCTCTCCTGGCGTATCCTTTGAGCCAATGATTACCGGGTTAGACGATGTACTGATGTCGATTACCTGAAGGCCGCTATCCCTGTCCGCCACGTAGGCCGTGTTGCCTACCACCGCCACATCCCAGGCCTTTCCTGGAGTATCCCCCGATCCAATGATTGTCCTTATATTTCCAGCATCCTGATACATTGAAACTCTTGTACTTTCATCAAACCCATTCCCTGTGATAAACACTTCTTCAAGGTTTTGACCTACTAATCCTAGTGTTGGATACACTGAATCCACCGTTAAATCAGCATATACCGCGGATGCCATAATATGTATAAAGATGGCTATGAATGCGGTAGTCCTTGAAATGGTGATTTTTTTTCTACACATTGATTTCAACGCCTCATGAATTCGGGATGGATGTTAAAACAGTTCAGAATGGACCGACTAATTCTAATATTGTGTGTTTGTATTGTCAATCAATTCATGAATAGGTAAAATTAAAATGCTACGACAAGGCCATTTCCCCGACCCTTACACCCTCATTTGCGAGTTTAATAGATAACCGCCGCAAAAAGATACGGTGCGCAATGTGGCGTTCCCTATAGTTTGGACAATGGATTAAGCTCAAAATCCGCATAAACACAAACTTCTTACTATTCCATCTATCCTTTTTATTACCTCACCATAAATCGTTTTATGACGGTATTTTAAAATAAATACCAGGTGATATTTACAACCCCACCATACATGTGATAGTGATTTACAACTTGTCGAAGGTTCTTTCCCCTTACCTCTTTGGGACTTTCCCTTGGAAAGAACCTATGATCACACTTCTGTCTGCCCGGAACTGTAGAATCTCGTGGAGTTGCACGGGTAGTAGGATGATTAAATTAGAACAAATATAGAGGTAGTGTATGACTGATTTTATTGAGAAGGGAACTTGTAAACTTAGTATCGTAATTCCCTGCTATAATGAAGAGAAAACACTAAAAGAATGCATAAACCGGGTGCTTGAAATTGCAGACAATAATTTATCCCTGGAAATTATTATTGTTGATGACCATTCAACTGACAACAGCTATTCAATTGCCGGGGAAATAAAAAGGAACCATCCAGGAATCAAGATCCTTAGACATGAAAAAAATTTAGGGAAAGGTGCCGCCCTTCGTACAGGATTTAAGTATGCAAGTGGAGATTATGTTGCCGTGCAAGACGCAGATTTAGAATATGATCCAAATGATCTCAAAAGATTAATAAATCCATTGGTTGAAGGCAAGGCAGATGTCGTATTTGGATCAAGGTTTTTATCTACAGGTTCTCATCGCATTTTATATTTTTGGCACTCAATTGGGAACCGTTTTCTCACGTTTCTGTCAAACATGTTCACCGATCTCAATCTTTCAGATATGGAAACTTGCTATAAAGTTTTTCGGAAAGATGTTATTCAGGCGATAGATATCAAAGAAAATAGGTTTGGGTTTGAACCTGAAATAGTTGCCAAGGTAGCGCAAATGAGATTGCGTGTCTACGAAATGGGCATTTCTTATTATGGCAGAACATACGCCGAAGGTAAAAAGATTGGCGCAAAAGATGGACTTAGAGCATTATTTTGTATTCTTCGTTATAATGCACACAAAGCTCCTATTCCAATACAATTTTTTCTTTACTTGATAATTGGTGGGTTAGCTGCACTTGCGAATTTAGTGGTTTTCTTGGTTTTGATTTCTTTCGGCATAGGTGTAAATATTTCTGCGCCTATTGCTTTTATTATCGCTGCTTTATTGAACTATTTGTTGTGTATTACAGTGTTATTTAGGCATAAAGCCAAATGGAGCTCTATAATGGAAATATTGAGCTACATAATGGTTGTTGCTGTTGCAGGTATTCTGGACTTGGGAATAACGGCATTTTTTATTTCATTGAAGACAAATCCGGCAACTGCAAAAATTATTGCGACTATTTCAGTTTTTATTTTAAATTTTATGGCTAGGCGCTTTATCGTTTTCGCCGAACCTCCTGCCGGACCCTGGAGACCACAAATTCCATCTTAAAAAACAAACCAAATCAATCCGAAAAGCAATAGTAAGTTTGAAAACAGAGGCTGGTTTTACGATGATTTTGAAACCCGAACAAGATGCTTAGATTTGAGTATTAAAATATTATTGATGCACCCATCGGGGATGTTTGAATCCCCTCGCCTTCGCTTGAAGAAAAATACGGTGATATGAATGAAGGTCATGAGCCAATACTAGTTGGAGATCATTGTGACGGTGTAACTTTTATTTGCCAAAAGGCCCAAGGAAACATATTTTTTCTCAAAAGTTGATATCATATCCATTTCATAACGTATCAATATCACTTTTTGATCAAAATAACACTAAGCTCAGCAGGACTGGATGAGTAGATATCTTTCAAGGCACGGACTTGATATAAGTAATATTCACCAAAAACCGGTTTCAACTCCAATGTATCTCTATGATTCGTTTGTTCTATGGGCTTTATGTTTGAAATTTTGTCTTTGAAGTTCAATCTTTTTTTCAGTTTCATTTCTTTTTTGATTAGCCATTTGCGATGTTTTTTTTGAATAAGCAGGTTTATTTCTTTAATTTCAATCTCTTTTAGTTTAGTAGATATCCTATGTACCGAAAAATTGTCGATATCAAACTGATCATTCATCCATTCAAGTTCGAAATTTTCATTGAATGATATCCAGCGCCCAGGTGCATACTCCCAAAACTCAGGAAGATCGCTTGTATCGTTTGCAGTACAAGAGATCAAAAATAAGGTTGAGAAGATAATTAATGATAATTTCATTCTAATTTAATAATAAAATAAAGGTCATTGAACGGAAAGCCTATGGGTGCGACGATCTACGCTACTTTACGCTGAAAGTTTACCAGGCTTTCTACAACTAAATCGCAGAATAACCATTTTTAATAAATTGCTTAAAATACTCTATTGTATTAACGAGACCCTGCTCTAACTTGATAGCAGGATTCCAACCTAGTTTGTCCTTGGCTAAAGTGATATCCGGTTTTCTTTGTTTCGGGTCGTCTTCCGGTAAATCTTTGTTAATGACAGACGATTTAGAACCTGTCATATTAATTACCTTCTCGGCAAGTTCCAGGATACTGAATTCCCTTGGATTTCCTAAATTTATCGGGCCGGCAAAATCTTTCTCTGTAGCCATCATCCGCATCATGCCTTGAACCAGATCATCCACATAGCAGAAAGATCTCGTTTGGGAACCATCGCCATATATTGTAATAGGTTCATTTTTCAAAGCCTGGATGATAAAATTTGAAACTACACGCCCATCTGCAGGATGCATCCTGGGGCCATAGGTATTAAATATCCTGACAACTTTGATCGGCATATTGTGTTGGCGGCGGTAATCAAAGAAAAGCGTTTCTGCACAGCGTTTACCCTCGTCATAGCACGAACGGCTTCCGATGGGATTGACATTACCCCAGTAGGTTTCTGGCTGAGGATGAACTTTTGGATCACCATACACTTCCGATGTGGAAGCCTGCAGAATTTTGGCCTTGACTCGTTTGGCTAAGCCGAGCATGTTGATGGCGCCATGCACCGAAGTTTTGGTGGTCTGAACCGGATCGAACTGGTAATGAATGGGCGACGCCGGACAGGCCAGGTTGTATATTTCGTCCACCTCGGCAAACAGTGGGAACGTAACGTCGTGACGCATGAATTCAAATCGTGGATTGTCAGACAGGTGGTAGACATTGCCTTTTGTGCCTGTGTAGCAGTTATCCACACAGATAACTTCGTCACCTCCTTCCAGGAGTTTTTCGCACAAGTGTGATCCCAGGAATCCGGCTCCGCCGGTTACAAGTACCCTTTTTGCACTAAACTTGCTCATTGTTTACCTTTTCCCTTTTTATTTTTGTGGATCATCTCCAAATCAGTTGTAGTTGAATAAGGTAAAATTATGGGCTTAATGCCAAAACAGAATGGACATCCGGTACCTTCTATAGATATAGGGTTTAGCGACGAAGAAAAACCTTATATAC
>Ga0180435_10007245_pt1 | contig 10577 bp, 8 predicted proteins | sample SS_ome_3_FD_132467 | JGI IMG/M metagenome (GOLD analysis project Ga0180435, IMG submission 132467) | Hypersaline lake sediment archaeal communities from the Salton Sea, California, USA - SS_3_S_1 metaG | ecosystem: Environmental > Aquatic > Non-marine Saline and Alkaline > Hypersaline > Sediment... | reverse complement strand
GCCGCGTGATCTTGGGGTCAGTTACGTTTCAATCCACGCCCCCGCACGGGGGGCGACCGGTGCGAGACTGGCAGGCGGCGCTGGTGTCCTGGTTTCAATCCACGCCCCCGCACGGGGGGCGACTTGTACATGTTTCTAGGTTCATGCCTTGGCTCCTTGTTTCAATCCACGCCCCCGCACGGGGGGCGACATTCGGAGCTAATGGAGCGGGTAGAGACGTTGGAGTTTCAATCCACGCCCCCGCACGGGGGGCGACCTTACGCCAAAATGCACGGCTATGGTGGCATAGTGTTTCAATCCACGCCCCCGCACGGGGGGCGACCCTTAAGTCTAGTATTGGCAAACCTTTAGCGTATGTTTCAATCCACGCCCCCGCACGGGGGGCGACCACTTGGTCGCTACCCTCGCTTCCTTGTCAACTGGGTTTCAATCCACGCCCCCGCACGGGGGGCGACCCATTGTTACCTCATCGCTTATGCCTGATATCGTGTTTCAATCCACGCCCCCGCACGGGGGGCGACCCTATACCTGCTATCCGCTTTGCAGTGCATTAGTTGTTTCAATCCACGCCCCCGCACGGGGGGCGACTACGCCGAGCAATTATTACAGAAAGCCAACACTATGTTTCAATCCACGCCCCCGCACGGGGGGCGACTCTGCGGGTCATCCGGATAATCTTCCTTGTACGCTGTTTCAATCCACGCCCCCGCACGGGGGGCGACGGGGAGTATGTGGAGGTGTACCCATGAGTGGTGTGTTTCAATCCACGCCCCCGCACGGGGGGCGACGGTCCGGCGTCGGCTCCACTTTCACCGGCAAAGTTGTTTCAATCCACGCCCCCGCACGGGGGGCGACTCCCCCACCAGCACCAACGCGCACAGCTTGGCGCGGTTTCAATCCACGCCCCCGCACGGGGGGCGACAGCGTGGCGAGAGTATTGCACGGCGTGATATAGAGCAGTTTCAATCCACGCCCCCGCACGGGGGGCGACACGTACGATGTGATTGCTCGTCCTACCTGCGGTATGTTTCAATCCACGCCCCCGCACGGGGGGCGACTTCATGGCTGCGTGTTCTATCAATAACTCTCCATGTTTCAATCCACGCCCCCGCACGGGGGGCGACGCGACGTTATAACCTCCAGAGGCTGGCTGAAGTAGTTTCAATCCACGCCCCCGCACGGGGGGCGACTCGCCCCAACGTACTGCCAACCGCCAGTAGTGGCGTTTCAATCCACGCCCCCGCACGGGGGGCGACGATTGTCTCTATCGGTTTCCTAGGCCGATAGGGTGTTTCAATCCACGCCCCCGCACGGGGGGCGACTCGCTGGAGGTTATGCTGCCTTGTTCTAGGTGATAGTTTCAATCCACGCCCCCGCACGGGGGGCGACCCCATTGTTACCTCATCGTTTATGCCTAATATCGTGTTTCAATCCACGCCCCCGCACGGGGGGCGACGATAAACTCTTGTATAGCGTCGTGGATATCAGATGTTTCAATCCACGCCCCCGCACGGGGGGCGACCATGAGATACTCCACGGCCAGCAGCGTGACGCCTCGTTTCAATCCACGCCCCCGCACGGGGGGCGACGACTTATCAGAGCCCAGGCCCGCGTGGATGAGTTGTTTCAATCCACGCCCCCGCACGGGGGGCGACGCACAAACGCGACGTTATAACCTCCAGCGACTAGGCGTTTCAATCCACGCCCCCGCACGGGGGGCGACCTGTTGGCGTGGCCGGTATGGAAGCCATCATCATGTTTCAATCCACGCCCCCGCACGGGGGGCGACTCGCTGGCATTACTAGCCTCCCTGGACGGATGGAGTTTCAATCCACGCCCCCGCACGGGGGGCGACGGTCGCCGCGGTGACTTTGGTGAGAGTACCGATCCAGTTTCAATCCACGCCCCCGCACGGGGGGCGACAGCCGCCAGCCGTGTTGGAGACGACTACAGGCAGTAGTTTCAATCCACGCCCCCGCACGGGGGGCGACGATTTACGCCAAAAGAGAGGTAATGCCATGTTGCAGTTTCAATCCACGCCCCCGCACGGGGGGCGACCGGCGTGGTCGCAGCGTTGAGCTGTGACGTGGTATCGTTTCAATCCACGCCCCCGCACGGGGGGCGACCACCTGAGCGCCCTCGCCCGGAGGGGCGTCGGTCTTGTTTCAATCCACGCCCCCGCACGGGGGGCGACGCTAGTGTGGCGGCAAAAAAGGAGAACACAGACATGTTTCAATCCACGCCCCCGCACGGGGGGCGACGCCTCCATCATAAGTCGTTATTTGCTAAGGAGCAAGGGCAAGTGATTCGCGAACAGCGAGCAACAAACGTTTTTTTTCGGCCACTGCAGCGGATTCTATACGTTATCTACTTGCCAAAGAACAGTTTAGGACAATCGCGAACCTTCCAGCAATTGCCTGCGCGCTTGGGGTTCGCGAAGGTGATTTTAGACAACGAGAGGACCCTGCGGATCGTACGACGGCTTGGCTCCCACGTGTTCTATACGTCGTTTCCAGTTGCTGCCCAAGAAGTAGAACCGCAGACTGTCTGTCTCCGGATCAATCGTATCTATGAGTCGCTGCCGCAGGCCAGTCCACATGGCCGGGTCCACAAGGCATTCGAACACTGAGTTCTGTACCCGCTGGCCGACATTCTCGCAGAGCTTGGCGACGTGGCGCAGACGTTTTTGGCCTGCGGGCGTCTGGGTGTTGACGTCGTAGGCGACTAATACAAGCATGTCTGACTCCTTAAAACGCTACTTCCAGAGGAAGGGTGGGTAACCCGCCAAATCACCGCGAAGAAAACGCGCCATAAGCAGCGCCTGCACATAAGGCAGCAAGCCCAGCACAATCTTCTCGTCGAGGAATGGATGGATAATCTCCTCCTGCTTGCGTTTCTGCCAGGCCACCAGCACCGTTTTCCGAGTGGCGTCGTCCATCATGACTGCTCCGGATTCAGTGGTCGCAAACCCGGCCGCTTTGACCTGCTGGCGATTGATCAAGGACAGCACAAAACGGTCACCCAGATAGGGGCGCAGTTCTTCCATAAGATCGAGCGCCAAGCCAGCTCGACCGGGCCGGTCCCGATGGAGAAAACCGACGGCCGGGTCCAGCCCCACCGCCTCGCAAGCAGAGGCGACATCGTGAGCCAACAAGGTATAGCAGAAAGACAGCAACGCGTTCACGTTATCCAGCGGCGGCCGGCGATTGCGAGTGCGAAAGAAGAAATCATCCTTCTGGGCCGTGATGAGTGCGTCAAAGGCGTCAAAATAATTGCGGGCGGCCTCGCCTTCAATACCGCGCAGGCCATCAAGCGTCTGCGGTACTTGCAGGTCTTCCAGAGAGTTGGCCATGCGGTCAGCAGCACGGCTAAGCAGCTGCCCATTGCTGTCGGGGCGGTCGCGCCGCGCCCGTAAAATCACGACACGACCATTGGCGATCTTGGCCGTGATGATACCCGCGGCAATCTCCGCGCACGCGTCCTCGTCATCGGCGCAGCGGTACTGCTCGCGACGCAGCAGGACATTGCCGGCCACAGGACCGTGGACGCGAGCGAGAAAGCGACCGTTCTCACTAAGAAACGACAGCGTCACCTGCTTCTGGCCGCACAAGGCCATGAAAAACGGGCTGCACGTCACATTGCCGAAGCAGACAATGCCGCCTAGGGTGTGGATGGGCACACGCAAACGCGTCTCACGCTCTACATTGACACACACCGTTTCTCCCTGGCGTGACAGATAGGCTTTCTGCGTGGTGACAAAGAGCGTATTGAGCAATTGCTTCATACAGCCTTACTCCTCCCCCAGCCGCCGTGCCTGCGCCATGTAGTAATCGAGACGCTTGCGCACGCCGGTGACCTTGGGCATACACAACTGCAGCAACGAACAACGCTGGCACTTCTTCTCGTAACGCGACTGCGGCGTCTTGCCGCTCCGAACCAAATCGTGCAATCTGGCCGCCGCCTCTTCCGTCATTATGCGCAACGCCTCACTGATTGCTATTTGATGACGCCGGCGCGGCCTGCCGTAGAAAAACGCCGCCTCCGGAATCGACACACCAAGCATCTCCTCCAGACACAGAACCTGAGCCGCCAGTTGGACGTTATCGCTGCCGTCACGCTTGGGCTTGCCTCGCTTGTACTCCACCGGAAAAGGCCGCCAAAGGCCACTGATGCCCGGCAAGACGACACCCGCATCATCCCGGTGAAACTCCACCACGTCCGCCATGCCCACCAGCCCCAGCCGCAGCGAGTGCAGCCGCAGACTACGTGTGATCCGCACACCCGGCCGACCTTCCGTATCCTCCGCATGCACCCGCTCATGCAAGAGACGCCCCTGGGCCGTCAGACGATTCTCGGCCCAGAGACCCTCCACGTGAATCAACGCACACTGCCGCTCACAAAACAGCAAATGCTGCAAAGCGGAAATAGGTAACAAGTCCTCTTCGGCGAACATCACGACCAGAGAAGCTTCTGAACCGTCACGCCTTGGGGCAGGTTCGCTTCGTCAAGACTGACCTGATAGTCCGTGTAAGCCCTGGCCGGCTTGTCGCCGGAGTTTGACCTTGTTACGTTTAGCCTTGCCAAGAGCGTATGAGCGGGGGTGTTGCCAAGGATGCTATCATGCTTAAACGCCACAAGAACCCGTCCGGACATCTTGCCTCTTGCGGCCGAATGGTCATGGTCGAACATATTGATAAGCGCCTCCCACAGAAGCGCAAGATCGTCTTCGCTGAAGCCAGTCTGCTTGGCTAGATGAGCGGAAATGTAGCCCTCCGCCTTGTAAAGGCCGTAAGGAACTATATTCTTTCTTCCCATTGTTCTGTTATCACCATCCTGGTTCTTTGCTTCTTTCGCTGTGGCCACCGCCATCCGCGTTATTGTCACTTCTAGTGGAACGATGGGTTCAACACTTCTGGCAAAATTCATCTGTACCGGACCGCGAACCTGACCGCAGTTGTTCTCTTTAAGTGACATGACGGCACCAAAGGTGCGAATGTCGAAAAAGTTCTTGCACATCCAATCGCGAGCCCTGGTTATTTTGTCGCCGCCCTTCGCCTCCTTAACTTCTTCCGTGGCATAGGCTTCTCCTTGTTTCTCGGTCAAGATAGCCTTTTCCTGTACGTATATGTCATTGGGCTTCTGGCGGTTATTCGCCATCTCGACAAAGTTCCTAATCTTGCGCTTTAGGCATACATCTGTCACCAAGCCGAAGTTGGTCTCCGGATCAATGCGGGGCATGTTGCCGGCATCAGGATCGCCATTGGGGTTGCCGTTCTCGACGTCGAACAGATAGACGAACTCGTAACGATTCTTCAGTACATTAGCCATAGTAAAATCTCCTTATCCTTACCCTAGGTGGTTATTTGGTGCTCTTCTTATAAAAATCTTGGCGTTGATGATAGTAACCGATGGCAAACATCCCTTGCTGCTCCAGACCGAGATGGGCCGGAAATTCTTCGATCTCACAAACGATTTCTTCGATCTGCTTGTCACGAAACCTGCCGTAGTCGGATTTTTCGATGTGATGCTGCGCCAGCCGCATCAATTGCGGAAAGACAGTGCGTGGCGTCGCCGACGCCGAGCCGTAAAACCTATCCTTAATGGTTGTGTTTGCTCCAGGAATCGCATCCTGTTGCGCCTTCTCCAGGACAGCAAAAAGCCGCCCCAGCAGGTATGCCACACTCTTGTTCTCTTTGTCCAACGCCATCGATACCTCCGTTTCCTGATTGAGTATTCTTGCCTTGCGCACCAGCACGGCCTTGATGATTGCCACCCGCATATAGTTGATATTTTGCTCCGCTCGTATCCTCCCGACGACCGCCGATAACAGCGACTGCGGATAGGGCGTTCCGTTTAGTATCGCCTGCATAACGGCCCCACCGAGCAAAGGCGGAGGCCCGTCTTTCGACTTTTGGTTGGACGTCTCCCTCAGCAGTCGCCACATCCCCGGATATTCTTGGTCACTATCAAAAGACCTGACCATCGACAAGTCTCTGAAATGCTGGCCAAGTTTCTCGCCGATGTCCCTTACCGTGCTCACATGCCAAAAACGGACACTCAGGCGGGATGCGTTAGGCGCAAGTCCGAGGATATAGAACTTGACGCCCCCATCAATGCTTGTGGGCAGTTTGCCGTTTCGTACAGACTCAAGAAAGACTGCAAGATCCTTGTCATCACTGCTTGTATCACGAGGGTCAAGAATCAAACCGAAAAAACCTTCAATAGGCGAAGCCCTCTCTGTCCAGAAAACGGCGGTAGTATCACCAATCTGAACTCTGTTGCTGGCGGACGCCAGCAGGTGGTTTAATGCCTTAGTATAAGCTGATGCCCTCGACTCCGAGATAGGGGCATTGAAGTTCTGGTCTTTGCCATAGGAGCAAAAGGCGTCCAGATTGAAAGATACGAGCGCAGCTCCACTTGATTGAGCGCCATTCACACCCTTTATGGCAGGGTGAAGCCTTGCTATGGGGGAGCGTTCACCACTGATTAGGCATGTGCCTGCCTGCCCCTTCTCCCTCGTTTTCAAACTGCCAAGCCACACACGTTGTATTCTTGGCCTTTCGTGAATAAGACACCGATCGCCATCCAACTGAAAAACAAGATTGCCTTTGAGCATTTCCTGCCAATCGGAAAGCGTTGAGGCATCTTCCGGGTTCCATGATGACAGAAACGCCAAGACGGCTCGTGCCCCATCATCGTCGGTCACCGCCAGCAACTCCCGGTGCAGTTCGGTAAATGCGTCATGACATTCAACTGTCCTCTGTGGTCTATCCTTATCGTCCGCGCCAAGAACATAAGACGTATTGCCCCAGAGAAAACTGGCGGCGATGTTGACGCTCTTTTTGGCACCTTGGGGTACGATGGCACTACGGGGGATTTTTCTTTTCCCCTTGACCTCTCTCAGGTCAAGAATTTGTACAAGCTTGCCGGATTGATCAAGCACAAGGGCAAAGTGCACTTTCTCCGAACTGAAACCTTGTCCTGCTACTGAGCTGTGGGGCGATGCCGCAAGCCTGTCATAGTAAGAGCAGAGGGATTGCAGTATCATATTTGTGCCTCCTTCCGATCGAACTTGGGCACGGCGATCACACCATCGGACATTTCGGCACGGAAGAATTTTGCCTCCATGTCATTACTGAAGTCGATGTCGTGAAGCATCCAGCCCAAATCCTGCGTGCCCTTGAGCGGTGAAACAGGGAAATCTTCGGCCAGCTCGAAGTTCGCAGAAAACTCGCGGCAGCCCAGATACGGCTGCGTGAAACACTGCCCATTTCTTGCCCGTCGGCTGAACATGTCAAGATGCTTCCCGTCATCATTGTCTTCCGTGCCCGTGTATTCAAAATGAGCCTCGATGCCATAGCATACATCCCGTAAAACCAGTGCCGCTCGCTGCTGCCGGCTTTCCTCGATGAATAGCACTAGAGGCGACTTCGGGTTCTTCATAGCCGCCGTAACCTTGCCCAAAGGCATTTTGCCTGCCACCTCGTTTCGCCTAATGTTCATAAACCTTATGGGCTTCAGAATGTGGATGCGGTCCACGACCCACCTTATTGAAGGCTTCCAGTAGATGGCCTCCAGAATGCCTCTTGCGGCCGACGGGGTTATCACATCATAACTCACTCTTTCGACCTTCATTTCGGGCCTGGTGAAGCAGGCAAAGTCTCCCCAGACCTTGAGTTTCACTCCAAATGCCATGTGATCTCCTTTCTAGACGTATAGGGACTCCGGTTCCCGATCTACCGGATCATCCGCAGACAGCCCGACATCTTGTTTGTATACTCCTTCATCCACCAGCACAGGGAACATGTCCGCCTTCACAACAAGGCTACCCATTGCATAAAGGCGATCCCATTGTCGAGGGGGGATGGAAACTGTGTAACGCTGCAATTTGCGTGATTGAACTGCTGGATGCTCGAAAAAATCGAGAGACCGGATGATGTCCCTAGCTTCTTGATCAAAAGGAATGACGACCGGTTTCATGTTGTCTTTAATGAATCGGAATTTCTCGGCGATGGTCTTGAAAGGGAAGTCACCCTTCCCGCAACCCGCATGAAGCATGGGCAGTATCCCCTTTTCATCAAGCGTATCTCCCTTTGTCCAGTAATATAGCTTGAAATACTCTTCAATGGAAGCAAGAGAAAAAATATCTCCCCCGTACCTACGCACCACCGATTCCGCCGCCTGGGCTGTTTGTCTGAAATGCCCAGCAGGTACTCCGGTCTCGGGCGTAAAAACAAAGACCTGTCCCTCCTCTTGCATGCCTTCACGGTTGCACCTTCCGGCGGCCTGGGCGATAGAATCTATTCCTGCTAGCGCTCTGAATACAACCGGAAAATCAATGTCAACACCTGCTTCCACCAATTGGGTGCTTATAACGCGGCAGTCCTGTTCGCGCCTTAACCTTTGCCGTATCTCACTGAGTCGCTGACTTCGGTGAACCGGACACATAAGAGCACTAAGATGGTAAAGTCCGTCCGAGCACTGCAAAGTTTCATAAAGGCTCCTCGCATGTTTCCTCGTGTTAACGATGCAAAGCACCTGCGGATACGCTGCCAGTCTTTCAACAATGTCGGAATCAGTACTAAGCCCAAGGACGCTCACCTTCGTTCTCTGGAGGTGCAACGCCAGTTCCTGCGGTCTGTTAATTATCTCGGTGACACCCTGCAAGCCTCTGGTGAACTCGGGTCTTTTCTGGATGGCAGGCTGAGTCGCACTGCAAAGGACTATGCTTGTCCTATACGTAGCGACAAGCTCCTTCAATGCTTCGAGGCACGGTAGCAAGAATGCGGGAGGAAGTGCCTGGACCTCATCAAGAATGATGACCGTTTCAGCGATATTGTGAAGCTTGCGACACCGGCTGGATCTATTGGCAAAAAGGGATTCGAAGAACTGTACGTTTGTGGTAACAATAACAGGAGCATCCCAATTTTCGGCTGCGAGCCGTGAGCGGTGGTCCTCCTCCTGCGGTTCGTAGTTACTGTGGTGTTCGAGCACCGCATCTTCGTCAAGCATATCCCGGAAGACGGCTGCATTCTGTTCTATAATGCTTGTGAACGGTATCACATAGATGATTCTCTTGAGGTTGTGACGCATGGCGTGTTTGAGTGCAAAGGCCATCGAGGAGAGGGTCTTGCCACCACCGGTCGGCACAGTGAGAGAGAATACGCCCATATCCTGCTGACTGGTCTTTAAGCACTGTTTAAGTATGAGATCTCTTTGCCGATTGACCGCAGAAACAACGGCAGTCTCTCTCTTCCGAGCAAGCTTTTCAAAAAAAACCGGCTCAAGTTCTCGAAGCGTCTTATATCCACAGCGATAGCCTGCTTTTCGTGAATCTATGAACGCCTCAGTATCAAGAAAGTCCGCATCCACAAGGCAAGAATACAGCATCTTTATGAACATGCTGAATTGCACGCCGGCGCGATCAGCCGTCGGTACAAGAGGAAAAGTTAGCGATCTTATCTTCAGTATCTCATCGGGACACCCACGGTAATCAGGAATACTCTTCTTGAGCCGGCTTCTGAGGCACGAATCCGCCGAGATTCCGTCCGGCAGACCACCATGGTGACCGGCGATCACATAGGCCAGGACTTTGCCCGCGTGGATGAGGTGACTGTTAGCGAATTGTGCTCCGGCCGTCGAGTGGTCAATCTTACCGATCGCCTCAATGTGTGCGTCCTCCCCTGCCGCTAAACTTATCCTTTGCTGAAACTCAGAAGAATACTTCCCCACGTCATGCCACAGCCCTGCGACATACCCCCACTCTCCGGCCTTCCAAGCCTGAGCGAATCTTCGGGCCAATTCGGCCGTGTTTCTAAGATGTTCCTCTAGCGATTGCCAGGTCGATGTGTCCGGATTGCCCTTCCGAGAGTGAGCATAGAATTGCCGCTGACCCTCACACCCAGCTAACGTTTCCTGCCTATCCATACACACCTGCCGCGCAAAAACCTAGAGGCCACTGCCAGAAAGGGCTTCGGAGGGAGTTGGTCGCTGGGAACAGCCCATGAACTCGGTTCCACCCTGCCATCCTGATAGTTATGCTAGGCCATACGACATTCTTGTCAAGAAAAAACTCGAAGAATCCCCCCTCTTTCTAGGGTGTGCGATCAGAACTCATGTGTGATGCATGAATATCCGCAGAAACTTATGATTTGCAGGGGCTTAGCAGTCAACCCCCGACGTAATAGGGTGGCAGAGGCAACACTTTCTTGGGTAACCTTGTCATGTATTTCTTGGCTGATTTAGGTGGCTGATGCAAGAGTGAATATCAGCACGGAATATGCCCCCGCACGGATTGTAACACCCCATGTAACAAATCGCCCCATTTTGCTTACCGCCAGCCTCATTATGATGATTTGGAACCAAGAATAATGTGACGTAAAGCCTTTGTTGGCATAGGTTTACATTCTTGTTGCGACAGGTTGGAGGGTGGCGAGACCGAACCTACGACCGGTCCTGTTTGTTCATGAAATCATGAAGCTTATTGATCATACGAGCGAGATAAGGCGGGCGTCTACAGCACGCAAGTTCTTATCTTGATTGGCCAGTTGTTGAAGAAGACTTAGGGCGCACACGCT
>Ga0180435_10007243_pt1 | contig 10578 bp, 8 predicted proteins | sample SS_ome_3_FD_132467 | JGI IMG/M metagenome (GOLD analysis project Ga0180435, IMG submission 132467) | Hypersaline lake sediment archaeal communities from the Salton Sea, California, USA - SS_3_S_1 metaG | ecosystem: Environmental > Aquatic > Non-marine Saline and Alkaline > Hypersaline > Sediment... | reverse complement strand
GGGAATAACTCAGTGGTAGAGTGCGACCTTGCCAAGGTCGAAGTCGCGGGTTCAAATCCCGTTTCCCGCTCCATTTTTTTTGGCGGCATAGCCAAGTGGTAAGGCAGCGGTCTGCAAAACCGCAATTCCCCAGTTCGAATCTGGGTGCCGCCTCCAGTTGAAACACTAAGGCTCGCAAGTAAATTCAATAACTTGCGAGCCTTTTTTCGTGTTTTACTTGATGTCACAGAATTATAGTGGTTTGTATAAATAGTGTCCGACCGCCCCTTCCCCTGGAGGGAGGGGCTGGGGGAGGGAGATATAATTGCCTGAAATCATTCACCCCCACCCTGGCCCTCCCTAAGTCAAGGTGGAGGGAAACAGGAATTTCCGTTCAACCATTAAATACATTCCGATACCTAACAATACCGATGTCATTATATGTAGATTGCGGGCTTTTTTTGGGGTCAGGTGATTTTTCGCTTTGCTATGGCGTCTAAGCTTCCAATGAACCGTATCCGGGGATCCGGGGCCATGGTCCGGACAGGGCCTGGCGCCCCAAAATCGGCGGGAGATCAGGTCCGGGGAAAGAATCACTTTGATTTGCGCGGCCGGGTTTGCTAATGACTCCCAGAGTAATCGGCCCTGCCTGTTCCCCGCTCTCTTGGCCTAGGGTTGTGCAAAAAGACCATTTATGGATGGCAATACCTAACAAAAAAGGAGGAAGCGACAGATGAAAATCAATTTGAAACTGCTGTGCATGCTGGTACTGGGTGTGGTGCTGTTCAGTGGATCGGCCTGGGCGGATTCGGCCCATCGCCTGGGAGGTGGCTTACGCTACTGGGTGGCTCTGGATGACATTGATGTGGACAATGTGGATGAGGATGGGTTCAGCTTAGTAATCTCCTACCAGTACATCATGGCTGATTTCTTTAAACTGGAGGCAGACGTGGAGTTTCTGGACAAGGGCTATGCCGGTGCTGAAAAATCCGTTTGGTCGCCGCAGGCATATTTTTTAATTGGCAAAGGGCTGTATGGGGGTGCCGGCGTCGGCATCAACTATTCCGATGGTGATTTTGCCGACAGTGCCTTTTTTGCATTGCGGGCCGGATTTGACCTGGAAGTGCTGCCGTCCATTTTCCTGGATATCAACGCCAACTATCGGTTTGAAAAATGGGACTTTGACCGCATTGAGGAGGATCTCGACACGGACACCATCACCCTCGGCGCGATCCTGCGCTACGAATTCTAGGTGCGCTAATCAATCACCCAGGCTACCATCCGCTCCCCGGATGGGGATATTCCGGACCCGGATGCATGTTTGCATCCGGGTTTTTTTTAAGGACAAGCGAAGCAATAACCACCCCTGGATCAGTTGCCGGAATCGTTGTTATGGCTTCCGGAACAAGTGAATACGGGGATTCAGCAATGGATTGGAATTGACTTTATGCGGGGCAAGGGGTAATGGTAGGGAGTGTTGCCAGGCGGATACGGGCCCCCTTCAGAATAACGGACAGCGGAAAAGTAGATAATAACGGCGACCCATCGGGCTCACTGATGGAGACGGCCTTTGCTCAAGGAGGAGTTGGAATGGGGAAAAAGAAAGATACCATGGAACAGGAACGTGAAGCTCAACTTGCCGAAGCCTCTGCTCAGATTTTACAGCACCAGTCGGGCACGAACAGCGAGGAAGATATCAAGATCGATGTCGATCGCGCCGTGGGGGTTGATGTGGGCACCAGCAAGATCGTCATTGCCGACCGTAATAAGGACGATGTTTCCTTTGAATCCCGTTTCAATGCTTTCATCCCGGTGGAGTATTCCAAATTTTCCGAAGGGATTCTGAAACAGAACAAGATCAACTATTTTAAAACCGGTAAGTCATTGATCGTGTTTGGGGATGGTGCCGAAGTATTCGCCGACATGCTCAACCGTGAAACCCACAGGCCCATGCGCAAGGGGCTCATCAATCCCCAGGAGGAAAACGCCGTCGCTATCATCCACTACATCCTGGATGAACTGGTGGCCCCGGCCAATAGCACCAACACGCAACTCTGTTTTTCCATTCCCGGCATTCCCCGGGACGCGGAAACCGATATCATTTATCATGAAACCGTGATCAAACGCCATCTCAGTAAAAAGGGATACAAGGTTAAAAGCATCAATGAAGGCATGGCTGTAATTCTATCCGAACTTGGTGATGAGAATTTCACCGGTATGGGTATCAGCGCCGGTGGTGGCATGTGCAACGTCTGCCTCTCCTATTTATCGGTGCCCATGCTCTCCTTCAGCATCAATAAAGGCGGGGATTACATCGACGAAGCCGTGGCCTCGGTCACCAGTGAAGTGGGCACGCGGATACGCAAAATCAAAGAGAACGAACTGGATCTGACCCGTAAACCCCGCAGCGACATCGAAGATGCCCTGCACATTTACCATGATGAATTGATTTCTGCGTTGCTCACCGCTTTGGGGGAAAGCCTCAGGCAGACCTCCAAGACCCACCAGATGGACCGGGCCATCCCCATTGTACTGAGCGGCGGCTCGGTACTGCCCAAGGGTTTTAAGAATCGTTTCGAAGAAGCGCTGCAGCAGGCCGACCTGCCCTTGGAGATAAGTGAGGTCCGGCTGGCCAAGGATCCCTTGAATGCTACTGCCAACGGAGCGCTGATTGCCGCTATGTATGAAGACTGATCACTTGCCGCGATCTCGTCTGGACCTAATCGATCATGTCGAAGCAGGCCGCCATAAAGCTTCCGCCGGTAAACCAGCGTCGGGTTATCGAAGAGATGCTGGTATTGCTTCCCGACCCGGTAGAAAAACTCACTCTCCTTAAGCGAGTGATGGGGTCCTACGGACGCATCCCCGCTATATACCGGCTTTATCCGCGCCTGGCGGAAGTTGCCTTGCGCAAACAGGCCATTGATTTTGCTGAAAAAATCCGCCCCGGGAGCAAAAAGAATGCCCGGACCCTGATGGCAGAAGGCACCATTCCCACGCCCAAACCGGTATTGTGGCGGATCTACCAGTTTCGCCATGCCATACTGACCCTGTTCATCCTGGTTTTCGGATGGGGGTTGGGTTCAGCGGTGGCGGCCCTCTTTGACCTCATGCAGGCCCCGCCCCAGGTGGCGGGGGTGCAAAGGGAAATCATCCTTGCCGACAACGGTGCCCGGATCATCTACACGGGAAAAATCCCCCCTTTTACGCCCGACACTAAAGAGCGGAATGAAACTGGAAAAATCCTGGTTGCAGAGGTTTCTGCCCCCGCGGTAAAACCTATGACCGGCGATGTTCCCCTGCCGGCCGCACCTGTGCTACGGAGCGTTGCCGGCCCGGCGCCCGTGGAGATAAAAATGCACCTGGCCGGGATGCTGGCCAGTCTGGAGGGCGCCACCACCCATGTCCCCGAATATTTGACCACGCCCGTATGGCTGGTGGAAAAGAAAGAGGATACCGAGATCTACAGCAACCGGCTGCAAATTATTACCAGCCACATGGTGAGCAACACCCCCCGCCGCTATCTCAGCTTTCCCCGGGGAGACAAAAACCAGGCGGCCGGCCAAACGCAGGACAAAATCGTGGGAATTGTTTATCACGCCTCGGAGAGCGATATCTTTCCCTTCAATCCGGAAATGAACAGTTCCCTGAAGCGATACTCCGCATCCCTGATAAAATATATTAAAAGGAATAAAAGCTACCACTACTTCATTGACCGTTTCGGCCGGGTGTACCGCATTGTCCGTGATGCGGATGCCGCCCACCACGCTGGAAACAGTATCTGGGCCGATGCCCAGCAGTATCACCTCAACTTAAACAACGCCTTTATCGGCATCTGTTTCGAGGGACGTGATTTTGAACCCCGGGATACAACCCCGACAACCCAGGGCTCTGAAATTTCAGGACCCCATATGGTGGCCATGAGCAACCCCACCATCACCAAGTCCCAATTGCAGTCGGGCAAGGAACTGACCGCCTGGTTGCGCTACAAATACGGCATCCATCAGCACAACTGCGTACCCCATGGACTGGTTTCCATTAATCCGGCCAACAATCTCATCGGCCATCATCTGGATTTAGCGCATAGTTTTCCCTTCTCTGAATTTGGACTGAGCAATAAATATCTTGAGACCCTGCCCTCCATGACTGAATTCGGATTTACCCATGATAAATACCTGACCCGCATTTTCAACGGGCAATTATGGCCGGGGGTGCATCTCTCCCGGGCGCTGGTAAAACAGCGCGCACGCAAGGCCGGCATCTCGAGGAGCAAGCTTCAGCGACAACTGCAAGCCAAATTTAAATCCATGACTGAAGTGATGGACAGGTTTGAGGAGGAAATGGAAAATATGCAGCAACTAGAAGCGCAAGATGATCGCAGCGAACCCACGGCCCAGGATGCCGGGAATGCATCGTAGGCGTTTTCTGGCCCATGCCTGGGCCCTGATCCTGGGAACCACGGTTGGCTGGCAATTTCCCGCCCCGGCCGCCGCCAATAAAAGGCGCACCCCTAAAAATAGAAAGGAACCTTATCAACTCGCCTTAATCATAGATGATATCGGATACAGCCAACAACGCGCCAATCGATTTCTTGCCCTTGATCTGCCGCTGACCTTCTCCATTCTGCCCCAGCTCCCCAATTCGACAAACCTGGCCCGGACTATCCAGGAACACAACCATGAAATCATGCTGCACCAGCCCATGGAGCCCTTTAACCGTCGGCTCGACCCCGGTCCTGGTGCGATCTACGTGAAAGATCCGGCCCAACGCATTACCCGGACACTGCTGGACAACCTCAACACCAACCCCCTGGCCATTGGGGTGAATAACCATATGGGCTCCCGTTTCACCGCCAACTCCGGAAAAATAGAGGCCGCTTTAAAGGTGATTAAAGACCAGGGACTCTATTTTGTGGATTCCGTGACCAGTCCCCGCTCCGTGGCCCACCAAACTGCCTGCAACCTCGGTCTCTCCAGCAGTTATAATCGTTTTTTCATTGATTTGGTGGTGCGCGAATCTTCCATTTACAACAGCCTGGTGCGCCTGGAAGGCTCCGCCCGCAAACACGGGTACGCCATTGGCATCGGCCATCCCCACCCGGCTACAGCCCGTGCCTTGGGACGGTTCGCCCGTACCCATGCCGCAAAAGAATACCGCTGGGCATATGTGTCCGATATTATTCGCTCACCTGCAGACCAGCGCCCCAAAAGCCCCGCCGTTGAAAACAGATTTCCCCGAAAACCTGCTAAAGCAGCGCAACCGGCGCTAAAAAAACCGCAACCCAAGATACCGGTGCACAAAAAACCGGCGCACAATTACAATTGGTTCTATAAAAACGCCATTTAAATAAGTCAATGGAGTAAACCCGATGGATTTCCTGACCGTTAAAGATATTGATTTCTCGGGACAACAGGTAGTTATGCGGGCAGATTTCAATGTTCCCCTAAAGGATGGCAAGGTGGCTGATGACACCCGCATCCAGGCCGCCCTGCCCACCATCAACACCATTCTGGAACAAGGCGGAAGATTATCCCTGCTGTCCCACCTGGGCAGGCCCAAGGGTCAGCGGGTGCCGGAAATGTCCCTGGCACCCTGTGTGCCGGTATTGTCCAAGCTTCTGGGCCGACCGGTGGCCTTTGCCGATGACTGTGTGGGCGAGGGGGCCAGGACCGCCGCCGGAAACCTGAAAAACGGGGAGCTTCTGCTGCTGGAGAATTTGCGCTACCATGCGCAAGAAACCCTGAATGACGATCAGTTTGCCGCCCAACTGGCCCAATTGGGCAAAATCTATGTCAACGATGCCTTCGGTACGGCCCATCGGGCGCATGCCTCCACCGTGGGGATAACCCGCCATGTATCACCCTGTGTCGCCGGATTTTTGATTGAGAAGGAGCTGGCCTACTTCGGACCACTGCTCACCGAACCGTTGCGTCCCTTTACGGCTCTTTTGGGAGGAGCCAAGATTGCCGGCAAGATCGATGTGCTTTTCAACCTGCTGCCCCGGGTGGACAAAATCCTCATCGGCGGCGGGATGATGTTCACTTTTTACAAGGCGCGCGGGTTGGAAACCGGCCGTTCCCTGGTGGATCCCCAACGGGTGGACATGGCCCGGGATATTCTGGATCAGGCAGGTGACAAGCTGGTGTTGCCCGGCGACTGCATGGTCAGTGACAGTTTCGATTTCAAGACCGGCCGGGTTGGACAGCTCAGCGCCGCGTCTGCCGAGGCCATCCCTGCCCAGGCTTATGGTCTGGATATCGGACCGCGCACCCTGGAAGAGTTTGAAAAAATATTGGAAACCAGCCGAACTGTAGTTTGGAACGGGCCCATGGGAGTCTTCGAAATAGAAGATACCGCGCGCGGCACCATGCGGATCGCCCGGTTACTGGCGGAGCGTACCGACGCGGGGGCCGTTACCGTCATTGGCGGCGGTGACTCTGCGGCGGCAGTTGCCAGGGCCGGCGTTAAGGCGCGGGTATCCCATGTATCCACCGGCGGCGGTGCTTCCCTTGAACTTTTAGAGGGCAGAACGCTGCCGGGAATTGCGGCCTTGACACCCCGTATCGGATAATCTAGGCTTTGGGTGAGAAAGCCGTAACATGCCCTAACCCGGTTCTTTTGCTGGAAGGCGGTTGGTTTCTCCTGCGGGGAGATCTGCCGCCTGAACTGTTTAGGGAGAAGCATGATCCGATAGGCGCATAAAATCAGCGGAAAGATTGTTAATAACAGAAGGAAAGGCGGTAAAATGAATAAGTTAGATGCCATATTCAATCCGCAATCTGTGGCCGTGGTAGGGGCTTCCACCACACCGGGCAAGGTGGGACATGATATTTTCGCCAATATTCTGCGGGGCAACTACCAGGGGATCCTCTATCCGGTGAATCCCAATGCCCGCTCCATTCGTAGCGTGCGCTGCTACCCCGCCATCCCTGATATCCCCGATGAGGTGGACCTGGCCATGATCATTCTGCCGCCGCCCCTGGCCCTCAAAGCCATTGAACAGGGAATTGAGAAAGGCGTCAAGGGGGTCGTGATCGTCTCGGCCGGCTTCAGGGAAGTGGGTGCCGAAGGCCGGGCCATTGAGGATCGCATTGTCGCCATGTGCCGGGAAGCCGATATCAGACTGGTGGGACCCAACTGCCTGGGGGTGATTAACCCCCTGCCGCAGGTCAGCCTCAATGCCAGTTTCTCGGCGCGCATGCCCAAGTCCGGCAATATCTCATTCGTCTCCCAGAGCGGGGCGCTTTGCACAGCGGTGCTGGACTTTGCCCAGGACCGGGATTTCGGCTTTTCCAAGTTTATCTCCATCGGCAATAAGGCCGATGTGGATGAACTGGACCTGTTGCGCTATTTCCACCAGGATATGGATACCGAAGTGATCATGATCTACCTTGAGGAACTGCGGCGCGGCGCGGAGTTCATCCAGGCCGTCAAGGAGATCACCTCCGGCAACCGGCCCACCCCCATATTGGTAATCAAATCGGGCCGCACCATGGCCGGCGCCCAGGCAGCGGCCTCCCACACCTGAGCCCTGGCCGGCTCGGAGGCGGTGTATGACTCCATCTTCCGGCAGTCGGGCATTATCCGGGTGGACAGCATCAACGATCTCTTCGATTTCGCCTCCACTTTCGCCTATAAAAACCAGAGCACCCTGGGCAAGTTCCGGCGCAAGATCCCCGACGGCAACCGCGTGGCCATCGTCACCAACGCCGGCGGGCCGGGTATCGTGGCCACGGATATGACCATCTCGTCGGGATTGCAGCTGGCCGAATTCAAGGAAGAAACCCTCGAAGCCCTGGCCAGCCACCTGCCGGCCGCCGCCAGCCTGCACAACCCGGTGGACGTTATTGGCGACGCGGCCCAGGACCGTTATGAAAATGCTTTGGCGGCCGTTATCCGCGACGAGGGTGTGGACGGCGCCCTGGTGATTCTCACGCCCCAATCCATGACCAACGCCCTGGGCACGGCCGAGGCCATCGTGCGCATTGCCCGCCGCACCCATAAACCGGTGCTGTGCTGTTTCATGGGGATCATCGATGTCTCCAAAGGGGTCAAATACCTCCAGGAGAACGGGGTGCCGGTATTCCGCTTTCCGGAAAGCGCGGCCAAGGCCTTTGGAACCATCTACCGCTATTCCCAATGGCTCAACCGCCAGATCTATGCGCCCTTTGACCTGCACCACGACGTACAGCAGGCCCGGGACATCATTGACCGCTGTCTGCTCCATGGCCAGACCCAGCTGGGGGAACTGGAAGGCCTGGACATTCTGAAGTGCTATGGCTTTAAGGTGTTGCCCACCCGGCTGGCAGTCAACGCCGATGAGGCGGCGGCCGCGGCCGGGGAGATCGGCTTTCCAGTGGTCATGAAAATCGTTTCACCCCAGATTCTGCATAAATCCGATGCCAACGGCGTCCGGGTGGGACTGGCGGACGACGCGCAGGTGCGCGAGGCCTTTGATACCATGCTGGCCGATGCCCGGGCCTTTCGCGCCGATGCGGAAATCAAGGGTGTGCTGATCCAGCAAATGGCCCAGCCGGGGCGGGAGTTGATTCTCGGAGCCAATCGCTACCCGATTTTCGGCCCCTTGATCATGTTCGGCTTCGGCGGGATTTTCGTGGAGGTATTCAAGGATGTCGCCTTTCGCCTGGCGCCCATCGGCCGCAATGAAGCCCGTGCCATGGTCCGCCAGATCAAGGGCTATAAACTGCTTAAGGCCTTCCGCGGCCAGCCCGCCTGCGATGTCAACATCCTTGAGCGCCTGCTGGTGAGCCTGTCGGACATGGTGATCAACCATCCTGAGATCCGGGAGCTGGATATTAACCCAATTCTGGTCCACCCCCAGGATCAAGGCGCCACCGTTGCCGACTGCCGCATGATCCTGGATGCGGGGAGTGAAATCCGTGGACTGAAATAACAGAAACCCCGACATTTACCCTAAGGACATTGCAATGGCACTGAAAACTAAAATCGTGGCTACTATCGGGCCGTCTTCACGGGATAAAAAAACCCTTCAGGAAATAATTTCCGCCGGGGTCAATGTGGCCCGCCTGAATTTTTCCCACGGCAGCTACGAGGAGCATGTGGAGGTGATCCGCTCCCTGCGGTCCATCTCCAGAACCATGAACCAGCCCATTGCCATTCTGCTTGATCTGCAGGGTCCCAAAATCCGGGTGGGCAAGCTGGAGCAGGGCAAACCGGTCAGACTGGTGAAAGGCGCGCCTTTCACCATTACTACGCAGCCCAGGGCGGGAAATGCCCGGACCGTGAGCACCACCTATGCCCATCTGCCTTCCGATGTGAAGCCCCGCGACACCATCCTTTTGGACGACGGGCTCATTCGCCTGCGGGTGGTTGAATCCCGGGAAGACCGGGTGGACTGTGAAGTTTTGGCCGGCGGAAAACTCGGGGAAAATAAAGGCATCAACCTTCCCGGGGTAGCGGTGTCAGCGCCATCCCTCACCGAAAAAGACAAACGGGATGTCAACTTCGGCATCCAGAATGAAGTGGATTATTTTGCCCTCTCCTTTGTCCGCCGGGCGGAAGACCTGTTGGCGATCAAGGGCATGCTGGCCCGCCAGGGCAGTGCCATCCCGATAATCGCCAAAATTGAAAAACCGGAAGCAGTTGAAAACCTGGAAGGCATCCTGGAACAAACCGATGCGGTGATGGTGGCCCGGGGCGATTTGGGCGTGGAAATGAAGCCCGAACTGGTGCCCACCATCCAGAAACACATTATCCATCGCTGCCGCCAGAAGAACAAACCGGTGATCACCGCCACCCAGATGCTGGAGACCATGAGCCTCAACCCCATTCCCACCCGGGCCGAGGCCTCGGATGTGGCCAATGCCATCTTCGATGGTACTGATGCGGTCATGCTCTCCGGCGAAACCGCTTCGGGGCGATACCCCTTAAAAGCGGTCAAGATGATGGCTAAAATCGCTGATAACAGCGAAAATTCACCCTTTATGGAGTACAATATCCAGTATAAATCGGATCCCCAGGATCCCATTACCCACGCCGTGGCCCAATCCGCTGTCAACATACTGCACGAGATCGACGCCAAGTGCATCGTGGCTTTTTCCGTCTCCGGCAGCACGTCCCGGCAGATTTCAAAACAGCGGCCCTCCAAACCGGTCTACGCCTTTTCTTCCCGGATGGATACCTACAACCGCCTCTCCCTCCTGTGGGGTATCACCCCCATGTACATCCCCACCATCGACAACGCCCAGCGCCTCATCAGCAGCAGCGAAAACCTGCTGATCAAAAAAGGTTATGTAAAAAAAGACGATTTGATCGTACTGGTGATCGGCATGGGGCTCAAACAGGGCAGCACCAATATGGTCAAAGTGCATCGCGTGGGCTATGCGGATTGAGCATCAGGCAGGCAGCATCGAATAAGCAAGTGGATCATCTAAAATCATTGGCAGTCTAACAAGCGTGCGTTTCAAGCTTAGCCCCCTCGTGATCATTATCGCGTATCGATATTTGCTGCTATTCCTATTTAAATGATTCCAGTTACCATGACAACTGTAATTTTTTAAACTTATCGATTACTTTCCCACTTTGGTAATGTTTCCGGGTATGGATACTTCCAGGGTC
>Ga0180435_10007241_pt1 | contig 10581 bp, 9 predicted proteins | sample SS_ome_3_FD_132467 | JGI IMG/M metagenome (GOLD analysis project Ga0180435, IMG submission 132467) | Hypersaline lake sediment archaeal communities from the Salton Sea, California, USA - SS_3_S_1 metaG | ecosystem: Environmental > Aquatic > Non-marine Saline and Alkaline > Hypersaline > Sediment... | reverse complement strand
GATGATCACACTGGCCCGTTTTGTGCTCGGATTCATGCTCGCCTTTACGGCGATTTTCCTGATCCTGCTCGTGCTCGTGCAGCGGGGCCGAGGGGGCGGGCTCGCCGGAGCCCTCGGCGGCATGGGCGGGCAGAGCGCCTTTGGCACCAAGGCGGGTGACGTGTTCACCAAAATCACCATCGGCGCCGCGACCTTCTGGATCCTGCTGTGCATCCTGTCGGTGAACGTCCTCGGCCGGCAGGAGTCGCTCCTGAGCAGCGATCTTGGCGGGTCGGCCCCGATTCCGCTCGAGTCGCCAGCCGAGGGCGACGGCGCCGCGACCGTCCCGGGTGAGACGACGCCGGCTGAGCCCGCTGATGCCGCCGAGCCGCCGGCCGATGACGCCGCGCCCGCTGATGCCGCCGAGCCCGCTGATGCCGCTGAGCCGCCGGCTGCTGAAGCGAGCGAAGAGCGGCCGCCGGCTGCGGATGGCTCCGAGCCGGCAAGCCCGTGATCGCAGCGGGCGGCCGAAGCGGACGATCCCGGTCCGTCGGGGGCAGAGCATGGCGATGAGCATGAGCGGCTGCGGCGAGGCGGTCTGCAGCGAGGGCGAGACGAGTTGCCGCGTCGTGGTGAAGAGCGTCAACAACCGCTTCTTCAAGATGGCCCTGCGGACCCGCGATGGCTTGGCCGCTCTCGAGCCGCGGATCGAGACGGTCATCCGCGAGAGCCTGCGAAGGGGCAGCGTGCAGGTGGCGATTGAACTGGCAGGCCCGGCGGCTCCCGGCGGACGGCAGCTCGACCACGGTCAGCTCGCCGCCTATCTCGACGACCTCCGCGACTTCTGCAGCACCCACCGCCTGCCCGAGCCCCACGACATTGACGCCCTGCTGCCGCTGCCGGGTGTGCTCGTCGATCGCCACGACACCGCCGGCGACTGCTGGCCGCTGGTCGAACGCACCCTCCGCGAGGCTCTCCTGGGGCTCGCCTCGATGCGGTCGCGGGAGGGGGCGGCGATGGCCGACTCGGTCCGGGAGATCGTCGCGGCGATCAGCGAGCAGGCTGCCGCCATCCGCGGGAGGGTGCCACAGGCGATCGAGGATCACCGCCGTCGTCTGGAAACCCGCGTGGCCAGACTGCTCGAACCGCAGGGGATGTCGGTCGATCCGGCTGGCATGGCTCGCGAGATCGCACTGCTCGCCGACCGCTCCGACATCAGCGAGGAGCTCGTCCGCCTCGAGAGCCACTGCGAGCAGGTGCTCTCGCTGCTCTCCGAAAATTCCGCCGGACGCTCGCTCGACTTCCTCGCCCAGGAACTCGCCCGCGAGGCGAACACGATCGGAGCCAAGTCGGCCGACCTGGAAATCACCCGCCATGCCGTGGAACTCAAGGCCCAGATCGAACGGCTGCGGGAGATCGTGCAGAACATCGAGTGACGCCCGGGCGATGGTTCGCTATATTTACCGAACACATGTCCACCGAATCAGGCAAGCTCGTGGTGATCTCCGGCCCTTCGGGCGTCGGCAAGACGACGCTTCTGCGTCGCCTGCTCGAGGGTGAGCGGCGGCTCGTGCCGAGCGTGTCGGCGACCACCCGGCCCCCACGGGCCGGCGAGCAGGACGGCGTCGACTACCACTTCCTCAGCGAAGAGGAGTTTGAACGGCGCCGGGCGGCGGGTGAGTTTCTCGAGTGCTGCCGCGTCTACGGCAGGCAACATTGGTATGGCACCCTCGTCGACGAGGTCGCCCCCCGGCTTGCTGCGGGCGAGTGGGTGGTGCTCGAGATCGACGTCGAGGGGACCCTCTCGATCCTCGAGCGGTTCCCGCGGGCGATCACGATTTTCGTCGAGCCCTCCCGACCGGAGCAGCTCGACGAGCGGCTCGCCCGCCGCGGCACGGAGACCCCCGAGGCGATCCGCCGGCGGCTGGAGGTCGCCAAACGCGAGCTGCAACAGGCACACCTTTACCGGCACCGCGTCGTGAACGAAGATGTCTCGGAGGCGGTCGCGGCGATCATGGGCATCCTGCGGGCCGCCGGGCTTCCCGACGCCGAGGCCGCCACGGCAAGGCCGGGCCGGCACTGACCCCACATCCAAGGCCCACGCGACACTTCGGGCGGCATTCCCGGAGATCACCACAAGGAGCAGGCGATGATCGATGACTTGCGGGAAGAGGAGATCGTCAACAAGGTGGGCGGGCGGTTCAAGCTCTCCACGCTGATCCAGAAGCGAATGGTGGCCCTCAACCAGGGCAGCAGGCCGCTGGTCGATCTCGACACCAACGACCGGATGCAGATCGTGATCGAGGAGATCAAGCAGGACAAGATTTACCTCGACACCTCCAACAACCTGCGGATCACCGGCGAGTCTCCCGAGGCGGGCGGTCCGCTCGACTTCGATGCCGCGATTCTCTGACGTCGCCACGGGCACGTGACGGTGCCGCTGATGAGCATCGCCGATAGCGAGATCGTGCTTGGAGTCAGCGGTGGCATTGCCGCCTACAAGGCCGCGGCCCTGGCCAGCCGTCTGGTCCAGGAGGGGGCCGGCGTGACCGCGGTGCTCACCTCCCACGCCCGCCGGTTTGTGGGCGCGGCGACCTTCGCGGCCCTCACCGGCCGGCCGGTCGCCAGCCGCAGCTTCGATCCGCGGGCCTTTCCGCTGGGGGCGCATATCAGCCTTGCCGAGCGGGCCAACCTGCTGGTGGTGGCGCCGGCCACCGCCGACTTCCTGGCCAAGGCGGCGGCGGGTGTCGCCGACGACCTGCTGACCACGCTGCTGCTGTGCTGCGAGTGCCCGGTGCTCGTGGCGCCGGCGATGAACGCCGCGATGTGGGCCAAGCCGTCGGTGCAGCGCAACGTGCGGCGGCTGCTCGAGGACGGCCTGGCGATCATCGAGCCGGGCAGCGGCTGGCTCTCCTGCCGCCGCGAGGGCACCGGGCGGATGGCCGAGCCGGAGACGATCCTGGCGGCGATCGGCGACAAGCTCTCTCCAGGCGATCGCGGCAAACCGTCCTGAGAGCCGATGGCCCATATCCTCATCACCGGCGGCCCCACGCGTGCCTATCTCGACGAGGTCCGCTACCTGACCAATGCCTCGAGCGGCCGGATGGCCGCGGCCCTCGCCGAGGCCGCGCTCGCCGCGGGCCACCGCGTGAGCGTGGTCAGCGGACCGGTCGAGGTGGCCTACCCGGCAGCCGCGCGAGTCGTCGAGGTGATGACCACCGACGAGATGCTGGCGGCCTGCCTGCGGCTGCTCCCGCGAGTCGACGGGGTGATCGCGGCGGCAGCCCCCTGTGACTTCAGGCCCCGGCGGCGGCGGAAGGGCAAGATCCAGCGGCAATCGTCGGGGCTCTCGTTGGCCCTGGTGCCTTCCACCGATGTGATTGCGACCCTGGCCACGAGAGCACGGCGAGGAAAGCGGCGGCGGTGGTTTGTCGCCTTTGCCCTGGAGGCCGACGCCGACCGCGAACGGGCGATCGCCAAGCTCCGCCGCAAGCGATGCGATCTGATCGTGGTCAATGACCTCTCGGCAATCGACTCCGACTCGACGGCGGTCACGGTGCTCGACAAGGCGGGGGAGGTGGCCACCACGCGGGGCTCGAAGGCCGCGGTGGCCCGGCGGCTCGTGCGGATCATCGACCGCCGGCTCGGCGGGGCCGAGGGCCGTGTGGGTCTGGTATGGTAGCCCGGCGAAAGAACGACCCGCGTTCGCGACCCCCCGGAGAGCTCAGGCTGAATCGATGATCGACGTGGCGATTCTTGGCGGCACCGGCTACACGGCGGTGGAACTGATCCGAATTCTGCTCCGCCATCCGGAGGTGCGGATCGTTGCCGCGACCAGCCGCCAGCAGGGTGCCCCGCCGATCTCGAGCGTCCATCCGAGCCTCGTCGGCAGGCTCGAGATTCCGCTGGAGGACCTCGGGCCCGCCGAGGTGGCCAGCCGGGCAAAAGTCGTTTTCTGCTGCCTCCCCCACACGGCCTCCGCGAGCGTCGTTCCCGAATTGCTCGCGGCCGGTGCGACCGTGATCGACTTCAGTGCCGACTACCGGCTCGATGACGCGGCGAGCTTCCTCCAATGGTATGGCCAGGAGCATCCTGATGCGGGGCGGCTTGGCACGGTGGCCTACGGCCTGCCGGAGCTGTTTCGCGAGCGAATCCGCGAGGCCCGGCTGGTGGCCAATCCGGGCTGCTATGCGACCTCGGCGATCCTGCCGCTGGCCCCGCTTCTGGCCGCGGGATGCCTCGAGGCGGAAGACATCATCATCGACTCCAAAAGCGGCGTGTCCGGCGCGGGACGCTCGCCCAAGCTGACCACGCATTTTCCGGAGTGCAACGAGAGCCTCTCGGCCTACAACGTCGGCCGCCACCGCCACACACCCGAGATCGAGCAGGTGATCGGCCGGCATGTCGGGCGTCAGCCGACGGTGATCTTCACTCCCCAGCTCGCCCCGATGGACCGGGGCATCCTCTCCACGATCTATGCCCGGCCAAACCGGGAGATCAGCGAGGCGGAGGTCGTCGGCGTGCTGCGGGAGGCCTACGCCGGCGAACGGTTCGTGCGGGTGGTCGACCACCTGCCGGCCACGAAAGACTCCGTCGACACCAACTTCTGCGACATCGCCGTGAGAATCGTTCGCGGGCGGGTGCTGCTGATCAGCTGCCTCGACAACCTCGTCAAAGGGGCCGCCGGGGCCGCTGTGCAAAATTTCAACTGCGTCTTCGGCCTGCCCGAATCGGCCGGCCTGCCCTGAGACCCGCCATGCCCCCAGCCGAAACGCCGATCGCCCTGCCGATCCCCCTGCTGCCACTCGGGTTCCGCGTGGGCGGGATCCACGCGGGGCTCAAGCGAAACCCTTCGCGGCAGGATCTCTCGCTGTTCGTGTCGGAAAGGCCGGCGACCGCCGCGGGGGTCTACACCACCAACCTCGTGCAGGCCGCCCCGGTGGCCTTTGACCACGATCCCGCGGAATCCCTCCCCGGGATCGTGGTCAACTCCGGCAACGCCAATGCCTGCACCGGCGACCGCGGGGCCGCTGACGCCTGCGAGATGGCGGCCGTTGCTGCCGCGGCCCTGGGCGTTTTCGAGCGGTCGATGCTGGTGCTCTCCACCGGGATCATCGGCGAGTTTCTGCCGATGCACACGCTCCGCGAGGGCATCCCCACCGCCGCACGCAGCCTCGGCCGCGAGCGGGAGCAGGTCGTGGCCGCGGCACGCGGCATGATGACCACTGACACCCGGCCCAAGCTCGCGGGCGAGTCGCTCACTGTCAATCGGCGGGAGATCACGATCGCGGGCTTTGCCAAGGGTGCTGCGATGGTCGGCCCGCGGATGGCGACGATGCTCGGCGTGCTGCTGACCGACGCCGCCCTGGCCGTTGACGATGCCCAAAGAATTCTCGCTGCCGCCGCCGACACGACCTTCAACTGCGTGAGCGTCGACGGCCACACCAGCACCAACGACACCGTGCTCATGCTGGCCAATGCCGCGGCTGGAGGCGGCCCGCTTGCCGGCGATGAGCTCGAGAGGTTTGGCCTGGCCGTGGAGCGGATCTGCAGCCTGCTGGCCCGTGAGATCGCCGATGACGGCGAAGGGGCCACCCATGTGATCCGGATCGAGGTGGACGGCTGCCGAAACCGGGAGGAGGCCCGCCGGATCGCTCGAACCGTGGCCGACAGCCCACTGGTCAAAACGGCGGTGCACGGGGCCGATCCCAACTGGGGCCGGATCGTCTCGGCGGCAGGCTACGCCGGCGTGTCTTTCGATCCGCTCGGCCTGCGGCTGGAGCTCAACGGCACCCGACTGTATGCCTCGGGTGGACCGCTGCCCTTCGATGCCGCGGAGGTTTCCCGCTCGATCCGCGACCACCGCGAGACCCTGATCCGTCTCTCGTTCGCCGAAGGTGCGGCGGGGATTTGCTTCTTCTCCAGCGACCTGACTGCCGAGTACGTGCATCTCAACGCCGACTATCACACCTGACCCGCCGCGGCAAAAGCCCGGCATGGCGGCGAAGGGCCATCGAAGCCGGGGCCCGCGGGTTGACGGCCCACGGGTAGAATGGTTTTCTTCTTTCCGCAGATCCCGAGAGCCACGAGGAGCCCCTGTCAGCCGATGCCGCTTGCGACCCTTCCCCCCGCCTCGGATGCCGGAACCGGAGCCCTCGGCCTCCCCTCCTCCACCCCCGGCCTTGCAGAGCCCGCTCTCCACCCGTCGGTCCCGCTGCCCCCGGTGCCACATCTGACCTCCCCGCCGACGGCCAGCGGTGGTGATGACGACTCCGTCGACGATGACGGGGATGAGCCGAGCATCGACGAACCGATCCCCGACGAAGAGTCGAACTTCGACGACTTTGACGACGACTTCGACGACGACTTCGAAGAGGAGGCCGACGACCCCGATTGGGATCACCCCGAGGACGAAAACCCGCCGCCACCAGCCAAGCCACCCAGCAAGCCTCCAGCCAAAAAGAGTCCGGACAAAAAGACTGCGAAAACGACGCCTCCAGCCAAGAAGACTCCCGACAAGAAGACTCCCGACAAGAAGACTCCCGACAAGAAGAGTCCGGACAAAAAAACGACAGACAAGAAAACCCCGGACAAGAAAACCCCGGACAAGAAGCCGCCCCTCAAGAAGCCGCCACCCAAAAAGGCTTCGGCCAAAAAGGCTCCGGCCAAGAAAAAGAAGTCGTGACCTTCCCGGTCCGGTGACGGTCCCGGGCATCCCACGAGCACACCACGTCGCGCACCAGGGAAGGCCCCCATGCTGCATTTGTACGACCAGATCGACGAAGCCACCGCCGCCATTGCCGCTGCATGGCCCGAGCAGCCGAAGGTGGGCGTGATCCTCGGCAGCGGCCTCGGAGGCGTTGCTGAGCGGGTCACCGACCGGGTGGAACTTCCCTATTCTGAAATTCCGCATTTCGCCCGCTCCACGGCCGAGGGCCATGCCGGCCAGCTCGTCTGCGGCCGGCTCGAGGGCGTGCCCGTGCTGGTCATGGAGGGGCGGATGCACGCCTACGAGGGCTATCCCCTCGACCAGATCACCCTTCCGGTACGGGTTCTCGAGCGGCTCGGCGGTGAGTTGCTGGTGGTCACCAACGCCTGCGGCGGCATGAATCCGCACTACCGGGCCGGTGACATCATGGTCATCGACGACCACATCAACCTGATGCACGACAACCCGCTGATCGGGATCAACGATGAGCGGCTGGGGCCGCGATTTCCCGACATGTCGGCCCCCTACACGCCGGCTTTGATCGACCGGGCGCTCGAGGTGGCGCGGGCGGAAAACTTCGTGGCCCACAGGGGTGTGTACGTCGCGGTGACCGGGCCGAACCTCGAGACCCGGGCCGAGTACCGCTTCCTGCGGACGATCGGTGCCGATGTGGTCGGGATGTCGACGGTGCCCGAGGTGATCGTGGCGGTCCATGCGGGGCTGAAGGTGCTCGGTCTCTCGGTGGTCACCGACATGTGCCTGCCTGATGCCCTCGAGGTGGCGACCGTCGAGAAGATTCTGGCGGTGGCCCGCTCGGCGGAACCGAAGCTGCGGGCGATCATCACCGCAGCAGTTCGCGATGCCGGCGACGCGGAGCTGTAGCGGGGCGGGACCGTCGGGCCCGTGACCCCGGCAAGGCAGCAACTCCACGGCAACCATGTTTGATCCGGTCCGCGGTCAGCCCGACTTTCCCGCGCTCGAGCGGCGTGTGGCCGACTGGTGGCGGGAGGAGGGCATCTACGAGAAGTCGCTCGCCCGCCGTGAGGGGGCCACGCCGTTCGTGTTTTACGAGGGCCCACCGACGGCCAACGGCCGTCCCCATCCGGGTCATTGCCTGACCCGCACGATCAAGGATCTCTACCCGCGCTACCGCACGATGCGGGGCGAGTATTGCTTTCGCAAGGCCGGCTGGGACACCCATGGACTGCCGGTGGAGGTGGAGGTCTGCAAGGAACTCGGCATCCATTCCAAGGAGGAGATCGAGGCCTACGGCGTGGAGCCGTTCATCCACCGCTGCCGCGAGAGCGTCTGGCGGTACATGAAGGAATGGGAAACCCTCACCGAGCGGATCGGCTTTTGGATCGATCTCTCCGAGGCCTATGTCACCTACCATCGCCGTTACGTCGAGAGCGTCTGGTGGGCCCTGGCGGCCCTCTTCGATTCGGGCCTGCTCTACAAGGGACACAAGATCGTCTGGTGGTGGGCCCAGGGTGGCACCGCCCTTTCCGCCGGCGAGGTCGGGCAGGGCTACCGCGAGGTCGCCGACCCGAGCGTGTTTGTGGCCCTCCCGCTTGTCGACGAGGCCGGCCGGGCGACCCTCCGCAGCCTGGTGGCCTGGACCACGACCCCCTGGACGCTGCCGGCCAACCAGTTTGCGGCGGTGCGGGCTGATCTCGACTATCTCGTGCTCCGCGAGGAGGCAGGCCAGCGGGAGTACGTCGTGGCGGCGGCCCTCGCAGGACCGCTGCTCGAGAAGCGGGCCAAGTCGGGCGAGCCCCCGCTGGTGGAGGTCGGGCGGATTCCGGGGGCCGAGCTGGTCGGCGCGAGTTACCTGCCCCCGTTCGACTGCTTTCGGCCGGCTGGGCCGCCGCAGACCGCCCCGCTCGTCGCCGGGGGAATCGAGCCGATCGCCTGGCGGGTGGTGGCGGCCGACTTCGTGACCACCGAAGCGGGCACCGGCATCGTCCATGTGGCACCGGCCTTCGGCGAGGTCGACCATGCTGTGCTCGTCGCCGAACGGGCCAGGTTTGCCGAGGGTCAGGGCCCCGCCCTGCTCAACCCGGTGGCCCCCGACGGATGTTTTACCGACGCCTTCCCCTCGGGCTCCGGCCGCTTTGTGAAAGACTGCGACCGCGACATCACCCGCGAGCTGCGGTCGCGTGGCCTGCTGGTCCACCAGGAGCAGTATCGCCACGACTATCCCTTCTGCTGGCGGGCCGAGAACGACCCGCTGATCCAGTATCCGCGGGAGAGCTGGTTCATCCGCACCAGCGAGTTCCGCGAGGCGATGCTCGCCAACAACGAGCAGATCAACTGGCTGCCCGGCCACATCAAGGAGGGCCGCTTCGGCAACTTCCTCGAATCGAACGTCGACTGGGCCCTCTCCCGCGAGCGGTACTGGGGCACCCCGCTGCCGATCTGGGTCTGCGAGACGACCGGGCGGGCCGAGGCGATCGCCTCCTTCGACGAACTGGCTGCCAAGCCCGGGGCCGCGGGAATGGAGGTTTTCGATTCCGCCCGCGAGGCCGACCCCACGCTCTCGGAAGACCTGCGGGTCCACAAGCCATACATCGATGCGGTGACCTACGACTCACCCTTCGCCCCGGGGTCACGGATGCGGCGGGTGCCCGAGGTGATCGACTGCTGGTTCGATTCCGGGGCGATGCCCTTCGCCCAGTGGGGCTGGCCGCACCACGGCCACGAGGCGTTTGCCGCGGCCTTCCCGGCCGATTTCATCTCCGAGGCGATCGACCAGACGCGGGGCTGGTTCTACAGCCAGCTCGCCACGAGCACCCTGCTGTTCGCCGGCGAGTCGCCACCGCGGCTGCCTGATGGCGTCAGGCCGCCGGCTGCGACCTACCCGCAGCCCTTTCGCACCTGCATCGTGCTGGGCCACATGCTCGGCGAAGACGGCCAGAAGATGAGCAAGAGCCGGCGGAACTACAAGGAGCCGGCGGCGATCTTCGACACCTACGGAGCCGACGCGCTGCGGTGGTTCTTCCTGGCCGGACAGCCGCCCTGGACGAGCATCCGCTACAGCGAGCGGGCGATCCGCGAGAGCATCCCGGAGTTTCTCTTGCGGCTGTGGAACGTCTACTCGTTCTTCGTGATCTACGCCCGCATCGACGGCTTCGATCCTGGCGGTCTGGCGGAGAACCCCGGCCGGCTCGACCATGCCTCCTTTGCCGGCGCGAAGGGCTTTCGCGAGGTTGGCCAGCGGAGCGAACTCGACCGCTGGATGCTCTCGGAGCTGCACGCCACCGCCCGCGCGGTGGTCGAACGGATGGACCGCTACGACCACTATGCCGCCGCCGGCCGCCTGCACGAACTGGTCGATGCGGTGAGCAACTGGTTCGTGCGCCGCAGTCGCAGCCGCTTCTGGGCTCCGGGCCGCGCCGATGGCGGGCCCGAGAGTTCGGCCGAAAAGCTCGATGCCTACTGGACGCTCTACGAGTGCCTGCTCGAGATTGCCAGGATGGCGGCGCCGTTTGTGCCCTTTGTGACCGAAGAGATCTGGCGGAACCTGGCGGTGGTGCCCTTCGCCGGGCGGGCCGAACAGAGCGTGCATCTTTGTGACTATCCGGCCGGCGAATCGCGGCTTCTCGATGAGGATCTCGGCCGCCGGATGGCGATGGTTCGGGAGATCGCGTCCCTCGGCCGCTCGGCGAGGGCCTCGGCCCGGCTCAAGGTCCGTCAGCCGCTGGCCAAGGTGGAGCTGATCCCCGCCGCCGACACCTCCGCAGACGACCTGGCCTGGCTGGAGTCGCATGCAGGACTGATCTGCGACGAACTCAACGTGCAGTCCTTCGAGATCTGCGGCGAACCGGACCGCTACATCACCCGCAGCATCCAGCCCGATCTCAAGCGGCTCGGGCCCCGCCTGGGCAAGGATC
>Ga0180435_10007240_pt1 | contig 10581 bp, 12 predicted proteins | sample SS_ome_3_FD_132467 | JGI IMG/M metagenome (GOLD analysis project Ga0180435, IMG submission 132467) | Hypersaline lake sediment archaeal communities from the Salton Sea, California, USA - SS_3_S_1 metaG | ecosystem: Environmental > Aquatic > Non-marine Saline and Alkaline > Hypersaline >... | reverse complement strand
GCCCTACAAGATCGGCACCGGGGTGCTGTACGACCAGCTTGGCCAGCCCTGCGTGCCGGCGGCGACGAATGTGGGGGTGTTCTGGCCGCGCACCGGCATCTACCGCAAGCCCGGCCTCGCCGTCGTCGAGTTTCTCGATCCGATCCCGCCGGGCCGGCAGATCGACGGTTTCATGGATGACCTGGAACAGCGGGTCGAGGGCGCATCGGACCGGCTGATGGCGGAGGCGGGGTTCGCGGCGGGGTAGCGGCCGGGCCGGCGCTCAGGCCGCCAGCCCCTTCTGGCCCATCGCAAGGAACTTCTCGCGCCGGTCGCGCACCAGCTTTTCCGGTGACTTGCCCGAAAGCTCCTTGAGCATCGCCTCGATCTCGGCGCCGACGGCGGCGATTGTGTCGGCGCGGCCGCGCTGCGCGCCGCCCAGCGGTTCCTTCACGATCCGGTCGATCACGCCGAGCTTGTGCAGATCCTGCGCGGTCAGCCGCAGGGCCTCGGCCGCCTCGCGCATCTTCTCGGCATCCTTCCACAGGATCGAGGCGCAGCCCTCTGGCGAGATCACCGAGTAGATCGAATGTTCCAGCATCGCGATCCGGTTGGCGGTGGCAAAGGCCACCGCGCCGCCCGATCCGCCCTCGCCGATGATCGCCGACACCAGCGGCACACCGATCTCCAGGCATTTCTGCGTCGACCTTGCAATCGCCTCGGCCTGCCCGCGTTCCTCCGCGCCCTTGCCGGGATAGGCGCCGGGCGTGTCGACCAGCGTGATCACCGGCAGGCCGAAGCGATCGGCAAGGTCCATCAGCCGGATCGCCTTGCGGTAGCCTTCGGGCCGGGCCATGCCGAAGTTCCGTTCGATCCGCGTCTTTGTGTCGTGGCCCTTTTCGTGCCCGATCACCACGACCGGCCGGCCATCCAGCCGCGCCATGCCGCCCATCACCGCGTGATCGTCGGCGAAGTTCCGGTCGCCGGCGAGCGGTGTGTATTCGGTGAACAGCGCGTCGACATAGTCGCGGCAATGCGGCCGGTCGGGGTGGCGCGCGACCTGGCATTTGCGCCAGGGATCGAGGTTCTTGTAGAGATCCTTGAGCAGGTCGGCGGCCTTGCGGTCGAGCGCGGCGGCCTCCTTCTCGACATCCATGCCCTTGTTCTGCCGGGCCATGGCGCGCAGTTCCTCGGCCTTGCCCTCGATCTCGGCCAGCGGCTTTTCAAACTCGAGATAGTTCATCCGGGCATCCCTGAACGGCCACCGGGCCTATATGACGGCGGCCGGGCCGGATTGCAACGCCGGGGCCGAGGCCATCAGCCTCTAGTGTTTCGCCATGAACGCTTCTGCAATCGTCGAAGCCGGCAGGCTTGCCGGTTTGATATCGAGGTTGCCATTTGGTGTCTTGAGCGTCGCCGTGAAGACCTCGGTGGCGAATGTGCACCCTGTGCGGTCGCCGACTGGCGCCTCGCAAGTCCAGCTCCGTTTGCCGCGGATGTCCAACCCGGTCATTTCGCGGCCATCAAGCTTCACCGTGACGCCATTTCCCTCGGATCCTTCCGGCGGCCCCAGGGATACGGTTAGCTTGCTCGCAAGGTCTTCTCCCGTGATCATGAGGTAATAGCGTCCCTCACGATCCGCGATTTCCGCCACGTCCATTGGCAATTCCTCGCGTCGCGGTTCACGACCGAGTTCAGCGACCCGCGCCGAGCGCAATTCGGAGTATTTGGCTTCAATGTACGACGATGCCCTTGCAGCGGTGAGTACGCGAACTTCGGAGTTGTCGGCGTCAAGCTTGCCCTCGAATTCAAGGGCAAAGCTTCCCTCGAACTTGCCCGCCTTGAACAAGTCCGCCGAAGCGCCGGAAACCTGTGTTGCCGTGATGTCGGCGGACCCGCGTGTTCGCAGCGATTCTTCCGAGACAGCGATTTCTGTATCGAGGGCCGTGAGCACCGGCGGCGTCTGTGTCACGTCGAGCATGTAGAGAGTGCCGAGGAACTCGTTCCGGGACGCGTGTGTTCCCAACTCCTTGAGATAGCTGTAGTTATACTCGCTGCGAATGTAGTCATCGCATCCAACCAAGATGCCGAACCCGACAATCGCGAGAGCCGCGCGCTTACTTCCACTCATTGCATCACCTGCCCACTCGTATACACAGAAACAACCTGGAGCAGGTAATCATGACTGGCTCAGCCTGTCCACCATGTGGCGCAGGTGAAGCCCAGACTGTTCAGGCGCCTTGCGCTACGGCAGTGCCGGTCAGCCCCCCGCGATCATCTCCGCCTGCCGCACGATCACCTCGGCCTGCTTGATCGAGGCGATATCGACCAGCCGGCCCTTGTAGACCGTCGCGCCCTCGCCGCGGGCCTTGGCGGCGGCCATCGCGTCGAGGATCTCGCGCGCCTCGGCGACCTTTTCTTCGGACGGCGTGAAGACCTGGTTGGCCAGGGCGACCTGCTTGGGGTGGATCGCCCATTTGCCGACCATGCCCAGCGTGGCCGAGCGTTTCGCCTGCGCGACGAAGCCCTCGTCATCGGAAAAATCGCCGAACGGCCCGTCCACCGGCAGCACGCCATGGGTGCGGCAGGCGGCGACGATGGCGGCCTGCGCCCAATGCCACGGATCGGCCCAGTATTTCGCGCCCTCGCGCACCATGTAATAGTCTTCCTGGGTGCCGCCGATCCCGGTGGTCTGCATTCCCATCGAGGCGGCGAAATCCGCCGCGCCCAGGCTCATTGCCTGCAGCCGGGGACTGGCCGCGGCGATCTCCTCGACATGGGCGATGCCGGCGGCGCTTTCGATGATCACCTCGAAGGCGACGGGCTTCGTCCGACCTGTCGCCCGTACCACCGCCGTCACCAGCGCGTCGACGGCGTAGATGTCGGCCGCGCAGCCGACCTTGGGGATCATGATCTGGTCCAGCCGGTCGGGGGCCTGTTCCAGAAGGTCCACGACGTCGCGGTACCAAAAGGGCGTATCCAGCCCGTTGATCCGCACGCTCAGCCACTTGTTGCCCCAGTCGATATCGCCGATCGCGGCGATGATGTTGCCGCGGGCCTCGGCCTTGTCGTCGGGCGCGACCGAATCCTCGAGATCGAGGTTGATCACATCCGCCGCCGAGGCCGCCATCTTCTCGAAGATCGCCGGGCGGGAACCGGGGCCGAACAGCTGGCAACGGTTGGGGCGGGCGGGCGGCGCGGGCTGGATGCGGAAGCTCATGCGGGCTCCATTGGCAAGGACGTTTCGGTCTGACGGGGCCAGCGGGTAGAGGATCGCGCCCCGTCACGCAAGGCGGCATTCGCGGGCGCAGCGAAAATGCGGCGGCGCGGCAATGGCGGTGCCGCAGCATCCCTTGCGCTGAATTCTTCGGCATCACGCTACCGTGGTCGAAGATTCTTGCGCCACGCCGGTCGCCACGCGCGATGTTTCCCAAGACATTTCCCGCATGGCCGGTAGCATCTGGCCGATCGACCGTCCGCTGCCGGAGTGACTCGCATGATCCAGACGCCCTACCTTCTCTTTCTCGGCGACGCGCCCGATCCGCTGGCCGCCAAGGTCGCGCAGGGGATCAAGGACTGGCGGCCGGATTTCGCCCTGGGCCAGTACCGGATGGAGGGGTGCAAGGCCGACATGGGCCTGCCCGACATGACCCTGACTGAGGCGAAGGCGGCGGGCTGCAAGACGCTGGTGATCGGGGTGGCGAACCGCGGCGGCGTGATCAGCCAGGCCTGGAAGAAGGTGCTGGTGCAGGCGCTGGAAGAGGGGTTCGACCTGGCCTCGGGCCTGCACAATCTCTTGTGCGACGAGGAAGATCTGGCCGCGGTGGCCCGCGCCACCGGCCGCGCGCTGCATGACGTGCGGGTGCCCGAGGTCGACTACCCGATCGCCAACGGCATCCGGCGAACCGGCAAGCGCTGCCTCGCCGTCGGCACCGATTGCTCGGTCGGCAAGATGTACACCGCGCTGTGCATGGAACGCGAGATGCTGGCGCGCGGGATGAAGGCCAGCTTCCGCGCCACCGGCCAGACCGGCATCCTGATCACCGGCGACGGCGTGCCGCTGGATGCCGTGATCGCCGATTTCATGGCCGGCTCGATCGAGTATCTCACGCCCGACAACGAAGCCGACCACTGGGATCTGATCGAGGGGCAGGGCAGCCTGTTCCACGTGTCCTATTCCGGGGTGACGCTGGCGCTGATCCACGGGGGCCAGCCCGACGCGCTGATCCTGTGCCACGAACCCACCCGCCCGCACATGCGCGGCCTGCCCGGCTACGCGATGCCCGATCTCGAAGACCTGCGCGACCTCGCGCTTCGGATGGCGCGGATCGCCAATCCGGCCTGCGCGGTCGTCGGCATCTCGGTCAACACCCAGGCGATGGACGCGGCCGCGGCCGAGGCCTACCTGGCGGAGCTGGAGACAAGGATGGGCCTGCTGGCGACCGACCCGTTCCGCTTCGGCGCGGGCAAGCTGGTGGATGCGCTCGCCGCGATCTGAGCGCGGGTTTTCGGCGAAAACCCGGGGCCCGGACGCCGGGCCGCGAAACCTTGGCCCGGTGCAGGAGGACCGCCCGATGTTCACCGTCACGCCCGAAACCTTCCGGCTTGCGCAGGTGTTCACCATCAGCCGCGGCAGCCGGACCGAGGCGCGGGTGCTGACCGTGCGCGCGCTGCAGGCGGGGGTGACGGGCTGGGGCGAATGCGTGCCCTATGCCCGCTACGGCGAAACGCTCGACAGCGTGACCGCGCAGATCGAGGGCCTGCCCGAGGGCATCGACCGGCACCGCCTGCAAGAGGTGATGGACGCGGGCGCGGCGCGCAACGCCGTCGATTGCGCGCTGTGGGATCTGGAGGCCAAGCGCGCCGGCAAGCGGGCCTGGCACCTCGCCGGCCTGCCCGCGCCGGGGCCGATGGTCACCGCCTACACGCTGTCGCTGGACACGCCCGAGGCGATGCGCGACCAGGCCGCGAAACACGCCCACCGGCCGCTTCTGAAGATCAAGCTGGGCACGCCCGACGACATGGCGCGGCTGGAGGCGGTGCGCGAAGGCGCGCCGCAGGCGCGGATCATCGTCGACGCGAACGAGGGCTGGACGGCCGAGATCTACGAAGACCTCGCGCCGCATCTCGTCCGTCTCGGCGTGGCGCTGGTCGAACAGCCGCTGCCCGCGGGGGCCGACGAAATGCTGGCCGAGATCGAGCGCCCGTTGCCGGTCTGCGCCGACGAAAGCTGCCATGACCGCGCCTCGCTGACCGATCTTGCCGGCAAGTACGACGTGATCAACATCAAGCTTGACAAGACCGGCGGGCTGACCGAGGCGCTGGCGCTGCGCGACCTGGCGCGATCGAAGGGCTACGGGATCATGGTGGGCTGCATGGTCGGGTCGAGCCTTGCGATGGCGCCGGCGGTGCTGGTGGCGCAGGGCGCGATGGTCGTCGATCTTGACGGGCCGCTTCTGCTGGCCGAAGACCGCGCCCATCCGCTGCACTACGACGCGGCCGGGGTGCACCCGCCCGAAGCGGCGCTTTGGGGCTGACGAGGAAAGGATTGGCGCATGAGCCGCATCGTCTATGTCAACGGAGACTGGCTGCCCGAGGCCGAGGCGAAGGTTTCGGTCTTCGACCGCGGCTTCCTGATGGCCGACGGGGTCTACGAGGTCACCAGCGTGCTGGGCGGCAGGCTGATGGATTTCGACGGCCATTACGCCCGGCTCGTCCGGTCGCTGAAGGAACTCGACATGGACTGCCCGATCGGCCGCGACGATCTGCTGGCGATCCACCGCGAGATCGTCGCGCGGAACGGGATCGACGAGGGGATGGTCTATCTTCAGGTCACCCGCGGCAATCCCGGCGACCGGGATTTCGTGTTTCCCGATCCGGCCACCACGCCGGCGACGGTGGTGCTGTTCACGCAATCGAAGCCCGGCCTGGCCGACAGCCCGGCGGCGAAGGCGGGGATCCGGGTGATCTCGATTCCCGACATCCGCTGGGGCCGGCGCGACATCAAGACGGTGCAGCTGCTCTACCCGTCGATGGGCAAGATGCTGGCCAAGAAGGCCGGCTGCGACGATGCCTGGATGGTCGAGGACGGGCTGGTGACCGAGGGCACGTCGAACAACGCCTACATCGTCACCGGCGGACGGATCGTCACCCGCGACCTGTCCAGCGACATCCTGCACGGGATCACCCGCGCCGCGGTGCTGCGCTTCGCCCGCGAGGCGCAGATGGAGGTCGAGGAACGGCCCTTCACCCTGGCCGAGGCGCAGGCGGCGGACGAGGCGTTCGTCACCTCGGCCTCGACCTTCGTGACGCCGGTGGTCGAGATCGACGGGCAGGCGGTGGGCGCCGGCACGCCCGGCCCGGTCGCGACGCGGCTGCGGGAAATCTACATCGACGAAAGCCGCCGGGCCGCGATCTGACCGGCACCGGGCCGCGGCTCAGCCGCGGTCGGGTCCGACGTTCTCGCGGAACGCGACCTCGAAGGCGGCCTGTTTCGCTGCGTCCGCCTCGGTCTGGTTGCGGGCCTTCCAGTCGTCGTAGGGCATGCCGTAGTAAAGTTCGCGCGCCTCGTCCTTGGTCATTTCGATGCCGCGTTCCGCCGCGGCCTCCTGCAGCCAGCGCGACAGGCAGTTGCGGCAGAAACCGGCGAGGTTCATCAGGTCGATGTTCTGCACGTCGGTGCGCTTGTTCATCAGGTGGTCGCGCAGGGTGCGGAAGGCCGCGGCCTCCAGTTCCGTCATCATGCGCTCGTCGATCTTGTCCATTGCATCCTCCGTTCGTTCACAATCCCGAGGCGTCGAGAACCTCTTGCAGCATCGGCGCCAGCCGCGCCGCCCAGTGCGCCTGTGCCGGCCCGGTGCCGATCAGGTCGTTGCGCAGCTCGATCAGCAGGTTCGGCCGCCCCGGCGTCAGCGCGTGCCGGTCGATCGAGTCGCCGTCCAGATGGCCAAGATAGGGCTGGTTGTCGCCCACGCACAGGTCCGGTTCCGCCCGCAGCCGGTCGATCATCGCCCGCGCCAGCCGGTCGTCGCGATGCGAGTAGAGCACCGCGACATGCCACGGCCGCGGCGTCCGGCCGGCCAGCTGCGGCGTGAAGCTGTGGATCGCGCAGATCACGGTGTCGGGCCGGCGCGCGGCCAGCGCCGCATAGGCGGCGTGATAGGGCCGGTAAAGCCGGTCGAGCCGGCGGTCCAGCTCGTCCGGCCCGGCGTGGCGGTTCGCCGGGATCACCGTGCCGTCGTAAAGCTTCATCAGCAGCGTCGGGTCGTCCTCGCCCCGGTTCGGGTCGATCACGAGGCGCGAGAACCGGCTGAGGATCGCCGGCGCATCCAGCCGCCGGGCGAGTTCGTCCGCGAGCCCGGCCGCGCCGACATCGAGCGCGATGTGGCGTTCCATGTCCGCCGCCGAGATGCCCAGGCTGCCGCCGCCGATCCAGTCCGGCACGATGTTGGTGGCGTGGTCGCAGGCCACCAGCCAGCGGCCGGGCCGGTCGGCGCCGAGGATGTCGAAGGCTTGGGTCGTCATGCCGGTGTCGTCGCTTCCTGTCATCGCTTTGCCGGGCGCGGGCGGGCGTTGCCCCGGTTCCGGAATTGCTCCATACAGGGCGCGGCCCACCACGACAATCGAACGAGACAAGGGACGAGGCAGCATGAGACGCCTTCGCAACGTGAAGATCGTGGCCACCCTGGGGCCCTCTTCGAACGACTACGAGACGATCCGGGCGCTGTTCGAGGCCGGGGCCGACGTGTTCCGCCTGAACATGAGCCACGGCACCCATGACGAGCAGCGCGCCCGCCACGACATCATCCGGCGGATCGAGGCCGACCTGAACCGGCCGATCGCCGTTCTGGCCGATCTTCAGGGCCCGAAGCTGCGCGTCGGCACCTTCGCCGCCGGCGCCGCCGACCTCGAGGAAGGCCAGCATTTCCGCTTCGATCTCTCGGAGGCGCCGGGCGACGGCCATCGTGTCGGCCTGCCGCATCCCGAGATTTTCGAAGCGCTGGAACCCGGCGCGCGGATCCTCGTCAACGACGGCAAGATCCGCATGCGGGTCGAGGCCTGTGGCGCCGATTTCGCCGATTGCGTGGTGACCGCCGGTGGCACGATCTCCAACCGCAAGGGCGTGAACGTGCCCGACGTCGTGCTGCCCCTGCGCGCGCTGTCCGACAAGGACCGCGACGATCTCGAATTCGCCTGCGAGATCGGGGTGGACTGGCTGGCGCTGTCCTTCGTGCAGCGGCCCGAGGACGTGGTCGAGGCGCGCAGCCTCGCCCGCGGCCGCGCCGCGATCCTGTCGAAGATCGAGAAACCGGCCGCGGTGCGCAGCTTCAACGAGATCCTGTCGGTCTCCGACGGGATCATGGTGGCGCGCGGCGATCTGGGCGTGGAACTGCCCGTCCATTCGGTGCCGCCGATCCAGAAGCAGCTGGTGCGGGCCTGCCGGACCGCCGGCAAGCCGGTGATCGTGGCGACCCAGATGCTGGAAAGCATGATCGAAAGCCCGATGCCGACCCGCGCCGAAGTGTCCGACGTGGCGACGGCGATCTACGAGGGCGCCGACGCGGTGATGCTGTCCGCCGAAAGCGCGGCGGGCCAGTATCCGATCGACGCGGTCGAGACGATGAACAACGTCGCGATCTCGGTCGAGGGCGACCTGACCTACCGCGAGGTGATCGAGGCCAGCCGCAAGGCCCAGCGCCGCACCGTCGCCGACGCGATGGTCGCCGCCGCCCGCGAGATCGCCGAGACGACCGATGTCAACGCGATCTGCTGTTTCACCCAGTCGGGCACGACGGTGAGCCTGGTGGCGCGGGAACGGCCGCGGGTGCCGATCCTTGCGATGAGCCCGATCACCTCGGTGCTGCGCCGGCTGTGCCTGACCTGGGGCGTGCATTGCGTCTACGCGGGCGAGCTGGAGCGGTTCAAGCAGGCGGTCGTCGGCGCGGTCCGCGCGGCGCGCGAATCCGGCTTCGCCGACGAACATCACAAGATCGTCGTGATCGCCGGCGTGCCGTTCAACGTGCAGGGATCGACCAACATCATCCGGGTGGCGCCCTGCGACGAAAGATTGATCTTCCGCACCGACCCGGAGTAACCTCGCGGCGTTTGGGGTTCGGGGTGTCCGCGTGGACAGTGACCTGTTGACCGTTCTGGGATTGAGTTTCGTGGTGGTTTCGATCCCCGCGACGCTGTCCGCCTTCGCCGAAAGCCGCTCTCCGGTCGCGTCGATCGCGCTTTTTCTCACCGGTCTCACCCTCATGATCCTGGCGATCGCGAATGGTCCCGAAGGCTACGGGCCGGGCCAGATTCCCGATGCCGTCGTGCGCGTCATGGTGCGCATCTTCGGCTGAGGACGGCGGCGCGAAAGCCCTTGCCATGCCGCCCCGCCGCGGCTATAGCCCCGCACTCTACCCGCGCGGCCGGCCGAAGAGGCATGCCGAGCCGTGCGTTCACGTCCCGAAGAGGAGAGCGAAATGCCCAAGATGAAGACGAAATCCGGCGCCAAGAAGCGGTTCCGGATGACCGCGACCGGCAAGGTGAAATTCACCCAGGCCGGCAAGCGCCACGGCATGATCAAGCGTACGACGAAGTTCATCCGCGATGCCCGCGGCATGTCGATCCTGGCCGATTGCGACGCCAGGATCGTCAAGAAATACATGCCCTACGATCGCTGAGGAGGCTTGAGAGATGTCCCGCGTCAAATCCGGCAAGGTCACCCACGCCCGTCATCGCAAGGTCGTCAAGGCCGCGAAGGGCTATTACGCCGCGCGCTCGCGCAATTTCCGCACCGCGACCCAGGCGGTCGACAAGGCCAACCAGTACGCCACGCGCGACCGCAAGGTGCGCAAGCGCAACTTCCGCGCGCTGTGGATCCAGCGGATCAACGCCGCCGTCCGCGCGGTGGACGAGCAGATGACCTATTCGCGCTTCATCAACGGCCTGGCGAAGGCCGGGGTGGAGGTCGATCGCAAGGTGCTGGCCGATCTCGCCGTGCATGAACCGGCGGCCTTCGACGCCATCGTGCAGCGCGCCAAGGCCGCGATGGCCTGAACCGCCCTTTCGGGTGCAGCATTGTGGCCCCGCGCGGTAGCCCCGCGCGGGGCTTTTCGTTGCCCGCCCTTGAAACCCGTGGCCACGCTGGCTAAGGCGACGGCGGCTGAGTGATCCCTTCTCTCCCACGCCTTCGGCACGGGCAGCGCCCGGCCCGAGGGGTGGGTGCGAAGCGCCCGCCGTCGTGCCGAAGGCACGCCTGCGGCGTGACGGGGCGGGTCGGGCGCTGCCCGTGCTGGCGCACGTGCGGTTCCGGTTTCCGCTGATGGAACCAAATCGGCCCGAACGGGCCCGGAGGATGACGATGGACGGCTTGGACGCGCTGAAACAGGGCTACCTGCACCGGATCGCCGAGGCGGGCGACGAGGCCGCGCTGGAGGACATCCGCCTTGCCGCGCTGGGCAAGAAGGGCGAGATCAGCCTGAAGATGCGCGAACTGGGCCGCATGTCGCCCGAGGAACGCACCGTCGCGGGCAAGGTTCTGAACGCGCTGAAAGACGAGATCGACGCCGCGCTCAGGGCCAAGAAGGCGGCGCTGGCCGATGCCGCGCT
>Ga0180435_10007236_pt1 | contig 10585 bp, 9 predicted proteins | sample SS_ome_3_FD_132467 | JGI IMG/M metagenome (GOLD analysis project Ga0180435, IMG submission 132467) | Hypersaline lake sediment archaeal communities from the Salton Sea, California, USA - SS_3_S_1 metaG | ecosystem: Environmental > Aquatic > Non-marine Saline and Alkaline > Hypersaline > Sediment... | reverse complement strand
CAGTACACCATAATAACATTACACCATAATAACATTACTCAATAACAGCAGTACACCAAAACAAATTAATTCCATACAAGATGAAAAAAGCAGTTGTATTCAGAACATTCGCATTTCTCGCGGTCATGGCACTCTTTGCCTATCCCACCTTTGCCCAGGGCGGTAACAGGCCCGGCGGCGGACAACGTCCGGATGGCGGACAGCGCCCGGGAAGTGGTCAGCGTCCGGAAGGAGGAATGGGACGCCAGTTCTCGGAAGACGATGTAAAACAGCGCGTGAAAAGGCAGTCAGAATTACTCGGCATGGACCAGGAACAGGAGAAAAAAATCATGGATTTTGAGCTTGAGATGTACAAGAAGAACCAGGTGGAACGGCAGAAGCACCAGGGCGACTGGGAGGCCATGCGCACCTATATGCAGGGACAGCGTGAGCTTCGCGATAAGAAATACGAGGAAGTGCTGACCGAGGAGCAGTTCAAGCAGTACAAGAAAAACCAGGAAGACCGGCGGGAACGGATGCAACGGCAGCGTGATGGTGCACCGGGAGACAGGCCCGGGACGGGTGACCGGCCTGAACGGGGACGCGGCCGGGGCTGATAAATATTGCGCTTAGCAATAGTATAGGATTGGTTTTTAGTAGTAGTTTGTTTGTAGTAGTAGTTTGTTTGTAGTTTGTAGTTTTAGTTTAGTGTGAAGATTGGAGTGAAGGCTTTGCGCCGGCCTGCCAGGCAGGAACCGGTGCAAAGCCTTGTTTTTTCTCATTCCGACTTAAAATTGGATGTACTGTGGAACTCCAGTTCCGGGTACATTTCCTTCACTGTTTTGAGTGCCCAGTCGGATTCTGCAAAATAAACCGGGGTCTCCTCCTTGTCATAAGCGATGTTATTTGATTTGTGGAGGATCAGCTCTTCCAGCTGCTTCTTGTTGCGGGTGGTGATCCAGTAGGCCCTGTTAAAGGACAACGGGGAAAAGCTGCATTTCGCACCATATTCATGTTCCAGGCGGTGCCTGATCACCTCGTACTGCAGTTCGCCCACGGTACCGATGATTTTGCGGTTTCCCGGCTGCTTGATGAACAATTGCGCCACCCCCTCGTCGGTGAGCTGACGAACGCCTTTGTCCAGCTGCTTGGTCTTGAAATTGTCCAGGTTGTTCACCTCGCGCAGTATTTCCGGGGAAAAGCTGGGAATGCCCTTGAACTGCAGTTGCTCCCCTTCGGTCAGTGTATCCCCGATCTTGAAGTTCCCGCTGTCGTATAACCCGACCACATCCCCCGGGAACGCTTCGTCCACCACGGTCTTGTTGTTCGCCATGAAACTGGTGGGTGACGAAAACCGCAGCTTTTTCTTCAGCCGGGTATGGTAATAGAATTTGTTACGTTCAAATTTTCCTGAACAGATCCGTAAAAACGCGATCCGGTCACGGTGATTGGGATCCAGGTTGGCGTGGATCTTGAAAATGAACCCGGTCAGCGCCGGCTCTTCCGGTACGATGGTCCGCTCGGTGGTCTCAACCGGACCCGGTGACGGGGCAATTTGCAGAAAAGTCTCCAGCAGTTCAAGCACCCCGTTGTTGTTCAGGGCACTTCCGAAGAACACGGGCGCCAGGTACCCGTCGAGATACAACGACCTGTTGAATGGCTCATACACCCCCTGCACAAATTCAACCTCTTCCCGAAAGGTGTCGACTGTCTCATCACGGATGTGCTTTTTCAGCCCGGGATCGTTGATATCGTTAAAATGGACCCCTTCATTTGCCTTTGTCGTATTCTCGGATGCGTGGATGGATACCACTTTCTCATACAGGTTATAGACCCCCTGGAACAATCTGCCGCTCCCGATCGGCCAGGTATAGGGACATACTTCAATCTGCAGCTCCTTCTCCAGCTCTTCCAGGATATCAAACTGCGGGATCCCCTCCCGGTCCATCTTGTTCACAAAGATCATCACCGGTGTATGGCGCATGCGGCACACCTGCATCAGTTTCCGGGTCTGCTCCTCCACGCCCTTGGCCGTATCCACCACCAGGATCACACTGTCGACCGCCGAAAGGGTGCGGTAGGTGTCTTCGGCAAAATCCTTGTGACCGGGAGTGTCCAGGATATTCACCTGGATGCCGTCGTATTCAAAGGCCATTACGGAAGTGGATACCGATATTCCCCGCTGCTTCTCGATTTCCATGAAATCAGACTGGGAGGTCTTGCGGATCTTGTTGCTCTTCACCGCTCCCGCGGTCTGGATGGCGTTCCCGAACAACAGTAACTTCTCTGTTAAAGTCGTCTTTCCCGCATCGGGGTGACTGATGATTGCAAAAGTCCTTCTTCGCTTAATTTCGTTCTTCAGATCCATCTCTTTCAATAAAAATTCCCGCGACCGACACTATGATAAGTGTGATCCACGGGATCAGGGTATGTCGCAGTATTCACATTTCCGCGCAAAAGTAATACAAAAGGGGAAGAATTCATAGGATTCCCCGGGAAATACTCCTGGTGGCAGGAGCCACATCTGTATTCCTTGATCCTTACCAGCCCGCTAAGGCACGTACATCGCCGGGCGCTCCCCGACTCCCGGAACATTGCAGCGGAAAAGATGTTTATCACGTATGGCATGTGCGGGGAATAGTCTAATTTTGCCTGTGAACAGGTAAAGATGAATTTTCTGACTGATCAAAGCCATAAAAAACATAATACTTTAACTAAAATACATACTTGTGAAACGAATCATTAATTACTTCCTGCAGGGGCTCCTGTTCATCGCGCCGATCGGCATCACCGGGTATATCGTATACCTGTTGTTTAATTTCGTGGACGGGATACTGAAGGAATACATCGAAATGTGGCTCGGCATACATATCCCGGGACTTGGAATTATCATTCTTATTGTACTGCTGATCTTCATCGGGTTCCTGGGACAAACCATCCTGGCAAGGCCGTTCAAAGTGCTGTTTAACCGGCTGATGAAACGGGTGCCGATCATCAAAGTGATCTATTCGGCATTCAACGACCTCTTTTCTGCATTCGTCGGCAAAGGAAAAAAGTTCAACCAGCCGGTGCTGGTGATGGTAAACAGGGAATCCAATATCGAAAAGCTTGGATTTCTTACCGAAACAGACCTGGGTGAACTGGGTGAAAAGGAAAAAGTGGCGGTCTATTTCCCCCACTCGTACAATTTTTCAGGGGAACTGTTCATCGTTCCGCGTGAGAGTGTGCGTCACGTGGATGTCAACCCGGCCGAAGCCATGAAATTTATCGTCTCTGCCGGGGTGGCCGGCTGGGAAAAGATTGAAGATGTAACGTAACCAGGAATACAATGTTTCTGAATAGCCTATTATTGCTGACAGGCTTTGTGGTATTGATCCTCGGCGCCAACTGGCTGGTTTCAGGGGCTTCTTCCCTGGCACGCCGGCTGAAGCTTTCCGAGATGATGATCGGACTGACCATCGTGGCATTCGGCACTTCCACGCCCGAGCTGGTGGTCAACCTCATCGCCTCATTTAACGGACAGGATGATGTGATTTTCGGCAATGTGATCGGCAGTAACATTTTCAACTTGTTGCTGATACTGGGTATCTCCGGCACGATCCTGCCAATCGTCGTCCACCACAAAACGGTGTGGCGCGAAATTCCGTTTGCCTTCGCTGTAATCCTGGTCCTGCTGTTGCTGGTGAACACCGGCAAGGAAGTCGCCGGCCCTGTGTTGGGAAGATGGGAGGGCGCCCTGCTGCTCTCCCTGTTCATTGTTTTCACCCTCTATATCCTGCGCAACATCAAGACAGACGGGAAGGATGACAGGAAGGTTACCGGGGAGGATGACGGGAAGGATGACGGGAAGGATGCTACCAGAACTCCCGCATTTTCAGGCCTGTTGATCCTTGTCGGGCTCGCCTTCCTGGTGGCAGGCGGCAAGCTCGTGGTGGATAAAAGTACAGTTATCGCCACAGCCCTGGGCATGAGTGAGAAGCTGATCGGGCTGACCATCGTGTCCATCGGGACCTCCCTTCCCGAACTGGCGACCTCTGTGGTAGCCGCCTTGCGGAAGAACAGCGATATGGCCATTGGGAATATCATCGGCTCGAACATCTTCAACATCCTGTTGATCCTGGGTGTTTGTGCTGTTGTGCGGCCCGTCGGGTACAACATTTCCATGAACCAGGACCTCCTGATCATGGGTGCTTTTACAATGTTCTTGTTCGTTGCCATGTTCACGGGAAAACGAAAAAAGCTGGACCGGTGGGAAGCAATGGTCCTTGCAATTTCATTTCTCGGATATATGATTTATATTGTATCAAGAAACTGAAAATCCAACAGAACGGAGTATGATGTGCACATCAGGCACATTATGATCCTTCGTCAGTATTGTGAATAAAACCAATAATTACGCTATGAAAAAGTTTTATGCAATCCTTAACCTCATCGTGATCATTGCCGTAATAACGGTAAACGGACTGGTCAGCTCCAGGGGGCTGGATGGCAACACGGTGGGGAGTATCAGTGACAAATACGACACCCTGTTTGCACCGGCCGGGTATGCCTTTTCCATCTGGGGAGTGATCTACCTTGGATTACTCGCTTTCGGGATCTTTCAGTTCAGACGGGTATTTTTCAGCAGCAAGGACGATGACTTTGTTCTTTCCATCGGTCCCTGGCTCACCATCGCCAACCTGGCCAATATTATCTGGCTCTGGGCCTGGCTCAGTGAGAACCTGTCGCTCTCGGTGATCCTGATGGCAGCAATCCTTTTCAGCCTGCTGATGATCATTATCCGGCTGAACATGGAACGCTGGGATGCCCCCTTCCCCATCATCGCATTTGTCTGGTGGCCAATCTGCCTCTACAGCGGTTGGATCACGGTGGCAACCATCGCGAACTATTCAGCACACCTGGTGCAGATCGAATGGCTGGCACTGTTCAGCGAGGTTACCTGGACTGTGATCATGATCATCGTTGCGGCCGTGGTGAACCTGCTGATGATCCTCACCCGGAACATGCGGGAATTTGCAGCTGTAGGGATCTGGGCCATTGTTGCCATCGCAGTGAAACACTGGGGAGAGATCGCCACGATTCAGTGGACAGCAGTCCTCGCCGCGCTCGTTCTTTTCATTGCAGTTTCGATTCACGGATACCGCAACAGGTCAACCGGTCCGCATATCAAGTACAGGGAGTATTACAGCAGCTGAAACTGGTAAGGAAATTGCTGTCTCTCTTAAAGTGAATCGCAGTATTGCAAGAAAGGTACAACCGTTTTTCAAAAACGGACCGCTGTATTGCGCGATAAGTAAAGTCGTTTTTTCACAGTTTCACTGAAAAAATCAGGGTCCCTGGTAAACTTAACGGAATCCTGTTCGTTTTACATACAACAAATGGCAATAATCCAGACAACAAACCAAACAGATCCTGACTATGGAGCGTAAATCGCCCCTCGATTTGAATCTTGAACAGTTTTTCTTCGATATCGCCGGCATCGCCACCTTTACTTTCCGGTACATCGGGAGTTTGTTCCGTAACAGGTTCGAAGGCAAGGAGTTTATCAGCCAGTGTTACCGCACCGGATACCAGTCCCTGCTCCTGATAGGTATCACTGCCATCATCCTTGGACTGGTACTGACCATCCAGATCCGTCCGATCCTTGCTGACCTGGGAGCTGAGGCATGGTTGCCCAACATGGTATTTATTTCCGTGGTCACTGAGATGGGGCCTGTGATCTTTGCACTCCTGTTTGCAGGGAAGGTCGGCTCGGGCATCGGGGCCGAGCTGAGCTCCATGCGCGTAACCGAACAGATCGATGCCATGGAAGTATCAGCAACCAATCCCTTCAACTATTTGGTGGTCACACGGGTTACGGCCACCACCATCATGCTGCCCATCCTTGTTTTTTTCGGCGATATGCTGGCATTCTTCGGATCCTTTATCGGACTGAAGGCATACAGCGACATCTCGTTCAAGCTTTTTTACAGCCGGGCATTCAGTGAGTTTTACTTCAGTGATATGTTCCCGGCCACCATCAAAACCGTTTTTTTTGGTTTTTTTATCGGGATCATCGCCTCTTACATGGGCTACTACTCAGGCCGGGGAACCGAAGGTGTGGGCAAAGCTGCCAATGCGGCTGTGGTGGCATCCTCGCTGGTGATTTTCCTTATTGACCTGGTTGCTGTTCAGTTAACCGATATTCTGACCTTTTGACATGGAGAACAACAGGATCATACAAGTATCGAACCTGCACAAGTCATTTGGCGACAAGCAAGTAATTAATGGAGTTGACCTTGAATTGTTCGCCGGTGAGAACCTGGTCGTACTGGGGAAATCAGGAACCGGGAAATCGGTGATCATGAAATGTATTGTAAGGCTGATGGAGCCGGATGCCGGCACTATTCATGTGTTCGGAACGGATGTACTGGAAGCCGGGGAGAAAGAAATGAACAGGATCCGGACCCGCATCGGTTATCTCTTCCAGGAGGGAGCCATGTACGATTCAATGACCGTGCGGGAAAACCTTATATTTCCGGCCAAAAGAAATGCACGCCTGCGGAAGCTCTCTGACAAAGTACTCGACGGCATCGTGGAACGCAACCTGGAAAGCGTTGGTTTGCTGGATGCAATCGACAAATGGCCTTCGGAATTGTCGTGGGGCATGAAAAAAAGGGCCGGACTGGCCAGGACGCTGATGCTTTCTCCTGAGATGATCATTTACGACGAGCCCACCACCGGGCTGGATCCTTACACATCCGATGCAATTAATGATTTGATAATCAAAATCAAGGAGGAGTATCAAACTGCGGCGATCATCATTACACATGACATCAAATGTGCGCGCAGAACCAGCGACCGGATGGTCATTCTGAACGATGGAAAGATCATTGCCAATGGAAAATTTGAGGAACTCAGTGCAGCTCCTGATGAGCAGGTAAAATTGTTTTTTATCTGAAATCTTCGTCATGAAGCAGGAAATTTCCGCAGTGCAGAGACATAAGAAAAAGTATAAGTGAATGATAAAGCATTTACCGACATGAGAAGAAAACAACGTAAAAGTCTGATCGTAGGTATTTTTGTCACACTGGGACTCACCATATTCATCGTGGCCATTTACCTGGTGGGCAAAAAGGAGAACCTGTTTGGCTCTCCCGTTACCATTGCCGCCATATTTGAGGATGTCCAGGGACTCCGCGAGGGAGACAACGTAAGGATGTCAGGCATCGACATCGGTACGGTGAGGAGCCTTTCTTTCATGGAAGACAACCGGGTATATACCGAAATGAACCTGAAGGCGGACCAGGTGATGTTCGTCAAGAACGATTCCCGGGTCACCATCGGAAGTGAGGGTTTAATGGGAAGCAAAGTAGTGATGATCATTCCCGGCACGCCTTCAGCTTCGCCTGTTTCCGAATATGATACATTGACAACCGTTGAGCAGGTCAATATCGATGACATCTTGTTCGAAGTAAACAAATCGAGTGAGAATATTGCCATCGTATCCAATGAACTCATCTCCATTACCAGGAAGATCAACCGCGGTGACGGGATCTTCGGAAAGATCTTTACCGACACCACGCTCACACAGAACCTCGATGATGCCACCAGGAACATCTCCTACATCACGGAAAATCTCTACGGTCTTTCAGAGCAGGTCAGCTCCGGTCAGGGCATTGTTGGAAAATTATTTGCAGACACCTCCCTGACCAACGAGATCGGTGCCGCCGGTCAGAACATCGATGAGATCACCAACAACCTGCGGGAGATCACCGAGAAAATCAACAAGGGGGAAGGTATCTTCGGAAGGATGTTTACCGATACTGCACTTACCAAGAACCTGTACCTGTCGAGCCGAAACCTCCAGGAAACCTCCAAAAGCATGATGTTGCTGGCAGAGCGGATGAACAATGACAGCAGTGCACTGAACCTGCTCATCGACGACCCTGTATTTGCCGATTCGCTGAAGATCCTGCTCAACCGTCTCAACTCAGGGGTTGTGGAAGCCACGGAGGCCGCAGATGCCATCCAGCGCAGCGGACTGATCAGGCTCTTCTCGAAGAAAAAGGAGAAGGACGAAGCCAGGCAGGAAGAAGCGCCTGAGGAAGAAGCGTCTGAGTAAGCAAGGGAGATTGGACAAATGCCGGAACAGAAACAGGAGGAGCAGGACCAACAGCAGCAACAGGAACAGGAACAGCAGCAGGAACAGTAAGAATAGAACAAAAGAACCGGCAAAAGCAATAGCAGCTGAAGCACCAGTAAAAGAACGACACTTTATTGTTGCCCAATAAGATTTCACTTCCTGATGGTCCTGGTTGCTCTGCATACATGACATCCGTGCATGTTAACATACCATTGTTGTTGTCCTCCTGATAAATAACAAATTGTTTAATCAAGACATGTAGATTATACCAAACAACAGACGGTATTTGTTTAATGCATATCAATAACATATATTTGACTCTTTGTTTATACATTCTTACATATCCCTCATTCAACATGAAAAAGAATTTCTCTCTTTATGTAATTCTAAGCATTATCGCATGCTTTTTTACATATGCAAAATCCTGTGACTCGAAAAAACATGTCACAGACCCCACATCCCTGGTTCATCCGAATATCGGATCAGTTCACAGCAGATGGTTTTTTTACACCCCTGGCGCTGTACCTTTTGGCATGGCAAAACCTGGTCCTTCAACCAATGGAAGCTATGGCAATGTCGAGGGATGGGAAGCTGTTGGATATGATGATCGACATACTTCAATTGAAGGGTTTCCATGCTTTCGTGAGTTCCAGATTGGAGGGGTAATGATCATGCCATCAGTGGGTGAGCTTCAAACCACACCCGGAACATTGGAAAATCCGGATAGCGGTTACAGGTCCAGATTTAATAAAGAGGATGAAATAGCTGATCCAGGCTATTACAGGGTGCTCCTCAAAGACTATGAAGTGGAAGCTGAGTTAACCGCTACAAAACGCGTTTGCTTTCAAAAGTATACATTCCCGGAAAGTGATAGTTCATACATTATTTTTGATATTGGCAATCAACTGGGTGAAAGCGGAAAGGTAGTTGATGCACAAATCTCCTTTACCGATGAAAAACACATCAGCGGTTTCGTGATCACTGAACCTGAATATGTTAACAGATACCAGGCTGGTGCCAGGGTAAAGATGTGCTTTTTTGCTGAAATAGATACCAAACCTGCTGGTTATGGCGCTTTCAATGAAAAGAATATCCAGGATAATCATCTGTCATCAAATGGCAAAGGGGCCGGACTATATTTGAAATTCAATACTGACCACAATCAATCCATCGAATTGAAGATCGGATTATCATACACATCCGTGGATAATGCCAGGCTTAATTTAATGAATGAGGCTCGGAATCTGGATTTCAATGAAGCAAAGAAACATGCAAAGAAAACATGGCAGGACGAATTAAGCAAAATCCGCATTGAAGGCGGTACAAAGGATGCCCCTATTAAGTTTTATACCGGCTTGTACCATGCCCTGTTGGGAAGGGGAATCGCTAATGATGTAAATGGCGCGTATCCCCGGAATGATGGATCTGTTGGAATGATCCCTCTCGACGAAGATGGCAATGTTGAATACAATTTTTACAATACTGATGCGCTTTGGGGAACCTACTGGAACCTCACACAACTCTGGTCTATAGGATGGAGAGACTACCTTAATGATCTGATCAGAACCCATTTAACAGTTTATCAGGATGCTGGCTGGCTGGGGGATGGACTTGCCACCAGCAAATACGTATCAGGTGTAGGGACAAATATGGTTGGACTGGTCATTTCAGCAGCTTATCTGAGAGGAATCAGAGATTATGATGTCGAACTTGCATATCAGGCAGCATTGAAAAACGAAATCACCTGGGAAGGAAGAATCCCGGGAGCAGGTAAAACCGATCTCAAACCATTTATCAAAAAAGGCTACATTCCATATATTGATTCATGGGCAAATACTGAAGAAGGATCTAACTTCAGCGTTTCACACGCACTTGAATATAGCTTCAGTTCATACGCCGTAGCTCAATTTGCCAAATCCCTTGGAAAAAATAAGGATTATGAAAAACTGATGGATCTTTCAAGCCAATGGAAAGCCTACTTCGATTCACAGGTTAAGCTCATGCGCCCGTTAGACAAAGATGGTAAATTCATAGAAGATTTCGATCCGATGGCACCATGGATCGGTTTTCAGGAAGGCAATGCATTTCAATATACATTTTATGTTCCTCACCAACCACTGGATCTGATCAACCTTATTGGCAGAGATGTTTTTAATGCAAGACTTGATTCCATTTTCACGATATCAAAAGAAACTCATTTCGCCGGTGGTCATCAAATTGATGCATTCTCAGGATTAAAAAATCTGTATAACCATGGTAACCAGCCTTGTTTGCACAATGCATGGTTGTTTAACTATACCGGCAAGCCATGGCTCACGCAGAAATGGACGCGGGGGATCTGCAATGAATTTTACGGTACGGAGCCTTTACACGGCTACGGTTTCGGACAGGATGAAGACCAGGGGCAACTGGGCGCATGGTACGTAATGGTCTCGGTGGGGCTCGTCGATGTGTTAGGACATGGAGGTGCTAATCCGACTT
>Ga0180435_10007234_pt1 | contig 10587 bp, 10 predicted proteins | sample SS_ome_3_FD_132467 | JGI IMG/M metagenome (GOLD analysis project Ga0180435, IMG submission 132467) | Hypersaline lake sediment archaeal communities from the Salton Sea, California, USA - SS_3_S_1 metaG | ecosystem: Environmental > Aquatic > Non-marine Saline and Alkaline > Hypersaline >... | reverse complement strand
GATCATCCAGGTCGGATTCCTTGCCAGCCTGTTCGCAGGCCTTGGCACCGGTATCGGCGCGCTCGGGGTTTTCGCGGTACGTCGCCTGTCGAACCGCCTGGAGGACAATCTGCTCAGCTCGGCGGCAGGCGTCATGCTGGCCGCCTCCTTCCTGTCACTGCTGCTGCCGGGCGTCGAGTTCGCCAGTGCGCAATACGCCAGCGGAGCCGTCGCCGTTTTCGTCGTGAGTGTCGGATTCATGAGCGGCGCGGTCGCGCTTTATCTCGTGCACCGCTTTGCGCCTCACGAGCACTTCCTGGTGGGTCGCGAGGGTCCGGAAGACACGACACTCAGTCGCATCTGGCTGTTCGTGATTGCGATCACGCTGCACAATTTTCCCGAGGGAATGGCCGTGGGCGTTGGGTTTGCGGGCGGCGATATCGAGAACGGCCGTTCTTTGGCGCTGGGTATCCTGATCCAGAACCTGCCCGAGGGCCTGGCCGTGGCGATTTCACTGCTGGTAATCGGCTACAGCCGGCTGCGCGCTTACACGGTCGCTTTTCTGACCGGGCTGGTCGAGCCGGTTGGCGGACTGGTTGGAAGCGCGCTGGTCACGCTGGCGCAGCCCTTGATTCCGTGGACACTGGGTTTCGCGGCCGGTGCGATGATATTCGTCATCAGCGACGAAGTGATTCCGGAGACGCATCGAGGAGCGCATCAGCACCTGGCCACGTTTTCCCTGATGGCCGGCGTGGTCGTGATGCTGCTGCTCGATGCCGTGACCGGCTGAGCGGTTTCAGATACCGACGACGATACGCGGCGCGACCTCGCTGTCATAAAAGTCGGCGAGCCGTTCATGGAGTTCCTCAGGCAGCGGCTGCAGGGCGCTGACCGACGCGTTCTCGATGACCTGTTCCGGCCGCGAGGCACCCGTGATGATGGTGCTCACCGCCGGATGGTCCAGGATCCAGCGCATGGCCATCTGCGCCATGCTCAGGTTTCTCGGTTTCAGGTCTCGAAGTTCATCGACCAGGTCGAGCGCATCCTCGAACGGGATGCCGGAAAATGTCTCCCCCTGGCTGAAGAATTCACCGTTGCGGTTGTAGTGGCGGTGGTCCGACGGGTCGAACGCCGTCTGCCGGTTCATTTTTCCGGCAAGAATCCCGCTGGCCAACGGCAGCCGTACGATGATGCCGGTGTCGTTTTTTTCCGCTTTCGAAAAAAGCGTCCGGGCGGCGTCCTGCCGGAACAGGCTGAAAATGATCTGCAGCGACGCCACGCCCGGGTGTTCCACGGCGAACAGGGCGTCTTCCAGGGTTTCAACGCTGGCGCCGAAATGCCGGACCAGGCCTTCGGACCGGAAGTCCTCCATCCAGGCGAGCAGGTCGCCGTCACGCAGCACTTCGCGGGGCACGCAGTGCAGCTGCACGAGGTCCAGCGCCTCGACGTCGAGCCGGCGCAGAGACGACTCGATATTCCGGCGCACGGTTTCCTTGCGGTAGCTGTCCGGAAAAAGCGACGCGTCGCGGCCTACCTTGGTGGCGACAACGACGTCCGCATGATGGTTGTGCAGGTAGCTGCCGATCCGGGTTTCGCTCATACCACCACCGTAGACGTCCGCGGTGTCCCAGAAATTGACGTCCTGGCCGTGGGCCGCGCGCAGAATTGCTTCGGCGCGCGCATCGTTGACCGGTCCAAAGTCGCCGCCGAGCTGCCAGCAACCGAGGCCGATTTCGGATATTTGGAATTCGCTTTTGCCCAGTCTGCGATACTTCATAGTCGGGTCCTGCTGTTGGTTTTCATTGAGATGGGGCCTGGTCCGCATGCCCGCGCGGCGGCAGGTGACTGACGTCGACCACCTCCCGGTAAACGTGCCAGGACGCGTGCCCCATCAGCGGATAGAGCACGACAAAACCCAGCATGAAAGTGGCAATTGAGAAAACGGAAGCCAGCGTGATGAACAGCGCCCAGATGGCCATGGTGACCGGATTTTCGCCGACGGCGCGAACGCTGGTCATCAGCGCCAGCGGCGTGGAAACGTCGCGGTCCACGAGCATGGGGATGGAAACCACCGTGATGGCGAAAGTGACAGCCGCGACGAGGGCTCCAAGCACGGTCCAGAGCAGGAAGACATGGTCGTCCTGCCCGACAACGTAGCGCAGGAAATCCATCGGGCCGTTGATCTCGACGCTGACGAACAGGTCAAAAAACATCACGGACAGCATCACCCAGGCCGTCGCGATGATGATCAGGAGCATGCCAAAGCGCAACAGGCACCGGGTTCCCCGGCGCCAGGCATCCAGGGCGTCCCCTGTTGACGGGTGTATTCCCTGTTCGAGTTTCTGGCTCAACGCATACAGGCCGGTTGCCAGGGCGGGCCCCACGACCAGGAAGCCGGAGATGGCCCCGGGCAGCAGGGGCCAGTACAGCAGGGCGACCTGCACGATGAGCAGGCCCGCAACGGCCACGATCAGGCCATGCAGCAGGCTGGGCCAGCCGGCACGGTAAAAATCACGCCAACCGAGTTTTAGCCAGCGCAGGATGGCGCCCGGCTCGACTTCGTTTATCGGCGGGATCGGCGGATCTGCTGGTTCGGCTCGTGATTTTTCTACCATTTTTGATTTCATCCCGGTCTGAAGCACGGTCTTGTCTGGGGGGTAAGTATAGAACACAGCGCGCTGTGTTCAGGACATTAACCCGAACATTGCAGCAGGATCCCGAAAGATGGCCCCGTGTACCGCTTCTCGCGCGCGTCGTGTCGGGCTAGACTTCAGAAATGCCTTTCTTCAAGCACGGTAACCACTCGATTTACTGGGAATCCCTGGGCCGGGGCGAGCCCGTTGTTTTTCTGAACGGCGTGCTGATGACGGTCGATTCCTGGAAGCTGCAGACCCTGGAGCTTGGTCAACGGTTTCGCTGCGTCTTGCATGATTTTCGCGGCCAGCTGAGGAGTTCGAAGCCAAACGAACCCTGGACGCTCGAGGATCATGCAGAGGACCTGGAGGCGCTGCTCGATCATCTCGGCATCGCCGATGGCCATATCGTGGGCACCTCCTACGGTGGCGAGGTGGGCATGGTATTCGCCGCCACCCGGCCGGAGCGGGTGCGCAGCCTGTCGGTCATTGCCTCGGTCAGCGAAATCGGGCCGGATACCGCGCAGGCCGTGCTCGAATGGCGCCGCGCGGCACGGGAAGCGCCGGGCAGCCTGTACCGGGTGATGCTGCCGACGACGTTTTCGCCGGACTTTATCGCGGCGAACCCCGTCTTGATCGAGCTGGGCGAGGAACGGCTGCAGGCCTGTGACCCGGAATTCTTCGCGGCATTTGCGGGGTTGATCGATGCCTTCCTGGAATTGAATATCACCCCGATGCTCGGCGGCATCCGCTGCCCGACGCTGGTCATGGCCGGTGAAAAAGACCGGCTGAAACCGCCGCGCTACAGCGAGATCATCAGCGACGGTATCGAGGGTTCCGAATTGCGGGTGATCCCGGGAGCGGGCCACGCCGTGGTGCTGGAGCAGGCCGATTGGGTCAACCGGGAGCTGCTCCGTTTCATCTCGACTCGAGCCAGCCCTTAAAGGGTTTTCCGGTGATCGCGGACAGTTCCTCGATATCCGGGGCGAAACGTTCCAGCAGCCGCGCTTGAACATCCGGCGCCAGTACCGGGCGCTCGATGCGTTTCGAGAAGGGCCGGTAAAGCAGGGTTTCCATCCAGTGGCGCTGGTAGCTCCTCAAGCGGTAATAGATTCGTTCGCCGATGCTGCGCTGCAGGAACATTCCGACGGGATTCTTCCGGCGCTGCAGCGAAGCCGGGTGGTGTATGACGTCGAAAGCTTCCGACCAGTAGTTCTCATCGACGCCCATGAACCGGAAGATCGTCCGCAGGGTTTCACGCTTGCGGTCCCTGAAATCCTCAAAAGGTACGACCAGGTAACGGGAAATGTCGTCAAAGTGCGGCAAGTAGCGTTTGAGCTGCATCGCGTACAGTCCGCGCCGCACGTAAGCGTTCAGCCGGTAGTCGTCGATGTCGCTGAGCAGGGCTTCCTCGATGGGCCGGTGCTCCATGCTTTTTGCGTACGAGTTCATCCAGTGGGATACGGCCCGCTCGACCGGGTTGCGCACCATGTAAATGAAGCGTACGTCGGGGAGCACGCTGTGCATGCGTTCGGGAATGCCGTCCTCGATGGGCCAGTCGGTGTAGCCCAGGCTCAGTCCTTCAAAAATGACACGGCCTGACGTCGGCCATTCCTTCCTGTACCACTCCAGGCCTTTGTGCCAGTTGCCTTCCCGCTCGCTGCGGGCTTCTCCCTGGTCGTTGAAGAAATAGGTCTGCTTGTACCGGCTGGTTCCCACTTCGGGGTGCGCGCGCATGTAGTGAAACAGGCTGGTCGTGCCGCATTTCATCCCCCCGATGTTGATTACATCCGGAAGGCGGTATTCTTGATTTGAATTCGTCATTCCCTTCGTCTTTTGGTCTATAAATACCGGGCACGGCAAGTATAGTGAGCCGGGCTTTCACTAATCCAGATTTTTGCGGAGGCCGGGCAGAACAGGAATCATGAAAATCTCGGTCATTGTCCCGGTATTCAACGTCAAACCTTACCTGGAAGGATTCCTTGACGCCGTGCTGGCCCAGGATTACCCGGGTGAGTACGAAGTCATTTGCGTGGATAACGGTTCGACGGACGGCAGCCTGGAGATTCTCGAAGCACGCGGCGGCGTGACGGTTCTGCATGAAGAGAAACGCGGGTCCTACGCGGCCCGGAACTGCGGTATTCGCTCGGCGCGCGGACAAGTGCTCGCCTTTATCGACCCCGATTGTCCTCCGCGCAAAAGATGGCTGGCGGCCGTCGGGAAGGCCTTCGAGGAGCCGGGCTGCCACGTGGCGCTTGGAAAAAGAGAATACGGCGAGCCCTCCAGGGCGCTGCGCCGCCTTTCCGATTACGACACCACCGTGGCCGGTTACGTGTTTTCCAGCGGCACACCCGAGATTTACTTCGGTTACACCAACAACATGGCCGTACGACGCAGCCTGTTCGATCAGATCGGCCTGTTTCACGAAATTCTGCGCGGAGCGGATACCGTGTTTGTCCGCAGAACGGCTGAGGCTCTGGGCTGTGGCTCGGTGGTGTACGCGCCTGAGATGTGCGTCTGTCACCAGGAGGTCCGCTACGTGCTGGACTTCTATAAAAAGAGAATCATTTACGGCGAGAGCAACAGCCGAACGAGAAGCCTGGGTTCGGCGCGCCCCCTCAGGGTCCGAGAGCGCATTCGCATCTTTCGGCGGACGGCCAGGGATTTTGACTACTCCCCGGTCGGAGCGGTGGAGTTGCTGGGACTCCTGGTTCTCGGTGTGCTGTGTTACGAGTTCGGTCGCTGGCGCGGTCGCCGCTCCTCGGTTTCGGCCCCGGGCAAAGCGGTTTCTCCTGGCGCTTCGGAATCATAGCGGACACTCTCGATAACCGACTGGGTGAAATGCCCGCCCTCGAAGCCGTAGGTGCACTTCGTGCAGATCGGGATTTCCTTCCAGTTTTTTCGAAAGGTCCCGCGCATGCGCCGGTAAGCCGCTCCGCGCCAGATTTCCCTGAACGAGGACTTTTTGAAATCGCCCAGGTTCGAGTCGTCGTGGATATCGAACGTGCAGGAGTTGACGCGCCCGTCCCAGCGCAGCGTGGTCTTGTGAAACAGCGCCTTGCAGCGGTTTTCTTTCGCCACCTTTGGCGCTCCGGAACTGTCGTACTCGAAGCGCCGCATGGACATGTCGGCAGGCAGATCCACCCCCACGGTGGTTGTCGCCGGGTTGATTCTCTTGAGGTTCAGCATGTCCACGCCCAGCCCTTCGGCCGTCGCGCGGGCGTCATCGATCTCGTGTTCGTTGGCCTCGGTGATGATCAGCGTCAGGCTGAGAAACGGATCCGATACGCCGAGTTCACGCTTCCACTTCAGGATATTGCGCACGCCCTGCAGCGGCTGCTCAAAGCTTCCCTTGCGTGATTTTTCATAGCTTTCGTCGCTCATGCCGCTGGTCGAGATCAGCAGCTTGTCGATGCCCGATTCGACCACCTTGCGGGCGTGCCTGTCCTTGGCGAAGACGTGGCCGTTGGAACTGGATATGACGACCAGCCCCCGATCGCGCGCGTGCCGGATGATGTCGTAAATCGCCGGCGCCAGGAACGGTTCGCCCCAGCCCCAGAGCACGGCGAGCAGGGCGGTGTCGCTCATCTCGTCGATCAGCCGTTTTGCGAGCTCCGGGTCCTGGTGCCCGACGGGTTCATCGGTGCGCTCGCTGACCGGGCAGTATTTGCAGCCCAGGTTGCAGATGGTCGTGGGTTCGATCTGGAGATAGGTCGGAAAGCCCCAGGGCTGGGTGGCCCTGGCCGCGATGGCGGCTTCCACGGCCACCCAGTTCAGGATCTTTCGATAGGGTGCATTAGTAATCCGGATCGGAATATGTTCGTATTCGAACCGGATCTCCCGAAAGAGCAGGGCTCTCAGTGCGTCCGTGACGTTTTTGCGTAGGTTGCGCGCCATGTTATCAGTCGTTTGTGTACGATAAGCTCAGTATGGATTCTTCGCAGGAACGCATTTGTTCCAGCCGCTTGTTCCGCTCATTCGAAGCCCAGATTTCGTCAAGTGCCTGGTGCTCCAGGTCTCCGATCGCCGGCTTTCGCCTGCACAGGAACACCTTGCCGTCCACGCCGATGAAAAGCACTTTTGGTGAGCAGTTGCAGGATACTTTTGTGCCGCTTTGCATTTGAATCAGCTTGTCCAGGTAGCCGGCATTGGTGTCGATGCCGAGCGCGAGCACGTTGCGCGCCTGGCGGGTGATCGATTCAATGATGTTTTCATCATAGTCCGGTCCGCTGATTTGCGAAGGGTGCCGGCCCTGGTGACACAGCAGTTTTTCCAGCGTTTTGAAACGGAACGGAATCTGCAGTTCCCGGCATTGGCGTGCCGTGTCCAGAATCTCGCCGTGGTTGTCGTTGGTCACGGTCATTTTCAGTGACAGCGCGATGCGCGGAAAATGGTCCCTGACCGCGCGTGCTGTATCGAGCAATCTGTCCGCTGAGCCATCCACACCCCTGATCGCGTCGTGCGAACGGATTCCATCATAGCTGATCGTAATGGAGACGTTCTCGGGTTGCTTCGATTCCAGGAAGTCAAGCGTGCGCTCGGTATAGAACCCGTTGGTGCTGATATTGATATGGGCCCGCTTTTTTCGACTGCGGGCGATATCGTAATATTCGCCGAGGTTGCTCAGCGAGAAGGGTTCGCCGCCGGTCAGCGAGATCACGCCGAGGCGGCTCAGCGTTTTCTGCTGCAACAGGTCTTCGAATTGTTCGGGTGCGATGCGGAGATTGGGCCGGTCTTTCCAGATGCCGCACATGATGCAGCGCAGGTTGCAGATGTTGGTCAGTTCGAAGCGCGCTTTCGCCGGCCGCTGCAGGAAGCCCGATAATGCAGGCACGGCGTTCATGATGCGCGCCGCGGCGGTCCGGCCGGGGTTTTCGAAAACTCGGAAAACTCGCCCTCGACCATGAAACGGTGGCGGTGGTATTCGATTTTCGTGATCCACTCCATTGCGCCGCCGTGCCCGGCCAGGGCGCCCACGGCCTGGCCCGCGCCATCGAAAATCAGCAGGACAGTTCCGATCAGTACGAGTTGCGGAAGCCTCCTCGCTTGCCCGACACGCACCGCTGCGCGCAAGAGACGGCTCAGCCTGAGCGGCGGAATCAGCGGTGCCGCCAGGGCATAGGCCACGCGGCGGGTCACGGACCACTTCGCGCTGCGGTTCGCGGCAAACAGCCGCCCGGTCTGAAAGCGCAGTTCCAGCGAAGGCCAAAACCGGGAATGGTTCTGGTGATAGACGAGGGCGCCCGGCGCGATAGCGAAGAGATGGCCTTGCTCGATCAGTTCCCAGTGCATGGCGACCGAGGTTTCGAGCTTGCGCGGCAGCTCTTCGCCGTAGGCCATCAACACATCCCGCCGGTAGCTGGCCATGTGCCCGCCGATGTGGGTCGGCGTGCCACCCGGCGGCGGGTCGGCCCATTCGCCGTACTGCAAAAGGAAATTCACCCAGCTGGTGGCCGTGTTCGGATTATCGTTGGCGAATACGAAACCGGCGCCCGCCCAGGGGCCTTCGTAACATCTCAGCAGGGCCTCTGCCCAGCCTGCGACCGGGAACGCATGGTCCTGCATGAACGCGACGATGGGCGCCCTTGCGGCACGCACGCCTTCGGCGCGGATAACCGAGGATTTTTCAAAGGAGCGCAGCACGATCCGTTGATGGCAGGCAAATCCCTCGAGGTCGGTTTTCGGCCCCGTCATGGATTCCTCGCTGGGGCCAAAGAGGATCAGTTCGATGCGTTCGTGAATCGTCTGGGCCCGCAGGGAAGCGATGGTCTTGCGAATGGTGTCGTAGCAATCCGGCGTCCACAGAACGGCCGATAGAGCGGGCTGCTTGCTGGGGTTAGGCGATTCCGCCATTTCTGTTTCTACTTGATCCGGCTGCGGTTCGGGATCATAACGTGCCATGCGCTTGGCTGGCAATTTGCCGGATCACCTCGCTTGTGTTCCATGCGGTTTCTTCGAAATCAGGGACGGACCGGGGCGTTGTGCGCCCGGGTGGCGAGCCAGACCGCCGCGAAAATCAGGGCGGCTCCAAGCAGCGTGCTCAATGCCGGAATTTCACCCAGCAGCAGGGCGGCCAGCGCGATACCGTAGACCGGTTCCAGGCCGGTGATGATGCTGACCAGCTGTGCCTTGAGCGCGCGCAGGGATTTGATGAACAGCATGTGGGGCAGTGCGGTGCAGATCACGCCCAGTACGAGCAAAAGCCCGAGGGTTCTGGTCTCGGGCATTTGCCTGAGCGGTAAAGCAAACGGAATCAGAACCAGGGCCGCCGTGATCTGCTGATAGAACGCCACGACCATGAAGGAGTTGCTCGCGACGAGCGGCCGGTTCATCAGGGTCAGTACCGCGAACAGCGCACCGGAAACGACGGCCCAGGCGAGGCCGGCCGTCCCCGCGTCACTCAGCTCGAAGCTTGGAGCCACCAGTAACAGGCCGATCACCACGATCAGCGCGCTGAGGATGTCGACGCCGCGGATGGTCTGCCGTGAAACCAGCGGCTCCAGGAAGGTGACGAATACCGGAAAACTGGCGAAACCCACCAGGCCGATGGCCACCGTCGAAATTTGAATGGCGTGAAAAAAGGTAACCCAGTGCAGCGCAAGCACCAGGCCGGAGGCGGGCAAAAGCCATCGGGACCTTCCCGGAACGATGCTGAGCGAGACAGATGAAAACCGCAGCGCCGCGAAGATCGCGAGGGCGGCGAAAAGGGTTCGCCCCAACACGATGGTGGCCGGGTCCGCCGGGACCAGCTTGCCGAACAGGCCGGCCGTGCCGAACAGCAGGACGGCGAAATGCAATTCCATGTGCGCCAGTCTTGAATTCACCCGCGATACCCGCGCTTGGCAAAAGGGAGTTCACCCATTCTTATCGAAAGCGGCCCGCGACAAAAGCCCCGGCTTGAATTGGCCTTGAAAAATGGACGGGCTGCTTCGAACGGGCCCTGTTTTTATCGGAAAGGACAGGCGTTATAGTGGATCCTTGGAAATTCACCTGCTTTGCCGATCAGGCAGTGCTCAAAAACCGCCGGAGGAATGAAAGTGTCCTGGATGGAGTGGTACGACAGCCTGGTGAAGCCGTCCTGGACACCGGAGCCCGCGACGATCGGCCTGGTCTGGCAGACGCTGTATCCGATCATCTTCGTCACCTTCGCCTTCGTTTTCGTCCAGGCCATTCGAAAGAAAGTGCCCTGGAAGGTGACCGTGCCCTTCATCGTCAACCTGGTCGCAAATCTCGCTTTCACGCCCATCCAGTTCGGACTGCGCAGTCTCGTGTTGGCCGCGGTCGATATCCTGGTGGTCTGGGCGTCCATCGTCTGGATCATCGTCGTGATCTGGAAGTACTACCGCTGGGTGGCGATCGCCCAGGTCCCCTACCTGGCCTGGGTGTCGATAGCGACCGTGCTGCAGCTGTCGATCAGCTGGAGCAACCTGGGTTCCTGAAGATCCGTGCAGTCGCGATAACGATTCCTGAGATTGCACAGCTGATTCTTGCCGCTTCTATCGATTGGCCGCCACAAAAAAACCGGGCGCGGAATACACCGCGCCCGGCTTGAACGAGCTCCCCTGACTCAGGGAGTGACGGTGGAATCGAACAGCGGACCGTCAGAGACTGCCATGGACTTCTTACCCTTGCTGCGCGGCACCGAGACGTCCACCTGTCCCGAGCAGCTGTTGCCGACCTCGTCGGTAGCGGTAAAGCCGATGTAATAGAAGCGGCCGTTACCGTTTCCGGATCGCTCGGCCCTCACCTGGGCCGTGTCCGTTCCGACACCGAAGCCGTCGGGATCCGTGTCGCCGTCGCCCGTGTCGTTAACCGGCTCATCCTGGAAGATGCTGTCGATCATGATGGTCACGACATCGTCTTCCGGATCGGTCACGCCAAGGACCTGCACGCCCACCAGTTTGTGGTTGGGCGACCAAATGGTCTCGATGCTGGCCACGGCCTCGGAGCACACCGGCGGTGCGTTGAGCTGCAG
>Ga0180435_10007232_pt1 | contig 10589 bp, 14 predicted proteins | sample SS_ome_3_FD_132467 | JGI IMG/M metagenome (GOLD analysis project Ga0180435, IMG submission 132467) | Hypersaline lake sediment archaeal communities from the Salton Sea, California, USA - SS_3_S_1 metaG | ecosystem: Environmental > Aquatic > Non-marine Saline and Alkaline > Hypersaline >... | reverse complement strand
AGTTGAGATTAACAAGCTTGATGAAGAAGGGGAGATTGAGCCATTTGATTCTTATGTTAGGCATGCTAGTCAATGTAAGCATGTAGAGAACCACGAAAACTATATCATCAATGAATCCCGAATAAGTGTTAACGATGGTGAAAATTTGATTGATTACTTAGGGGATCATTGTCCAAATATTCTGCTTTGTGAATCAGCTAAGGTCCAGATTAGTGAATTAAGTCCTGGAAACTGTCATTTTTTGCAAGTTCGAAAACTCATGTTCTCACTAACTGATTATGTTAATAAATGGGATAGAGGTCAGTTTGATCCACGTTCTATAGATTTTGATATTTCGCCTGAATCGAAAGCGACAATGCAACAATATTCTGCAGAAAGAACTTTTACGGGGCCTGAAGGAAAAGAGATTACATTTTCTCTCCATGCGAAAATAACTCCCGAATCTTGGCGAGTATACGTCCATCCGGATTCAGAAAATAAAACAATAACTATTGGATATGTAGGAAAGCACCTTAGAACTCAGAAATTTAATTGAGTTAAATGTGGTTTGGACTCTGTGAATTTTTGCTACCAAATTTGCACCAGTTTGTGGCTGGATTAGACTGATTGAGACTGGTTCTGGTAGCAAAAAACAAAATGCAGGTGCTGTAAGGTATTGAAATTAAAAGAATTAAAAATACCGAAAAAACTCGAATCTTGACTACGAACCGAGCGGTCAGGAGTTCGAATCTCTTCAGGCGCGCCATATTCCATATAAAACAAGGGTTTACAGATATCTGTAAGCCCTTTTTTATTCCATCCAATAAGTTGCTACCTGAATTGTTCCAATTACCTGATTTTATTTTTCTAACAAAATCAATGATATAATAATCGATCATTTCTTCTGGTTAATTCGGTGTATAACCGAGTGGTCAGCAGGAGTAGACAGGGGGCTTTTTTAATCCATTATGATCCTGGTATCACATTGCTCTAGTGAATGTCTTCACCATCACCAGGTAATTGACAATTTGAAAGCTGTTCAGAAGTTGCTCTGGCCAGCTTTAGCGAAATACATACCATTCAGGTAGTATGTTCACGAGGAGCACTATCTTATCCAAGAATAATAAAGATTGCAGATTTTCATGTCAGTGAAAAAAATTAAACAGGCTTTAAGTATAGCTTTTCTCTTAATACCCATATTTGTATGGAGTATGTCATCTGCAGTTGCCTCAGATGTACATCCAAAACACTTGCGTTTTGGCGTGCTACCTTTGCAGAGCCCGACAAAATTGGCAAGTATGTTTCTACCGTTGGCAGGTTATTTGACCGACCAACTGGGGAAACCGGTACAGTTCGTAACAAGTCCGAATTTTTCGACTTTCATGGCAAGGGTTGAAAAAGGTGAATATGATCTGATCTATCTTAATCCCATGCTTTACAGACGTTCCAGGACCTATGGTTATCGGGCTATTGTCAGTGTTGCAGGTGAACCCTTTACCGGGATACTGGTAGTCCGCAAGGATGGTCGAATAAAAAGTCTGGCTAATGACTTACTGCCAAAGGATGTTCGTATCGGCTTTCCAGATCCGGATGCATTTGCGGCGACTGTCATGACAAAACAGTATCTCGAGACATTGGGAATAGAGGCTGACAAGCGTATGCAAGTTCAGTATTTTGGTTCACAGGATTCAGCTTTACTAGCACTGTACTCAGGGTTGGTGGATATTATCGGTACCTGGAGACCCTCTTTGCGCTCTATGCCAAAGGATATACAGGATAAGTTAACCATCATTGCGGAAACTCCTCCGCAACCTCAGATGCCGATTGCTGTCATTAACACTATGCCTGATAGCGAGCGCGAGCTACTGCGCAGCGCACTGGCTGAGTTGCATCATCATAAAGACGGTGAACGTATTCTTCGCAGGATGGGGTTTAAACAGGGCTTTGCAAAGATCAATGATCGGGCATACATGGATGTGACCGAGTGAACCAGACATTTGCATCTACTGCTCCATTGCAACCAAACTTTTTTCACACTCTTCGTACCCGCCTGATTTTTTCAGTTGCCATGGTCCATGTTGTGCTGATGGGCTTTTTTACCTGGGAAGCGGTGGATCGCCAGTCGCATGACCTGCGCCAGGAGCTCTATAACAAGGGTAATTCACTAGCTAGTCTGATGGCTGTTGCCACTACCAATGCCCTGCTCGCCGAGGATTTGGCATCGTTGGCTGAGATCACCCGTCGTGTGGGTCGCCAGGTCGAGGTTGTCTATGGTGAGATCGTTGATATCCGAGGCAATGTCATGGCCAGTACCCGTGACGGAAATATCGGAGAGGTGATTGATACGTCCACACTGTTACATGACAGTTTCCCCTTGGATGAGACTGATCTGGTGCTGGACTTATATGAAACACTCAATATTGGTGACAGGACGGTTGGTTATGTCATGATCGGTCTTTCTACACAGGGTCTTAATAATGCCCTTGTGGATACTCGTAACAAAGGTATCCGTGCCATTGTGCTTGCCCTGATTATCGGTAGTGTGGTTGCCTGGCTGCTGTCGATGACACTAACAAGAAATTTACATGAGCTGACGCAGGCTGCCGGGCGCATTGGTGGGGGCGACCTGAGTGTCAGAGTAACCGAACACGGCAAGGATGAAACAGGTGTTCTGGCACGTGCATTCAATCTTATGGTTCAGTCGCTGCATCGCAGTGCGCGGGAGATAGAAAAAGAACACAAGAAACGCACCGATGCTGAACGTCTGGCCTGTGTAGGTGAGATGGCAGCCAGTATCGCGCATGAAATCCGTAATCCGATGGCGGCACTGATCAACTCGGTGAAGCTGCTCGATAACCAGCAACTGCTTGCATCAGATCGCAGCGAGGTGACCAACATTGTCAACATGGAGTCGCAGCGTTTGCAGCGCATTCTGAATGACTTTCTGGCATTTTCGCGTTTGCCCAAGTCGCAGATTGAGCAGCAAAATCTTGCTGATATCATTAATGAAACCTTGCATTTGATCCTGCATGATCCGATTTATAAACCGAGTTTCAGTATTAATACCAGCTTTGATGAAGAACTAAACTGTTACTGTGATCGTGATCAGATACGCCAGGTGTTTTTCAACCTGGTCATCAATGCACTGCAGGCAATGGGCGACGAGGGTAGCTTGACCATTACTGCACGGGTCGAGGGGCATCAGGTTAATATTCATGTTGAAGACAATGGTAAAGGTATAGCAGAACCGATGATCAGTGAAATTACCAAGCCTTTTGTTACCGGACGTAAAGGTGGTACCGGCCTTGGACTGTCCGTGGTTCAGCGTATACTGGTTCAACACGACTCTACACTGACAATTACCAGCGAGCCCGGCAAGGGTACTCGGGCTAGCTTTGAATTGATGACAATAAAAGAATGAGCAAACTGTTAATCGTTGATGATGAATTTTCTATTCGTAAAACGCTGAGCCTTCTGCTCAAGACTGAAGGGTTTGATATCGTGGAAGCGGAGGATGTGAGGCAGGCTCAGCAATATCTCAAGGATGGTTCTATAGACCTCATGATTACCGATCTGAGGCTGGCTGAAGCCAGTGGGATGGAGTTGCTGGATTACATCATTCAGTCCGGCCTGTTCATCGACAGTATCGTGATGACTGCTTACGGTACCATTGAGACCGCAGTGGATGCTATGCGTCTGGGTGCTTACGACTATCTAACAAAGCCCATTATTCCCGAAGAATTGTTGATACGCGTCAACAACGTACTTGAGCGCAAAGCATTGCAGGAACAGGTGAAGCGTCTGAGTCATGAACTGGAGGGACGTGAACATCTCAAGTCTGTGGTTGCTGCCAGTGAGGCTATGCGTCAAGTACTGGATGTTGTCAACCGTATACATAATCGAGACATACCGGTATTGATAAGTGGTGAAACTGGCGTCGGCAAGGAGGTGATAGCACAGGCGATACATGCCAGCAGCATGCGCAGTGAAAAGCCTTTTGTTGCTATCAACTGCTGCACCCTGCCTGAAGAGTTACTGGATTCCGAGTTGTTCGGCCATGTCAAGGGCTCTTATACCGGTGCCACTGAAACCCGTGAGGGTCTGTTTCAGCAAGCCAGTGGTGGTACGCTGTTTCTCGATGAAATTGGCGATATCAGCCCACGCCTGCAAGCCAAGTTGCTCAGGGTATTACAGGAGGGTGAGGTACGTCCCGTTGGAGGCAATGATGTCCATGGTGTTGATGTCAGGGTTATCACGGCAACAAACCGTAACCTTGAACAGATGGTTGCTGACGGTGAATTCAGAAGTGACCTGTTGTTTCGTCTGAACGTGCTGCCAATTTATATACCGCCTCTGCGTGAACGCAAGGAAGACATTATTCCGCTTGCATGGCACTTTGTGCAGCAGTTGCGCGAGCGTCTTGGTCGCGATGACCTTGGTCTGTCTTCCGCGGCCCAGATGAAATTGCAGCGCTATGACTGGCCGGGTAATGTGCGTCAGATAGCCAACATTATCGAACGCAGTTTTGCGCTCAATAACGGGCCGGTGCTTGATGCTGATGAAATTATCATCAGCACCCCCTTGCAGGGAAATAACATTGAAGAGACCGACCAGTTGGAGCTGACACTTGAAGAAGTGGAAGCCAGGCATATCCGAGCGGTGCTTGAAGCGAAGGACAATAATCAGGTAGCAGCGGCCCAGTCATTGGGTATCAGTCGTTCCACACTCAGGCGTAAACTGAATCTTTCAGGGTGACTTATTTTGATACAGTGTCTGTTCAAAATGAGTCAGAATTAATACTTAATTATATATTCAAGTTAATGATTATTAAGTAATTTCTAGTATTCTGCCGATTGGCACACCAGTTGCTCATAGATATGAAAAATATCAACCCGGAGAGCAACTTGGATATATTCAAAAAAACTTATGATCCAGTCATTTCACTGGCAGTTATTGCCGTTCTAAATATTTTCCTGTTTCTGGTCGTTGGCGCGTGGACTGTCGGTGGTGGTGAAACCATGATGACAGGTTTGATTGCTGAATTTTTCATGGGAGAAGAAATCAGTCGCATTCCGTTCTGGAATCTGGTGTTTGAACCTGATGCCGGCTACTGGAAAATTTATATTAGCCTGGGAATGCTGTTCGGTGCCGTGGTCGGTGCTGTGTTAAGCAAGGAATTCTACTGGCGTGTGCCACGACATTTATCCGAGTGGGTGATGATTACTGTTGGTGGGCTGTTGATGGGTATCGGTATTCGCCTGGCCTTTGTCTGCAATGTCAGTACCTTCTTTGGTCTCACCCCGCAAATGAATCTGGGAGGCTACCTGTCTATTGTCGGCATCATTGCTGGTGCCTGGGTCGGTTCACAAATCTACAAAAAAGTTCTGGAGGGCTGAAATGTCTGTTGTCGGAGAATGCATCGTTGCTTTTATTTTCGGTTCAGCTGTCGGATTCCTGGTACAGCGTTCCAGGTTCTGTAATACCGCCGCATTACGCGATGCGATGCTGTTCAAAACCTACCGCAATACCAAGGCACTTTTGGTTACCATGATGATACTGACGATTGGCTTTACCACCTTCATGACCTTTGGTGATGGAAAGCCATTGCGTTTTGATGTTGGTATCAACCAGATAATCGGACTGTTTCTGTTCGGTATAGGCATGGTACTGGCTGGTGCCTGCACAGTATCCACCTGGGTCAAGGCTGGTGAAGGTAACGTGGGGGCTATCTGGGCGTTACTGTTTACCTTTATCGGGATGTTTCTGTTTTCACTGGTTTGGTCCTATATTTACTGGCCACCGGCTTCGGCGGCAATGACTGGAGAACCAAACCTTGAAGGTCTGCAACTTGGTTTTGCAAATGCGGCCACTCTCCAGGAAGACACCGGTATACCGGCCATCTTCTTTGGCATGATCCAGACGGGGGTATTGTACCTCATATACCGCGCCATTCTGCGCAAGGAAAAACTTAATGCTGCCTAAGTTACAGCAGAAGAAAGATTAACAATTGAAATTACGGGAGATAAACCGATGGGTTTGTTCAGTAAAAAAAATAAAGACAAAGAAAGCAATGTAGCACCAGCAGGTGAAGTCACTATGGACGATGGCACTACTTATTCGGTAAAGGAGATCGTTGACTGCCTGGGAGATTCCTGTCCACGGCCACAGTTGATGACCAAGAAGGCATTGAAGAATGCATCATCAGGAGATGTTATCGAAGTTAAAATCGATAATCCGACTTCCATGGAAGCTATTCCTCCGATGATGCCTGAACTGGACAGCAGTCATCTTGGCACGCTCAAAGAAGATCGCTACTGGCGTGTAATTGTTACCCGGAACTAGGAGTAGTTATGAATAAAGGTTATGCCATGATGCTGGGTATCAGTCTGGTAGTTACAGCAATCAGCGTGGTCAGTCTCGGATACATTATTAGTAGTCCACCAGCTTATTTGAAGGCTGACCGTGATGGTGTGCCTTTCTTTACGCCTGATGTAATTCATATGGAAACCGGTGACCCGGTCAGTGTGGGTGAACTTATCAGGCATTTCAAGGGGGAGTGATATGGAGGATGGATTCCAGACCTGGGTGCATATCGGTATGTTCTTTGTTGCCATGCTGGTGCTTTTTATTAGCATGGTCTTCGACTCTGATTGAGGTGCTGAAAAATGAATTCCCGTATTGTAATTTTTAACGTGCTGAGTCTTGTGATAACGCTTGGATTATGTGTGCTGCTGTTCCAGATGACGGCCATGTCAGATGAGGCAGTCCAGGCGGCTAAAGTGCCATTGTCTGCCGAAGAGTTTGAGGATGTTGACCTGGGTGAAGATTATGGTCCCATGTCCGTCATTGAATTGATGGGTTATTACATGGAAAACCCGCCACAACCTCCTGAAGCAGGTCAGGTAGAACAGAAACAGCATTTTGGTGGCTGCTAGGCCATGAGTGCCAGTAAACCGCTGTTAATGCTGCTGGTTGCCAGTGTTCTTTTCTGTCAGCAGGTGCAGGCAGATCAAAAGTCGCTGGCCATGTTGTCTGGGCTACCGTCCCAGGAGAGCTGGACTGTTATTGATACAAGGAACAGGAGCACTTGTATTAAAGAAACCTTGCAGGGGGCAGTGTGTTTTTCCAGTGAGGAACTTATCGATAACACGGGCAGGTTGCCATCGTTCAAGAAAATTGCCTGGCTGCTGGGTACCTACGGTCTAAGCGGTGAAGAAACTTTACTCGTAACCGGAAACTCGAAGCAGGAGAAGCACTTTATCGCCGGAATCCTGTACCTGATGGGACAGAAGCAGGTCATGATTGTTGCTAGAGAGCTTGATACCTTACTGAAAGAGCATCATACAGGTGGTGGTCGTAGCAGGGCGCAAAATCGCATGGCTATTTACACGGCCAATCCCCGGCAGCAGCACATGCTGTTTAAAACTGAGTTGAAAGCCATGCTGTCAGAAGGAGTCCACATGCGAATTCTCGATGCACGCAGCGAAGATGAATACTGGGGGAAACAGGTGACAGGTTTGCGTGGCGGCCATATACCCGGTGCAGAGCCATGGAATTTCAGTCTGGCGGCCTTATTGCGCAAGGCAATCACTGCCTCGCAAACCATTATTTATGCTAACGACCCCATTGGATCGATAGATGCGTTTGTGCGTCTAAAGCTGATCCAGCCGGGGCCTGTTGCAGTACTGATCAATGGCTGGCGCTCGTGGGCGAGTGACCCCGACATGCCGGTAGATGCACAGGTCTTCGGTCAGATTCAAAATAATATATTTAATCCAAGGAGTAATTCATGAATATTCTGTTCATGGTTTCGACCCCTGGGGCAGGTGAGATCCTGTCGCAGATGGTCAGAGCCTGCCAGCGCAAAGGTGTCAGCTGGGGTGTTTTTTTTACCAATGACGGCGTCAAAGTCGTATCTCACGATGCAGTAAAAGACTTGCTTCACTGTGCCGGGGAAGCATTCGTATGTGAGCATTCCTGGCAGCGGGAAATGCAGGATATGCCTTGCCCTGTGGGACTTGGTAGTCAGACGCAGAATTCAATGTTGGCTGGCAAAGCCGAACACATCATCAGCCTGTAGGAACGATATGAATACGAAAAATTTACTGGTACTGGCAAGAAGAGACCATGCCGAGGGTATGCGTGTCGCAGCCGGCCTGACTATAGCTGGACATGATGTCAAATTGGTATTCATGGATAGGGTAGTAGAAGACAGCGAGGAAAATGCGGAACAGGTAGAAACACTCGAGCTTTGTGACATTGAACCTGTAACAACCGTGGCTAATGACGACATACCAGAAATAGACGATGCAAAGCTGTCGATGTGGATGCTTGAAGCCGACAGTGTAATCAGTTTGTAAGGAGACATGAAAGATGAACGTGGCAGTAATCAAAACTGATCTTTTTCCCGATACATCGACAATGGAGCGGGGAATAGAGCATTTTTATGCAAGTTGTAATGTTTATAACTATGACGCTACACGCGCAAACCTGAAAGACGAAGACTGGGATCAGATGCTGGATGAAGTGTTATCCGCTGAACGCATAATCGTCATTTAACCACCTGGAGAAAATTATGAGACTATTAAAACGTGTAACCGCCGGACTTATGTTGCTTGGGGCCAGTTCCCTTGGCTGGGCAGCAACGCCACTGGTCGATGTAAACTGGATTAAAGCCAACAGCTGCAACTCTGATGTCAGGGTACTGGATATTCGCAACCCGCTGGATGGAGGCTCAAAAACAGATTATCTGAAAGGCCACATCCCCTGTGCAGTGCATACGGATTACCTTAAGGGCGGCTGGCGCGGCAAGGTTAACAAGGTACCTGGACAGTTGCCGCCGACAGCTAAAATTGAAAAGCTTATCGGCGGTCTTGGTATCGACAACAATACACATGTTGTGATTTATCATGCCGGAAAAAATGCCTTGGACCTGGGAAGTGCGACACGTGTCTACTGGACCTTCAAGGTGCTGGGGCATGACAATGTGTCTATTCTCAACGGCGGCCTGGCAGCTTATACCAAGGACAAGAAAAACAAGCTAGAAAAGGGAAACAATAAGGTTGATGTAAAAACCTTCAAGGCTAATCTGCGCATGGGTATGCTGGCAGACAAGGGAGCCGTGCTAAAGGCTGCCGGAGACAACATGCTGCTGGTGGATACCCGCCCCAATCACCAGTTCATCGGTATAAACCGCCATCCGAAAAGCAAGCGCAATGGCACTATCCCGGGTTCAAAGAATCTGCCTGAAAGCTGGATGACCATGAATGGTGGTGGAACCTTGAGAGAGGTGGATACGCTGAAGAAACTCTACACCTTAGCCGGTGTTCCTACCGACCAGGAAGCCATTTATTTCTGTAACACCGGTCACTGGGCATCGCTGGGCTGGTTTGTTGGGAGTGAACTCGTTGGCAACAAAAATGCCAAGCTCTATGACGGTTCCATGGTTGAGTGGACAGCTGATAGCAAGATGCCGATGACCTTGGAAGTCACTCTTTGATCCGAAAATCATTTCTCATCATACTGGCTGGACTGGTATCTGCATTGCACCAGTTACCAGCCCAGGCCGCCGGTGAAAATTACCGGCGGCTTGCTGTTGAGCTGGCACTGATCAGTGGAGACAGTCGGATTCTGCTAAAGAAGTCCCTATCAATAGGAAAAAGGCAGTGGATCGAAAAACGCCTGGCAGGCTCTCTAAATCAAATGGAACTGATCGCGCGTCAGTACCTGTCCTCTTCCCTGACTAAACCTGACCATACTTTACTGGAGCAGATACATGCCCTTCAATATTTAAAAAATGATATTGAACAACTGCATCAGACGGTTACAAGATTAAGTGAGCTTTATCCTGTCAGCTTTGCCTATAAACTGGATACCGTTCTGAGTCCGGCACTCGAGAAAAAGGTGCAGAAAAATTACCAGGAACTTTGTTACGGTTGTCACATTGGGCCCACTCCGGAAAAGTCAGTAGTCATCGGGAGTCTGTCAAATTTTGCCAGAGACATGTCATCGCAGGAATGGCTCGCAAGACTTCTCGGTGGGCTGCACGGTGATGTATTTACACGCTATGAAAATCCTTTTAGCGATTCAATGATATTGTTGTTTCATTTGTATATTAAAGAAATGTAGTGGGCAGCGTCTTGTAACTTTTTAACCGTTCGCCGACTCAATTATTTTCTACAAAAGTAGCTTTCTAATCGAATCTTCACATTGCAGTTTGTAAGATTGATTATCCAAAGATTTCTAATACTGCTGCAGAATGTATAAATATCAAAAAATTATTTGGCTGATAGGGACTAGGCTGAACTTGTGTGGGCAATGTTATTGAGAATAATCTATTCGATCTACCCATATTTTATTTGTAATGTAATTGCTACCAAATTTGCACCAGTTTGTGGCTGGGATAGACTGATTGAGACTGGCTCTGGTAGCAAAAAATAAAATGCAGGTGTCGTAAGAAATTGAAATTAATAGAATTAATAAATACGAAAAAACTCAAACTTTGACTACGAACCGAGCTGTCAGGAGTTCGACAAAATGGCAGGATGTCATTTTGGACAGTCCCAGGTGTAACTGCCCCTTAAACTAGTACAGCTCGCACGTAGAAATTT
>Ga0180435_10007230_pt1 | contig 10590 bp, 6 predicted proteins | sample SS_ome_3_FD_132467 | JGI IMG/M metagenome (GOLD analysis project Ga0180435, IMG submission 132467) | Hypersaline lake sediment archaeal communities from the Salton Sea, California, USA - SS_3_S_1 metaG | ecosystem: Environmental > Aquatic > Non-marine Saline and Alkaline > Hypersaline > Sediment... | reverse complement strand
ATTCGGAGACCGATCATATGGGCATCGATGTCGGCTCTTTGAGGGCTGGGGCTGCCGAGACTGACGGTCTCACTCTCAGACAGCACTCGATTGTAGATCCTGGTGTCATCCAAGACGCCCTTCTAGTAGCGGGCAAGGCCCGCGCAGCCGGGCGTGGCCGGGCATCTCCCCGTGGTCTTACCCGCGTTCTTCAGGCAGCCGTCCAAGAAGAGCGCCTGTTCACCTGTCTCGCTGTCGTACCGCCAGACCACGTGGTCCCACTTGTGATCCAGCAGCTGCGGCGCAGCGCTGTTCGCGTGTACGCCGTCCAGTGTCATGAACGACCGCTTGTCCCTGACGGACAGCCGCAGGTTCCCCGTCGTGTCCCACAGGATAACCTGCGACGTCTGCTCGAAGTCGCTACCCTGGACTTGGGTGGCGACCGTGAAGCTGCCGTCCAGGGCGGCCAAGGCGGTCTGGGGGCGCAGTAGTCGTCGACCCCATAGAAGGCGACGGCGCCCGTCTGCGACTGCCTCCCAAGGACTCGTGGGTCCGGGCAGGTGTCATCCTCGCAAAGCGTTGGCCCGTCTGCCGAGGCCGCGAGCGCACCCTTCACCTCCTTGGAGGCGAGGCTGACGTAGGGGACTGGACCAGGATCTTCTGGTCCCGACGCCCCTGCCGGCAAGTTGCACGCTCCCGGAGGAGCGATGAGCGCCGCGCTGACCAAGGCCTGCGACAAGAGCAGGCCCAGCAGCAAGCCCAGCACGACCAAATACGGTTGCCCAAGAAGCGAGCGCTTCACGTCCAGGAGGCGCTTTGTCATCCACATATGCTTTCTGCCAATCGGGCGTCGATCGTAGTCTCCGCCATAGCCGAAGAGAGACGTTTGTCTCCGCTAGCTATGGCAGGCACACCGTCGACGTTCGGGCTGGGATCGGCCCACGCGGACCGTGTGGGCCGATCGATGATGGGCGCGTTTGCTGCGGCTAGCGCATCGCGGGCAAGACGATGAGGAGATAGATCCGGGCTCCACCGGCCAGTACAGGCCAATACTCAAAGATGCCAGTGTCGCAGCTCGCGGTCGGGACAGCGTCGATGGCCGGGCAACCCTCCAACAGGGCGTGGGTCCTCGTGCGACGGCCGTGGGCCTCCAGCGAGGACGCCGGGATCTCCTCCAGCGGAGTGGCTGTGCGGTCGCTGGTGGGCTTGCCGCCGCTGGGTGCTGCAGGCACGAACGTATCGCCGAAGGCCTGCTCGTCCATCTGCTCCGCGTGGGCGAAGAGGCTGCAGACGGCAGCCGTCACTGCGTCCTCGTCGTTGAAGAGCTGAGCGGCTCTCTCCCCCACCTGGTTGCCGGCCACGATGGTGTGGAGCAGGACGACGGTGCCCGTGTGCTTGTCCACGCCCCCGCCTTGCTGGTCGGCCACGTTGCCGTGGATGGTGGTGTGGTTGAACGTGAGGGTGCTGTCGAAGTCATTGTGCGCGCCGGCGTCCAAAGGGCGCTGTGTTACCGGAGATCGTGCCGTTGGGGAAGCCCACGGTGTTGACGATCCCATTGGCGATGCCCCCTCCTGTGGGGCCAGGCCACGTTATCGGAGAGCGTGGTGTCCTTGATGGCGGCCGCCCCACTCCAGGCGCTGAGTTCGCCGCCCATCGGTGCCCCGCCGCGTTGCTGTCCGTGATGCGGCATATCTTGTACCTTGATCAGGTCTATGTGTTCCTTATGATCCTGGTAATCAGTGGTCGATTCGCCAACTCTCCAGGATGGACGGATGCTGGGCGTCGGCCCACGTCGAGCAACCAACCGTGCTGGACAGCTCGTCTTGCGTACAGATTGCTTCCGCAAATCCGTCAGGTCTCGCTCGGCGCTCAGCCAGACGACCACTCAGCACTTGACACCGTGAAAATGCTGGCTCACCTGGTGACGATGGGTAGATACAGCCTGGCCCAGTTGGCCGTCTCCGCCACCCAGATGACGTCGTTGAACGATTCGCGCTGCCACTGCTCGGCGGTCTGGGAGGTGGCGAACACAGACAGCGTCTCCTCATCGCCCAACTGCGCCGTGGGTGAGAGGGGGACGGTCGTGCTGACCACAAAAGTCACCCCCGTCTGCGGTTCCAGTGGCACGGTGTGGCTGATCACATTCACCCCCGACCCATCCAGGCTTCCCGCCATGGACGCGCCTGGCAGCTCCTGCAGCGACAGGGGCCAGGCTGCGTACGAGAAGACGTGAAGCTGGACAAGGTCGGACAGCACGCCCGTATTGCTTACCACGTGAGTGAAGGTGACCACGTCCCCGGGCAGCCCTACCTTCGCCATCTTCCCCGGCGGCGGGGCGCTCCCGTCGGGGCTCTCGCCCAGGGGGTCGGCGCTGGCCATGTCCACATCTACGCCCAGGTCCGGCGTCGGGTCGCCAAGCTGGTAGGGCCCCACGTTGATCCTGTAGACCCCCATGATGGCCATCTCGTCCCAGTGCCGCAGCTCCACGTAGAGCGGCTGCCCCACCATCTCCGCCGTGACGGTCACGGGCATCGACAGGTAGTCGGAGCTGTCCGGCATGAAGTCGAAGGCCTCGTGCTGGAGTACCTCGTCGTCGGCATTGTAAAGCCAGACCTCCGGATCCATCCCCAGCCCCAGGTCTGTGACGCGGAGCATCAGATCGTCGAGGTCGCAGAAGGCGGCAGGATCCGCCCGGCTCGTCCGGGTGGGCGTGAAGACAAACGTGTCCACGTCGGTCCAGGTTGGATCATCGTCGTCATAGTCGATGCGGCCGAGCACGGGGGAGCCGTCGGTGGTCAGGATCGTCGGCGCCCCGCGGTAGTCATCATCGTGATCATCCTGCTTCCAGCCCACGACCGAGAACTGCGCCTCCGCGTACCGGTTCAGCGGATGCTCCAGCGAGCCCAGCTCCGGGAGCCCATCGACGCTGTAAAAAGCCTGCCCGTCCCGGTTGTCGAAGTTGACCGTAACTCCATAGTCGCCGCTGGTCCAGTAGTCCAGGTAGCCGCTGTAGGCCCCGTCATTGGCGATGTGGTCGGGCTCGATGCCGTCGTCCCGCATCGGCAGAAGCACGTACTCCCCGTTGGGCGCCTCCACGGTGGCCGTCACGCTGAGACCGGCCACAGGGTACGTGCCCCCCAACCCCGCCTCCATCACCAGGGGCTCGGGATACTGGACCATCGTCTCACGCTTCGCTGGTGCCACGTAGGCGGAGAATCCGACGGCGTCCGGGTCGGTGATGCCGTCCGCCCAGTACACGACATCGAGGGGGGCCTCCTCGCTGGCGCCGCCGGCCTCGACGTGGAGGTACCAGGTACCGGGCTGGGGGTCGTCCAGGGCCAGCGTGCAGATGGAGAGGGGCTCACCCGGCTCGCCCCACGCCTCACAATCCGTCTCGGGGTCGAACCCAAGGGTCTCGCCGTCTGGCTGTTCCAGGGCCAGCGTCCCCGAGATCACCTCGCCCCAGTAGCCAAGAAGGACATCCACGACCGCGAGGCTGTCATCGACAGCGATAGAGGCCGAGAAAGGATCGTCGGCCGTGAGGGAGACATAGTCTGTCTTCAGGCCCACGATGCCCTCGAAGGAGGTGGCGGCCTCGGCGGCCTTCAGGGCCCCGGCGAGCTCATCCTGATCGGTCACTCTGGTGTACGTGCCCCCGTTCTCCTCGGCCAGCTCGCGGAGCGCGTAGGCCGCATCGGGCGTCGTCTCGTAGTTGAAGGCGCATAGATCGAGGTGCATTGCCTCCACGTGATCGCCCGCCGTGGGGAGCGTCGTCCCCACCGTCGTCTCACCCGTCCCGATGACGTGGAGCGTCTTGTACACATCCGTCGGCACACCGGACGCGGTGAGCGCCGCGACGGCCTGGGTGATGGCGTCGCCGGTCGCCACCTCGGCGCCGCCCAACGCGATGGTGTCGATGGTGGCCTTCAGCGCCCCTCGATTGTCGGCGGTCAAGTCGATGAGCGGCTGGGTCTCCGTGACGTTGCCCGAGAAGGTGATCAGGCCCAGAGTATCTCCGTCCCCCATCTGGTCGATGCGCTGCTGCAGGGCCCCTTTCGCCTCGGCCAGGTGCTCCCCCGTCATGGCCTGGCTGACATCGAGGACGTAGAGCCGTGCGATACCATTCGGCATCACGGCCCCATTCGACGTCAGCGCGCGATGAGATGGTTCCGTCGTCTGCTCACCGTACCACGTAAACTTGAGGTACTCGCGCGCCTCGGCCGGATCATCCTGTATTTCCGGAAAGCGCTGTATGCCCGGAGCCCAGCGCTGGAGCACGGGAAAGTATAGCCGCTCGGAGGGGAAAAGGCAATGGTCGAAATCGTGTCCTGGATATTGTATAATCGTGCGCCAGCCGGAGCGGGAGTACGTGCGGTACTGTGCCGTGGACCTGCGGTAGTTGAGATACACGGACAACTGTCGATTATGCAGATTGCGGTCCAAGACTCGCGTCGTGTCGAGCTCGTACCGCGCGCACTTGCCCCAATTCCAGAACTCCCACCAGGGGTACCGCTCCACGCACCGCATCGTCTTTTCGACATGCCCCGCCGTAGTCATGGGCTTCCCCATGATGGTGCCATCGGCATCGACATCCACCCCAGGCCAGGATGCCACGCCCAGCTGCGTGGGCCACGTCAGTGGCGACGTGACCCCCTCGTCATTGAGCCCAAGGACATAGTGTCCCAGTTGATGAGCCAGGGCGGCCGCGGCACGCTCCGGACCTCCCTGAGCCTCCGGGCGGTAGTCATACCAGTCCGTACGGTTCGCCATCAGGATGGCTGGCGGGCGCCTGTACCCGTTCGCGGGGGCGGTACTGTGCGGGATCTGGTCCCGCCAGATGATGTCAGGCTCGGCAAAGTTGCCGACCTCGACATTGCCCAGACGCATGCCAGTTTCCGTCATGTCAAAGAGCGTATCTGTCAGTCTCTTGCAGACATAGTGATAATGCTCCGCGGGGATGTTTTTCGCATCCCCCTCCAGGCGGACCTTCAGATCGATCTCGTACCTGAAACCGTCATCGTAGTCACTCATAGGGTCGTTGCCCTCGACGAGCACGAAGACCTCGCTGGATGAGAGCGCGCGATCAAAGAGGGAGATATCGTCCAGTACCCCGGCGTAGTAGGAGCCCGACCCCGACCGGCCTACCTGCAGGGCCCGGGATGTCGGCGCCGCGCTCCCGACGTCCCCGCCTGCATTGGCCGCGTAGCCGTCGACAAACACGGTCCCTTCGCCAGTCTCAGCGTTGTACCGCCACGCCACGTGATACCATCTATGGTCGAACAGCCGCACTGCCGTGCTGCTCAGGGCGGCGCCGTCCAGGGTCATGAACAAGCGCTTGTCCCTGACGGAAAGCCGCAGGTGGCCCGTCGTGTCCCCTAGGATGACCTGCTCGGCGTGGTCGAAGCCACTTCCCTTGATCCAGGCCGCCACCGTGAAGCTGCCGTCCAGAACGGACGAGGCGCTTTGGGGGAGGGCTAAACAGTCGTCGACTCCGTCGAAGGCGACGGCGCCGGTCTGCGAGCGTCTCCCGAGGACGTGTGCTTGGGGACAAGCGCCGGTTTCACACATCGCCGCTCCGTCTCCGGAGCTCACGGCCGTACCTTCCCCATCCTCGAAGTCAAGGCTGAAGGTGGGGACAAGGCCCATGACCTCCGGCCTCGCCCGACCGTGCGGCAGCGCAAACGCCCCCGGAGGAGCAACGGGCCCGGCGCTGGCCTGAGCTTGCGGCAGCAGCAGGCCGAGTAGGATCAGCAACAGCCTGCCCAGATGTGAGATTCTGACGCACATACGCTCCTTTGTCATCGACACTCTGTGTCCTTCTCCATAGCTAGTCCTATATGTAGCTCCGCGTTGGGCAAGCCAAATCGTCGTTCGATCATGGATGCCCGGGATCGTCGAGTTGCGGGCTCGCCCTTGGGCCAACCATCCTCGAAGTCCCAGGGGGCTAGGCCGGGACTACCCAGCTTGCTTGTGACTCCGGTTATGTGGCATGCGTGGATGCCAGGAGATCATCTCTCGCTGAGCCGCGTTCCCAGTGCCAAAGGCGAATGTGTTGGGGGCATCATGAAGGAAACGGACAGCGGATACCAGGCCGCAGCGTGGGTGAGCCGAGGGGGGGGTGTCGTTCTGGCCAGCACTTGTGGGTTCCCGGGGCAGACTGCTAGCCGAGATAACGGATCCCACAGTAAGCTCGACGGAACATCGTCGGCGGGAAGAACCCCTTTGGGAAACCAGAGGGTGCTGCAGATTGTTCGCCGCAACTGGAAAAGGATCTCTTGCCATCCAAACCCCAGTATACCACTTCTGGCGTGTCGATGGCATTGCGAATCCGTTAAGGCTCTGTGACGTGCTTGGATCCACACTTCTCCGACGGGGCCCGCTTTGGACGAGGCGCGCTCCTCGGCGCCAACCCACACAGGACAGCCCCATGCCAACGCGGATCCGCTCAACAGCTGAACAATAGCGTGCCGGGCCCGCGGTTCTTGGCGTCTCTTGCCTCACCAACACCATGAGTATGGAGCGCCACACATCGTCACGTTCGGTAACGTGCACCCTTAGGCAAGCATCGAGCTTCCAGATTGCGGCTGCTACACGAAGTGCCACGCGCGATTGTCGGGAAACCCCTACCGTTCAGTCAGGGCAGATGCGGCTTCAGCTTGTTCCCTGCCGACTCCTCATGGTTGGACCTGTGGTCTCACTTGCGCATTGCTGAAGCCATGGTATAGTAGTGCCAGATAACCCTGCTGTGTTCGTGACAGCCGGCTGCGTTTTGAGCCAACACCTATCAGATAGGGAGCTGTAGTCTTCCTAGGAGACTAGGGAGCAGGCACCCACTTACGAGCAGCGGCTCAACACACATACGGCGCACGGCATAGCGGGGTTACCCTTATGAGCGCCACCCAAGGGTGGTGCTTTTTTTCTATGCGTGGGTCAGTTTCTTGACGTCGACCCTGTTCTGTGCTAATCTGCTTGAGATAAGTCAGTTTGATGCGTGTCTCCTGGACACACGATCTCCACGGCTGTTCTCAGTAGCCAGCGTGAGGTGGCCAATGCTCCGTGAACGAGTCTCCGACAACATCTATGTCTTCACCAGCGACCTCTACGCTCAGGTTACAGCGGGTGTCATCGTCACGCCCGAGGGTGCCATCCTTGTGGACAGCCTGCCGTTTCCCACTGAGACCCGGGAGATGGCCTCGTTCATCCCGCGTGTCTCGCCAGACGGCGTTCGCTTCGTCATCCTCACCCACTACCACGCTGACCACGCCTACGGCAGTTACTTCTTTCCCGAGGCCGAGCTGATCTCACACCAGCTCTGTCGTCAATTCCTCCAGGAACGCGGATTCCCGGCGCTTGAGGAGGCCAAAGGGGAGGAACCCTTGCTGGAGGAGGTCAAGCTGCGCCTCCCGGACGTCACCTTCGAGGGCGAGGAGATGGCCGTGCAGATCGCCGACCAGGTCATCCAGCTCATCTGGGCACCCGGGCACACCGAGGACCTGGTCATGGTCTACGTCGAGCAGGACAAGGTTCTTTTCGCCTCTGACACGATGATGCCTGTACCATCCATCGTGGACGGGAAGATGGACGCTTTCCGGCGCTCTCTGGAGCGCATACGGGAGCTGGAGATCCACAACATGGTCCAGGGGCACGGCGAGGTGATCCTGGTGGGGGAGGTCAGTCAGGCCATCGACACCAGCCTCCGCTATCTGGACACCATTGAGGAACGGGTCAACGAAGCCATCGAGAGCGGCGAGGGACGGGAAGCGCTCCGCGTCGACAGCATCGAGTCGACTGGCCTCTCGCGGCTGCCCCTTCACGGGCATGTTCAGCAGATCCACGTCGCCAATTTGCTCTCGCTCTACGACCGCAGAATCTCGAGATAGTAGTCCTGGCGCACCGTCGTGGTCGTTCTCTGACCTTCGACACGCCGCAAGTCTTGACATCCCTCCACTCTGTGGCATAATCCTTGTCATCGATCAAAGGCTATGATGGAGACGAGTAGGCGCGTGCCTTCGCCGGAGCGAGCCCGGATGCGGTGAGAGCCGGGTGCGAAGCCGCCGCCGAAGATCCCTCCGGAGCCGCTAGCTGAACGGACGTTCCCGGGCACCGGGACGGAGCAAGTAAGCCAAGCCGGGCTCGTCAGCCGTTACCAGGACGCGGCGATGTTGGTCGCCGGCCGAGAGGCCCCATACAGCGGGGCAAAGAGGGTGGTACCGCGGGAGTGCGTCACTCTCGTCCCTTACGGGACGGGAGTTTTTTCGTTTTTTGGGACAGGCTGCCGGGGCGGGCCCGGTAAGGAGCATCCAGCATGTCATGCACAATCCGAGCAGCGACGAGGGACGATCTGCCCCAGATGCTCCAGCTGTGGCGCGAGATGATGGATTTCCACGCCGCCCGGGACCCTCGTTTTCGTCCGATGGCATCGCCAGAAGGGGAGAACGCCTGGGCGAGCTATCTTCGCAAAGATATCTTGGACAGCGACACGTGGTGTGCCTTGGTGGCCGAGGGGGACGAAAGACTCCTGGGTCAGATTATGGGCGAGCTGCGCGAACCCGCACCCGTCTTCCAACCCGAGACCTACGGCTACGTCACGGACATCGTGGTCAAGCCCGAGGCACGGCGCGCGGGCGTCGGGCGGGCCCTCTTCGAGGCCCTGCGCGAATGGATGGTTGATCGTGGGGCCGCATATCTGCGGCTTCAAGTTCTCACCAGCAACGAGGCCTCGCAGGGCTTCTGGCGCGCTGTGGGGTGCGCCGATCACTCCGATATCCTATGGTATGATCTGGAGGCAGTATGACCGAGCTTCTCTATCACACGGACAGTTTCGTTAAGACGTTCGATGCAGAGGTCGTCGACACGGTGCCCGGGGGCGTGATACTCGACCGCACCGCCTTCTACCCGGGTGGCGGAGGTCAGCCCCACGACGTTGGATGGCTCACTGTTGGCGGCGACCGCAGCGACGTCGCGAAAGTGCAGCGCCAGAAAGGTAGGATCGTCCATACCATCGACGAACCGCTCCCTGGCATAGGCACTACCGTGCGGGGAGAGCTGGACTGGGAGCGGCGGTACGCACTGATGCGCACCCACACAGCTATGCACATCCTGTGCGGCGTCGTCTGGCGCGACTACGGTGCCTCCGTCACCGGCGGGAAGATGAAGCCGCTTCAGGGCCGGATGGATTTCGAGTTCGAGCGTATGGAGAAGGAGCTCGTGGCGGAGATCGAGGAGAAGATCAACGCCGAGGTCGACCAAGCCCGGCCCATCAGCACCCGCACCCTCCCCCGCGAGGAGGCCTTCCAGATCCCGGATCTGATACGCACCAAGATCAACCTTCTGCCGGATCACATCAAGGAGGTCCGCGTCGTGGAGATCGAGGGCCTGGACCTCCAGGCCGACGGTGGGACGCACGTTGCCAATACGTCGGAGGTCGGCCCTTTGCGCATCGTGGACTATAAGAGCAAGGGACGCATCAACAAGCGCCTGGTTCTGGCGCTGGAAGACTAGCCGCGACGCCCGGCTGTCGTCAGGCTGGATCCCACGGCATCTGTCCAATGGGCCACCCCGCCCGGCCTCACGTGAACAGCGATAACCGCGGCAGAAGATCGGTGTACATTATTGAGCCTAATGTGGAGGAATCATGTTTGAGTCGGTACCCAACCCGATTGACTTCGTAGAACAGGAGAAAAACGTCCTCGATTTCTGGGACCGAACCGACGCTTTCCAGAGACTCATCGAGTTGCGCAAGGATAGCCCCAGATGGTCCTTCATCGACGGCCCGATCACGGCCAACAACCCTATGGGGGTCCATCACGGCTGGGGAAGGACGTACAAGGATCTCTACCACCGCTACTGGGCGATGCGGGGTCACAAGACCCGCTACCAGAACGGCTTTGACTGCCAGGGCCTCTGGGTCGAGGTCGAGGTCGAGAAGGAGAAGGGTTTCCAATCCAAGCGTGATATCGAGGAATACGGCATCGACCGTTTCGTCCGCGACTGCAAGGAGCGTGTGCTCCGGTTCGCCGCCGTCCAGACGGAGCAGTCCCAACGCCTCGGCTACTGGATGGACTGGAACGACACGGACCAGCTCCGCTGGCTCGCCGAGCAGCTGGAGGAGAATCCTGAGAAAGAGATCACCGTCGAGGGTCCCGAGGGCCCTGTGACGGATACCGTCGAGAACGTCGTCGGCCGGCTGGGCCTGCCCGAGTTGGGGGGATCCTATTTCACGTTCTCCAACGAGAACAACTACATGATCTGGTCCATGCTCAAACGGTGCTGGAAGGAGGGCTGGCTCTACAAGGGGACCGACGTCATGCCGTGGTGCCCCCGCTGTGCCACAGGCATCAGCCAGCACGAGATCGTCACCGAGGGGTATCGAGAGCTCACCCACGCGAGCGTCACCGTCCGATTCCCCGTTCGCGGCAGGGAAAATGAGAGCCTCCTGGTCTGGACGACGACTCCCTGGACACTTACCAGCAACGTGGCAGCGGCCGTGGGACCGGACCTCACCTACGTGAAGGTGCGTCACGACGACCATATCCTCTACCTCTCCAAAGGCGCCCTGCCCATCCTGGAGGGGCCCTTCGAGGTGCTGGACCAGATGAAGGGGACCGAGCT
>Ga0180435_10007229_pt1 | contig 10590 bp, 9 predicted proteins | sample SS_ome_3_FD_132467 | JGI IMG/M metagenome (GOLD analysis project Ga0180435, IMG submission 132467) | Hypersaline lake sediment archaeal communities from the Salton Sea, California, USA - SS_3_S_1 metaG | ecosystem: Environmental > Aquatic > Non-marine Saline and Alkaline > Hypersaline > Sediment... | reverse complement strand
TGCTGCCGGTACGGTAGCCCTGCAGATCGAGCGTGACGTAGAGAAAGCCCGCTTCGCGCGCGGCGCGCACTATCTTTTCGCGCAGCGTCTCGTCCAGGCATCCGGCGATTTCTTCGGCCGGGACTTCGATGCGCGCGATGTCGCCGTGGTGGCGCACGCGCACCTGTCTGAAGCCCCACCCCTTGAGGGCCTCTTCGACCTTGTCCACGGCCTCGAGGGCCTCCCGGGTTATGCGGGAACCGTAAGGGAAGCGCGAGGCCAGGCAGGCCATGGCGGGCTTGTCGGCCGTCGGCAGACCCATTTCGCGGGACAGTGCGCGGATTTCTTCCTTGCCCAGCCCGACGTCCATGAGCGGGCTCAACGCGCCGCCCTGTTCGGCCGCGAGTTGGCCGGGACGATAATCGCTACGGTCGTCCGCGTTCGCCCCGTGGGCGATCGCAGCGATGCCGTGTTTGGCGGCTACGCCCCTGACGACGTCAAAAAGCTCCTTCTTGCAGTGATAGCAGCGGTCGGGCGGGTTGTCGGCAAAACACGGTATTTCCAGTTCGTTGGATACAACGGTTTCGTGACGGATGCCGATCTTCCGTGCGACCCGCGCGGCCTCCTCCTGTTCGCGCGCCGAGTAGGTCGGCGACAGGGCGGTAACCGCCAGGGCGCGCCCGCCCAGAACGCGTTGCGCCACCGCGGCCAGGAAGCTGCTGTCCACGCCTCCGGAGAACGCGATTGCTATGCCGCCCGTATTCTTGACGATTCCCTCGAGAACCTCGAGTTTTTCGTGCGCGTTCAAGGTGCTCTTCCCTTTTGGCTGGCTTTGACGAAGGGCGTAGTATAGGCTCTTCGCGCAATTCGACGCAAACGGATTCGGTTGCGGTATGGGGTAAGAGTTCCATGACAGACATATCGGTCGTCGTTCCCGTATACAACGAGATCGAGAGCGTGCCGCCGCTATGCGAAAGGCTGCACGAGGTGCTGTCGCGGCAGAATCGCTCTTACGAGATTGTCCTGGTCGACGACGGCAGCAGCGACGGCACCTGGGACAAACTCAGGGAATGCGCGAACAGGTATCCCTGTCTGCGCCTCGTGCGCCTGCGGCGCAACTTCGGGCAGACCGCCGCCATGAGCGCCGGCTTCCACTCGGCGCGCGGCAAGGTACTGGTTACGCTCGACGCGGACCTGCAGAACGATCCGGACGATATTCCGAAGCTGCTCGAAAAGGTCGATGAAGGCTTCGACGTCGTCAGCGGCTGGCGCACGCATAGGAAAGACCCCTTCCTCAGCCGGCGGCTGCCTTCCATGCTGGCCAACACGCTCATCAGCAAGATTACGGGCGTCGCGCTGCACGATTACGGATGCACGCTCAAGGCCTACCGGCGCGAGGTCGTGGATAACCTGCATCTCTACGGCGAAATGCACCGCTTCATACCGGCGCTGGCGAGCTGGGTGGGTTGCGCCCTGGCGGAAATACCGGTCAAGCACCATCCGCGCAGATACGGAAACTCCAAGTACGGCATCTCCCGCACGATGCGGGTCCTTCTGGACCTGATGACGGTGAAATTCCTGCTGCGTTACAGCACGCACCCCATACAAATCTTCGGCAAAATCGGCATGTTCTTTGGTGTGCCGGGCGCGCTTTTGCTTGCTTTCATGTTCCTGGCGCATCTGAGTTTCCTGATCTTCGGGACCGAATTCGGCGCGGAACTCGTGAAGAGGCCGTTCTGGGTCATTACCTCCTTCATGCTGATCCTGTTCTGCATGCAGTTTATCAGCATGGGATTGCTGGCGGAGATCCAGATCCGCACCTATCACGAATCCCAGAGCAAGCCGATCTACGTCATCAAGGAGACGGCCGAATCCCCGGCTTGATGGGCCCATGGACCTGCAAAGCGCGCTGACGCCCGATATTCAGAATCTTCTCAAACCGGAAAACCTGCCCATCCTGATTGCCGCCTTTATTCTGGGGCTCGTGATCATAGCCGGACTGCTGGCTGACACGCTGCTGCTGGTTTACCTCAGGATAAAGCCTCTCGATCAAGACAAGATGGCGGCCCGTATGCGGGCGTTGCCCTGGGACTGGCGCGCGGCGGGCACGGTGATTCTGGCGCTCGTGGCGCTGCACGGCTGTATTCTACTGGGATTCAGCCTGCTGGGATGGTTCGGGGTTCTCGAAGAGCGGACGCTGACTTCGACGGCTGTCTTTGTGCAGAGCCTCCTGTTGCCGTCGGTGGTGGTTGTGGTAATCCTGGTTCTGATCCGGTTGTACGGACGTTCCTGGAGGGACACACTGGGGTTGCGCGGTTCCACGGTGTCGCGCGACGTGCTGCTCGCCGGCTTCCTCTACCTGGCTACCATGCCGGTGATGGCCTTTTATTCGATGATGTATCTCAAAGTGCTGCAGTTCCTGCGGTTCCCGGTCTTCAGGCAGGATGTCGTGCGGTTCCTGATAGACTCAAACCAGCCCATCTGGATAAGGGCGCACCTGGTCGTGATGGCGGTTGTGGCGGCGCCGGTGGTCGAGGAAATCTTCTTCCGGGGAATCGCCCTGCCGGCCGCGGCCAGGCATCTGCGCCCCATGCCGGCGGCCTGCCTGGTGTCGCTGCTCTTCGCGGTCATGCATTTTCATATTCCCTCGATCGTGCCGCTCTTCGTGATCGCCATGTCATTCTCGCTGGCCTATCTGCGCACCGGTTCCCTGATGGTGCCTATTGTGATGCACGCCATCTTCAACTGCGTCAGCATCACGGCCATGATAATGCTGCGCAACGTGCAGGACGCACTGCCTTTCTGAGTCAGGCTGCGCGCGCTACCTTGCGCGCAATCCGGCACCAGTCGATCAGGCGCCGGACGTCGCCGCGCACGGTGCTGATGTCCTTCATGATGATCTCGCAGGGCATGCCGGCCGAATGCTCGAGACGGGCGCGCAGGTCGGCTTCCGCGCGGACGGGATCGAATTTGTCCTCGGCCAGGATCGCCGGGCTCGGTTTGTGGCTGAAAACGTAAGGCTGTGCCGCGCGCTCCCCGGCTTTCTGCACGTCGCACCAGGGACTGATGGAGATCTTCCGCAGGCGCGGGACTTTGGCCATCAGGTGCATCTTGTTGTGCAACGGCTCGCAGCAACCGTAGTAGTTGAGCCCGCAGCGCTGCATGATCTCGTTCTCGTAGGCCAGCGCGAACTCCTCGTGCATCTGCGGCGAGACTTCGCTGAAAATCTGGGGCGTGGCGCCGCCCCACTGATCGATCAGGCGCAAACGGCCCGCTTCGGCGTCCGCCTGCGGCAGCCCGTCCGTCCAGCCGGCCCCGCCGGAACCGACGCGACGCAGCGGGTTGGAATCGTCGAGCAGCCCCTGCTCCTCGAGCTGCGTCATGCGCGCGAGCGTGGCGTCCGTCATGCGCCGCATGATCGCGTGGATGAAGTCGGGCCGCTCGACCAGGTCGACCAGCGCCCGGGTCACGCCGGTCAGGGTGACAAGCACGTCCCAACCCGTAAAGAAATGTTGCCGCACCCCCGCCGCGCGCACTTTCAGAATATCCCCCAGCAGATCCCTCAGGTATTCCACAGCCTCCAGCGTGGCCTCTTCGTCATAAGACACTTCGGGCATCCGGATCTTTTCGATGTCCGGAAAGTCGCGTATAACCGCGTGATACTCGTGGGAGACGATGTAGGTTCCGCCCTGCTTGATCGTGCGCTCGTCAGCCTTGACGCCGAAGTCCGCTCCGAGAATACGCTTGGGCACGTCCAGACAGTCGGTGACTACCTCGTCGGTCTGCAGGTAAAGTTCGTGGAAGATCCGCCGCCGCAGCTGCGCTTCCACCGAGCGCAGGCGCTTGTCCTCGCAGACGGGGCGCAGTTCATCGACGTCGTTCTCGAACTCCCCGAAGGGGATCTCGGTGATCCAGATCATCGGCCGGTGCGGCTGCAGTCCGTTGATTCGCTTCCATCCCTCGATTCTCTCCTGCTGCACCGGCAGCGCCGCCAGTTCGGCAAGCCGTCCGGCCAGCGCCCGGACCGTGTCGCGGTCTTTTGTCTTGCTCATGGTTCCTCCATTCCCTGCCTGCGTCCTGTTTCCGGCTGCGCGCCGCGTGACCCGGCCGATCTACGGCCGCCGGTCAAGACCGGCGCGGACGATTCGTTCTATGAGATTGTCGTAAGCGATCCCCGCCTTTTCGGCGGCTTCGGCAACCTCTTCGCCGTAAGCCAGGTCGGGGTTGGGATTGGCCTCCAGCACGACGGCCTTGCCTTGCGGCGTCAGGCGCAGGTCTATGCGGCCGTAGTCACGGATCTGTAGAGCACGATAGACACGTTTGCAGGTGCGCGCAATGTTTTGCGCGATTGCCGCGTCCAGCTCGGCGTCGCCGAATTCGATCTGCCACTTCCGCCGGTACTCGTCGTTGAACTTCACGTAGTAAGTCGAAAGCAGCGGGGCGTTGCCGTCCTTGCGATTGAACCGCAGCTCGCGCGGCGGCAGAACCCGCAGCCGGCGGTTTCCCAGGACGGTGACGTAGATCTCGCGCCCCTCGATGTACTCTTCGACGATCGCGGGCTGCCCGATGCGCCCGTGCACGAACTGCACGCGCTGCACAAGTCGCTCGGCGTTCTCGACCACCGAAGCATTCGATATGCCGTCGGATCCGTCCCCGAACAGCGGTTTTACCACGGCAGGGAACGGGAAAGACATGGAGACCTTGACGGGATACCCCGGCACGCACGTGAGGAACTCGGGAACACGCACGCGATGCGCGTTGAGCAGGCGTTTACACAACCCCTTGTCGCGACACAGCGTCAGTCCTCCGGCGCCCGTTCCGGTAAAGGGAATCCGCATCAGTTCCAGCAGGGCCGCTACGTTGCGGTCGTGGCAGCGGTCGCCGTAGAATTCCTCGGTAAGATTGAAGACCAGCCGAGGCCGCGCTCTTTCGAGCCGCGCGACCAGATCCGAAACGGATTCTCCCAAAGGCAGCACTTCCACGGCGTAGCCCAGCCCGCGCAAGGCCTCGATGACGTGGTACTCTGTCTGCGTGGTGGGTTCCGGGCTGCGGAACTCGGGATCCTCGGCGGGAACCGTGTAGCGGTCTACCAGGACCGTGATGCTTTTCCTGCGGCTCACGGGCGCCTGACCTCCTTTTCGTCGACCTTGAAGGATCTGACCGCGGCGGCGGATACCAGCGAGGTGACACGGATGAGCGCGTCGGTCTCCGGTCCGTCGGTGTACAACCCGAGGGTATCGCAACGCCGGATCAGCCTGTTCAGCAGCTCGTGGACGTCGTACTTGCGCAGACCGCTGCAGGCGGCTACCGAGTCCATGATGCGCCGGCGGTAGCGGCGCAGCATCCTGGAAGCGTGCACGGCCGGCGCGTTTTCGGGCGGGCGCTGCGCGAAGATTTTCCGCAGGGCGCCGTCGTAGTAGCCGGCGAATTCGGGTCCCAGGTAACGGCGCCGGCGCTCGTACCACTGGCCCAGAGTCGAGGTCATGCGCCCGGCGGACCACGGGGTGGACTTCGCCGCGACCGCGGGCGGCCGCTCGGAAAGCTTTTCCACCACATGGTCGACGTATTCGAGTTTTGCCAGCGCCGGCCAGTCGCGATACTTTTCGCGCCAGTTCTCGCCGGGAGTCAGCCATACGGCGAAAGTTTCGGCGAAGTCTTCGTCGGGATGCGCCTGCGCGTAGGAGTACGGCAGATGCACGACGTAGCGGCGGGAATAAGGCTGGTAGTAGTAGGAATTCAGGTAGGGGGCGGTGAACGGGCCGAAAAGCTCCCGCCAGCGGCTGCGCGTATAAAGACGATAGGCGTAGTTCAGGGCATGGCCGCATTCGTGGCGCAGCAGCTTCATGAATTGGGCCGCGGTTTCGCCTTCGGCCTCGAACATCATCTGCTTCTCGATGCGCAGCAGCCGGGGATGGGCCAGAAACAGGGGAATGCCGATTATGGGTTCGCGGTCGGGGCAGAGCCACTCGTCCGCCAGGTAGCACGGCGGGCGGAAGGCGATGCCGCGGCTTTCGAGTTCGGAGTTCAACTGCCGCACGTGCGCCTGCAAGGGCGAAGCGGCGAGGTCAAGTCCCAGGTCGCGGATGCGGATCGCGAGAAGCTCGTCGTCGGACCGGTTCTCCCAGTCGGACGGCGAGAAGCGCGGCGCCCTGGGCGCCCGTTCCCCTGAAGATCTTGCGCCTTCTTCCATGGATGCCAAATTATAGAAGTGGCGCGTCTATTTCAAGCGGGTTGCTGGCACGCCTAATCCGAATGCCTGCTTGAGTTGTGCCGAACTATCGCATACATTCCGGCGTTTGTGATCACTTCCCGGTGGAGAGTATAACCGGCGGCAGCGCATTCCGGCATTGGAAAGGGGTTTGATTTCATGACACCGAAAGAAAACACGCAACGGCTCTTGAACGCGGACGGCCCGGAGCGCGCCGGCCTGAACGATGCGCCCTGGGGGGCGACCCTTCGTAAGTGGGTCACGCAGGGCTATCCCACGCGCAAGGTCAAGAAGACGGTCACCGAAAAGGCAACGCAGGGCGGCAAGGAAGTGGAAAAGGAGGTTGAAAAAGAAATCGACGAGCCGGTGCCGCCGCACGAGCATTTCGGTTTCGACATGGTCGGCGTCGGCGGCTGGTACGACATGATGGCGCTGCGCGGCGTAAGAGAAATCGTTAAGGAGACCGACGAATGGCGCATCATCCGCAACGGCATGGGCGCCTCGCTGAAGTGGTGGAAGGACAAGGACGGCACGCCTGAACACGTCGCCTTCGATATGACCTCGCGCGCGGTGTGGGAAGAGAAGTACAAGCCCCACCTGCTCGACGTCGATCGCACAAGGGTTAAAGTCGATGAATCCAGGAAGATAATCGAAGAGAAGGCCGGCAGCGGCAAGTGGACCCACTACGGCACCTTGTTCATCTGGGAACACATGCGGCAAAGCATGGGCGACCTGTGCATGTACGAAAGCCTCGTGCTGGATCCGGACTGGATTCACGATTTCAACCGCGTCTACACGGACCACCTGATCAACCACTACAAGATTCTGATCGATGAGGCGGGGGTGCCCGACGGCATGTGGCTTTACGAGGACCTGGGCTTCAAGGAGCGGCTGTTCTGTTCGCCCCAGACGCTCAAGGAACTGATCTTCCCCTACTATGCCGAAGTCGTGGACTTCTTTCACTCGTACGGCATGAAGGTTATCCTGCATAGCTGCGGATTCACGATGGACGCCCTGCCGCTGATTGTTGACGCCGGCTTCGACGGCCTGCACCCGCTCGAGGTTGCGGCCGGCAACGACATCTTCAAAGCGGTCGAGGATTACGGGGACAAGCTCGTATTCATCGGCGGTTTCGACAAGCGCATCATGGAGTCGGGCAGCTTCGATGACATCCGGCGCGAGGTGAGCGAATTCATGAAAGGGATGAAGGACCGCGGGGCGCGCTTCATGTTCGGTTCGGACCATTCCATCTCGACCAATACGGACTACGACAAGTACAAGTGCGCCATCGACACTTATCGCGAACACATGACGTACTGAAGAGCGGCGGCATTGGAAGACAAAACCGGGAGGTTACGGATGAGCCGCACGGGAAAGCTGAGAGTTGTTCTGGCCGGGTGCGGAGGCATATCGGGCGTCTGGACGAATTCGCCCGCGGTCAGCAAGAACTGCGAATTCGTTGGACTGGTCGACATCCGTAAAGAGGCAGCCGAGAGAAAGGCGGAGAAGCTCGGCATCGACGATATCGTGACGGGAACGGACCTCAAGGAGGTGCTCAGGGCCACGGAACCGGACATTGTGTTCGATGTTGCCGTGCCGGAAGCGCACTGCGGGATCACGTTGACCGCCCTGGCTCACGGCTGCCACGTGCTCGGCGAAAAACCACTGGCGGTGAGCATGTCCCAGGCCCGGCGAATGGCGGCGGCCGCGGAGAAGGCCGGCAGGATCTTCGCGGTGACCCAGAATTACCGCTACGGGATGCCGATACGCGCGTTGACCCGGTTTATCCGGTCCGGTGCGATCGGCCGGATCACCACCGTTTACAGCGACTTCTTCGTCGGCGCGCATTTCGGCGGATTCCGCGACGTGATGGACCACGTCCTCCTGCTGGACATGTCGATTCACACATTCGACGCCGCCAGGCTGATCACGGGAGAGGATCCGGTCGACGTGTATTGCCGGGACTGGAACCCGCCGGGGTCCTGGTACAAGGACGGGGCGTCGGCCGCCGCGATATTCAACATGACCAACGATATCGTCTATTCTTACCGCGGAAGCTGGTGCGCGGAAGGTCACGGAACCGGCTGGGACTCCCACTGGAGGATTATAGGAGAAAAGGGAACGATACTGTGGGACGGAGGCGACGGCATTCGCTGTCAAGTCGTCGCCGGCAAGACGGGGTTCTCCCGAAAGACGAAGGAGAGAACCGTACCCATGAAGTGCCCGGGGTATCTTACGGGCGGCCACGAGGGCGTCTTCAGAAGTTTTATCAAAGCCGTAAAAGGCGGGCCTCTTCCCGAAACGGACTGCCGCGACAACATCAAGAGCCTTGGCATGGTGCTCGGCGCCGTTAAAAGCGCGGAAAGCGGCCGGCGGGTGAACCTGACCGCCTAGACGCCCAGCTCGCCCTGAACCGCTCCCGTCGCGGCGCGGTCGATACCCATCCGCTTGTAGCACAGGTCCGTGGCGACGCGTCCCTTGGGAGTGCGCTTGAGGTAGCCTTCCTGGATCAGGTAAGGCTCGTAGACGTCCTCGATCGTGTCGGATTCCTCGCTCACCGAAACGGCCAGCGAGTTCAGGCCCACCGGCCCGCCGCCGAACTTGTAGATGATCGTGTCGAGAATCCGCTTGTCCATTTCGTCGAGGCCGAACTCATCGATGTCGAGCATCGTCAGGGCCTTGTCCGCGACCGACTTGGTGATTTTGCCGTCGGCCCTGACCTGGGCGTAGTCGCGAACGCGCTTGAGCAGGTTGTTGGCAATGCGGGGCGTTCCCCTCGCCCGCCGGGCTATTTCGCCGGCGCCGGCAGCGTCCGTCGCGACATCCAGCAGCCCCGCCGACCGTTCCACGATGGCCTTCAGTTCATCCACGTCGTAATAATCCAGCCGGTTGGCGATACCGAAGCGCGACCTCAGCGGCGCGGAGATCAGCCCGCTGCGCGTCGTGGCCCCGACCAGCGTGAAGTGCGGCAATTCCAGCCGCACCGACCGCGCGTTCGGACCCTGGTCGATCATGATATCGATTACGAAATCCTCCATGGCGGCATAGAGATATTCCTCGACCGTCTTCTGCATGCGGTGGATTTCGTCGATAAAAAGAACGTCGCCGCGCTCGAGGCTGGTCAGGAGGCCCGCCAGGTCCCCGGGTTTGTCGATTACGGGGCCGGACGTGGCCTTGATGTCGACACCCATGGCGTCGGACAGGATGTAGGCCAGCGTGGTCTTCCCGAGCCCGGGCGGGCCGGAGAGCATGACGTGGTCGAGAACATCTCCCCGCCCGCGCGCTGCTTCCGCGGCAAGCTCAAGGCGTTCGCGCACCTTCGTCTGCCCCACGAAGTCCCCGAACTTGCGCGGCCGCAGGCTGACGTCCAGCTCCTTGTCAGGCCGGCTCAACGCCTCTCTGTTCAGCTTCTCACTCATTCACCGTTCCAATTTCCGCGTTTCCTGTCATCCCGCCAGCGCGCGGCGGATGATCGCCTCGACGTCCTCCGGCGGCTCCTTGCCCGCCATGGCCTGCCGCACCATCTTGCGCGCGGCGTCCTGTTTGTAACCCAGGGCCAGCAGCGCCAGCACCGCATCACGCGCACGCGCGTCCTGCGGCGCGGGCTCGGCCGCGCCGGCCACGGCCTCCAGCGCTTCTCCCGCGCTGATCCTGTCGCGCAGCTCCACCACCAGCCTTTCGGCCATCTTGCGGCCGACGCCCTGGATCGAGCTCAGGCGCTTGACGTCGCCCTCCACGACCGCCGCCTTCAGTTCCCTCACCGTCAGGCCGCTCAGCGCGCTCAGCGCCAGCTTGGGACCGATCCCGCTTGTCCCCATCAACAGAACGAACATTCGCCTTTCGGCCTCGGTCACGAATCCGAAGAGCTGGTGCTGATCCTCCCGCACGTAGTCATAGGTGAGTATTTTGCAGGGATCGTCCTTGCGGGGCAGCCGGTCGTAACTGCTCAACGGCACAAATACCTCGTACCCTACCCCGCCCACGTCCACGACCACGCGCGTGGGATGCTTCTCGACAAGAACGCCGTTCAGGAAAGTAATCACAGGGAATCGTCCTCGAAACGATGCTGCCGGTGAGTTTGACGGCGGCGGCGGCAAAATGCAAGATCAATGGCCCGGCAGCTTTTCTTGTTGCTGGACACACTGATGGCGTGTCCCTTTTTCTACGCTTCTTCTCGCTGCCCCCGCCGGCCGCTATGATGTTCGACCCCGTTGGGGTCGGGGGAGTTTCTTGACGCCTCTTCAACCCAGCCATTCTGGCTGGGCTTTAATGTGTGACCCCGTTTGGGGTCATTTACATGGAACCGTTGGGGCCACACGCCAACGGCGTGCAACGTTGGGGTCGGGGGGGGTGGCTCCTCCTCAACCCAGCCATTCTGGCTGGGCTTTAATGTGTGACCCCGT
>Ga0180435_10007226_pt1 | contig 10593 bp, 7 predicted proteins | sample SS_ome_3_FD_132467 | JGI IMG/M metagenome (GOLD analysis project Ga0180435, IMG submission 132467) | Hypersaline lake sediment archaeal communities from the Salton Sea, California, USA - SS_3_S_1 metaG | ecosystem: Environmental > Aquatic > Non-marine Saline and Alkaline > Hypersaline > Sediment... | reverse complement strand
TCCCGGCGCCTTGCCGATGTACCCGTTGAGAACCAACCCGCCGTCGGAGGTCGCCACAACCGGCCTGCCGCCATCCGAATATTGTTGGCCGTCGTCGAGGCTGCCGAACTTCATGCCCCACTGCATATCGCCGTCGTCGGCGTCCGCCACCAGCAGAGCAACGTTTTGGCTGTTCGATGTTCTGCCGGCCAGGGCGATGTTGCCGTCAGCAGTCAGCGTGCTTCCCCAACTGTATCCGAACCCGCCGCCGTACCAGCGATTCCAGAGGATCTTGCCGTCCGCGTCGGTCTTGATCAGCCACGTCCTCATCCTTGCCTGTCCGTACATCCATCGTTTCGTCCCCCCGCCAAACAGGAAGTCCCCTGCGGGCGTTTCCTCGACCGTATACAGTTCGTCCCATCCCCATCTCGTGCCGATGACACGCTGCCACTGCGTGTTGCCCGACGCGTCGAGCTTCATCATGTATCCGCTCAATGGCAAATCCCTGCGCGGCCGCGACAACCCGGCCAACACGTAGCCGCCGTCAGACGTCTGCTGGATCTCTTGAGCTTGCCGACGACTTTTTTTCTGGAACTGTTTCTGCCACTCGATTTCGCCGTCCGCATCGGTCTTCACCAAGTACACTCTCGCCTGGTTCGAGTGGCGCTGGTTGGAGGTCCAACCGGAAATGATGAAGCCGCCGTCCTGCGTGTGTTCTACGTGTCGCGCGCCGTTTGCGCGACGGAGTCCAAACGCCTTTTCCCAAAGCAGGTCTCCTTCTGCCGAGATACGGACCATGTAGGCTGCTTCGTACCTGTGGGTGAACTCGTCGGAGCGGGTACGGCCGGCCACGATGTAGCCACCTGTAGACACCGTGTGGATGGAGTACGCCCGATCCAACTCGGCGCCGCCGAAGGTGCGCGTCCAGACAACGTCTCCCTGCTCGTCAACCTTGACGACAAAGGCGTCTTCATCGCCAGCCCCTGCCGAGTTCGTCCAGCCGGCCGCCACATAACCGCCGTCGGGAGCAGCGACCATGCTGCGTGCCTCTTCGTAGCTGGGACCCCCCGCTTGCGTCTGCCACTGTACGGTCGCCGCCGGTGGCTCGCCACGGTCGTCACCCACCGCAAAATACCCAACGTCTGCCGAAAGAAGATCCCGGGATTCCAAATGTTCGAATGTCAGCTTCCTGGTGTTCATCTCGCTCCCGCCCATCTCAAAAGAACGCCATGCGCCTACCCCCAAAACGACCTGCGTCATATGGCAACAGGGGTCATAGGCTAAGATACACGATTTTTTGACAAAGGAAAGCCCCAGAGCCGGAAGATTGGCGCCGGCGCCGTGACCGAGGATGACCTTGCGTCCGCCGTGGTTTCGGCACGCCACGGCGAGTCCGTCGCCTTCCTGTCGTTCAGCTAGAACGTCGCGACGGCACCGATGTGGAAGCGAGAGTCTTTGCCGATGCCGGGCAGCAACTCGCGAAGTTGCCAGCCGTAGTCGCAGCGGACGCTCAAGCGTTGATGAATCGCGTAGCGGAAGCCGACGCCGACGCTGGCCAGGTCGTAATGATTGGGCGCCGGGGCGGGTAGCTGCGCGTGCCGGAACACCTCGCCGTAGTCAAGGAAGATCAAGCCTTGCAGGTCGTGCCGGCGACAATGCGGATAGAAGTCCGCCACGGGTGTGCGCAGTTCGAGATTGACGATCCAACCCTGATCGGCGTTGGCGATTCGCATGTCGTAGCCGCGGATCGAGTTAAAGCCGCCGAGCCCCAACTGTTCGCTGGAAAGCAACGTGGCCTCCGAGAGTTGACCGGTCACCTTGCCGTAAAGCTGCCAGCAGGAAGGCAGAATCGCCGTCCGCTCGTAGAACATGCGGGCGTAGATGTACTCGGCCGAAGCTCCCGGTTGCAGGGCGCTAAACGCCGCGTCATTGTTAAACGAGGTCAATCCACCGGGTGAGAAGAAACCGGTGATGCCAAGCCGACGCACGCCCAACCAGTCTTCACGCCGGCTGTCGTAGCCGACGACCACCTGCCCGATATCGGCCAACGAATTGAAGACGACGTTTTGCCCGAAGATCAAATCGGAGTTTGTACGACGAAAATCGAAACCGAAAATCAGCCGCCGCTCCAGGCAATCGCGCGGGCAACAAGTGCCCGGGTAAAGATCGTAGTAGTAACGGAAGGCCAACTCCGTGGCGAAACCGCTGCTGGGAAACAGCGGAGCGATTAGCGAGTTGAGCGTTGCATGACTGCCGTACATCACGAGTTCGTTGCGGTTGCGCGTGGGAATCGCATACGATGCCGAATGGACTTCGAGGTCCCAAAAATCAGGACTGGCGGTGTACTGGTAACCGAGCGAATGGTCGCGATCAAACGCGTTTCCCCAATGGACGCCGTAGATCGTTCGTTCGAGCATCGTCGATTGATTGCCGGTATCTTCGTAACCCGCATACACGCTGACCGGGCGGCGGTCGTTGACTTCGAAGACAACACTCGTTGCGCCAAACTCATCACCAGGTGTGAGTCGCAAGTCGACTTCACGGTAGGGGTTGAGATTCAGGTAGCGGAGATCCTCCATCAACTGCGATTCATAGATCGGTCCGCCGGGAGTCGTGCAGAGTTTCTGCGTCAAGCGGCACGGATTGAAGTAGTTCGACTCGACTCGGATCTCGCCGATATAGGCTTCGGTCACAACAAGTTGAACAACGCCCTTGGAAATATCCTGTTCGGGAATGCTCACGTCGACGACGGGCTGTCCGCTTTGTCGATAGAGCATCACGACTTCGCGCGCAAGCTCGTTCAACCGCCGAATGCTAACCTTGCCGCCAAGATACCGATTAGCGATTCCATTGAATTCGGAGGAATCGAGTACGGGCGAGTAATCGTTCAGATCGAATCGCACACCGTCGCCGCGAGCGGGCCTGTCGAGAACTTTGCTGGGATGATCGACGATCAGCAACCCTTTGAGTTCGTCGATGAGCACGCGGTCGTCGCCGGCGGCGGGCGTCGGCTCGTCGAGCGGCAACATCTCGCCCGAACTGCTCTCTGGTGTGCGTGGCCTGTAGTGCTCGAAGTCCTGCGCGCGAGCATGATTCGCGCACACGACGATTGCGAACAACGCAAGCCAAGGCAACGCGGGGGTGCAACGGCGCTCGTTTTGCGCGGCGGGATGGAATTTCATCCACCGGTCCTCCATGACGGTATCGGCCAACCCTGGCCATCCATTGGTGAGTCGCACGAACTCCCAATGTCAACTGCCCACTGCAAAGGCGCAGGTCCACACCCCAACGACCACTCAAGCGCGGCGGTCAGGTCACGAACCGACCTTCGACTGTCCGTCTCATCGGGGTAACGATGCACCAGTATGCAGGGTTCTCCGACGAGTGCGCCTCCTGCCGGTTGTTCCGGATGTTCGCGAAGACAGGATTGTACTGGCCGGTTTCGTGAGTCAACCAGTCGCGTCTGGACCCATTGTTCGGACCTCGCAAACTTGGCGACTCCCCCTGCCTTTCTGAGTTCGACCGCGCCAACGCAAACACAAATCCAATTCGTATCGCGACTTACGACTGGCAGATCGAGCCGAAACATGTCCTCTTGCCACCCAAACCGTCGCTCGCTTCGTATCTCAATACACAGTAAGACGCCATGCAGATCGAGCGCGAGAAACCTGCGGCCGGGGCCGGTTGTACCGATTGGCCGGGTCGACCGGAACGACGCGGTTAATAGGAAAGCTCGGGTCGATTCGATGGGCGACTCTAAGCCCACACAAAAATGCGATCGACCCTGATTCAGTACCGGTAGCAAGGCGAGAAAAGGAACACTGTCTCGATATCCCGCCACGAAACAGCGTAACTTCAAAACTAGCGCTTCGGTTTTCGATCCTGCCCAACTCAACGCCCGAACTTCCACTCGTGAAGTAACTCGCCGGTGCCGCGGGTCAACTTCAACGCAGAGATCGTCACTTCGCCCGCCGCCTGGCCCGGGTCGAGACGCACGGCAGTTACCGGCTTCTTGGTCGTGAATTTCAGGTGGTAGTCACGCGACTCGCCGTCGTGCTTCATCTCGAACACAACGCTACGGTCTCGAAAGAACGGCGGTGCGATGCCCTGCTCTGTCCAAAAGAACTGCCCACGACCGTCGGCCGTCGACGTCATGGACAAAAGCACTTCGAAGCTTCCTGCCGGTAGTGGCTTCGGCAACGCGAAGCTCAAATAGGGGTCGCCACCCGTGCTGGTGACATTCAACGAGCCGGCGGCCATCTTCAGTCGACATTGACGACTCGGCTGCCACCCTGCGACCGGTTTGGGCAGCGGTCCACCGGGTGCGGCAGTCGATCGCGGCGCCTTTCTCTGCCGGATTCCCGGTTTGCCTTCATCCTCGGGGCGATACTGCGACGGATCAAAATCAGGATTCGGTCGCGGCAAAACGGCTTTGGTATCGATCAGGAATTCTTCGATCATCGCGTCCATTTGCTGGACTCGATCCGGCTCGTCGGCCGCGAGGTTTTTTGACTCCCCGATATCGTCGCGCAAATTGAATAGCTTCCAGCGATGCTGGTCGTTCTCACCGCCGTAGAAGATACGGATCAGTTTCCACTCGTCTTGAATCACCGCCACCGACGGGGGTAACCAATCGGGCACCTTGGGATTGTGCGGAAAGTAAGTGAAGATCGCGTCGCGATCGAGCGATTCGCCCTTCAGCGCCGGCACGATACTGATGCCGTCGAATTGCTGGTCCGACCGTGGTTCGACTCCCAACATCTCCAAGAGCGTGGGATAGAAATCGCTGCTTTCGATGATTTGGTCGCTACGTGCAGCACCCTCGACGACGCCCGGCCAAATGACGACGCACGGCACGCGCACGCCGCCCTCGAACATGGTCGCCTTGCCACCGCGCAAAGGCCGATTGCTGGTGGGCGTGGCGCCGTCAACCTCGTTGTACATATTGCCGCCGTTGTCTGAGAAGAAAACGATGATCGTTCGCTCGGCGAGTTTCAACCGATCGATCGTATCGAGCAGCGTGCCGACGGCATCGTCCATCGATTCGACCATGGCCGCGTAGGTCGGACTGCGCTGGGCATCGTCGGGGTCGATGCGGCGACGATGTTTTTCAATCAAACTCCTTTTCGCGTCGAACGGCGCGTGCACGCTGAACATCCAATAATTCAGCAGGAACGGCTCGCCTTTGTGTTTTTCGAGGAAGGCGACGGCTTCGTCAGCCATGCGGTCTTCGATATGCTCGTTCGGCGTGGCGGGGTCGAAGTCGGGGAACTTCCAAGGGGCGACGAAGCTGCCGGCCGGCCCCGGCCCCGGCCAGTGGGGAATATCAACATCGAAACCGTGCTCGAGCGGCGAGTACGGCTCATGCCCCAAGTGCCACTTGCCAAAATGCCCCGTCGTATAACCGACATCCTTCAGGGCCCGGCTGAGCGTGTAGTAGTCCGTCTTCAAACGATTGGCCGTGTTGGGAATGGTCGCTTTGTAATTCGGCGGCGCACTCGCGCCGGGCGTTGCCTGTAAAACCTCGTTCTTCAGATGGCAGGCGGGCGAGGTGATGCCGATTCGCGCCGGACTCAGGCCCGTCAGAATACTCGCACGAGTTGGCGAACAGAGCGGGCTGGCCGAGTACGCTCGATTAAACGTCATCCCCCGCCGCGCCAATCGCTCGATGTTCGGCGTTTGGTAGAGTTTCGTATGCCCATACAACGTTGTATCGGCCCAACCGAGGTCGTCGGCGAGGATGAAGACGACGTTGGGTTGCGGTGAGCGTGCTTCGGCAATCACAGAAGTCACGAGCAAACAAACGGCCGCGGCCAGAAATGATACGTTTTTCACAGCATTCTCACTCATCTGAAAGAGTTTCAACGATCAAACGTCCACGCAACATCCTTCTTGCCTCCCGCGCCATTCAACTTGATTTCGCGCACGAAAGACTCGCCCGGCGGCAGAAGTACGCGAATATGGATGATGCGCGCCTTGGTAGGGATCTCGGCGCGGATCGTCTGCCAGTCGTCATCGGCCGCAGCGCGAACTGTTGTGAGTTGGTCGGGTGGGAAGTCGCTCTGCCCTTCTGTTCGCCACGCGAAACCGGCAGCGCCGCCCCGTTTGTTGAGCAATTCAACCGATGCAATCGCCGGGCCGGGAATGCTCAGCCCGGCGCAGGCAAGGAACGGGCGTTGTTTTCCACCTTTATGTGGTGAGACATTTAACGATCCGTCTCGAACAACAGCCGTGCTGTTGCGGGGAATCCAGCCTTGTAGTCTGGCGTCGACGGGAGCACCGGTCTTGCGCGGTCTGGCCAGTGGTGGAGCCGGCTTGCCATCCAAGTAGAAGTCGTAGTACGTCTCCCAGACCGTCGACATCTGCTTGGTTTCGAGTCCGGGCGGTTCGAGTTCGCTCGCCCACTGAGCTAGTTTCTTTTGAAGCCGCGTGGCTACCTCCGGATGCTCTTTAATCAGGTTGTGCTTCTCTTCCTTGTCGGCATCGAGGTCGAACAGGTATTCCCGCGCGCCGCCGCGGAGGTACTTCCACTCGCCCTCGCGCACAGCCGACTGAGCAATCCATCGCCAATACAACGTTTCATGGGGAGCACCCGTTTGGTCGCCGCGCAGGTAGGGCAACAGATTGACGCCGTCCAATTCGTCGTCCGCTGGCAGTCCGGCTAGGGCTACCGCGGTGGCCGCCACGTCGAGCGAGACGACAGGATGGTCGTAGACCTGCCCCGGCCGCACCTGCCCTTTGAAATAAACCACGAACGGCACACGGATGCCTCCCTCGGAAAGCATCCCTTTTTCGCCGTTCATCGGGTCGTTGAGCGAACCGTCCCAACCAGGGCCGCCACCCGGGGCATCGTGCTTGTGAATCTTCAGCGGCGCCCCGTTGTCGCCGATCAGGAAGAGCAACGTCTTCTCTTCCAGACTGTACCGACGCAACGTCTTCATGATACTGCCAACGCCGTCATCAATCGCCGAGACCATCGCCAACGCCTGTCGACGTCGCTCGGGCATCTCGCCAGGAAACCGCTTCAGATACTTTGGCGGAGCATCGAGCGGCACATGCGGCGCGCGATAGGCGCAGTAGAAGAAAAACGGCTCCTCGCGATGTCGTTTGATAAACGCGCAGGCGGCCGCGCTGTTGGCGTCAAGATGATAGAGCGGAGAGTTCTCGGGTCCGGGCGCGCGATCGTTTCCATCCAAATCGAAATTCGCCCAGCCGGGGCGATTCGCGTTCTTGTAGTAAACATCGTCAAAGCCGTGCATCGCGATCGCCGGCGGTGGGCCGAGGTGCCACTTTCCCGCCATGCCGGTAGCGTAGCCGGCCTTCTTGAGTCGCTCGGCAATCGTCTGCTGCTCGTCAAAACCACCGAGGGGCTGCCCATTGCTTTCAACGCCAAACCGATTCTGGTACCGCCCACTCAGTAGCCCCGCCCGGGAGGGTACGCACTGCGGCGCCGAGCAATAGCCCGACGTCATACGAGCCCCGCCCGCCGCGAGTTCGTCGATATGAGGCGTTGTGATGTCGTCGAAAACGCCCTGAGCGGAAAGATCGGCAAAGCCGTGATCGTCGGTGAAGATCACGATCACGTTCGGCTTCTCAACTTCTGCCGCCGGGATCGCGTTCGGCAAGACAACGGCAAAGACCAATCCAGTGAAATGCAAACAGATATTTTTCATGTTGAACCTCGGGCGTCTTTACAAAGCACGACCCCCACTTCACCCTCCCTTCGGGAGGGTCGGACGCGGTAGCGGCCGGGGAGGCGTTGGTGAAATCACAGTCATCTCGCAGTTCCCCCTCCCCGCTCGTTCCTCGCGACCCTCCCGGAGGGAGGGTGAAGGTTATTGTTGACAAAACACTCGAACGAAGGTTGGACCTACTGGCTCTTCAGTCGTTTGCGTGAATCCCGAAGGTTTTTCATTCCCGATCCTGTCGCCTTTCTCGGAGTAAACTCGAAGGGAACGTCAAGTTCTCGTGCAATCGCGCATGCGACAGCCTCTGTATCATCCTCCACCTCCTTGTCCGTGAATCGGATGACCGTCCAACCGAGCGATTCGAGTTGACGCTGCCGCGCCAAATCGTCTTCCACGACGTGAGCATGGTAGCCGCCGTCGATTTCGACGACGAGCATCCGTTCGGGGCAGGCGAAGTCAACGATCCACGGTTCAATCAAGTGTTGTCGGCGAAACTTCAGTCCACACAGTTGTCTTGCTCGCAACACACTCCACAACAGCCCCTCGGAAACCGTTAGCGTATTCCGCAACGAGCGTGCGTTTTCCGTGTTCATCGCAGTTGCTTTCGTCTAGTAATAGCCCACTTCACCCTCCCTTCGGGAGGGTCGGACGCGGTAGCGGCCGGGGAGGGGTTGGTGAAATCACAGTCATCTCGCAGGTCCCCCTCCCCGCTCGTTCCTCGCGACCCTCCCGGAGGGAGGGTGAAGGTTGTTGTTGACAAAAAACTCGAACGAAGATCGGCCCGCGGCGTGCGTCGGGCGTGTGTGTCAGCATAGAGTTCGGTCACCTTGAGTGTGTCGACGTCGACCTCGTAGAAGCCTTCCTCCATCGTCGCGTAGTAGATCTTTTTTTCCGGGTCGGTGAGGTGACGCGCGTTGCCAGTCGGACGCCCCAACATCTCGGCATAGCGAATCGCCCGCACGTTCCGCTCGGCGTCGATCGCGTACGGCCCAATGAAGAGCTGCTTCGACTCGCGATGGATCATGCGGTTGGCAGGCGTGCCGCCGATCGACTCGGGCCGCACGATCAATTCGAGATCGGGCGTGATTTCGTAGAGTTTGTCGTCCGACCCCTTCGGACTATGTGGCGAGTAGGTGATCACCCAAAGCCGATCGGCCCACGGCGCCACCGCCCCCGTACCGCACTCACCGCCGCCATTGAAATACGCCAGATGTGGGTAGATACCGCTGTACGACTCCTGGGCCATCGCCGAAACCGAAAGCAGCAGCGAAACAATCAACGAACAGAAATCCCGCCTTCTCATACGGAAACCTCGAGGGTGGCAATGCCAAATGCGTCACGCCAGTATACACAAGATCAGTTCAGCCGACGCTACCGCGACTGGGATCGACAAGCAAACGCTGTATCCGTTCACACGCGGCCTGGGGCCTGGTCCATGTTTTCGGCGAGTTTGTGTTGCGGCGGCCGACCGACGTTGACCGAAAACATGTACCTGAGCGACGAGCGCGAACATACACAATTGGCGCTCTTGCGAGATCATTGCTGACTCCCCGTTCGCGCAACCCTCTTCTCGACTTGGGTTGCCGGCGCAGACAATGGTTCGCAGAAAAAGCGATCGAACTACTCGTACGCTGCGGCCTCGCCTCATGTTGGCTCGGCGGCGATCGTGGTATAGTGGCCTTGAACTACCCAGCCGACCACAAGGATGCACCGAATGACCTTGCGACAGATGACGTTGATGAGCACACTTGCGTTCGTATTAGGCGGCGCGATGAATACCCCGGTTTTGGCCGAAGAGGACGCACCCCGAGAAGCCGACGTCGTCGTGCGGATCTCGAAACAGTTGTTCGATGATCTGGTCGAAGACGCGATCGTGGATGAGACACCGATCGACAAGTTCGCCCTGGGCGCCCGCTCGATCGGCACGGCGAAATCGACGGCTCAGTTTCGCATCCATCTCAAACCGATGGACACCCAAGCCCGATTTCGCATCGAGGTGACCGGTGAAACCGAAACGGCCACCGTTGCCCACAGCCGTTCGGTGCAGGTGCCGGTCGATTCGCAGACGAATTTCGAGGGGCACGCTTACGTCGACTACGACGGTTGGGTATTCGACGTGGCCGACGGCGATATCTCGGCCGAGAGCGACATCTGGATGGGCGAAGCGCAAACTTCGCGGCGGGGCGTTGTCGGCCGTGTCGTACGCCGGATCGCCGCTCGCCGCTCGCAGCAACGCCGCCCTCAAGCGCTTTGGCAGCTTCGAGAGGAAACGAAGACCGCCGTCACCGATCGCTTCAACGAGTCGCTACGCGAACTCGAAAAAGAACTTCAACAGGCAACACCGCTCGAGAAAACCGTGCGGCTGCTTTTCCCGCAAACCCGCGATTGGGTATTCCGCCCATCGACCACGCCCGACTTCTTACAGACGGTTGTCGGCCCCGAGCAGTCCTTCGCGCCGCAAATACCAAAACGCGGCGACGAGCCGATGCAAGCGGCGATCGAGCTTTGGGTGCGGTTGCCGGTCGACGATCCGCGCGTCAAAACGGTGGCGACCATCTGGAACGCAGCCCAACAGATGCTGAACACGTTCCCCCAGGACGAAGCGTTGCCTGCGGCCGGTCAGATCAGCGCGGTCAAAGCAGTGCGCGTCGACGATTGGTGGGTCTTCGATCTGCACACGGCGTCGACGTTGCCAAAACCCGAGGTTGCCGGGCGGTAGACTCGTGAACCGTTTAACGGCGAAGTTGTCTCTGCGTCGCCGCTAGTGCTCTGTATGACACACCCGTGAAAGCTTGTTTTCGTGACAAGCTTTTCGCGAGTGGATTCGTGTAGGGTGGGACAAGCAAGCTGTTTTCTGGTGGGCCGTCGGTCGCTTGCTAGAGCTAGCTTTCATGCTCACACGCGAATCTTGAGAGGTCTGCTTGCG
>Ga0180435_10007225_pt1 | contig 10593 bp, 12 predicted proteins | sample SS_ome_3_FD_132467 | JGI IMG/M metagenome (GOLD analysis project Ga0180435, IMG submission 132467) | Hypersaline lake sediment archaeal communities from the Salton Sea, California, USA - SS_3_S_1 metaG | ecosystem: Environmental > Aquatic > Non-marine Saline and Alkaline > Hypersaline >... | reverse complement strand
CCTAGTTTGTAATGTCGAAGGTGCGGCTCATCTCTCGCGCCGGGATATACACCTCGTACCATTCCTTCTGCGCGGCGCTGCCCGCATAGTCCTTGAGCGCCTGCTCACTCTCGAATTCCATGACGAAAGCCGTATCCATGCCCTGCGCCTTGATCGAGCGAGTCCAGACGTTCTTGATGCCCGCGTACTTGGACGCCAGCGTCTCCACTCCCTTCAGCGCGGCCGCCCGCTGGGCCTCGGTGGCGTCCGCGTTCCACTTCAGGGTGACGACATGGATCACGCTAGCCGGCTTGTTGAGAGCGCCGAACAGCGCTCCCGCGCCAAAAATCACTATCGCGGCGGCGATAGCGGTCAGAGTCTTCCATCGAATCATTCTGTTCATTTTGGTTGTTCCCCCTCAATTCTTGTGAGATTTGGTGTTTGATGCCCGGGCCGCAATCCAGTCCACTCCTCGCAGATCACGATGGAGTTCGCCGGGTTCCGCGGCAGGTATTTCAGCATGACGGGACCAACAAGCGAAGCCGGTTGCGCCGGAAGCTGGCCCCCTAACTCCTTGATGCTTTGTGAGTTGCTGTAGCCAACGCCCATCACGGAGTACGTATAGTAGATCGTTTCCTCACTAAAATCAGTGATCATTCCGTCCGTCAATCGTCCTAGTCGATTCACCAAGAGCCGCCGCCGCCGCTCCTTTTCCGCCGGAGTCCGCCGCTTCAGGCGGATGATCCATCCCGCGCCAGCCAGCAGCAGAACCGCCGCTGCCGCCAGCAAGACGATTCGCACTTGCGGCGTCATTACCGATCCTCCACGCTCCCAGTCCGATAGGTCCTCCCGCGGCCGGACCCGGAGCACTTGCGAACGGACGCTATCTATTCCTCGACGAGCCGGTTCTGCAAGGTCCCGATCCCCTCGATCAGCACCTGAACTTCGGAACCTGGATCCATCGGCCCGACGCCCGACGGCGTACCGGTGGCAATCAGGTCCCCAGGCTCCAGCGTCATGAACGCGGAAACGTAAGCGATGATCTCGCCGACGGGAAAGATCATGTCCGTCACCGGGGCATCCTGCTTGGTTTCGTCGTTGACGTAAGTCCGCACTCTGGCCTGGCTGAGGTCCACTTCGTCCTTCGGGACGATCCAGGGCCCCACCGGGCAGAACGTGTCGAAGCCCTTGGCGCGGGTCCACATCGGATCCGACCGCTGGAGGTCTCGAGCCGTGACGTCATTGACGCACGTGTATCCGAATACGTACTTGTCCGCCTTCTCCGCCGAAACCTTGGATGCCCGCTTCCCGATCACCGCCCCCAACTCGCCCTCGTAGCTGACGTGCTTGGAGATGGGCGGGTAGATGATCGTGTCTCCATGCGCCCGCAACGAGGAGTGCGGCTTCAGGAAGATGATGGGCTCCTTGGGGGGCTCGTTGCCGAGTTCCTTTGCGTGATCCGCGTAGTTGCGCCCCACGCAGACGATCTTCGTTGGCCACATCGGCGGAAGAAGCCGGACCTTCGTCAGCGAGAAAGACGCTCCCGTACGGTCGTCGCTGAATGGGCCTTTCGTCTCAAAGACGCTTCCCCCGTCGACGACTCCGTAGTGGACCGCCGGGTCGCCATCGGGTGTCTGCGCCGAGGTCTTCTCGTCTTGGCTGAATCGAACGTAACGTGTCATGTCTGCCTTAACCCCATGCGGGACTATGATCCTGTCCCGAATCCGTCCAGTGTTTCGCTGCTTCTAGAACGTCCCCTTTGGAGGGCCTGGGTTGCCCTGGCCACGCCGGCTGATGTGTAGGGGCGTCGCTTGCGGCGCCCGGAGTCGTTCGGGGAGCTGCGTTGCGGCCGGGGGGAGCCCCGGCCCTACATTTCCGACAGGCGTTTTCATCTTCCTTAGTGAGACCCTCTCCGATCTCATGACTCGCGCTTTCTCCATTCTGATTGACTACGGAGCCGTCCGCTCCACTTCTTCCGACGGCGGGCTCTCGTTGCCGAGCCGGTCAACGGCGCTCACAGCGTAGCGATAGCTCCGTCCCGGGACGATGTCGCGGTCGCTGTAGTTGCCCGCGGTTACCTCTCCGGCGATCCGCTGAGCCGGATCCCCGTCCGTACTTCGATATATCCGGTAAGAATCCACGTCTTCCGCCGGTCCGCGGTCCCAGGCTAACTCGATGCTATTCAGCCCGGCGACGGCTCGAAGGCCCAGTGGCGCGGGTGGAGGGAACTCGTCCACGGGAGTAATTGCCGCCGGTTCGCTTAGCTCGCTCTCCGCCATATGCGCGCCCGCCGTCACCAGCGCCTGGACGCGATACTCATACGATGAGTCATAGACCGTATTGGTATCGAGCCAATTACTAGTTTCCGATTCTCCAAGCATTGAGTAGGCCTCTCCCTCTTCGGTTTTTCGGAATACGCGATAGCGGGGCGCCCTCTCAGGCTCCTTGGCCGTCCAGATCACCCTTACCCCTTCGATCACGTTTTCGGCCGACACGTTCGCCGGGGACGCCACGGGCTCGACGATATGCAGCGCGTATAGGTTGGACCATCCCGACCACCTCCCCTTCGGGTTCGACGTTCGCACACCGGCAATGACCTCCCGGCCCACCCAGGGATCGGCGGGAATCTCCACCTCCACCTGGCCAAGGCCCGGCGGCGGGTCCACCCCGACCGGCTGCGCGCCGGCCTCCCAGGAAGGTTGATGGAAGGGCTGCACCCCCCCGGCGCCAATACGCAAATCGACGGCGCCGTACTCCTCGAGCGCGATGCCATCCAGCGTCATCCCGGACAGAGAGAACTGAATGATGAGACTGCTTCCGCGCTCAGTCACCACGAGATCATCCACCGCCACGGGGATCTTGAGCGCCGGAGGCAACGGATCGCCCACGTAGCCGCAGGCGGTCAACAGCCCCAACACAGCTCCCGCCAGCGCCAGGACAAAACGGTTTCTAGAGAGCATCGGAATTAGAGAATATAACGGCTCAGGTCCTGATCCTTGACGACGTCCTCGAGCTGCTCTCTGACGTAGGCGGCGTCGATCTTGACATTCTTCTTCCGCAGATCCGGCCCTTCGAAAGAGATCGATTCAACCACTTTCTCCAGGACCGTATGCAGCCGCCGGGCGCCGATGTTCTCGGCCGACTCGTTCACCTGAGCGGCCATGCGGGCAAGCTCGCGCAGGGCGTCCTCGGTGAACTTCAGTCTGATTCCCTCGGTGTCCAGCAAAGCTTGGTACTGCTTGATGAGGGCGTTCTTGGGTTCCTTCAGAATCCGGATGAAATCAGCTTCCGTCAGCGTTTTCAGCTCGACGCGGATCGGAAAGCGGCCTTGTAGTTCCGGGATCAGATCGCTCGGCTTCGACACGTGAAACGCGCCGGCGGCGATGAACAGAACGTGATCCGTGCGGATGAAGCCGTAGCGGGTGTTGACCGTTGTTCCCTCGACGATCGGCAGGATGTCCCGTTGGACGCCTTCCCGGCTCACATCCGGGCCTTGCGCCGTCTCGCGCCCGGAGATCTTGTCGATCTCGTCCAGGAATATGATGCCGTTGCGCTCGACGCGCTCGATCGCCAACCTCGTCACCTGGTCCATGTCGATGAGCTTCTGCTCCTCTTCCTGAGCCAGGTACTCCAGCGCCTCTCCGACCCGCATCTTGCGCTTGCGCGTTCTTCCAGCGAAGAGGCCGGGCATGAGGTCCTTGAGGTTGATGTCCATCTCCTCGGTGCCCGTGTTGGTCGTGACCTCGAATGACGGTCCGCGGTCCCGCACTTCGCCTTCCCCCATCCGGTCGTCGAGGCGCCCCGCCCGCAGCCGGTCCCGCAGCTTCTCCCGGGTGCGCGCGACGGACTCCGCCTCCTCCGTTTGCGGCGGCATGAGTATGTCCAGTATCCGTTCCTCGGCGTTCTGTTCGGCGCGTTCGGCGACCTCCTCGAGGCGTTCTTCCCGAACCATGTCGATAGAGATGTCGAGCAGGTCGCGGATCATCGACTCGACATCCCGCCCCACATAGCCGACCTCGGTGAACTTGCTCGCTTCGACCTTGAGAAACGGAGAGTTGGCCAGCCGGGCCAAACGCCGGGCAATCTCGGTCTTGCCGACGCCAGTGGCGCCGATCATGAGGATGTTCTTCGGGATCACCTCTTCGGCCATTTCCGGTTCCAGCCGCTGGCGCCTGATCCTGTTCCGGAGCGCGATGGCCACAGCCCGCTTGGCCTCGGCTTGGCCGACAACATACTTGTCCAGTTCGCGGACGATTTCCCGCGGCGTCAGTTCATCCAGTAGCGGCCCCGCCTCGGCCGACTGGCTGGGCAGATAGATAACCATTCTTATTCGTTCTCCCAGAAACGGTGTGCCCGTTTCCTATCGCATACGCGCTCTCGCCTCGGACGTCAACCCAGTTCCTGGAAGCTGACGTTCTCATTGGTGTAGATGCAGATCTTTCCGGCGATTTCCATCGCCTTTTCCGCGATCTCCCGCGCTCCGAGGCCGGTGTTCTCGATCAACGCCGTTGCCGCGGCCTTTGCGAACGGCCCTCCGGAACCAATGGCGGCAACGTCATCATCCGGTTCAATCACGTCGCCCACGCCGCTCAGAATGTAGGTGTTCGACTCGTCGGCGACCAAGAGCAGCGCTTCAAGGCGCCGCAGCAATTTGTCGGTCCGCCAATCCTTCGCCAACTCCACCACGCTGCGCGGCAGGTTCCCGCTATGGCTTTCGAGTTTCGCCTCGAACCGGGCGAAAAGGGCGAAAGCGTCCGCGGTGGAACCGGCAAACCCGGCGAGAATCCGGTTCTTATATAACCGGCGCAGCTTATTCGCGCCCGCCTTGAGCACTTCGGATCCCAGGGTAACCTGCCCATCTCCCGCCAGCACCACCTTGCCTTCGCGACGCACGCACAAGATAGTCGTCGAGCGGACTCGCACCCGGCTCGCGCTCGCCTCCTGACGCACGAAGCCATCCGTTGAAGAACTCTTCCGCTTTGTCATGGGTCGCTTCATTGTACCGCAGCCTCTTTCGGGCAACTGGTTTGCGGGGGCGCTCTGGCGTCGCTAAGGGTCAATTTTGCAGATACTTAGCTCCGATTCGTTCGCAACTGCCGCTCTCTGCCGCCCAGCTTCCGGACTTGCCCGGAGCCGCGGGTGGGCCCGCAAGCTCCCAAGGCTGTAGAATGAAGAACTCTTCCGGGAGTCTGGCTGGATGGAACAGTTTTTCGTCGCACTAACATCGGTTCTCTTGCACCCCGTGTCCATAATCGCCATTGTCTTGCTCATCGGTCTATGGACGGCCACGATCCGCCGGGTGCTGCATCTCGATCGAGCCGCCCGGGAGTTGCGGTCGCTGCCCCCCGCGAAACGCCGGTACACCTTGGAGCGGACGCACAACATCTATCCGGGGAAGGACCGTCCTCCACTTGGGCACGTCCGGAAGCTGCGGCAGCGGTACTTGACAGCCGCGGCCGCCGTGACATGCCTGGCGCTCTTTCTGGCGCTCGGAATCACCGCGCAACAGGTGGCGGCCGCCTCCAGCATCCATTGGACTCTAGACGATTCCCGGATCCGGCCACGCCGCTACGGGTACCTGTGGCACATCGAGATCAACAACGAATCAACCGAGCCGCTCACCGTGAGCGGCCTTGAACTCCGGGTCCTCGACAGGACCCGTCACGATGTCACCGGCGTCAGGCGGCCGGACTTCGGGCCGGCGCCGCAGGACGACTCGATCGTAGCGATGCTCGAGCCGGATCTCGAAGTGCTGAGCTTGCGGGAGGAGGTTGGCAGTTTCACCGTGCAGCCCGGGCAACTGAAGATTCTGAGACTCAATATGGCCGCGAATCATGAGCCTTCCGAAGGCTGGATCTACGAGGCGCAATTGGATCTGAGCTGGAGCTGCCCCCGGCTGTATGGTTCGCGAAGCAGACTCGGAAAGGTTTACCGGCTCGGATGGCCGGGGCTTGTGTTCGGCGCCGGAGAACAGGCTGGAGATGTCCTCCGGGCTTCGCCGGTCGCCGATGATCCGGAACTCGTGCCCCGGCAGCCAGACTAGCCTACGAACCGGACCTTCTCCCCCAACCTGACGCTGGAGTGCTTCTGGAAACCCTTGTCCTTTTCGGGGAAGTCGGTTCGGAAGTGCCCGCCACGGCTCTCCCGCCGGGCGAGAGCGCACTGCGCGATCAATCCGGCGACGGAGTGAATGCTCCGGAGCTCGTACAACTGCCGCTGCGGCTGTAAGTCCCGCTTCGCCTTACCGGGCTCAAGCATCTCGATGGCTTCGAGGAGTCCGGATTCCGAACGGAGAATGCCGCACTTGTCGCGTGCGATTCGACGTATCTTCTTGGCACTCAGCGCCGGGAACTCCGGTTCTTCGGGCAGCGCGCCGCCCAGCAGCCTGGCGCTGGAGAACGCAAGCATCGCTCGAGCCGCCCGGGCGCCGAAGACCAGCCCCTCGAGCAGCGAGTTGCTCGCCAACCGGTTCGCTCCATGCACGCCAGTGCAGGCCACCTCGCCGGCGGCGAACAGACGCGGCAGATTCGTCTTGCCGTCGAGATCGGTGCGGACGCCGCCCATGGAGTAGTGCGCCGCCGGATGAATGGGCGCCGGTTGCCGGGTGAGGTCGATTCCGTACTGGCCGCAAGTCTCGTAGATGCGCGGGAAACGGTTTCGCAAGAAATCCGGATCGAAATGCGTCAGGTCCAGATAGACGTGGGGGGCGCCCGCTTTCAGGATCTCGCTCACGATGGCCCGGGAGACGACGTCCCGCGGCGCCAGTTCCGCCATCGGATGATAGCGTTCCATGAACCGCTCGCCGGCGGCGTTCCGCAACCGCGCTCCTTCCCCGCGAAGCGCCTCCGACAAGAGAAACCGCGGCGCGTTCTTGAGGTGCAACGCGGTTGGATGGAACTGTACGAATTCGATGTCGCTGATTTCGGCCCCGGCATGGGCCGCGATCGCCACTCCATCCCCTGTCGCCACCGCCGGATTGGTCGTATCGGTGTAGACCTGGCCCAGCCCGCCTGTCGCCAGCAGCACCGCCCGGGCGTGGATCGAGAGCGAGCGCTTTGCTTTTTCGTCGCAGGCCACCACTCCAGAGACGGCGCCGTCGTCGACGAGCAGATCGGTGACCGCGGAAAAACTCCGGAACTCGATGTTCTCCAGTGAGGAGGCCTTCGCATAGAGCGCTCGAGAGATCTCTCGGCCGGTCGAGTCGCCCTGCGCGTGGAGAACCCGCCGGCGCGAATGCGCTCCCTCCCGGGTGAAGTCGAGCTTGGCGCCGGCGCGGTCGAACTCGGCGCCCCACCTGATGAGCTGTTGGATCGCTTCGGGGCCGTCCTCGACCAACGCCCGCACCGCCTTCGGGTCGCAGAGCCCATCGCCGGCCGCGAGCGTATCCTGCTCATGGAATTCGATCGTGTCGTCGTCGTTCAGGGCGACGGCAATCCCGCCCTGCGCATAGTGCGACGAGGACTCTTCGAGGGTGTCCTTGGCGACGACCAGCACCCTGCCGGCCGGGGCGAGATCGATGGCCGCCCGCATGCCGGCGACGCCAGCACCTACGACCAGGAAGTCGGTTTCCAAGCGCTCTGGTTCTAGCAACGTAACCTGCCATGATACAACGAAATGTATGCCCACCTTTCGAGTGAAGACCCCGGCGAGGGACTATCCGGCCGTGGTGGAGCGGCAAGCTGTCCGCCGCATCGCGGAATATCTCCCGGCTGCCGCCGGGAAGATCTTCGTCGTAACCACCGGGGATGTCTGGAATCATCATGGGGCCCTGGTGGCCGCCGCGCTCAGTGGCCGTCCCCACGATGTCCTCTTTTTTCCTGGCGGGGAAGAGCGGAAGCGGCTCGCCGAGGTGGAGCGCCTTGCCGAGCGGATGGTTGAGGCCGGGGGCGACCGGACCAGCGTGGTCGTTGCCTTCGGCGGCGGGATTGTCGATGATCTGGGCGGCTTCCTCGCCGCCGGTTTCATGCGCGGCATTCCCGTGGTGCAGGTTCCGACGACCCTTCTCTCACAGGTGGACGCCGGTGTGGGCGGTAAGACGGGAGTGAATCTCCGCTCCGGGAAGAACCTGTTTGGCGCTTTCCATCAACCGCTGGCGGCACTGATCGATCCGGACGTCCTGTCGACTCTGCCTCCCCGGGAGTTCCGCGCGGGACTCTACGAAGTTCTCAAGCACGGCGTGATCCGCAGCGAGCGGCTCTTTCGTCTCATGCTCGAGAAGCATCGCGAGATTGTGGATCAGGATCCGGACCTGGTGCTCGATATCGTGGCGCAATCCGTTGAGATCAAGGCCCAGGTGGTGAGCGCCGACGAGAAAGAGAGCGATCTCCGGCGGATCCTGAATTTCGGCCACACGATAGGTCATGCACTGGAAGCCGAGACGGCGTTTTCGCTATTGCTCCATGGAGAGGCCGTCGCCTTTGGCATGAGGGCGGCAACCCACCTGGCCGTGATGCGCGGGGACCTGAATGATGACGCTGGCCGGGAGATTGTCGAGGCGATTGCCAGTTATGGCGGCCTGCCGTCCCTTGATGGGATCGAAGCGGAAAGTCTTGCCGCCCGATTGAAGAGCGACAAGAAGACAATCCAAGGGGCCGTCCATTTCGTGCTGCCGGTGCGGATCGGGGAAGTGAAGGTGGTCTCCGGGGTTGACGAGGCCTTGGTAGTGGCGGCGACGCGGAGATCGCTCGACGAGTTGGCCGGCCGATGAGCGGCGGCGTCTCGCCGTCCGGCGCCGCCGGAGCGGAGCAGTCCGCGACTTGGGTCAAGTCCATGTTTGGGCGAATCGCCCCCCGCTACGACCTGCTGAACCACGTCCTTTCGTTCCAGGCGGACCGCTACTGGCGCTGGCGGACCGCGCGCCGGTTTCGGGATTTGCTGGCCCGGCCCGACGCCGTTGTCCTGGATATCTGCTGCGGCAGCGGCGACTTGATGCTGGCGCTCCGCCGCAACGGCGAGGCCCGGGTTTTCGGAAGCGATTTCTGCCACCCGATGCTGCTCGAAGCCCGCCGGAAGACCGGTGTCCCGGCCGCCCCTCCTCTTTTCGAGGCGGACGCCCTCCGATTGCCCGTCCGGGACCGCTCGCTCGATTTGATCGCTGCCGCCTTCGGCTTCCGGAACCTTGTGGACTATCGGGGCGGACTGCGCGAGATGCTGCGAGCGCTCAAGCCTGGGGGGAAGGCGGCGATTCTGGAGTTCACCCAGCCTCCGAACCCGTTCTTCCGGGCGTCCTACAATTTCTACTCGCGCCGCCTTCTACCCTTGATTGGCGGCCTGGTGTCCGGATCGCGTGAGTCCTATGTCTACCTGCCGGACTCGGTGGAGAGGTTTCCGCCCGCTCCGCAACTGGCGGAAGGAATGCGGGTTGCGGGCTTCGAGGAAGTGGAGTTCACGTATCTTACAGCGGGGGTAGCTGCGCTCCACATCGGCGCCGCTCCCCGGTCTGGCTGACCGCCGGGCGCTATCGCGAATCCTTGAGGGTTGCTTCGATAGCGCGTTCGAGTTCTTCCTTGGAGAGGCCGGTGCTGACAAATAGCTCTTGCCGTTGCCCAGCGGCGAGCGCGATCGCCTTCCAGCCGTTCATCGTGGGGGCCGTGACCCGGACTTGCACCGGCCCCCGGGCGTCGCGGACCTTTCGAATGACGCCCGGGATGACGGACCGGATCTCCTGATTCCGCTCCAGGAAACGCTCCAGAAAAGCCTGCACGCCGGGGATGATGCGGTGTTCGACCTTCAACTTGTTCTTTGCCGTGCGAAGCTTCAACTCAGTTTCCATCCTTCTCCGCCGCGAAGCGGAACGAACCGGCAGCGCGCGGCCGTCTTTGTCTTGGTCTTGCCTCCGGAGCGGGTGATCACCAGGAGATCTTGCTCCTCCAAAGAGCCAACCGGGATCACCAGCCGCCCGCCGTCGCGCAACTGTTCGAGCAAGCAATCCGGCGCCCGGGGAGCGGCGGCGGCAACGGAGATCGCATCGTATGGCGCGCCGGACGGATACCCGATCGAGCCATCGCCGGTCACGACCAGCACGCGGTCCGACAATCCGGCGGTCTCCAGATTGCGCCGCGCCGCATCGGCCAATTCCGGGACCAACTCGATCGTGACGACCCGCGACGCCAGCATCGCCAACACCGCCGCATGGTAGCCGGCCCCGGTTCCGACCTCGAGCACGGTTTCCGTCCCCCTCAGCCTGAGCGCCTGCGCCATCAGCGCCGTCATGTACGGTTGGGAGATTGTTTGGCCGTGTCCGATGGGCGCCGGTTCGTCGTCGTAGGCTCCTGAACGCACATCTTCCGGCATGAACAGCTCACGGGGGATTGCGGCCATTGCCTCGAGCACACGCTCGTCGCGGATGTTCCGCCGGCGGAGGTGCTGGTCAACCATGTGCGAGCGCTTAGCGTCCCAGCCTGTTGTTGGGATCTTCACCTGTCTCCATTGTAGGAGGCGCGGCGGGACAAGGCCGGCGCTACCGGAATCGCCTGCGGTAGACGAAGTCCATCCCGAACACGCCGTTGGAGTCCCGGACGGCGTATACGGACCACTCGGGATGGAAATTCCACTCCAGACGCACGATCTGTTGCTGCGTGCGGGTCAGGTTCGTAACGTATGTCAGCGTGATCT
>Ga0180435_10007224_pt1 | contig 10595 bp, 9 predicted proteins | sample SS_ome_3_FD_132467 | JGI IMG/M metagenome (GOLD analysis project Ga0180435, IMG submission 132467) | Hypersaline lake sediment archaeal communities from the Salton Sea, California, USA - SS_3_S_1 metaG | ecosystem: Environmental > Aquatic > Non-marine Saline and Alkaline > Hypersaline > Sediment... | reverse complement strand
GCCTGGCGTCAGGTAGAGTTCTCAGGGGTTTGGTCCGCCACCTAGGCAACGGACTGGCGTACGTCTGGCATGGATTGGCAGCGGTGGGAGCGGGCCTACTGGCACTGGGTGGCTGGCTCTTAGGCGCGGTCGTTCTTACGATTCGCAGTACCCTTCCAGGTACGCATCGGACGCCGCAGGCCAAGGGCCGTCGGCAACCGCCGCCTGAGGAGAACGCAACAGTGATGACGGTGATTGCCGTCGTAATCCCCCTTGTCATCCTGGCCCTGGTCGTACTTGCACACCTTCAATTCGCAACCCGCTCTCGTTTCCGCGGGTACGTCAACCGAGCAAAGGAGCAAATCGCCCAAGCACAGGCTGCCGGCAGCGACACCGAGGAGGCCCGGACCCATTGGGAGACGGCCCTTGAGGAGATAGAGGCAGCAGCAACGCTTGAGCCCGAGCACCCGGTTGCTCACGTTCTAAGAGAGCAGACCCGCGACGCACTCGACCAGCTTGACGGCATTCACCGGCTGGCCCTCACACAGCTGGCTGACTTCGGCTCTTCGAATGCCGAGCGCCGGATGGTCTTGACGGGGCAGACCCTCTTCGTGCTCGACGCCGCCGAGGGATGGGTAGCCGGCGTCCCGATTCGTTCCGATGCCGGCGATCCGGCTGTCGGAGAGGGCCCCAGCGAGACGCTTGTGCGTACGGGGCAACAGGTCGCGGGGGAGGAGCTGGGAGGGCTGGTGGACTGCGTCTGGGTCGAGGCCGAGGGGGGACGACATACAAGCGCACTCCTGGTCCTGGAAGAGAACGGTCGTCTGGTGACCTATGACCCTGCCTGGAGGGGGGAGGGGGGATCCCCGGAACTGTCCCTCGTCGAACTCAACTCGCCGCCACCAGGGACCCCCGTGGCGATCGGCACCTACGAGGGCCAGTTCTACGTGTTGGACGGAACCGCCGGCGGTCCCGGACAGATCTGGAGGTACAAGCCTCAGGGCGATGCATATCCTGGTCAACCCGAGCGATACTTCCCGGCTGATGCGCCTCAGGCGCTGGCACGGGCGACGGATATGGGGATCGACGGCTACATCTACGTCCTCTACGAGAATGGCCGTGTGGCAAAGTTCCTCGGGGGAGAGGAGCAGCCCTTCGAGGTGGAAGGTATCCCAGCTAGTCCGGTGGAGGTCGCCGGGTTCGCGGTGGACCCGAATGGCGACGGCTCCGTCTATCTCGCGGACCGAGGTAACGATCGTGTCGTCGCACTTGATGCTGAGGGTCGTTTCCGTGCCCAATTTCGCGGAGAGCCTCCCCTTACATCCCTGGAGGCACTTGCCGTCAGCCAGTCGCAAGGACGTCTCTGGCTGCTGGCGGGGGGAAAAGTCTATCGTGCCATCCTCCCTTGAGAGAGTCGCTGATTGCTTCCTGCATATCGCCGTGCTATAATGCCGCCGTCGTTCGAACAGGCCTTCATAAGAATATGATGTGGGAAGCTCGCAGCTTGCTGCCTAGAGCTGGGCGCACTACGGAAAGGGCAGTTCGTCATGGTGGTGGACGGAGTATGTGGGGAGGCGGACGGGTTTGGAGGGTGACGAGACCCAAGTGAGGCAGTCGGCCGGTTTGCTACAGCGGTTCTTCACGGCGACTCTGGTCGTCCTGTTTCTCGTGATCTCCGCGGTCGCGGGAATGTTCGTCTTCGATCAGGTGCGGCGGCGTATTGCTGCCTCCGATTCCCCACCACCGTTCACCACCGGGACCGCTATTGCTGACGAGGGCACCCCAACCCCGGACTTGACGAGCCCAGGACTCGTCTGGAAGGGGAAGGAACGGGTCAACCTCCTGGTTATGGGTATCGACCAACGGCCAGGTGAGGAGGGTGCGTTCCGCACCGACACGATGCTGGTGCTGACCATCGACCCAGTGACGAAGAAAGGCGGTATGCTGTCGATCCCACGAGACCTCTGGGTGCCAATTCCGGGGTATGGAGTGGGGCGGATCAACACGGCCCACGTGCTGGGACAACTGCACAATCACCCCGGCGGCGGGCCGGCATTGGCGGTGGAGACGGTTGAGACCAACCTCGGCATCCCGATTCATTACTACGCGCGCGTAGACTTCTCCGCTTTCGTGGAGCTCGTGGATCGTCTGGGGGGAATCGACGTCACGGTCGAGGAAGATATCGACGATCCAACCTACCCCTCGCACGATCCAGCCGATCCGTACGGCTACGACCCCCTGCGCATCGAGGCCGGTGAGCACCATTTCGACGGGGACATGGCGCTCAAGTACGCACGGACGCGTCACTCGGCGGGTGGAGATTTCGACCGCGCCGAGCGCCAGCAGAAGGTCCTGAGGGCAGTTTTCGAGAAAGTTACCCGCCTGGATATGCTGCCCACGCTGCTGGCTCAGGCGCCTCAACTATGGCGCACGCTCCAGGATTCGGTGGAGACGGATCTCACCTTAGATCAGATCATCGCCTTGGCGAGGCTCGCCAACGAAGTCTCTCCCGAAGATATCGAGACCGGCTTCATCGACGAGGAATATACCATCTTCTACGAGACCGACGGAGGCGAACAGGTCCTCATCCTCTTGCGCGACAAGACGCGAGAGCTACGCGATGACTTGTTCACTGCCGAGATGGAGTCCGCAGAGCCAACGGATGAGAGCTTGGTCGTAGAGGAGGCTGCAACTATCGAGGTCCTTAACGGAACGCTGACGCCGGGTCTGGCCGCCGATGTGGCCGCAAGACTGCGCCAAGAGGATCTGGAAGTCGCATCCACCGGGAACGCTGATAGGCAGGATCTCGAGACATCCCTGGTTGTCGCGCACACGGACAAGACGTACACAGCGGAGTACATCGCCAGATTCCTGGGACTGCCTGAGTCCGCTGTGGTTCAGGGCTACGAGCCAGGATCTGATTACGACATATCCGTCATTCTCGGTGCTGACTACGCGTCTCCGTAGTAGCCAGGAGCGACGGCTTTTCCGCAGCGCCAAGACGCGTGCCCCCTCAGTCTCCCACTCCGCCGTCCAATGGCCGACTGGGCCAGGAAACAGACAATCAGCACCGTGCGTCGCATTCCAACAAGCAAGGAGCTCACGTGACCCAGGCCAACGGTGAGCGCATCGCAGTAGGAGACCCTCGCGCACGAGGCATCTTCAGGTCGGTGGCTGGTGAATACTCGCCAAACGAACGGCAACAACCTTGGTCTGGCTTTCTGCGTGTCAGCTGGCCCTGGCAACGGAGCTCAGGCTCCAGCAGGCAACTCTCGGACTGTTCCTTCAAGTATCTCGCGAGTGTGTCTGGCGTTACGTCGGCTGGGGACGGTAGAATCTCCCATTGACCATTGTCGTAGTGAGGGGCCTGCTTCATCCGGAGGACAAGAGGTTCATCGAGCGCGGCTCGGAGGAGCCAGCGTATCTCTAGAGGGAGCAGCGGGCAGCGAAAAGGGACGTGACTTCCAGAGGAGGACGAATCATGGAGAAGCTTCTCATCGAGGGCGGACACCCGATATCCGGCACGTTCGTCCCTAGCGGCAATAAGAACGCGGCCCTTCCCCTTCTGGCCGCCTGCGTACTGACTGACGAGCCCGTAACGCTGTGCAACATGCCGAACATCGGGGACATCCAGACTATGGCCGAGATCCTCGCAGACATCGGCGTGGCCGTCAAGCAGCTCGATCCTCACAGTTGGCGGCTGCACGCAAAGGATGTGCGCACGGATAGGCTGAGTGCGGAACTATTTGGTCGGATCCGCGGCTCGATCACCCTGGCAGGCCCGATGCTCGCGCGGACCGGTTCGGTCCAGATGCCGCGACCTGGAGGAGACGTGATCGGTCGGCGCCGCGTAGACACGCACTTCCTGGCTCTCAGCTCCCTTGGCGCCAGGGTCGACAGCGATCTGACGTTCCGGCTCAAGTGCGATCAGTTGAAGGGCTCTGACATCCTGCTCGACGAGGCGAGCGTCACTGGCACGGAGAACGCCCTTATGGCCTCCGTACTGGCGAAGGGCACGACCGTGATCCGACACGCGGCGTGCGAGCCCCACGTGCAAGATCTCTGTCACATGCTCTGCCAATTCGGGGCGCAGATCGACGGGATTGGGTCGAACACGCTCACCATTCAAGGCGTCGACAAGTTGAGCGGCGGGGAGTTCCGCGTTAGCCCCGACCATATGGAGATCGGCAGCTACATGGCGCTGGCGGCCGTGACGGGGGGAGAGCTGCTCATCAAGGGAGCGGCCCCCGAACATCTACGCATGGTCGCGCTAGTCTTTGATCGGCTGGGAGTGGAATTTGAGGCTCAAGGGGAAGATATCCTCGTGCCCCAGGAGCAGAGGCTGAAGATTACGCCGGATGTGGGAGGCGCAATCCCAACGATAAAGGATGCGCCGTGGCCAGCCTTCCCCGCCGATTTGATGAGCATAGCAATCGTGCTGGCATCTCAGTCCGAAGGTACGGTCCTGATCCACGAGAAGATGTTTGAGAGCCGCCTGTACTTCGTGGATCAGCTAATCGCTATGGGGGCGCGAATCATCCTGTGCGATCCGCACCGTTGTGTTGTCCAGGGTCCCGCACCCCTCCACGGCGAAGAGGTCAGCAGCCCCGACATCCGAGCCGGCATGGCACTGCTCATCGCGGCGCTGTGCGCTGAGGGGGAGAGCCTCATCCGGAATATCCGGCAGATCGACCGCGGGTATGAATGCATCGATGAGAAGCTGAACTCACTGGGCGCCAAGGTGAGGCGTATCCGTGATTAGATTCCACGACGGACCGCCGAGGATGGGAGAGCTCGACTTTTCCGCAGGAGGGCTGACGGTCAGCAGCTCACAAGCGCCCGGGGGTGGCGCTCTACGGAAGACTGAAAAGACCCCGGTGCGCAATCCGGGCATCAGCGTAAGGATCCCGTTAGGTAACCATAAGTCTGACGTCAAGCGGGGTCGACCCGGGTGTGCTATAGTTACGTTCGAGTCAGGGGCGGTTTCTCTTCTTCTCCTCCTTTTGGCGAGAGCCGGGGTACATTACCCCGGCTCTCTGTGCGTATATGAGGCCAGCACCCTCCCTACCAGCCTTGCTCGCTGCCTAGCTGGGTCCCGATGAAGCGCGACGGCCACCAGATAGCGAGGGCCGCGACCCTGGTCATGGCCCTGTTCGTCCTTAGCCGACTTCTCGGCCTTGGGCGTCAGATCATCATCAGCGCGTATTTCGGCACCAGCGGCGACCTCGACGCCTACTTGGCCGCCAATCGGATCACCGAGACGGTATTCCTCGTCGTGGCCGGCGGCGCTCTGGGCTCAGCCTTCATCCCCACGTTTGCCGATCACCTGGCTCAAGATGACGATGCAGGTGCCTGGGAGCTGGCGTCGGCGGTGATCAACCTGGCCATAATGGCCATGACCGCGGCAGTGGCCCTCATCGCCCTCTTTGCTCCAACGTTGGTCAGGACGGTGATCGCTCCCGGATTCGACGTTCCCCGCCAGATGCTGACCGTGCGGTTGCTCAGGCTCATGCTGGTCACACCCATCGTCTTCAGCGTCAGCGGCGTGGTGATGTCGGCATTGAACGCACATCAACACTTTCTTCTGCCCGCTCTAGCACCATCCATTTACAATCTCTCAATCATCCTCGGTGCGGCTCTCCTGGGACCACGATACGGCGTCACAGGGATGGCCGTAGGCGTTGTAGCGGGCTCGGCTCTCCACTTGTTGGTCCAGGTACCGCAGCTAGTTCGGTTTGGCGCCCGCTACGTACCGGTGCTCGCGCTAGATAATCCCAGCGTCCGCGAGGTGGGGCGCCTGATGGGGCCCCGCGTGCTGGGCACTGCCGTAGCCCAGCTCAACCTGGTGATCAACAACAGCCTCGCCACTCGGATGGGTGAGGGCGCCGTCTCAGCCATCAATTTTGCCTGGATGCTTATGCTCCTGCCGCAAGGGGTCTTCGCCCAGGCGATCGGCACCGCCGCTTTCCCCACGTTCGCCAAGCAGGCAGCCAGGGGAGAACGAGAGGCACTCAGGCGCGCCCTCTCGTCAACCCTTAGGGGGATCATCTTCCTCAGCATCCCCGCCACCGTGGGCATGATTATCGTGGGTGAGCCAATCGTTCGCCTTCTGTTCGAGCGGGGCGCCTTCAGTTCGGGGTCTACGCGAGCCGTGGCCTGGGCACTGGCCTTCTTCGCTCTGGGACTGGTCGGGCACGCCGGCTTGGAGATTGTCGCTCGAGCCTTCTACGCGCTTCACGACACCTTCACACCAGTCTGGGTGGGGGGGCTGACGATGGTCTTGAACGTCTTGCTCAGCCTCGTACTCCCGCGGCTATTCGCCTCGGCTGGCCTGCAGGCCTTCGGGGGCCTGGCACTGGCGAACTCCATCGCCACCGTCCTGGAGTTCGTAGCGCTGCTCGTCCTCATCCAGCGGCACACGGGTGCCGCATGGGGTGCGCAGATGAGACGAACCGTCGCCACGAGCGCTATGGGGGCCCTCGCCATGGGCCTCGCCCTTGTGGGCTTTCGCGCCGCCCTCCCATCCGCCGCTGCATTGGTTCACGGCGGGGGCGGGATCGTCCTTGGCCTGGGAACCTACCTGATAACGACACTTCTCCTCCGCTCCGAGGAGCTTCGCACGATGGGCCGGCTAATCCTCAGGCGCTAGGCCAAGTCCCCTACCTCCCCGTCTCGAGGTCAAAGGGCTGATCCCCGTCCGACGGGGTCGTCTGCTCCAATTTGAGCTCAGCCTCGTCCAGTTTCCGGCTGCAAGCCCCGGCCAGGGCCCGACCGCGCTCGAAGAGACTCAGACTATCCTCGAGAGCGAGTTGCCCCTCTTCAAGACGGTCCACAATCCTCTCCAGCTCGGCAAAGGCTTCCTCGAACGGCAAGCCCTCGAGATCGGTGGTCTCTTCCGCAGACATCATCATCTCCTCTAGGGACGGTGAGGTTTGGCCAGGATCTCCATCACCCGGAGATCAAAGAACTCCTGGGCGTTGGCGGGCACGAGGACCATGGCAGTGTCAGCGCCCCGGCCGCTGCCAGCGACGGCGATACAAGGTTCGCCGACCGTCGCCAGTCCCGCGTCGGCGGCCATGAGTGCAATCTCCACGCAGACTTTCGTGCCCTGTCCAAAGATACGGAGGGTGTAGGCGATGATCTCATCCGTCAAATAGGTACCCAGCTTCTTTCGCACGGCTCGGTTCACGCCACCAAGGGCGTGTTGGCACGTGAGAATGGTGACCCCGGCGGCCTCGATGGCAGCTCGGTTCTCGTCGGTCAACTGCTGGACGTTCCGTTCCACAAAGCCGGTCGCGTGCGACACGACAACCAGATTGCGGTCTCGAAACATAGCAGCAGCCAGCGCACCCGTATTCCCGCGCGTGCTGGCCACCAGAATGGTGTTGATGTCGAGCTCGTTCGAACGCTGCTGAGCAATCTCCAGCGTGCGTTTCGTGTTTGACGGTCCTGGTTCATCGAAGTAGACAGCTTCAAAGATGGTTTTTGACATACGGCATTCCTTTCTCTCTATCAGATGTGTCAACTGGCTTGGGCGTCGTGATCAAGGCCCGCGAGGCCCGACAGCCCCCAACGGCCCTATCACGAGGTCTCGACTGGGAACTCCCCATCGGCGACACGGACCCTCAGCGTGTCACCCGGTGAGACTTGATCGACAGAGCGCACCACCGTTCCGTCCCGGTCTTGTCTGACAACGGCGAATCCCCTCTTCAGTGTCCCCTCCGGGCTCAACCCTCGCAGGCGTCCTTGGAGCCCATCAAGCCGCTCGCCCCGGATACGAATCTCGTGGTGGACAGCCTTCTCGGCCAGGCCTATGAGGTCGTCGATTCGCTGGCGGGTCTGCGCCATCTGGTTTCTAGGCGAGAGATGCCGGAGCGCCCTGACTCTATCTTTGAGCCGCCAGCGCCGCTGGTCAATCACGGCACGCAGGGCCCCGCCGAGGTCACGGCGCCACGCCTCGACCTGAGCACGGAGCTCGGCCTCATCCGGCACCGCCAGCTCGGCCGCGGCCGACGGAGTGGGCGCGCGCCTGTCTGCAGCGAAATCCGCTAGAGTGAAATCGGTCTCGTGCCCCACGCCGCAAATCACGGGGATCCTGGACTCAGCCACAGCGCGGGCAACGCGCTCATCGTTGAAGGCCCACAGCTCCTCCAGACTTCCCCCGCCCCGAGCCACGAGGATGACGTCCACATCGTCCTTATGATTGAGGATCTCCAGCGCATCAACGATCTGGCGTGGCGCCGCATCTCCCTGCACCAACGTCGGGGAGAGAAGCACGGTTGCGAGGGGAAAGCGACGCCTCAAGACGTTTACGATATCCCGCAGTGCCGCCGCGCCCGGCGAAGTAACGACGCCAATGCGCCGCGGGAAACGCGGTAGCGGCCGCTTCCGCTCCGGCGCGAAGAGACCCTCCTCCTCAAGCCGGGCTTTCAAGCGTTCAAACTGACGATATAGATCCCCGACCCCGGCCGGGCGAATCTGGTCGACGTAGAGCTGGTAGACACCTCGAACCTCGTAGACGCCGACCCGACCGTGGCCTAGGACCTGGTCGCCGTCCGTCGGCAGGTACCTATGACGTCGCGCGTCGCTGCTCCACATGAGACACCGAATCTGGGCACCGCCATCCTTGAGCGTGAAGTAGCAGTGCCCCGACGAAGCCTGCACAAAGTTCGAGACTTCGCCCTCCAGCCACAGGTCTCTCAGCGCCGCGTCGCGATCAATGAGACGGCTGATGTGAGCCGAGAGCTGACTAACGGTGTAGGGCTCAGAGTACGTGGAGGCGAACAAATCCAGCTGTTCAAACATAGGAGGTTGACTTAGGCATAGGCTAGCATCGACGACATCGACAGTCCTATCGGGTCAGAACTTGCCAGGCGAAGATGAGAATCATCGTGACCCCGATGGAGAGCTGAATGCCCACAGAGAGGACGTAGCCAATCAGCCAACCGACCACGACCCTCATCGTCTTCTCCCAGTCCCGGCGTTGATACCACTCGGTGACGATCAGGCCGATGAGAGCGCCCAGCACAGCCCCGGGGACTGCCCCTATGCCGAAAAACAAAAAACCCACCGCGCCACCAACGATAGCGAGAAGAATGGCAGCCAGCAGTGACCAATTCGAGGCCCCGCCGGCTTTGGCACCGACCTGACTCATCCAGAACTCGGCGCTGAAACCCAGGCCTCCTAAGAAGGTAATGACGAGGAACACCAGTGGATCGATGGCCCTGAATCCCTCGGCGATCGCATAGATCAGGATCACGAACCAGATAAAGACGATGTCGGGGAAGATCGGGATGAGGATGCCAAACAAGCCAGCCACCATCGCGACCAGGGCGATCCAGAATACCCACATCGGGAGACCCATGCCATACCCTTCAATAAGCCGAAGATCGGCCCGAGGGCCGATCTTGATGACGAAAATGGGCCGTGCAGGAATCGAACCCGCGACCCTGGGCTTAAAAGGCCCCTGCTCTACCAACTGAGCTAACGGCCCACGCCGGCAGTATAACACGCGCAATACCCATTGTCAACCGTCCTGAACTCGGGGGGTTCCAGGGTCTGCTAACGAGTTGTCGCGGACATGGTGACCGGTTGGACACCGTGGGCGCCAAACGGGCGCCGGTCTACTGGCCAGTTGTGACTGGTGTGACTGGCATGCGAGGCAAGCACACGCTCGTGAGGTGCGACCCACCTGAGAGGTACATCGCACCGGTGGCGGCGACAACTCGTTAGTGCACCCGAGGTTCCACGGGCACTTGACAACAAGTCATGACTTTGATAGAATGCGAATCAATTGGCGTAAAGGATATCTCCATAACTCATCTTCCTTGATGATGAACGACACTGCGGGAACGGGAGTGGCACCGGCATCTCTGACGCAGGTCGTCGAGAGCACAGACAAGTCGCCCAGGCCATTCATCGAGGTGGTGACGACAAGCGAGGACACGAGCAAGGAAACTCTCCACCTATCGTTAAGTAGCGCAACACGCCCTCAGGCCTACCCGAACCGCCTGCGAGATGATCCAGTCGAACACAGGACAAAGCCTTTCGGTCTCGCAACGGTCTTCTTGGTTGCTGGACGACGTCATTGACAACTTCATACGGGGTTGTAGAAGGCTTTCGCGATCGTCGCCTTCGCAGCCACTGCGTGTGGTTTGTGCCTGGATTCGTCGGCCGGGCAGGAGGGCGCTCGGGGACGCGGCGCTAGCTTGATTCCTATTCACGCGGTGCACCATCACGTGCATAGGCCCATCCAAATCGCTGTAGAGTACTGAGAGGAGAACAACCGTGAAAGACATACTAAGGAAGCTTCCGCGACACTGGATCAGCCTGGTCCTCCTCATCGCCAGCTTGATGCCAGCGAGCTATGTGCTGGCACGGACCGATGTCCCGGCCACCACCTTCGATAGTCCGACGCCGGGCATCCTGGGCCAACACACTGTACAGTCAGGTGAGAACCTGTACTGTATCGGGAGGGCATACGGCGTGGATCCAGCGGCCATCGCCAGCTCGAACGGCATCGTGAATCCGAACCTGGTCTACGCGGGGATGGTACTCGACATCCCCGACGTGCCGAAGACGCTTCCCGCCGGCCGCGTCTGTCCGGCTCAGTTCGG
>Ga0180435_10007221_pt1 | contig 10596 bp, 7 predicted proteins | sample SS_ome_3_FD_132467 | JGI IMG/M metagenome (GOLD analysis project Ga0180435, IMG submission 132467) | Hypersaline lake sediment archaeal communities from the Salton Sea, California, USA - SS_3_S_1 metaG | ecosystem: Environmental > Aquatic > Non-marine Saline and Alkaline > Hypersaline > Sediment... | reverse complement strand
TTCACTGGCGAGACCAAACCGCCAGCCCGGCCAGTCGGCCAGACCCTCGGCGAGACTCACCTGGGTCATCCCTGAGACCTCGAGGTTTGCCGCCGGCGCGCCGTACAGGAAGCGCGCGGCGATGCTCAGACTTGGCGGAGCGGACGGATCAAGCCTGGGTGCTGAGGACTCGACGCTGAAATCGAGACGCTCGGGTTCGAAGTCTTCGACCAAAAAGCTGGTCTGGGCTAAGGCTTCGGCCTTTGGATCGGCATAGACCTCGACCCGCCAGGTACCACGCATCGCATCCTTGAGCAACGGCAGACGCAGTTGGTAGCCGCCAAGCCCCTGATCGGCCACCAGCTCGCGCTGCTGCTCAACCCCGTCCGGGCGCTTGAGCACGAAGGTCAGCGGCACTCCCGTCAGGGCATCGGCACGCGGATCGCGCGTCAGGGCCGTCAGGACCAGCGTCTCGCCGGGACGATAGATGCCACGCTCGCTGACCAGATAGGTGTCGATCGGCTGTGCTGGCGCCCGACCGCTAACGCCGCGGTCGCTGAGATCGAAAGGACTCGCCTTAAGATCGAGAAAGCCATAGTCCAGGCTTGCTTTCGCGCCAGCGCCCACAACCGCGCCCTTGCCCTTACCAGCGTCAGTATCAGCACCAGTATCAGCACCTGCACCTGTGCCAGCATTCGCGCTCGCGCCCGCCCCAGCGCTTTTGGCGATCAGCAATGCCGGGCGATTACCGCCCTCGCCCCGCAGCAACCCGGGCTCGAAGCGCGCATGGCCCTGTGCATCGGTCCGCGCCTCGCCAAGCACTTCTTGGTTCATTGCCAGTAGCTGCAGCCGCACATCGGACAGTGGCTCGGCACTCGAAAGCGAGCGCACGAAGGCATGTAGGCCATCATCGGCGGAGAGCGCGGTCAGGCCCAGGTCTGAGACGACGAACCATTGGACTGCTAGCTCGTCGTTCTCGAGTGCATCCGCTGGACGGGTACTGAGGATATAGGCGCCAGGTCTGAGACTGAGCCTGGTCAGATCCGCTTCGGCCGAGACCTGCTTGGCCGTCTGCGCGCCTTCCCGCCGCTCCTCGCGCGGATGCGCAAGCAACGCTGCCACCGGCACCGAGGTCGTCACCTCCCGGTTCAGCTCCGAACGCGTCTCGATCCGCCCCTTCCAAAGCTGCTCGCCGGTGGTCTCAGCGATCGCTTCGAGCTGATAAGGGCTGAGCTGCGTCAGCAGGGTCTCATCGTTCAAAAAACCGCCGAGGGCGCGATCACCGACTCGATAGAGCGCAGCATCCAGCAGGCTGGTGTTGACCGTGACGACTGGCAGCGCCGCCGCGCCGCCGCTCGGGAGCACATAGGCACGTCCGGGGAAGCGCACCGAGGGTGAGCGGTCGCGCACATAGACCTCGAGCGCGACCGGCTTGGCCAGGCGCTCGCCATCATTGGCTGGCAGCCCAGCGCGCACCCTGATCCGATAGCGCGCGCCATGCTCGACACCGTCGATGCAGATCTGCTCGGCCTCGGGCTCGATCGCCAGCCCGGAGACATCAAGCTCGAGATAGTCGGCCAGCTCGACACCGTCGCGCGCAAGCGGATCGGAGAAGCGGATGCAGATGCGCGGATAGCGGGCGTCAGAGGAGACCTCATGGCCGATGACCCGAAAGCCGTGCTTGGCGACCAGCTGATCGAGCCGCGTGCGCAGGGCCGGATCATCAACCAGTGCCAATGAGGCGCGCTCGGCGCGGATCGCCGGCCGCCAGGCCGAGCGCGCCTCGAGCGAGCGCCCGATCAACGCCAATGTCCGCGCCTGCTCATCGACGCTGGTCGCGCTGAGATAGGCGTTGATGGCGGCCGCCGTCGCCTCCTGCCGCAGTTGCTGGCGCTCGGACCAATCGTCGGTCTGGACCGCTAGGGCGGCCTCAGCCAAGCGCCGCCAGAGCCCAGGGTCAGCGGGGGCCAGCCGCAGCGCGATTCGGTAGTTGAGTGCCGCCGCACGCGGATCATTCTCCGTTAGGGCCTGCTGTGCTTGGCCCAGGATCTCATCGAGGCCGCCGCGCGCGCCGCTCTGATCCTCGGCAGCGGCGATACGTCGGCGCAGCCCATCCGCCTCATCGCGATAGCCACTCGGCAGAAAGGCCAGCTCCGAGCGGCGTTGGGCGCGTTGATCAGCGTTTTCGACCGAGCCGGTCTGGATATAGCCGGAGATCGCGCCATCAAAGGCACGCAGCTCGCCAAAGCTCGACTTCAGAAAGCACCAACCGGCATTGCGATTGAAGGTGAAGGCACGGCAACGCGCATCGGCTAGGCAGGCGGCCTCGCAATCATCGAGACCGACATCCCGCAGGGTGTCGTAGTCATGGCCGAAGTAGTCGGCACCGCGGATGATCACTAACTGGCGCTGGCTCGCATCGCTTGGCTGCCTGGCATCAGGCCGAGCATGGGCCCCGGAGCCAGCTTCAGAGCCATTCGGACCGGCTTGACTCAGGACATCAGCAGACGGGTCGCCAGCCGGAGTCGTCGCGGCAGTCGCGGCCGACGCCTGCGGTACAGGCCGTAACAGCATTGCGAAGCAGAGTGCCAACAACGCCAACCCAAACGCGGGCAACGCAGAGAGATCAACAAGTCGCCGTGCCATCGCCTCCTCCAAATCGCTATCGACCAATTGTCGAGAGCAAAAAACAGTGTAGCCCCAAGCGCACGCTAGAAAAACTGAGCACGCGATGCACTTAGTTTAAGGCCGCGGCGCTCAGGGTATTAAAGGCCGCGGTCGCCTGAGTTATGAAAGGCTCGCCGTCGGGGGCGCCTTCGGCATGCTCGATGAAGAACGCGGCCAGCCCCAACTGCTCGGCCAGCGCGAAGCCGCGCTCGGGTCCGAGCACCAGCAGCGCCGTGGCCCAGGCATCGGCCTGCATGGTCTCGGCGGCCAAGACCGTCACCGAGGCGAGCCGATGGTCGACGGGCTCGCCCGTGGCTGGGTCGATGGTATGGGAATACTGTTCGCCATCGACCTCGAAGAAGTTCCGATAATCACCCGAGGTCGCCATGCCCATGTCGTGCAGCGCGACGACGCGAAACATCGCCCGTTTGCTGGTCTCAGGGCGCTCGATCGCGATCCGCCAGGGCTCGCCGCGACCATTCAGGCCGCGCCCGCGCAGCTCACCACCGATCTCAACCAAATAGTTCTCGATGCCAAAGGCTTCGACCAAGGTCGCCAGTTGGTCGACCGCATAGCCCTTGGCGATCGCCGAGAGATCGACATAGAGATCCGGTCGCGCCTTGCGCAAGGCCGGAGGCTGCAACTGGACATCGAGCTGCCGCCAGCCGACGCGCGCCCTGGCGGCTTGGATCTCGCCCGCATTGGGCAACACATCCGCACTCAGCGTCGGCCCAAAACCCCAGAGGTTCACCAGCGGCCCGACCGTAATATCAAAGGCCCCAGCACTGGCGTCGCTGACCGCCCGCGCCGCCTTCACCACCGCCACCAGCTCCGGCGAGACCAAGAACCAGTCCGTCGCACTGCTCGCGTTAAAGCGCGACAGCTCGGAGCTGGGCTGATAGGTCGACATCAGACCATTGATGTCGGCAAGCCTTGTCTTGATCCGCTTAGCGAGCGCGTTGCGATCCAGCGCCGCGGGTGGCTCCAGCACCTGCACGCTGTAGGTCGTGCCCATGGTCGCGCCGCGCAGGGCAAGCAGCTGTTGCTCATTGCCCTGGCCGCAACCGGCCAGCATGGGCAGCATGGGCAGCAGGCAAGACAAGATCGACAGCAGTCGCGATAAGCGCGGCAGTAAGGCGACAGGCGCAGGCAGAACGACAGGCGGCCGGGCGGTAGGCGATAGCGGCAAGCCGGCTGGATTCAGCGTACAGCCGTCATCAGGCTTCAGTATCATGCGGATAACACCGGATTCCTAATTGCAATAGACAAGCTCGAAGATGGGTCAAGGCGAAAACACCAGATGACCAGAAGCAAACAATGGTCACCCCAGCTGGTCGCTAGCCAACGGCTGTCGGGCCAGCTCGTCTTCCTCGGCTCACCGAATCCTTCCTGCACGCACCAAATCCAGCGCTCGGGGCGAATGGCGATCAGCCGCCAGCGCCCGATCTCGCTGGAATGCTGCCGCGTCGCCCTCCGGAAGATGAGCGCTGATTCAGGACAACAGGCCAGTATCCGCGGCATCGAGCCGCCCAAGCTCAGGCCGCTATGATAGACCACTCGCGAGACCTCTACCCAAGTCGGCCCTTGCCATGCGCCTAATCGATCACCTACGGCTGCGGCCTTATGGCGACTCACTGCTGTCACCGGCTGCCGCTGCCTGGATCGGCTCGGCGCGCATCCTGATCCTGTTGATGGCGAGCATCGAAGGCTTCGTCTGGGGCGCGGTTGGCTTCTCGCTCGTGCCCGCGGCCACTGCCTGGCTTGGCCCGCCGGTCGCGCTCTTCTTGTTTGCGTTGATGTTCTCGGTCATCTGGATCATCGACGCTTCCTTGATCATGTCCGAGAAGCCTAGCCTCCAGGCTCAGCCGAGCCAGCAGGGGCTCGGCTCTCTCGGCCCCCTGCTGCGCTGGCTCTTGGGTCTGTTGGTACGCGTCGCGATTGTCGCCATCTCGCTCTATGTCACGGCACCTTTCATCGAGAAGCTGATCCGCGCCGATGATATCGCGGCTTGGCACCAATCCCAGGTCGAGCGCTATTTTGACCAGCGTGCACGCAGCCTCAACGCGCAGGTCGAGACCCGGCTCGCCCAGCGCGAGACCGGCTATCGCGCCCGTATCGAGGGTCTGGAGCAACAGATCAGCAGCATCAACCAGGCCATCGCGGCTGAGCGCGAGCGTCGGGATCAGCTGAGCACCGAATATCAACCCGAACTCCAGGTTCTCGCGCAAGACTTGGCTGAGGCGCGTCAGCGCGTTGGCGATGAGGTGCTCGGGCGCGAAGGCCGGCCGGAAGGCTACGGCCCAGAGGCGCGCAAATGGGACGCTCGTGCCGACCTGCTGACGGAGACCCTCGCCAGCAAGCGTGCCGAACTCAATGAGCGCCTAGCACCAACGGAGGCGCGCATCAACCAACTGCAGCAACAGCTTGATGCGCTCAACCCTGGCTTGGCCGAGCTGCGCGCCGAGCGCCAAGCCCTGTTCGAGCGCATCAGCCGTGAGGTCGCGGCGGAACAGCCAGCCGCCGCGCCACCGAAGCTGACCTTCGCTGCCCAATCCAAGGGGCTCGATGCGCTGCGGGAGAGCCCAGCCGAGCAGGGTGTGCCGCATTTCGAGACCGTCGAAGGGTTTGCCCAAGCCGCACTTGGCATCCTGTTCTTTGCCCTGATCGCGCTCAAGCTGTTTGAGCCGCCGGCGGTGCAGGTCTACTACAGCGAGACGCTTCAGTCGCTATATCGCAATTATCTCAATGGTGGTCTCGCCGAGATCCCAGGTTTCGAGCATCATGACGACCCCGCGCGCCGGCTGACGCCAACCCAGCTCGCAGGCCGATGGCGGCAATGGCAGCGCGACCCCGCAACCTTTGTCGCCAGTCACCGCGCTGAACTCGATGCGCAGGCAGCCCTCGCGCGCATGACCACCGAGCAGGCCCATGAGCGCGAGCTGCTCAGCCGCCGTCGCGAGGGTATCGATCATCAGCTCGCCCTTGAGCAGCGCCAGCGCGAGTCGGAGCTTAAGGCGCGCGAGCGCGAGCTGGAGCTGCGTCTCGAGCAACTCGGCGAACGGCTTAGCGATGAGACCAAGCTCAATCGAGAACGCGACCGCTTGCAGCTCGCCCGCGCGCATGCTCATCAAGTGACGACCCAGACCGAGACCGCACGGGAGCAACATGAGCAGCAGCTCAACGATCTACGGCAAAGGCTCGAGCATGACCGCGCACAGCTTGCCACAGGGTCTGAGAAACGGCTCGGCCTGGCACGCGAGCTGGCCGAGACGGAACACTCGATCAGCGCGACCAAGCAGCAGATTGAGGATTTAAAGGCTCGGATCAGTGGCAGACAGCCAGCACTGATCGCATTGCGCGACAGGCTTGCAAGCCTTGAGCAGCAGCGCGCGGATACCGACCGCCTAGGGCAGGTAACCCGCTTAGCCTGGCGCACGGCGGCAGTCCGACGAGCGATGAAACGCGCCGAACGATCATTAGCGCCCGATCAGAAAATACTCGATGAGCAGCAAGGACGGCTCTACGTGCTCGAGACGGCTGCCGAGCAGCTCCAACGACAGCTCGAAGATGCCCGCGCCGATGAGCGTCTGCTCCGGCAGCGTTGCGATCGCGAACGTGAGCTGCTGGATAGGCTGCTGCTCTCGGCGCCATCCACTAGCGCGCTGGGCTCTCTTGATGTTGCCATTGATGCCGATCCCCAAGAGCAACCCCAAGAGCAACCCCAAGAGCAGCAGCGCAGTCTAAAGCTCAGATGAGCTTGATGACTTGATGATTGCGCAGCCCAAGTATCTGCTGCGCGATGTCGATCGCCTGATCGGCGAACGCATCCAGGTGCTGCCAATGGTCAGCGGTATCCAAGACATCGGTCAGGCTCTGGCTGATCACCCGCAGGTCATAGGCACCCTCGCTACGGCGATCCGCTGGGGCTGGCTCGCTGGTCACATAGAGCAGGGGCTCTTGCTCACCCAGGGGCACGAGCGCCAGGATGAACCGATACTGATGATCATCGGCGCTCTCGATCTCGCCGAGCAGGGTGGCTGCATGGTCACCGATCTGATAACGCCGTTTGGGCAAGGCAGTCTTGATTTGAGGTCGATCTTGCATCGTCTATTTCTTGACTTGGGTCGACAGTGACCTGAAGACTCGTGATTTAAGGACCAATGACTCAGGACCAGTGCTCGAGCACGGCGAAGACATGCTCCATCCGCTGGCGGAGTTGCGGCAGCGCCTGGATGGCAGGTTCTAGGTGTCCATCGCGCCCGGCGTCCTCGATCACCGCCGCCGTCTCCGCGAGCGCGTTAGCACCAATATTGGCCGCCGCGCCTTTGATCGAGTGGGCATTGAGCCGCACCGCGTCGGCACGTTCATCGCTGATGGCACCCTCGAGGCCCTGCAGCAGCTCGCGGGAACTTTCGACAAAGGCGATCGCGACCTCACGCGCAATCTCCTCATCACCATCTAGCCGTTCGACGAGAATGTCGATGGAAAAACCATCATCGGCACCAGTGTCGACAGCACTAGGTCTCTTGTCTCCGGGTGTCTGTGTCATCGAGTCAGAATCTCCTCATCGAGTCAATGGTCACCGGAAACAACCCCGCCAAGCGTGGCGCATAGTTATCTTCCAGTCTCAAGTTCCAGTCTCAAGGCTGATTGTAGGGCTCAGGTGCTCGGACCTCCAGTGCAAGCGAACCTAATCTTGCCATGCGATCAAGCCGCGGGCGACTTCAGCGCGGCCAACAGGCGTCGCACCAGACCGGGTCCACCATAGATAAGACCCGTATAGAGCTGCACCAGATTGGCCCCCGCCGCCAGCTTTGCGGCCACATCGGCCGCGGTCAGGATGCCACCTGTGCCGATCAAGACCGGCGCCGGCCCCAAGGCCTCGCGCACCAGTGCTAGGAGCTGGGTACTGCGCGCAAACAACGGCCGGCCGGAAAGACCTCCCGTCATGCCTAGGGTCGAGGTTTGCAGACCCGCGAAGCGAACCGTCGTGTTGGTCAAGATCAGCCCCGCGCAACCGGCCGCGATCGCCGCCTCGGCGCAGGCGATCGCATCGGCATCAGCCAGATCAGGCGCCAGTTTCAACAGCACTGGTCGTGGCTGCCGGAGCCGCTGATTCGGCCCCTGCACCGCCTCCACTAAGGCCCGCACCTGCTCAACGGTTTGTAGATCCCGCAGTCCCGGGGTATTCGGACTCGAGATGTTGACGACAAGATAATCCGCCAGCTCGGCAAGCAAGGCACTACTGCGCTGATAATCGGCGGCTGCCTGCGCCGCTGGCGTGACCTTGGACTTGCCTAAATTGACCCCGAGCGGGACTTGCAACAGCGCCCGCTCGCGCAGCCGCGTCAGGCGCACCGCCATTGCCTCCGCGCCGGCATTATTGAAGCCCATGCGGTTGATCAGCGCGGTATCGCGTGGTAGCCGAAACAGGCGCGGCCGTGGATTACCCGGCTGTGGCAATGCCGTCACCGTGCCGACCTCAACGAAGCCGAAGCCTAGCCGCTGCCAGAGCGGCACCGCCTCGGCATCTTTATCCAGCCCAGCGGCAAGCCCAATCGGATTCGGGAAGCTCAGACCCATCGCCTTGACCCGCAGCCCCGGCGCGCGTGCCGGATCCGCCGCGGCGAGCTTCCCACGCATCTGTTTCGACCAGCGGGAGGCCAGCGCCATGGCCAAGGTATGCGCCCGCTCGGCATCGAGATGAAACAAGAGCGGACGCAGCAGGCCCCAGAGCAGACCCGTCTGCAGCTCGCCATCCCGATCTGTTGATATCAAGCCTGAACGCTCTGTCGACATTGATTCCCCCGACCTTGATCTCTGCTGATGTAAGCCAGCCAGGCCTCAATGAGGGCGGGATCAAGCCCCTTGAGCCGATCTTCAGGATCGAGCTGATCGAGATAGTGCTTGACGGGCCACTCAGGGGCTTCGCGTTTCATCTCTTTCCTGGTGTGTGCCATGTTGGTGTGCCATGTTGCCTTCTCCGAATCTTTAAGGTCGCGCCGGTGGCCTTAAGGCTAAACAGATTATGCGCCCGCTCGGCATCAAGATGAAATAAGAGCGGACGCAAGCCGGAGAAAGCTGCGTCGAACCGTTCGAGCATGCCCCGCGCTGCCAGCGTCTAAGTCCAGCTCAAACTGGAGTGGCTCGATAATCCAAAGGTTCCGGAACTCGCCGTCATGGTCCGCGAACGCCTTGATCGCGTCATGGAGGCCGTAACAGACTGAAGGGTCGACAGCGACCAGAAATCTGGCCCGGGCAACCGGATTAGGCTCTTGGCTGTAGCCTGATCGCCACAACGTGAAGTTACCCTCGGGGGTATGATCAGCGGCGATGCTGTCTCGCCGTCTTACCCGAGGACTTTGCTCATGTACCAGGATCTGGCGCTGCTTGGTCTGTTTATCTTCGCTTTCAGTCTGATCGCTGGCGGTCTCGCCCGTACCATCATCAGTGGTCCCATCCTCTTTACCGCCTTTGGACTCGCGGTCGGGCCGCTGGGATTGGATCTGCTGCACTTTCATGCGCAGTGGAACGATCTGCAACTGCTCGCGGAGCTGACGCTGGCGTTGGTGCTGTTTGGCGACGCATCCAGTACCAACCTTGGCGTGCTCCGCAGCAATCTCGGTATCCCGCAACGGTTGCTGCTGATCGGGCTGCCCCTGACGATCGTGGTGGGTATCGCGGTGGGCGCTGGGCTGTTCCCCCAGCTCGGCTTCCTGGAGATTGCACTGCTGGCGACCATGCTCGCGCCGACTGACGCGGCACTGGGCAAGGCCGTGGTGACCGATCAGCGGGTTCCATCCGGGATACGCGAGGGGTTGAATGTCGAGAGCGGACTTAACGACGGCATCTGCGTGCCCATCTTGTTGGTGTTCTTGACCTTGGCAACGACGGCGACCGAGGCCACTGATCCGCTCTGGCTGACCCTGCAGTTGATGACCGAGGAGATCGGGATCGGCCTCGCGGTTGGCGTACTCTTGACCATGCTTGCCGGCAATCTGATCTGGATGGCCGAGGAGCGAGGTTGGGTGACCCAGAGCTGGCGTCAGCTGACCGTTGCCGCGCTCGCGGTCTCCTGTTTCGCGCTCGCGCAGCAGCTTGGCGGCAGCGGCTTTATCGCCGCCTTTACCGGTGGACTCACCTTCGGCTGGCTCTGCGCGCCACTGAAGAAGCCGTTGCTGCTCGCCGCGGATGGCACGGGCGACACCATGGCGCTGCTCACCTGGGTCATCTTCGGCGCCTCGGTGATTGGCCTTGGCATCGGCGAGATGAGCTGGCAAGTGCTGGTCTATGCGCTGTTGAGCCTGACCCTGATCCGGATGCTGCCGGTCTTCATCTCCCTCTATGGGCTAGGCCTGAACACCCAGACCATGCTCTTCCTGGGCTGGTTTGGGCCACGTGGGCTCGCCAGCATTGTCTTCATTGTGATCGTGCTCAATGCGAGCACTGACAATCCGCTGCTTGCGCACAGTGGAACCCTGGCGATGACCGTGGTCACCACGGTGATCCTCAGCATCCTGGCGCATGGCCTCTCCGCTAACCCACTAGTCATCCACGCTGGAAAATGGCTCACCAGTGAACATGGGATTAGGGATTAGGGATGAAGCTGGACCTTCAGGCGCCGCTCGCGGTTTGCTGAGCACGCGCAAGCTGGTAGACACGTTCTAAAAAGTGCTCCATGCCCGCACGCCGGTTTGCGCTGAGATGCTCGGCGAGACCCAGGCGGGCGATGTAGCCACTGGGATCGGTCTTCAGCACCTGCGCTGGCGTCTGATGTTGAAAGGGCACCAGTAATAACGCCACCAACCCACGTACCAGTGGGGTCTCGGCATCGGCGCGGTACTCGATGCGCGTCGGATCAGCGGCCTGGGGACCCGCGGTCAGCCAGGTGCGCGTGTTGCAGCCCTTGACCAGATGCTGATCCAAGTGCTCTTCCGCGGTCACTGGCAC
>Ga0180435_10007220_pt1 | contig 10596 bp, 7 predicted proteins | sample SS_ome_3_FD_132467 | JGI IMG/M metagenome (GOLD analysis project Ga0180435, IMG submission 132467) | Hypersaline lake sediment archaeal communities from the Salton Sea, California, USA - SS_3_S_1 metaG | ecosystem: Environmental > Aquatic > Non-marine Saline and Alkaline > Hypersaline > Sediment... | reverse complement strand
GCCGCCGAGGGTCCCGACGCGCGGCGGTGGCTGCAGATCGCCCAGGCCTTCGCCGGGCCGCCCGGTCCGGGCCGGTGAGCGCGACCGCTCTCACAGCGGGCTCGCCGCATCGGCGGTGCCGTCGGAGTCGGCGTCGGTGAGCATCAGATCCCACCGGCCGTCGCCGTCGGTGTCGACGTAACCCGTGCTGAGCTCCCCGTCGGGACCCGACCGCAAGACCCGGTCGGCAAGCCCGTCGCGGTCGGTGTCGTAGAGCCGGTCGGGACGGCCGTCGCCGTCGAGATCCACCGTTCCGTCGGCGGTGCGCTCCACGCCGTCGAGTCCGAACCAGCGCAGCGGCGCGGCCGGCAGGCCCCCGACCAGCGTCCAGGTTCCGGTGCCGTCGTCGGTGTGCAAGGCCGTTGCGGCATCCCCGTCGATGTCGAACGCGGCGTGCTCGGCCAGTCCGTCGCCGTCGAGGTCGGCCAACGCGTCATCGACGAGGCCGTCCCCGTCGAGATCAACTCGCACACCGTCGAGGACGCCGTCGGCGTCGACATCCACCGCCGGCCGTCCCGACCAGATCGAGGCGGTCCCGTCCCCTGCGTCGAGGCAGTAGTCCACACCCGTTAGACGGGTCCGCGCCGGCCGCGGTTCCCAGTCGGTCAACTCTCGGCCCGGGACTCCCACCACTCCAGCAGCGCGGCGGTGGCCTGCTCCCGGCTCAGCGGCCCGCGGTCGAGGCGCAGCTCCTTCAGGTGGCTCCAGGCCGCTCCGACCTCGGGTCCGGGTCCGATGCCCAGCACCGCCATGATCTCGTTGCCGTCGAGGTCGGGGCGGACCCGGGCCAGGTCCTCCTTGGCCGCCAGCTCGGCGATCCGCGCCTCCAGCCCGTCGTAGTTGGCCTGCAGTCGCGCCGCGCGGCGTTTGTTGCGCGTGGTGCAGTCGGCCCGCACCAGCTTGTGCAGCCGCGGCAGCAGTTCCCCGGCGTCGGTGACGTAGCGGCGCACCGCCGAGTCGGTCCACCGGCCTTCGCCATAACCGTGAAACCGCAGATGCAGGTACACCAACTGAGAGACGTCGTCGACCATCTGCTTGGAGTACTTCAGCGCCCGCATCCGCTTGCGCACCATCTTCGCGCCGACGACCTCGTGGTGGTGGAAGCTGACCCCGCCGCCCGGCTCGTGCCGGCGGGTGGCGGGCTTGCCGATGTCGTGCAGCAGCGCGGCCCAGCGCAGCACCAGATCCCCGCCCCCCGTCCCGGCGGCGTCACGGTCCTCCAGCGCGATCGCCTGACGCAGCACGGTCAGCGAATGCTGGTAGACGTCTTTGTGTTGATGGTGCTCGTCGATGGTCATCCGCATGGCGCCGATCTCGGGCAGGACCACCTCACCCAGACCGGTCTGCACCATCAGTTCGATCCCGGCGACGGGGTCGGCCCCCAGCAACATCTTGTCCAGTTCGGTGGCCACCCGCTCGACGGTGATGCGCGACAGCTGAGGCGCCATCTCCACGATCGCCGCCCGGACCCGGTCGGCCACGCCGAACTCCAGCTGGGAGACGAACCTCGCCGCGCGCAGCATCCGCAACGGGTCGTCCCCGAAGGACACCGCCGGCTCGGCCGGAGTGTCCAGAACCCGACGGCGGATCGCGCTCAGCCCGCCCAGCGGGTCGATGAACGTCCCCGGCCCGTCGGCGGTGACCTCCACCGCCATCGCGTTGGCGGTGAAGTCACGGCGCACCAGGTCGTCTTCGAGCCGGTCGCCGAAACGCACCTGCGGGTTGCGCGACACCTGGTCGTAGCTGTCCGCCCGGAATGTGGTGATCTCCAGGCGCAGCCCGGCCTTGCCGACACCGACCGTGCCGTAGTCGATGCCGGTGTCCCACAGTGCGTCGGCCCACGGGCGCATGACGGCCTGGATCGTCTCCGGCCGGGCGTCGGTGGTGAAGTCCAGATCGGCGGTCAGGCGCCCCAGGACCGCGTCCCGCACGCTGCCGCCGACCAGGTACAGCCGGTGGCCGGCGGCGGCGAACCGCCGTCCGACCTCGCTGAGCAGAGCCGACTGCCGGTGCAGCTGCACCGCGGCCTGGACCCGTAGCTGGTCCTCGGGAATGGCGTCGGACACGACCGTTCAGCGTAGTGCGCCCCGCCCCGGACGGCTGCAGCGGCCGGGCGACGCCGCGGGGTCGCCTGCAACCGGCGCGGGCAGGCGTGCCAGCTACTATCGCTTGAGTGTCAGAGGGCGAACGGGACAACCCACGACGCCGTCGAAACCGGCGCCGGGGGCGTCGCACGTCCGGTTCCGCGCGATCGTCGCAACCGCGCCACGACGGCGACGGCGACGCACCCTCCCATCCCGGATCGACCGGGCAGTCCGACCCGGCCCCCGGCCCCGACCCCGGCGAGTCCACTCCGGCCCGTCCCCGCCGCCGGCCCGGGCCACGTCTGCGGACCGTGCACGAGACCTCCGCCGGCGGACTGGTCGTCGACGGCATCCACCGTCCGCTGGAGGAACAGCTGGCCGCCCTCATCGGCCGGGTCGACCGCCGCGGCCGCATGTTGTGGTCGCTGCCCAAGGGCCATATCGAGCAGGGTGAGACCGCCGAACAGACCGCGATCCGCGAGGTGGCCGAGGAGACCGGGATCCAGGGGGACGTGCTCGCCGCCCTGGGCAGCATCGACTACTGGTTCGTCACCGAGGGCCGGCGCGTCCACAAGACCGTGCACCACTACCTGTTGCAGTTCTCCGGCGGAGAGCTGTGCGACGAGGACGTGGAAGTCACCGAGGTGGCCTGGGTTCCGGTGACCGAGTTGCCCCGGCGGCTGGCCTACGCCGACGAACGCCGGCTGGCCACCATCGCCCACGAGCTCATCGAACTGATCCGCAGCGACGGCCCGGCCGCCCTGCCGCCGCTGCCACCGAGTTCGCCGTGGCGCAGACCGCAGACCCACTCGCGCACCCGCAACAACCCCGACAAGGCGTCCAGGCGTGATGACCGCCGGACGAACGGCAGCGGTCCGGGGACGTGACGATGCGCCGGGGAGGGCTGGCGCGACGGATCGTCCTGGTTGCGGGCCTGGTCGCCGCCCTGCCGCTGGCTGCCGCCCCGCCGCCGGGCGCGGCTGAGCCCGGTGAGCAGGGTTTCCTGGCCGTGCGGGTCGACTCCGTCAGCCCGGAGGTGGTGACCACCTCCAGTGAACCGGTCGTGACGGTGGCCGGGACCGTCACCAACATCGGCGACCGCCCGGTGCGCGACGTGGTGGCCCGTCTGGAGCGTTCCGCACCGGTGAGCACGTCCTCGGAGCTGCGCACCCGGCTGGGCGGCCCGCCCGACGGGTTCGAGGCGGTCGGCGAGTTCATCACGGTCGCCGCCGAACTCTCCCGCGGCCAGGCCGCGGAATTCCGGTTGTCCTTCCCGATCCGCGGCGGGCCGCCGCCGGCGCTGGGCATCGACGAACCCGGCGTGTACCCGCTGCTGGTCAACGTCAACGGCACCCCCGACTACGGGGATCCGGCGCGACTCGACGAGGACCGGTTCCTGCTGCCGGTCGCGGGCGTGCCGGCCGACCCGGCCAACTCCTCGGGCAACCCCCTGACCGATGTCGTGGCCCCCGACACCGCGGCCCCGGTGGCCGTCACGGTGCTCTGGCCGCTGGCCGACAAACCACGACTGGCCCCCGGCGTTCCGGGCGGCACCACCCCGGTCCGGCTGGTGAACGACGACCTGGCGGTGTCGCTGGCCCAGGGAGGGCGGCTGGACACCCTGTTGGCCGCGGCGGAGTTCGCGACCAGCCCTGGTGCCCTCGACCCGGCGACCGGCGTGGACCGCGCCCTGTGTCTGGCTGTCGACCCCGATCTGCTGGTCACCGTGAACGCCATGACGGCCGGCTATGTCGTCTCTGAGCAGGCCGTCTCCGGGTCCACCGACGGGCTGGGCGGCGTGACACGTCCGGGCACCGGCCAGGGCGCCGCCGCCGATTGGCTCAAACGGCTGCGGGCGCTGGCCGCACGGCTGTGTGTCACGGCCACCCCGTACGCGCAGGCCGATCTGGGTGCGCTGGCCAGGGTCGGCGACGCCGGACTCGACGCCGCCGCCACCACCGTCGCCTCCGACATCGTCGACCGGATTCTTGGCGTCGCCTCCACCCGCGGCGTGACGGTCCTGGGCGACGGCCCGCTGACCGCCGACGCCGTGAGCCTGCTGAACACCCAGAACCCCACCGTCGCGGTGGCCGCGGCCGGGAGCGCCGGCGAGATCCCGCAGACCCCCGACCTGCAGCCGCGGCGGCTGTCGGACCGGGTGGTGCAGGCCCCGTTCGACCCGGCCGTCGGAGCCGCGCTGGCCGGGGTCGGCGCCGACCCGACCGTGCCGACCTACGTCGATCCCACCCTCAGCATTCCCGTGGACCGGGACTCGCCGGTGGCCCGGCGTCAGGACGCACTGGCGGCGATGCTGTGGCGAATGCTGCAGCCCGCGCTGACTCCCCGGACCCAGATCCTGCTGCCGCCGATGAAATGGAACCCGCAGCCCGATGACGCCCGGGCACTGCTGACCGCCCTGGCCAATGCCGTGCGTTCCGGGTTGGCCGCACCACGTCCGCTGACCACGCTGATCACCGAGTCGCAGACCGCGGCGGACGCCCCCGACGGCGCCGGGCTGCCCAGCGCCGGCCGGGGCCGGTTCGACGACGACGTCGTCGCCACCATCGCGGCTCAGATCAGCCGGCTGTGGGGCCTGAACTCCGCCCTGACCACCGACCCCCGCACCGGACTGACCGGCCTGCAGTACACCGCCCCGCTGCGCGAGGACATGCTGCGCGCACTCAGCCAGACCGAGCCTCCCGATATCCGCAACGACCTGGCCCGCCAGCGGCTTTCGGTGGTCGGCGCCACGATCGAGAGCCTCTTCGGCGCCGTCACGATCGTCAACCCGGGCGACTCCTACACGCTGGCCACCGAACGCAGCGCCCTGCCGCTGGCGCTGCGCAACGATCTGGCGGTCCCGATCCGGGTCCGGCTCGAGGTCGACGCCCCGCGCGGAATGTCGGTGACCGACCTCGGAGAGCTCGAAGCGCCACCGGGCTACCTGCCGCTGCGGGTTCCCGTCGAGGTGCACGTCACCCAGCGGGTGGCCGTCGACGTCACGTTGCGCACCCCGGAGGGACTCCAGCTCGGCGAGCCGGTCCGGCTCTCGGTGCACTCCAACGCCTACGGCAAGGTACTTTTCGCGATCACCCTGGGCGGCGGCGCGGTGCTGGCCTTCCTGGTGGGCCGGCGGCTCTATCATCGGTTCCGCGGCCAGCCCGACCGGGCGGACCTGGACCGGCCCTGGCATCCGGAGGAGACCGCCCCGTGACGTCAGCACCGCGACCGGCACCGCGGGCGCGGACCGACCAGGTGCGCCCCGAACTGTCCGATTCCGCCGTGGTCTCGCGCTCCTGGGGGATGGCGCTGGCCACCCTGGTCAGCCGGATCACCGGGTTCACCCGCATCGTCCTGTTGGCTGCGATCCTCGGCGCGGCTCTGTCCAGCGCTTTCTCGGTGGCCAACCAGTTGCCGAACATGATCGCCGCACTGGTGCTGGAGGCCACCTTCACCGCCATCTTCGTACCCGTTCTGGCGCGCGCCGAACGTGACGACGCCGATGGCGGCGAAGCCTTCGTGCGGCGGCTGGTGACGCTGGCCACCACGGTGCTGCTGGCGGCCACAGTGGCCTCGGTGGCCGCGGCCCCGATGCTGGTCCGGTTGATGCTGGGCGGCGACCCCCAGGTCAACCAGCCCCTGACCACAGCGTTCGCCTACCTGTTGCTGCCGCAGGTGCTCTTCTACGGGCTGTCCTCGGTGTTCATGGCAATCCTGAACAACCGCAACATCTTCGGACCGCCGGCCTGGGCACCGGTGGTCAACAACATCGTGGCGATCGCGACGCTGGGCGTGTATCTGGCCGTGCCGGGCGAGCTGTCGATCGACCCCGTCGAGATGGGGAACGCCAAACTGCTGGTTCTGGGCATCGGCACCACCCTCGGGGTGGTCGCCCAGGCCGGGGTCCTGCTCGGCGCCATCCGCGCCCAGCACATCAGCCTGCGTCCGTTGTGGGGGATCGACGAGCGGTTGCGCCGCTTCGGCGCGATGGCCGCCGCGATGGTGCTCTACGTGCTCATCAGCCAGATCGGCCTGGTGGTCAGCAACCAGATCGCCAGCACCGCGGCGGCCTCGGGCCCGGCGATCTACAACTACGCCTGGATGGTGCTGATGCTGCCCTTCGGCATCATCGGCGTCACCGTGCTGACGGTGGTGATGCCGCGGCTGAGCCGCAACGCCGCCGCCGACGACACCCCCGCCGTCCTTGCCGATCTGTCCCTGGCCACCCGGCTGACCATGGTGACGCTGATCCCGGTGGTGGCGCTGATGACCGCCGGCGGCCCGGCGATCGGCAGCGCACTGTTCGCCTACGGCAACTTCGGCGCAGTCGACGCCAACCACCTCGGGGTGGCCATCTCCCTGTCGTCGTTCACCCTCATCCCCTACGCGCTGGTCCTGCTTCAGCTCAGGGTGTTCTACGCCCGCGAGCAACCCTGGACACCGATCCTCATCGTCATCGCAATCACCACGGTCAAGATCATCGCTTCACTGGTGGCGCCGCACCTGACCGACAACCCGGAGCTGGTCGCCGGATACCTCGGGGCGGCCAACGGACTGGGCTTCGTGGCCGGTGCGCTGCTCGGGCATGTGCTGCTGCGCCGATCACTGCGCCCGCCCGGCGGCCGACTGCTCGACGCGGCGGTCGTGCGCACGATCCTGGTCACTGTCGGGGCCTCGACGCTGGCCGCCCTGGCCGCGGTGGCCGCCGACCGGCTGCTGGGTCTGCCGGCCTTCACCGCGCGCTCCGGCGGCGCGGGTTCCATGCTGCGCCTGCTGGTGCTGGCCGCCGTCATGGCGCCGGTGATCGCGGCGCTGCTGCTGGCCGGGCGGGTACCCGACGCCGTCGCCGCCCGCGCGGCGGTACTGCGCCGACTCGGGCGCAGCGAACCGCCGCCCGATTCACTCCTGCCCCAGCGGCATACTCCTGTCCCGTACTCTGTTCCAAGATCGCACCCGGCGCCGGGAGGGCCGCCCGCGCCGGAGCACACGACCGGGAGGCAACCGGAGTTGACCAACCATCCTTCGGAGCCCGGCGACGACGCGACGACCCGGTTCTCGCGACAGACCGCCGACGATTTCCAGCCCGACGTGGGCGGTGCCGCAGGCGCGGCGCCGCCCACGGAAGGCGGCGGCCCACCACTGGTTCCCGGCGCCATGGTCGCCGCCGATCGCTACCGGCTGCTGGTCTGCCACGGCGGCCCGCCCGAACTGGAGTTCTGGCAGGCGCTGGACACCGCCCTTGACCGCCAGGTGGCGTTGACCTTCATCGACCCCGACCGGCGGCTACCCCGCGCCGAGGTCGAGGCGATCATGCACCGCACGCGCGCGCTGAGCCAGGTCCACGGCCCCGGCCTGGCCCGGGTGCTCGACGTCACCGACACCGCCGAGGGTGCCCTGGTGGTGGCGGAGTGGATTCGCGGCGGATCGCTGCGGGAGGTCGCCGAAACCCACCCGTCGGCGCTGGGTTGCGCCCGGGCCATCCAGTCCCTGGCCGCCGCGGCCGACCAGGCCCATCAGGCCGGTGCCGCACTGTCGGTCGACCATCCCAGCCGGATCCGGGTCAGCATGAACGGCGATGTCGCGGTCGCGTTTCCGGCCACCCTCGCCGGGGCCGACCAGACCTCCGACGTCCGCGGCATCGGCGGCGTGCTCTACGCGCTTCTCGTCGGCCGCTGGCCGCTGCCGGAGACCGGGACGCTCAGCGGGCTGCCCGCGGCACCGTCCGACCCGAACGGCGAACTGGTCGAACCCGCGGCGCTGGACGGCGACATCCCGTTCCAGATCTCCACGGTCGCGGTCCGCGCGGCGGGATCCGGCGGCATCAGCACCGCGGGCAACCTGCTGCACCTGCTGCGCCAGACCACCGCCGCCGCCGAGCGGACCGAATCGGGCGGCGGCGCGACCGTTTCGCCGGTGCCGCTCCGCTCCCCCGGCGACGCCACGGCGATACAGGCGCGGCGCCGTAAGACCGTGCTGATCGGCGCGGCGGCCGGGGCTGTGGTGCTCATCGTCGCGCTGGCCGCGCTGGCCGGGGTCCTGGGGAAGGTCTTCGGCGGCTCCGACGGAAAACTCAACGGGGATCAGCTGGGCCTGAACACCACCGCTCCGGGGAGCTCCTCGGGAAGTGGCCGGGCCGATGGCCAGGTCGTGAAACCCGATGCGGCAACGGTGTTCTCCCCGCAGGGCGGGGCGGACGCGCCGAGTCTGGCGGGCCTGGCTATCGACGGTGATCCGTCGACGGCGTGGCCGACGGACACCTACACCGACGCTGTTCCGTTCCCGAACTTCAAAAACGGTGTCGGGCTGATGCTGACGCTGCCCGAGCCCACCGAGGTCGGCAGCGTTTCGGTGACGGTGTCGAGCACCGGCACCGAGCTTGAGATCCGCTCGGCGACCAGCCAGAGCCCCGCCAGCCTCGATGACACCACGCTGCTGACCGGACCCGTCGCTCTTGAGCAGGGCGCCAACACCATCCCGGTGCCCGCCGCGCAACCCACCTCGTATCTGTTGGTCTGGATTTCCACGATGGGACAGACCAACGGGCAGAGCCGCACCAGCGTCTCGGAGATCACCGTCCGGGCCGCTTCCTGAACAGGCGCCGCCCGGGGTGAGGTGTCCGGCGGCGACGGCGCGGTTAGCGTCCGGGTCGTGCCCGAGCCACCCGAGCCCGCCGGGGATTCCCGCAGCGACGGCGAGCTGCTCGCCGCACACGCGACCGGGGACTGCCGCGCCTTCGAAGAACTCTTCCGCCGCCACCGGGTGCGGCTCTACCGGCTGGCCCGGCACCGCACCCGCACCGCCGAGGACGCCGACGACGCCCTCCAGGAGGCGATGCTCTCGGCCCACCGCGCGGCGAGTTCGTTCCGCCGTGACGCCGCGGTGGGCAGCTGGCTGCACCGCATCGTCGTCAACGCCTGTCTGGACCGGCTGCGCCGGGACGCCGGCAGGCCGGCCGGCCCCATGACCACCGCCGTCGCCTCCGACCCCACCGGGCTGGTGGACACCGCGCTGGTCATCAGGGCCGCCCTGGCGAAGCTCCCCGCCGCGCAGCGGGCCGCCGTCATCGCCGTCGACATGCACGGCTACTCCGTGGCCGAGGCGGCACGGCTGCTCGGCGTCGCGGAGGGCACCGTCAAGAGCCGCCGGGCGCGGGCTCGGACCCGGCTCGCCCTGCTGCTGGGCCCGGGTGCCCGCTGACGGTCACACTGTGGGAGTGCACGGTCAGCAACCCGGTTCCGGCGAGGGTCCTCACCTGGGCCACTCGGTCGTCGCGGCCGGCTCCGGGCCGGCCCACGCCGCCCGCCCACCCACCGCAGCCGGTCGGCGGCCGGTGCGGGCGGCCGTCCTCGGCACGGCAGGGTCGCTGATACTGCTCACCGCCGGCACCGCTTGGCTGGCCCGGCCTGCCGGCGACGCGATCAGTACGGCGACCAGCGCCCGGACGATCACCGCGGCACCCCGCATTCCGCTCAGCGCCGCCGAACTGGTGGCCCTGACCGGGCAGGATGCCGAACTGGGCACACTGACCGACAACCGCCGCCGCGCGGCCTGCCTGGCCGATATCGGCCACCCCGGCGCGGCCGGGGTTCTCGGCGCCCGCGAGCTGACGGTCGCCGGGCGCGCGGCGATAGTGCTGGTACTGGCCGGTGCGCGGCCGGGGGACCTGGTGGCGGTCGCCGTCGAGCCGGACTGCGGAGACAAGCGCGGGACCGCCGTCGCCCGCACCACCGTGCCCGCGAATCCGACCACCCCGTCCTGAGCCCGTGGGGAACACCCCGTCATAGGCTGGGTGTTGCACGATCGGTAGAACAACCGATCGCGACCCGCGCAGAGAGGCTGGCATGTCTGACCAGAACGTCCACGACGTGATCATCATCGGTTCCGGCCCGGCCGGCTACACCGCGGCCATCTACACCGCGCGGGCCCAACTCAAGCCGCTGGTGTTCGAGGGGACCGCCTTCGGTGGCGCCCTGATGACCACGACGGAGGTGGAGAACTACCCCGGTTTCCGGTCCGGGATCACCGGGCCGGAGCTGATGGAGGAGATGCGCGAGCAGGCGCTGCGGTTCGGAGCCGACCTGCAGATGGAGGACGTGGAGTCGGTGTCGCTGGCCGGACCGGTCAAGGAGGTCGTCACCGCCGGCGGCGAGACCCACCGCGCCCGCGCGGTCATCCTCGCCATGGGAGCGGCGTCGCGATGGCTCGGCGTGCCCGGTGAGCAGGAACTGCTGGGCCGCGGGGTCAGTTCCTGCGCCACCTGCGACGGGTTCTTCTTCAAGGACCAGGACATCGCCGTGATCGGCGGCGGGGACTCCGCGATGGAGGAGGCGACCTTCCTGACCCGCTTCGCCCGCAGCGTGACACTGGTGCACCGCCGCGACGAGTTCCGGGCCTCACGGATCATGCTGGAACGCGCCCGGGCCAACGACAAGATCACCTTCCTGACCAACACCACCGTCGTCGCGGTGGAGGG
>Ga0180435_10007219_pt1 | contig 10596 bp, 9 predicted proteins | sample SS_ome_3_FD_132467 | JGI IMG/M metagenome (GOLD analysis project Ga0180435, IMG submission 132467) | Hypersaline lake sediment archaeal communities from the Salton Sea, California, USA - SS_3_S_1 metaG | ecosystem: Environmental > Aquatic > Non-marine Saline and Alkaline > Hypersaline > Sediment... | reverse complement strand
TCGTCCTCCGCGCCCAGTTTGAAAGCACCGTAGCGGGAGATTGCCAGAAATGCGGCGAAAAACACAAAACCGCTGGTTACCAGCAGATACATCCACCCCACCTTGCCGGCGATGTTATCCAGCAACTGCTGGGCAAACTGCTCTACCTCATCTGGTTTGAACGCCGTAACACTGACAAAGCTGGCGATGATCAGTACCGAGAGGTAAAAAACGGGCCCTACATCCCCCAGCATCCGGTGAATCAGGGCGGTAAAACTTTGCACGCTCCTCCTCTTCTGCATCATTGGTGGTCGAGAGATACGTTCAGTCAGCCGCAACCGTAACATAATTGAGATAGCAGCCATTGTTTCGAGGCCTGTTGCATATCCGACAATGCACAGACATTAATGAGCTGTATCAATCGCTGGCAGCACGACGCCGTGCGCCACACCCAACGTGATCTCTGCAGCTGATTTTCTGGCCGACCCGCACGGTCGCCTTGCCAAAACTTATGGAGTGATCCCGTCTAACGGGTTATAAAGGTGCTCTGCGACAAGCCTGATATCCGGGAGGGGTGCCAAGTTCATGCAGGCATATATTGCGCGGCGATTGCTGGCGCTGTTGCCTACGCTGTTTTTCGCGAGTTTGATTGTTTTCATGTCAATGCGCCTGATTCCGGGCGATGTCATCGATCTGATGCTTGCGCAGAATGATGTTGCGACCAGTCAGGACCGAGCACGGATAGAGGCAGCGCTAGGTCTGGATCAGCCACTGCTGACTCAGTACCTTGACTGGGTTGGTGGCGTTCTGCAGGGCGATCTGGGTCGTTCTCTATGGCAGAACACCCCGGTTACCGAACAACTGGCAGCAACCCTGCCCATCACCTTTGAGCTTGGCTTTCTTGCACTGCTGATTGCCTTGAGTGTGGCGCTACCGATTGGCATCTACTCAGCCATGCGCCAGGACACCACTGGCGATTATGTGGTGCGCTCTTTTTCTCTGCTGATGTTGGCCATACCCAGTTTCTGGCTAGGTACGCTGGTCATGGTATTCCCTTCCGTCTGGTGGCGCTGGTCACCGCCACTGGCTTACGTACCCTTTTTTGAAGACCCTGTTGCCAACCTCAGTCATATGCTGGTACCCGCAATTCTACTTGGTCTTTCGATGTCCGCTGTGACCATGCGCATGACACGCACCATGATGCTGGAGGTGCTGCGGCAGGATTACATTCGTACAGCGCGAGCCAAAGGACTCAGTGAAAACCTCATGATTGCGCGACACGCACTGCGCAACGGTCTGATTCCGGTGGTGACACTGATCGGCTTACAGGTACCACTACTGATCGGTGGCGCGGTGATTCTGGAACAGATTTTTGTGGTGCCCGGCATGGGTCTGTTGTTGCTGGAAGCGGTATTTCAACGAGACTATCCGGTGATTTCAGGTATTTTCCTCGTTGTTGGCGTCGGTGTGTTGTTAATCAACCTGCTGATCGATCTCAGCTACGGGTTTCTCGATCCAAAGGTACGGCACCAATGAGCTGGTCGCTGTTCAAACGCATGTGGCGCGAAAAGCGCCTTGGCGCCATTGGCGGACTGATCTTTCTGCTGTTCCTGCTGTGCGGGATTTTTGCTGATTTTCTTGCGCCTTATGGCATGAATGAGCCTGACCTCACGGTGCGCCTGCAGGCGCCGTCTAGCGAATATTTTTTTGGCACAGACCATCTGGGCAGGGACGTTTTTTCGCGCGTTCTGATCGGCGCACAACTCTCCATGGTGGTGGGGTTTTTAGCCGCGGGTCTGGCAACCGTGGTGTCGATTGTTGTCGGCGTTTTGTCAGGATACTTTGGTGGGCGCATCGATATGTTTATCCAGCGCTTTGTCGATGCATGGATGACCTTTCCAGATCTTCTTCTGTTGATCGTAGTGATCTCAATCCTCGGCCCGGGTATGCCGCAAATTATTATTGTATTAGGATTTCTCTATGGCATTGCCGGGTCTCGCATCGTACGCGGCTCCGTCGTTTCTGTGCGCGAAACCATGTATACCCATGCGGCACAGTCCATGGGTGCATCTACCCTGCGAATATTGTTCAAACACATACTCCCCAACGTAATGCCTGTGGTGATTGTGCTTTTTACCACACGGGTCGGAGCCACCATTCTGGCTGAAGCCGGATTATCCTTCCTCGGGCTCGGTGTTCCACCGCCTTCACCTACGTGGGGCAGCATGTTAAGTGGTACCGGTAGAACGTATATGTATCTGGGGCCCTGGCTGGCACTGGCACCTGGGCTGTGTTTGACCATCGTGGTATACGCGATAAACGTTTACGGTGATGCACTACGCGACCTGATCGACCCACGAATGCGAGGTGTACGATGAGTGGCAGAAGTCTGTTTTGCGCAATGTGGCTTGTTGTGTTCAGCCTTCCAATATTTGCTGAGGAACCGCAATACGGCGGCGAGCTGAACATCGGCACCGTCTATGTGACCCTATCCCCTCTGTCCTGGGACCCCCAGGACTGGAGCTGGAAGACAAACCACGACACATCCATGGTACGTGAACAACTGTTTGTTGCCGATTTAGACAAAAGTATACGCAAAGGCGGACCGCACGCGTTTGTCTCAGATGCTTATCTACCAGCAGATGCGATTCGAGGAGAACTGGCTGAAAGCTGGCATTGGCTCGACCCGTTGACGTTGGAGTTAAGTCTACGCAAAGGCGTGATGATTCCCGGCAAGGCTGGCGTTATGGAAACCCGTGAACTGGATGCCTACGACGTTGTATTCAGTCTCGAGAATCTGCAGTCCAGTCCAAAGAAGATTAACGAATACCTTGACCACATCGAGGAGTTGGAAGTAGTGGATCCGCATACGTTGCGTTTTCATTTCAACAAATTCAATGCTGAATGGGATTATCGGTTCGGGTATGGCTACTATTCTGCGATTGTGCCCAGAGAGACCGCTGACGTAGATGCAAAAAGCTGGCGCAATCTTGTTGGCAGCGGCCCTTTTTCAATGACCCGCTATGTGCAGGGCAACTCGCAGAGCTACGCGAAAAACCCTGACTACTGGGATTCTGAACAACTCAACGGCAAACAGTATGCCATCCCTTTCATTGACCGCTTGAACTATCGCATCATCAAGGATGAAGCCACCTATTTAACAGGCCTGCGCACCGGCAAGCTTGATATTCTGGAGGCTATCCGCTGGATCGCCGTTGACCACCTGAAAGAAACCACCCCTGAGTTGAACTGGCATCGATGGCTTTCTACCAGTGGTAACTTCATTGCTATGCGTCAGGATTTTCCACCGTTTGCTGATAGACGCGTGCGGCGGGCGATGAATCTGGCCATTAATCAGGCGGAGATTGTTGAGCTGTTTTATGGCGGTCACGCTGAGCTGATGGCATTCCCCCAACACCCCGGCTTTGGTGATTATTTTCAGCCTCTGGAAGAGATGCCCGCCTCTGTCCAGGAGCTGTTCGACTATGATCCAGAGAAGGCCAAAGCGCTGCTGGTTGAAGCAGGCTACGAAGACGGTTTTGAGGTTACCGTACAGGTGTGCTCCTGCAGCCCTAATAATATGGATCTGATCCCGTTACTCGAAGGGTATTACGCAAAGATCGGTGTGCAGCTGATCATTCAACCATTGGAGTACGCATCCTTTCTATCCATGATGACAACACGCAATCACGCCCCGGCCTACTTTATGAATACTGGACACGTGAATCCGACAACAACGATCCGCAAAAATTTTGTCACCGGCCAGCTGTGGAACCCTTCCCTGCACAGCGATGCAGAATTTGATGCCCGAGTAGAGGATGCTTTTGCGACCCGCGACGAAACACAGAGGATTACCAAACTACGCGAACTCACCGTTAACATCCTTGATGAAGCCCCCTATGTCTGGCTGCCAACAACCTACGTTTATACCGCCTGGTGGCCCTGGGTTAAGAACTACAATGGGGAACTGCGCGCCGGCGCGGTAAGGCCAGGACCAATTTATGCGCGTATCTGGCTGGATCAGCAGATGAAAAAAGACATGGGTTTCGAGTGAATCAGCCCTTACTCGACATTCGCAACCTAACTGTAGGTTTTCGTGGCGAACATGGCCCTGTCTGTGCAGTGAACGACGTCTCGTTCCATGTCGCACCGGGCGAAACCCTGGCCATTGTGGGTGAAAGCGGTTCAGGGAAAAGCGTCACAGCACTGAGTATCCTGCAGTTGCTGGGTGAAGCCGGCTCTATTAATGCGGGGTCCGTTTTCCTCGAGGGGGAAGATCTGGTGGGTCTGGGCGAAGCGCGCATGCGCAAAATCCGTGGCAATCGGATCAGCATGATCTTTCAGGAACCCATGACCTCACTGAACCCGGTGATCACTGTTGGCGATCAGGTAGCCGAGCCACTGGTACTGCATCGGCAGATGGGCTGGAAGCAGGCACGTGCAGCGGCGGAAGGGTTGTTACGCAAAGTGGCTATTCCCGACCCCGCAGGGAGGTTGCACGACTACCCACACCAGTTATCTGGCGGCATGCGCCAGCGCGTGATGATCGCCATGGCGCTGGCCTGTCAACCCAAGCTGATTATTGCTGATGAACCCACCACCGCCCTGGATGTAACGGTTCAAGCACAGATTCTGGCGCTGTTGAAAGCGTTGACCCGGGAAACCGGCGCGGCACTGATTCTGATAACACACGATCTGGGTGTGGTGGCCCGCTACGCTGATCGGGTTGCGGTAATGTATGGCGGCAGAATAATGGAAACGGCACCCGCAATACCGCTCTATAAAACACCTCTGCATCCCTATACCCAGGGTTTGATGCGTTCAATCCCCAATCTCGAAGGAGATGTCAGTGCCGAGCTAGCAACCATCAGCGGACAACCACCGGACCTGTCAAATCCACCGCCGGGTTGTCCTTTTGCACCACGTTGTGAACATGCCGTGGAGGCGTGTCACCAGGCTGCCCCGGTGCTTGAGTGGATCAACCAGGAGCATGCGCGGGCATGTATTGTAGATGTCTGATCTGCTGCTTGAGGTCAACAACCTGAAAGTCCACTTCCCGGTGCATGAAGGCATTGTCTGGCGCAGACAGGTGGCCTCAGTGAAAGCGGTTGATGACGTTTCTTTCACCCTGCGCAAGGGTGAGACCCTGTCGCTGGTCGGCGAAAGCGGCTGCGGAAAATCAACAACCGCCCTGGCTGTGCTGCGCATGCTGCAGGTCACCGAAGGGCAGATAATTTTTGCAGACAACGACATCACTCATCTAGATGGTAAAAGTATGCGGCCCTATCGTCGGCAGATGCAGATGGTCTACCAGGATCCCTATGGTTCCCTGAACCCACGCATGAAAGTGCGGGACATCATCGGTGAACCGTTGAAAATTCATAAAGCCAGTCTCACCAAACTGGCCTATCGCAACCGTGTAGCAGAGCTGATGGCGCTTGTTGGTCTCCTGCCCGGAATGATCGATCGCTACCCCCATGAGTTTTCTGGCGGCCAGCGGCAGCGAATTGGGATCGCCCGGGCTTTGGCCCTGGACCCGGAATTGCTGATTTGTGATGAAGCTGTTTCCGCCCTCGATGTATCCATCCAGGCTCAGGTCATCAACCTGCTGAAGTCTCTGCAGTCTGAGCTTGGCTTAACCTATCTGTTTATCTCTCACGACCTTTCCGTGGTTCGACATGTCAGTGACCGCATCGCGGTCATGTATCTGGGCCAGATTGTTGAAACGAAACCGCGAGATGAACTGTTCGCCCGACCCGAACACCCCTACACACGCACGCTGCTGGACGCGGTGCCGGTAGCGAACCCGGAGCTCGAACTCAGCCGTCCACAGCCGCTGATCATTGGTGAAGTACCCAGTGTGCGCAACCCGCCTGACGGATGTCGTTTTCACCCGCGTTGTACGCGGTCCGCAGAGGTCACCCCACCCGGTTTATGCAGCCGGACGCAACCGCCTGGAGTGCCGCGTGAGCAGGGCCTGGTAGCGTGTCATTTGTTCGCCCGGTAAGCAGCAGGCAGACTCGTACAAAACGGATTTCCCAGCATCCTCAACCAGGCCGACGCATCGGCTGACCAAAATCAGGATTCTGACTGATCCGCCGGGCCACCGTACCTTCAGGACTTCTGTACCAGCCCGGATCACTGTAGTCTCCGCTGGCTAAGTCATCCCGCACCTTAATGACCGTGAACATCCCGCCCATTTCGAGATTCCCGTAAGGTCCTTTGCCCGCCATCATCGCCAGGGTATTGGGCGGTCCACTGTGATGACCCATGTCGACGTGCATCTGGTGTTCAGCCATGCCATGTTCGCCCATCGCCATATATCCTGGCAGAATCTTGCGGATCTCCCGGTCTATGCCACTTTGATCCACGCCTAATACATTCGGCACGTCGTGGCCCATTGCGTTCATGGTGTGGTGGGCCATATGGCAATGAAAAGCCCAGTCGCCCGGCACCGCGGTAAACTCAAGATCACGGGTCTGCCCGACACCGACGATTTCTGTTGTCTCCGGCCGCCAAAGGCGGTCTGGCCAGCGCCCTCCATCCGACCCGGTGACTTCAAATTGCACGCCGTGCATATGGATCGGGTGATTCCACATGGAGAGATTACCGACACGCACACGAACACGCTCGCCTGTACGCGCCACCAGCGGATCGATTGCAGGGAAAACTTTGCTGTTAAAGGTCCACAGATCAAACTCCACCATTACGGCTGGGTCGGGCCGATAGGTGCCTGGATGGATTGCCCAGTTGTGTAACATCAGAGCGTAGTCACGGTCGACGTGTTTTGCTTCCGGCTCTCTGGGGTGAATCACAAACATACCCATCAAGCCCACTGCCATCTGCGTCATTTCGTCCGCGTGTGGGTGGTACATATGGGTGCCATGCTGTTTCAGGGTGAACTCATAGGCAAAGGTCTCGCCGGGTTTGATATGTGGCTGACTCAAGCCACCGACCCCATCCATGCCGCTGGGCAACAGAATGCCATGCCAGTGAATGGTTGTATGCTCTTTGAGATTGTTTGTCACAAGAATGCGAACGCGATCACCCTCAACCGCCTCCAGAGTGGGGCCTGGCGTAGAACCATTGTATCCCCAGCACTTGGCCGTCATCCCAGGTGCAAACTCGTGTTCAATTTCCTCAGCAACCAGATGAAACTCTTTTACACCTTGTTTCAGGGTATATGGCAGAGTCCAGCCATTTAGTGTACGTACAGGCACGTGGCCTCCTTGAATTGTGTTTTGCAGCTCGAGCGGTGCGCGGGGTGCATCTTCCGCATGAACACCAACTATTGGTCCCACCAGCGCGGCCAGCATGCCTTTGCCGGTATAACCCAGCATTTTCCGACGCGATGGGTTCATGACGCTTCTCCTGGCAAGGTATTACCAACGGCTTGACCCAGGGCAGTGCGTGCCAGCCAGTACTCTTTTAAAGCCTCTATGTAAGCCTGATAGTGGTTGTACTCTTCCTGCTTGCTTGCAAGCAGTTCAAAGACACCAATCAGCATGAAATTCTGCTCTTCCTGGGCCCTGGCTGTTGCAGTTTCCAGGGCGGGCAGCAAACGCTTGCGATACAACGCCACGCGATCGCCCGCATGCCCCATGACAACAAAGGCCATGTGGACATCATCAACAACGGCAAGCTGCAGGGCATCGAACTCCGCCAGCGCCTGTTGAAATTCACTGTCCAAACGCAGTACAACATCTCGGTTCTGGGAGAACACCGGCAGAGGGAACTCAATTGTTGGTCCAGAAAGATAAGCACCATCGGTTTCGCGCTCGCGCTCAACACCTAAAGTGAAATCAGCAAGCCATCTACGCCAGTTCTCAAACCCACGTTGTTCTGCCAACAGCTCTACCTTAGCCGCACCGGCAGCAAGATCCAGCCGACTGGCTTTGGCCAGCGCCAGCATAGCCTGCAGGTCAACATCCTGTGTCTGCGGCAAAGGTAGTTGCCGGGGAACCTGCCAGGTAGCCGCGACCGAGACGCCCATTTGAGCCGCCAGTTGAGTTCTGTATTCATAAGCCGCCTGCCGGGCTTCTATAAGGACAATCTCTGCCTCAACGGCGTCTGCTTCAGCAAGCGCCAGTTCACGCGCAGTTATGTTGCCGGCCTGTTCAAATCGGGCAGCCAGCTCAAAAGACAGCTGAGCTGCTTTGGCTGTTTGATGACGCAGATCAACGATCTGCTCCGCAGCCACGTACGCGTAATATGCGGTCTGCGTGGCAGCCAGAGTTGTCATGACAGCATCACCCACGTCCAGCTTAAGCCGTTCAAAGTCTGCCTTAGCAAGACGTAGACGAGCCGGGCGGGTAATGATATCCGTTAGCGATGTTACCAACCCCAAGCTGAGCTGATGGCCGCCGCCCGAATCCTCTGCACTCAGCCAGCTCGCCGAAAACAAAGGGTTAGTGATTCGATTAGCCTGATAGATATCAGCCGCAGAAAACCCTAAGCGGGCAAACTGAGCACGAAGTTCCGGGTTGTTCGACAGGGCTGCTGCAACAGCCGCTTCAACATTGATTGGAGTCAAAGTCTCCAGCGTCATATCCGGCAAGCGCAGCGCCTCCGGATCCACACCTCGCTCAGCGACAAGTGCGGTCACGTCGCCTCGACCCAGGTCTTCTGGTACCGCAGCACAACCCGCACAGAACATGAGCACACACATTGCCACTATGGGAATGCGCCTGCTGCGTGACGATAGTTTCATCTTTTATTTTCCTCATCCGCACAAATCAAAACCACCAAAGCCAGCTAGATAAAGCCTGGTAGATACCAGGGTGATAAATCACCCGGGACAGTGGGATGAGGACTACTCGAGCAGTGTGTCGTGACGCGTTATCGGGGTTTCAGTAATGCTGGCCAGAGCCTGATGTCCTGGTGGATCTGAAACAGGCGGTGGGATCGATAATGCTGAAATTTCGTAGAATCCCAGAGCATCGCCATCGCTCTCCAGATCTTCATCGTCTGTTACTTTGGTAGAGCCAACCAGCTTATGCTCAATGATGTTCGATGCGCTGACTGCAGCGCAACTATCACACACGTCATGGTCGCAGGGAACTGCAGCAGACATCTCATGATGAGCGTGCGCGCCGCCGGAAGGATCAGGACCAACCGGCATCTCCGCCGAACAGGCGCACGCCACATTGGTCCACACCAGCGTGGCGATCAATATCATGTTGCCGAAAAGGCGGTACATCAGCTGCGAATACTCCAGATGAGACTGTCTTCTGTTACTTGGACAACAGCACTTTTCTGCTGCCTCTGCGAAGCGAGGGTGCCGCGCCACAATTCAATCCAGCAGGCTAACACCAGAGAACGCTCCTCGCCTTGCAGACCCCGCACAATACGCAGGTCTTTCTGAACAATTTCAAGACTATCAGCTTGGGGGTGTGTTTCAACCGCATCACCCATCCCGTCGAACATTCCGCTCAGGTATTTTGCAGCCGCCGTCAGATCACCATCCTGCAGACCTAACAGGCCCAAAGTGTCCTGAAAATATTGCAGGCCGATCAGCCTGGCGGCCACACTCCCCAACTGCAACGTTTCATCGTCACCCAGAACCAATCGCAGCTCACACAGCCCATTGCGCACATACTCCATGGCATAGTTTCGATTGGCTTTCTCGAGCCGCAGTTCATTCCACTGATGCTCAGGGGTTACAGGTTGATCTTCAGAGCGATACGGTGGCGGCTGTTCATCTTTAGCAAAACTCAGCCGCTCATCCGGCGCCAGGTCGTGGTCATATTCATAGAAATAACCGCACAACCCATACTCTCCAGTCATGTCTTCAGAAACACACACAAATCCGAGGCGGGGATTCCCCAGCGAGACGCCATTGTGCGCATACCAGCCATTGAGAAAGCCGCGGCTCACTTCCACCGGCACCCCACAGATCGCGGGACCCGCGTACATCCAGCGTGGATAACGAAACCGCACCCAGGCTTTGCGGTCCGATTCAGCCATATACTCGACACCCACACCACCTATATTGTTGGATAAGACGTGGTACTGCGCACAGGCGACAGCATGCGGCAAATCAGACAGGCCCAGCTTGTCAAAGCTCGATAAAAATTTCTCCAGATGCTGGCGGCGAAACAGATTGAACATCCATTTCTCCATCACCTGCGGTCCTTTGCGGGTTGCAACCATCAACTGCAGACCGAGGAAGTAGGCATGGTGAATATGCGCCTGAGCGCGGATCCCAGCGCTGGGCGAGATCTCAGACACTATCGCTTCAACTCAATGCACGCCATCCAGCGCTGGCCCGATCCGCGAGCAGATCTTCTCCAAACTCGCGGGATAGACAACAGAACTCAAGTTGCAGATGGTTTGGATCACGGAAATAGATCGACTGGCACCAACCGTGATCGACCAGGTCGGTGACGGTAACCCCTTTTGCTAACAGCTCTTCACGTTTGCTGAACAACTCTGCCTCATCGTCAACACGAAACGCAAAATGCACAACACCACCCTGAATACCCAATCCTCGGTTTAATCCCGTGTCAAAATCGTTAGGTATACCTGGCACGTCCGTACATTCCATAAATGGAATGAGTTCATCGTTGCCTACATCGAGGAGGGCGTGACGAATGGCGCCACCTGCCTGAGGCTGTA
>Ga0180435_10007217_pt1 | contig 10597 bp, 7 predicted proteins | sample SS_ome_3_FD_132467 | JGI IMG/M metagenome (GOLD analysis project Ga0180435, IMG submission 132467) | Hypersaline lake sediment archaeal communities from the Salton Sea, California, USA - SS_3_S_1 metaG | ecosystem: Environmental > Aquatic > Non-marine Saline and Alkaline > Hypersaline > Sediment... | reverse complement strand
TTCCGGACCATAGAAGTGGAAGACCTCACGAAGCATAAAATGGATTCGGAAGAAGTGATCATCGATACCAATAATGCAGAATTGATCAACCGGGCAAAAGACGGCAGGCATAAAGTAGTAGCGGTTGGAACTACATCAATGAAAGCATTGGAAACAACAGTTTCCATTACCGGAAAGGTGAAGCCATATGACGGATGGACCAATAAGTTTATCTTTCCTCCATACGACTTTAATGTGGCTGATGCCATGATCACCAATCTGCACCTGCCACAGTCACCTATGATGATGATGGTCGCCGCATATGCGGGTTATGATTTCCTTATGGAAGCATACAAGGAAGCCGTAGATAAGAAATATAAGTTCTTTACCTACGGGGATGCGATGCTAATAGTCTAATTAAGCGGAAGTTTCTTTTATCTTTGTTTAGTATTACGTATTACGAAGCACGTATTACGAGGTGTTATCCAGTATCATGTCAAAAGAATTTGCAATTATTACGGCAGGGGGTAAGGGAACCCGCATGGATTCTGAAGTTCCAAAGCAATTTATGGATTTGAACGGCCTGCCTGTGATCATGCATGCTATCCGAGCATTTACCAGTTTTTCTCCTGATATTAACATCATACTCGTTCTGCCCAAAGACGGCATGGATGAATGGGACCATATTCTTAAAATGTATCCTCTTGATATAGAGTTCAATCTTTGCACCGGGGGAGAAACTCGTTTTGATTCTGTTAAGAACGGGCTGGAGCTGGTAGAAGGGAACGGACTGGTAGCCATACATGACGCGGTCAGGCCATTAATATCAAAGAAGCTGATCGCTGATTGTTTCCTTGCGGCCTCAACAGAAGGGAATGCTATTCCGGTGATCCCCGTGCAGGATTCAATGCGTGAATTAAGCGGAGAGCATTGCCGTCCTGCCAGAAGAGAGGCCTTCAGGCTGGTACAAACACCTCAGGTATTTGATATTGCCCTTATTAAAAAGGCTTATGAACAGGGCTACCGATCCTCTTTTACCGATGATGCAACGGTTGTAGAAGCACTGGGTGCCAGGATCAACCTTGTGGAAGGGGAGAAAAAGAACATTAAGATCACCACCCGGGAAGACCTCCTGATCGCAAAAGCATTATTATGACCTGGCAGGTCCCAGACCTGCCAGGTCTAGTTTTTTGACCTTCCTTTCCAATTAAAGGAAAGAACAATCCCCAATATCCCGCTCAAACTGATGAAGAAGAAATAGATAAACTGAAATGGTATATAGTTTAGCATCAGCCTATGCTGTCCTGCAAATCGAGTTGCACTTCGAAGAATGGGGAAGTCGATAATGCATTTTAGCGTGAAAAGACTGATAAATACCCACAATCCCGGCAGGGATACATAAGCCCAGATAAGCGATAACAGGAGTGCCAAGTTGAATCCAAATACAATGATAGCCGAGGTGATCAAAAAGCCGTCCTTGTATGCAGGGCTCTTGCCTACCCAGCGGAACCGCTGATTAAGAAATTCTTTCAAGCCGGAGGACGAAACGGTATATACCAATCCTTCAGGGTTTTTCATAAAACCAACAGATCCTTTTGGGTACTGCCTGTTCACCTTTTCCATCAGGAAGATGTCATCTCCTCCGTGAATGTGGTCATTGCCCCTGAAACCATCCACCACTTCAAACACTTTCTTTTCATAGGTGAGATTTGCACCATTGCACATTATGGGTTTACCTATGCCGATGGCACCGGCCCCGCTGGCAACCAGACTCAGCAACTCCAGGGCCTGAAAGTTGGCAAGTAGGCCTTTTGGTTTATGTATGGCAACCGGCCCGGCCAGCATTTTGAAATTCCCTTCTTCATAATATGTCGCTATGCTTGCAAGCCAATTCTTACCGGGCAGGCAGTCGGCATCAAGTGTAGTGATGAGGCGGCCTGATGCATGTTCTATTCCATAACGTATAGCTGCCTTTTTCCCGTCCACACCATCCGGCAGGTGAAGAATCTTCACACTCCGGATATTATTCAGAACCCCGGCCGTATCATCTGTGGAGTGATCATTTACAAAAATGAATTCGCGAAGATCATCAGGGTATCGTATTGATCCCAGGTGATCAAGCAACTGCCCTAAATTTTCCGCTTCATTTCGAAGGGGGATAATCACACTGATAAAAGTTGAGCATTCATCTTTAAGTTCGATTTTTTTAAGTAGCATCCAGCCCCTCATGAAGGAAAGAATAAGAATGCTGTAGAAGATTCCCAGGGAAACAGCTATAATCATGAACACCATTTCCATGCTACTCATTCCCCGACCTCCTGAAGAATTTGAGGCTGAAGGCAAATATGGCTCCGCAAAGTGCAGGCAGCACCAGGTTTACCAGCCACAGGCTGGTTGAAGCTGCTACAATACCCAGGGCAATATCGTTTGAGATCTCCAGTGGATTGCCAAAGTGCAGCCCGATCAGGAAAAGGGAAACAGAACCTCTGATGCCCAGTTCAGCAATGGCAACACTCGGGATCATGGTAATGGCAAAAAAGATCACAGCAACAGTGATCATGCCATCAATCAAGGTGATATCGACCGAAAATGCACGCAGTAACAGAAACATCTGTAAAGAGAACACAACGAAGCGTGAAGCACTGATCAGGATGATCACTATTAGTTCACGTGAGGTGTAGCCTGACAGCACCTGGATATAGGAAGTGATCTTTTCAAGTACTTTTCCTTTTAGCTTTCCTGCAAGGGCACTCAAAAGAGAGATGTTGAGGAATAAAAGCAGGAATAAGATGTTCAGACCGAGTACGAGTATCCCTCCGCCCCACAGAAACCAGATGTACAGATAATCAGGGATGTTAAAATATTCGAGCAGGTCTTCATGGTGGCCAACGAAAAGCAGGAAGGTGCATGTGGTGCCTGCCATGAAGGTGATCAGCAACTGGCTCATGCTGCCCATTATGGTGATAAAAATGCCTTCGATACGATTGGCCTTTTCAAGGATAAATACCCTGCCAAAATAGTCGCCGACCCTGTTTGGGGTAAGTGAGCTGACCGCCACACCGGTAAGCACAGCCAGGAATGATTTCAGCCATCCCACCTTCTCGATCTTCCGGATCAGCAATGACCACTTCAGGGCCTCCAGTCCCCAGTTAATTAGCATCAGAAGGAGTACGATTACAATTAAATTGATGAACCATCCGTGCCTGAAACTTTCGAGAAAAGTGCTGTAAACCGATTCCAGGTCGCGCCTGTGGAAAAGCTGGTAATAGATAAAGCCGTATGTAGCCAGAATGATCAGCAGGCTGATCAGGAAGTTGTATGTTTTCCGTACATTTGTTTTCATCCGCTTTAAGATCGAGCTATGGTGAAAAACGACAGGATCATTCTTGGCATCGACCCCGGCACTAACATAATGGGCTATGGCTTAATCCACCATAAAGGTAATAAAATAGAGCTCATCACCATGGGCGTGCTCAAGCTGGGGAAGCTCCCTGATCATGGAATAAAGCTGAAGAAGATCTTCGAACGCACCTCCGCACTCATTAAAGAATATAAACCGGATGAACTGGCGATAGAAGCCCCTTTCTTCGGTAAGAATGTACAGTCGATGCTAAAGCTCGGACGTGCCCAGGGCGTAGCCATGGCTGCTGCACTTAACCTGGATGTGCCTATATCCGAATATTCTCCCAGAAAAATAAAACAGGCGATAACCGGTAAAGGAAATGCCTCTAAAGAGCAGGTAGCAGCAATGCTCACCACCCTGCTAAACATAAAAGACCCTCCGAAATATATGGATGCCACCGACGGGCTGGCTGTTGCTGTTTGTCATTACTTTCAGCGCAAACCCGGAATAGAAGGAGAAAACTACGGAAGCTGGAAGAGCTTTATCTCCAAGAACCCTGACAAGATCAAGTAATAGACTAACTTTGCAGCATGAATATCGCAGCACTGGTTTCGGGAGGAGTCGACAGCTCGGTTACCATTCCTATATTAAAGGAAATGGGCTATGATCCTACGATTTTTTATATCAAGATCGCTATGGAGGATGAGCCCGGGTATATGGACTGTCCATCTGAGGAAGACATAGAGATCACTACCTGGATCGCCAAAAAATATGGCTTGAAGCTGGAGATCGTCGATTTGCAGAAAGAGTACTGGAACAGGGTTGTCAGCTACACCATTGACACCGTTAAGAAAGGGCTGACTCCAAACCCGGATGTGATGTGCAACCGCCTGATCAAGTTTGGCAGTTTTGAAGATAAGTATGGCAAGGATTTCGACAAGATCTCTACCGGCCACTATGCCTCAGTGATCGAGAACGAAAACGGCTTTTTCCTTGGCACAGCCAGGGATACCATTAAGGACCAGACGTATTTCCTTGGCCGGATCACCTATGCGCAACTGTCAAAAGCCATGTTCCCGATCAATAACCTATGGAAGAAAGAGGTTAGAGAGCAAGCGGAAAAGATGAACCTGCCCAGCGCCAAGCGCCCCGACAGCCAGGGGATCTGTTTTCTGGGGAAGATTAATTACAACGACTTTATTCGGAAATATGCAGGCGAAAATCCAGGTGAAATTGTTGAGCTTGAAACCGGGAAGGTTTGGGGTGAGCACAAAGGCCTGTGGTTTCATACCATCGGACAAAGGAAAGGACTTGGACTTAGCCAGGGGCCATGGTTCGTAGTAAAGAAGGATCTCGAGAGGAACATTCTGTATATATCGAATGGGTATGATCCAATCGCGCAATATACCGAAAAGATCATGCTGGCCGATTTCCAGTTCATCAACGAAAACCATGCACCGGATATGTCACAACCTCTCAATATAAGTTTCAAGATCAGGCATCAGCCGGAGTTCAGTAAAGGAACACTGGCTGTAAAAGATGAGCTCTTTATGATTGAACCTGCAGAAGCAATCTCAGGAGTTGCACCCGGGCAGTTCGGGGTGATATACGATGAAGAGCAGAACATTTGCCTTGGCAGCGGTGTTATTACCATATAATTATTTCACATGGAAAAATTTGAACTTTATAATCCTGTAAAGGCCCATTTCGGCCGTGATGTTATTCAGAAATTATCAGGAGAGATCAGTAAAAGCGGAAAGAAAGCCCTGCTTGTATATGGCAAGGGATCGATCAAAAAGAACGGTATCTATGATGCAGTTATGGAACAAGTAGATAAGGCCGGGATATCGGTGGTAGAGTATGCCGGTATCAAACCAAATCCCCTGATCGATGATGTAAGAAATGCCGTTAAACTTGGAAAAGATGAGGGTGTTGACCACATCATTGCGGTAGGGGGCGGCAGTGTGATCGATTCGGCAAAGGTCATCTCCATTGGTATTGCCGGAGAACTTGATCCTTGGGACTATGTAAAAGGCAAAGGAATGCCCCGTTCAGGACTTCCCCTGCTTGCTGTGTTAACACTTGCTGCTACAGGAACCGAGATGAACCGTTTTGCCGTGGTACAGGATGTCACTACCAATGAAAAACTTGGATTTGGTTATCCTCCTATGTATCCCAAAGTGTCATTTCTTGACCCATCTTATACGATCAGTGTAAATGCCGACTACACCTCATTTGGCATTTCCGACCTTGTGGCTCATGCCCTGGAAGCCTATTTTGGCAAAGGGGATGCCAGCCTCTCGGATCGTTTTGTATTCAGCATCATTCAGGAGGCCATGGAATATGGCCCGCAATTGATGCAGGATTTGGAGGATTATGATCTGCGTGCCCGCATCATGTATGCAGCCACCATGGCCCTGAACAACCTGACCATGTATGGGCGCGAGTCCGGCGACTGGGGTGTGCACAGCATTGGACATATTTTATCGGTATTGTATGATGTTCCTCATGGTGCATCGCTGTCCATAACCTATCCTGCATGGCTACGTCTTCATGCTGACAGGGCAGAGGGAAGGATCGTTCAGCTGGGTAAAGCACTCTTTGGAGTTAGCAGTGCTGAGGAAACAGCCCAATCATTTGAGAAGTACTTCAAGAGCATCAACAGTCCGATAAGGATTTCAGAAACCAATTACGGAAACTACGATAAAAAGGAGATCATCAGCACCATGACCGCCAATGGAGTGGGCGGCATGCACCATAAGCTGGAAGAGAATGATTACCACACCCTGCTTGACCTGATGTGGTAATCACTCACAAAACGATCTTTATTCCTTCATGATCTTGAGCAATACCAGATTGCCGTCGTCCATAGTGATGCGGCAGAAGTAGATGCCCGAATGCAGATCGATCATATTGATCTTATGGTTGCATGGAGCAATACATTCGATCAATTCCTGTTTAACTACGTTGCCGATAATGTCGGCTATAACGATCGACTTTACATCCTCTTTTGATTCAATCATGAGGTATTCGCGGCAGGGATTCGGGTAAACCTTGAGCTTATCGGTGTTAAACTCTTCTATGCCAACCAGCACCGTGATATAGTTTTCTTTGGCAATAGAGTCTGAACCGCTTGGTCCAATTGCTTTCAGGCTTACGGTGTAGTTCCCCGATGCAATATAGGTATGTTCGGGATGCTGCATGCTTGAAACGTCTCCATCACCGAAATACCATTTCCATTCATTTACTGCTCCTGTAGTAAGATCAGTAAAGTTCACCAGCAGCGGGAAGAATCCTGATGTTGGGTTTCCGCTGAAATCTGCTGTTGGCGGCAGGTCAGAAACTGAGATATAATTAATCTTGGTTTCAGTTGAATCCCCTCCAGGGCCGGTAACCGTTAGGCTTACGGTGTAATTTCCTGCACTTGTATATTGATGGACAGGATTCTGTATGGTAGATGTGCCACCATCGCCAAAGTCCCAGCTCCAGGTATCAATCTCTCCAGTTGACTGATCATCAAAGTTAACACTCAGAGGCGGTGCGCCGGTAGTCGGGAAGCCAACAAATAGGGCCACAGGAGGAGCGAAGTGCACTACGATATAATCGGTCTTGGTGTGCGAATCGCTGCCACCGGGTCCTGATACGTTCAATGTAACCGTATAGGTTCCGGGTGTAGCATAGTCGTATGAAGGATTCTGTTCCGTAGATGTTCCCCCATCGCCAAAGTCCCAGTCCCAGGTATCAACTGAATCGAGCGAGAGGTCGGTGAAGTTTACTGTAAGTGGTGCAACACCTGAAGTAACATCTGCTGTAAAGTCACAGGTTGGAGGGGCATAATCTACCGTGATATAGTCAACCTTTGTTTCTGTATCAGTGCCTCCTGAAGCTTCGGTAACGGTGAGTGAAACCGTGTACAGGCCAGGATCATCGTAGGTATGTGCAGGATTCTGAATCGTGGATGTGTTTCCATCGCCAAAGTCCCAGTCCCAGTTGGTGATTGTACCACCGTTGGGAGAAGACTGGTCGGTAAATGTAACCAGGAGCGGAGCTATTCCAGCTGTAGGAGCACCGGTGAAGTCAGCATCAGGGGTGATGGTAGCATCAAACAGGTCGCTCTTCCATACCCCCCTTCCGTAGGTGGCAGCATAAAGTACATTATCAGCCGGACTGGCTGCATAGTGTATTTCAAGCTCTGTTACCACAACGTTTGGCAGACCGCTGCTGAATTGAGCCCATGGGCCACCATCGCGCCAGACATACACGCCTGCATCTGTCCCGGCATACAGTTCTATGCCGGTATAGTCCTTATTCTGGATCACACACATGACCGGGAGTTGTGGTAGTCCGGATGAAATATTAGTCCAGGTACTACCTCCATTGGTAGTCTCATAAACACCATGCGTATTATATCCACCCATTGAAACCCATACATGATCAGGATCATCATCTTTCACTGCGATGTAGGTTATATTGGATGATCCTGTAGGAAGGTTTGATGTAATGTTTGTCCATGTTCCGCTTCCTGTAGTTGTGCGGTAAATAAAACCATGGTCAGCAGCATAAATATAATTGGTATTACTGGGAGCGATGGCCATATTATCCAGGTTGCTTCCGAAATTCTGACTAATGCTTGTCCAGCTGTTACCCTGGTTAACAGTTTTTCTCACATCCGATAATCCAATATACAGAGTATTATTATTGGTCGGGTCTATTAAGTATGGAGTACACCAGGCACCCTGGGGTAAGCTACCGGTTATACTTGTGTAAGAACCCCAGTGGTTTGTTGTCCTCTTAATATCGCCATAATATAGTGTACCATACTGGGTGTTCACATTAGTATAATCAATAATACACTCGAAACCATCACCTCCTATTATATCACCCCAGGTACTTCCATTGAGGTGTACTTTAGAGCCGTTATCCTGAAGTCCGATTATGACTTCATCCACTACAGTCTGGCTGACCCCCATGCGGTAAATCTGTGATGTTTCCATTCCGCTTGAAAGGTGGCTCCATGAACTTCCGCCGTTGGTAGTTTTATACAGGCCTCCATCATTACATTCAAATAGCGTGGAGGAATTTCCCTGAAAGGTAAGGTTATGCTTATCGGCATGCACTTCTTGTACACCGCAACCCCAGGAATTACTCCAGTGATTATTAATGTTCCAGTTCAGACCGCCATCGGTGGATTTCCATGTGTTCACCCCTCCGATGAATACAATATCGGCATCATTTGGATCAACGGCAATGCAAAGGTCATAGCTACCCTGGCCATTGTTCGACCCGGTGCCATTGCAACTCCAGTTCAGCATATAATTGCCGCTAGTACTTCCATTCAGTATTTGTGAATAAGAACTTCCACTGTTGGTCGATTTGTAAATACCTTCTAGCCCACCGTTCGTATTTGAAACTATTGCATAAACCCAGGTTGGCTCATCATAGCTGACAGCTAATTCTGTTCTTCTTCCGGAATATGAGGCCACCGAAGAAACATTTGATCCTGAATTTGTGATCAGGTATATGCCGGTGGAGCTCCAGCCTTCTGTGGATGCATAAATAGTCGTCGGATCGCCCGGTTTGAATTCCATATCGATAAACGCTGTGGATGTCAACAGGGTCCAGTTCGTTCCTGCATTGGTAGTTTTATAAAGACCATTCGTTGTAGCTGCATAAATGGTCTGGTAGGCCGAATTGGGGTCCATCAGCAGCCTGTTTACCCTGTGTTTCTGACCTACAGTGAAGCTGAGCCCTGTGGGTGCCCATGTAGCTCCACCATCGGTTGATTTCAATACACCAACGCTATTATTATCATTGCTTTGCTGGCCTCCAAGCGACCACATCGAGCCTCCGTCACGGTCACCGGTTGCGATATACAATGTATTTGGGCCTATAGCTGGCTTAACAACAAGGATGTCGCTAACACCCAATACCGGGGTTGTGTCGTTCAGGATGGTCCATGTTGCGCCATCATCTGTGGTGTGCCATATTCCTCCGGATGCCGCTCCTGAATAGTATTCACTTGGGGAGCCCGGAACAAAAGCAACGCAGTTCATCCTGCCCAGGCCGGCATAACCGCCCGGAGATGTGCTTGGTCCGAGGCTGGTCCAGTTTCCATTCGGGCTTCTGTTATCTTTAACGGATGCGTAGGCCTGATCAAGTTGTTTCCCGCTGGGGAACTCGCCGGTCTTCGGATCAACTCTTTGCTCCCAGTACCACTCCCAGCGTTTAAACTGTTTATAATAATTGGCTTTTACTTTTTTACCGTCCACCATATAGTACCCAGCCTGGACATTATAAGGTTCCCAATATCCGTAAAATGCTTTCTGAATTTCGTGAAGGGTTAATGTTCCGTTTTCGAGCTTGTCTTGCGGGAGATCCCCTATCCAGTCTTGAGATAAAAGGAATCCAGAAGACAATAAAGAACACAGAACCAGGAGAGTAAAACGTTTCATGGCATAAAAATTTGGTCGTTTATGGGCTGTAGGTTAGTTATTTACATAGTATACGTTTATACTACATATAAGTTACCTATGCATACAAAGTTAGCATGAAAATACAGGAATCCAAATTCCTTAACAATAATTTAAAAGTCGTTCAATCGCTCAATCGATCAATTGCTCAATAAAAAAGCCCTCCGGGGAGGGCTTTTGGCTATTCTTCTTCAGCTTGTTGTTCTTCGTACTCCTTGAGGAGCTTATCCTGAACATCAGGCGGTACCTGTGCATACTCTGCAAAGGTCATCTCGTAGGAAGCACGTCCGCTGGTGAGTGAACTCAGTGCTGTGGAATACCTGTTGAGTTCAGCCAGTGGTACGCGGGCCTTGATGCTGCCCCCATCCATGCCCATGATGATGGCACGGCGTCCCTGAAGGTCGGTCATCACACCCCCCATTTTGTCTTCCGGTACATTCACCTCAACATCATAGATAGGTTCCATGATCTTCGGACCTGCCTCTTTAAAGGCGAGGCTGAAGGCGTTACGTCCGGCAAGTTTGAATGAGATCTCATTGGAATCCACAGAGTGCATTTTACCGTCGTAAACCATCACCCTGATATCACGGGCATATGATCCGGTAAGCGGGCCGCGTTCCATTCGTTCCATAATCCCTTTGAGGATAGCAGGAAGGAACCTGGCATCGATGGCTCCACCAACTATACAGTTATAGAAAATAAGTTTTCCACCCCATTCCAGCTCAATCTCTTCTTTACCCCTTACGTTTACAGCAACTTCAGAATTTCCCTTGATGATGCTCAGCGGGTTCACTGAAGACATTTT
>Ga0180435_10007216_pt1 | contig 10597 bp, 6 predicted proteins | sample SS_ome_3_FD_132467 | JGI IMG/M metagenome (GOLD analysis project Ga0180435, IMG submission 132467) | Hypersaline lake sediment archaeal communities from the Salton Sea, California, USA - SS_3_S_1 metaG | ecosystem: Environmental > Aquatic > Non-marine Saline and Alkaline > Hypersaline > Sediment... | reverse complement strand
TTCCAGAATCCTCTCTATGATCTCTCCTGGCAGTTGCTCCTGGTGGGCAAACTGGCTCCCACGCTGGGTGAATTATGCGGATTGTCGGGATTCTATCGACTGCTGCCCCTGATAATTCCGGTAGGAATATTAGTGGCTATCCTCCTGCGGGATCTGAGTCATGAAATATATCGGGAGAAATTAAAACGGATAACCTTCGTTTTTTTAAGCCTGGCGATTGCTGTAGGGCTACTATCCACCGGCCTCTTCGGAAGTCGAATCTGGTCAGGGAGTTATAGTCAACGCGACAAAGCACTGCATGCCGCCCAGAAAGCGCGAGTGGAATCTTTCATGAAGAGGGAAGTGGAATAAATTCAGCCCCCGCAAATAACACCCCTGGTTCTCGAGAAGATTATTCCGCGTTCGCGGTAGAATTTGATTTAAAACCGGATAGCAAAACTTAAAAGATTTTCAAAGAAAATCTTTTAAAAGGAGTATTCCAATCCCATCCTGATCTGCCAGTTATTGAATTCGGTTTCTTCCTTTACGGTCACCGAACCTTTCTCCGTATTTGACATGGTCAGTTCACGGTCAATATCGGTCATGACATAACGCGCTTCCACGTTAAGATAAATATGGGTACTGAGCTGAAAATCCGCGCCGACAGCCGCATGAACTGACCATTGCCCGGTAACCTTGCCGGTGATGGCAAAAGGGTAGGTTACATCATCGACCACAACATTAAAGTTGCCATCGATATCTGTATCAATCTCATAATAACCGGCCCCCAAACCCAGATATCCCCTGGCTGATTGTTCTGTTATGGGAGCAAATATCATTGCGGTGAAATAGACAGGATAGACCCGATCCACTTCTTTGTAGGAGACCGGTCCCGGCGCGGTTTCGAATGGCATCTCATCAAGGGTGTCAATTTCCCAGCGAAAATAATCAACCCCCACTTCTATTCCCAGTGTCTCGGTAAATTTATACTTGGCTGTCGCCCCGTATCCGAAGACATGATCAAAGTCGGAGTCCTGAGGGTTAATATAGATCCCGTGAGCGCCCAGGCGAAAATCTCCATATTTCAATTCACCAAGGCTCTCCCCGGTTAAGAAGCAAAAAGTTAATGAGATTACAGCAAGACATACAAAGGCAGTTTTCATAGGTAGTCCTTTAATCACGTTAGTTAGTGTCTGACTGAAAACCCCGAATCTCATAAAATTTGTCATTGCGAGGAACAGAGTGACGAAGCAATCTCCTCACAAACTAAACAGATTGCTTCGTCGTCCCTCCTCGCAATGACTTGTGTTTCGGGGTCTTCGGTTAGACATTAGTCAGTATAAGTAGATCTATTATTATAATACGCCCAATCGTATTTTTTGTTCAACGCAAGTATAGATTGATCGGCGCGCTTGTAAAGCATAATAACAGATCGCAAGCAAGATGCCCCCGCCAGGTCGAGTCATTTTTACTTGCTTCATATACTTCCTGATTGTTATATTGCCTTTATATCTCGTAAGACTTCAGTTCTTTGAGATTATAACCTTGATCTCGCCATTCTCGTAGCGGCGACCTTCAGGTCGCCACTAAGTGGCAGCCTAAAGGCTGCCGCTACGAGGAGACAGGTTCAGTTAACCTTATAATTTTAAAGAGCTAAGGTATTACTATATCTCAAGTTTTGATCGGGGCGTAGCGCAGCCTGGTTAGCGCGTCCCGAAAGCTTTCGGGAAGGTCGGGAGAATTAATTTATCTGAAACATGTTAAAAAATAATTAAGTTTATTGTTCGGGGTGTAGCGCAGCCTGGTTAGCGCGTCTGAATGGGGTTCAGAAGGTCCCCGGTTCGAATCCGGGCACCCCGACTTAAATTGATTTAAGAAATATCTTGTAGACACTGCATAGGTTAGCGCGTCCCGAAAGCATTCGGGAAGGTAGGGAGTTCTTCTCTGGTGATTTCTTAGTGTCTTAGTGCCTTTGTGGCTATTATTTATAAAAAATTATGAAGAAAATAAAGATAGGTCTAATCGGCTGGGGAACGGTCGGGACGGGGGTGGTTAAGCTTCTCCGAAGCAACTCCGCGCTTATCTCCCGTCGCCTGGGAGCTCAGCTGGTCATCTCCCGGATTGCTGATCTTGATCTCAAGAGAGATCGTGGAGTAAAGGTAGATTCTTCCATCCTTACCCGGAAGCCCTCCCTGATCCTTGATGACCCTGATATTGATATAGTGATTGAACTCACCGGTGACCCTTCTTTATCAGGAGAGTTCATTCTCCGGGCGCTCCAGAACGGAAAGCAGGTGGTAACGGCAAACAAGGCGTTATTAGCAGAATCCGGCAAGGACTTATTCAGAGCCGCCGAAGAGAATAACCGGAGGATCTTCTTTGAAGCGAGTGTAGGTGGTGGTATCCCGATCATAAAAATTATCCGGGAAGGACTGGCCGCCAACAAGATATCCTCCATCCTGGGTATTATCAACGGTACTACCAATTATATTCTCTCCCGGATGACAGAGGAGGGGATATCTCTCGGTGACGCGCTCAAGGAAGCGCAGATTAACGGCTTCGCTGAGAAAGATCCGTCTCTTGATCTGGACGGGATTGATTCGGCGCATAAACTGGTACTACTCTCTTCTCTGGCATTTGGCGGCTGGGCGGATCTGAATAAAGTAAGTGTCGAGGGAATCAATAAACTTTCGGCTGAAGATATCACTTACACTTCCGGGCTGGGCTTCACAATCAAACTGTTGGCGATAGGCAAACAGACAGATGCCGGTGCTGATCTACGTGTCCACCCGACACTGGTAAGTCACAAACATCTGCTCTCTTCGGTGAATGGTGTATTTAACGCCGTCTATGTTAAGGGTAACTATGGCGAGCAGCAGATTTTTCAGGGGAAGGGCGCGGGGGAAGGTCCTACTGCCAGCGCGGTGGCTGCCGATCTTATGGAAGCCGGAGGAAATATTTTATCTGGAGATTATACTGTCCCGGGTAGAATATCGGTCGGGACGAATCTAAAATTGGCACCTATAGGAAAGATAGCATGCCGCCACTATATACGTATACCGGCGGTAGATCAGCCCGGAGTCCTTGCCAAGATAGCTAATATATTGGGTGCCAGAAAAATCAGTATCGCATCGGTTATTCAGAGCGGACGGAGGAAGAGGGGAATTGTCCCGGTGATCCTGATGACTCATAAAGCCGGGGAAGAGGAGATGGGGAAAGCTTTAAAATTGATCAATCAATTAGCGGCGGTAAAGAGTAAACCGGTCCGGATACGGGTAGAAGATTAACATTATTGGTTCTGAGCCTTTTCTGTGTGGGAAATAATATTTATTATTAACCACGTGGCCACAAACTTTGTAACGGGGAAGAGAGGATCTGGGGTGGGGAATAGAGAATAGTTACTATTCCCTATTCTCTATTCCCCATTCCCCCAAAAAAGTAAGTTCTTAAAATCATACTGGTAAAATACATTAAAATAATTTCCGGCGCTGATCTGATATATGCATACTGGTCTTGTTTTAAGACTAATTTAGCCCGGATAATTCATGAAAATTAAAAATTTTCATGAATTATCCGGGCTATCAACTATCGTTCAACACGTTAGGTATAGCAAACTCATTTATCCGGCTACAACAGACTGTATTATCTTATCCGGCAGGCCAACGTTTTATTTCTATCTGCACCAACACAATCAATAATAAACGTTTGTTAGCAAGTTGCTGCAAAAGAGTATAATATGATCAATACCTTATTGCACTGCTATCAATATCAACATTGGCATTGTTCAAAACTAACCCGATTTATGAATAAATCGGGTTAGCGCCAAAGGCGCTAAATTAATGAAATATGTGATTATACTGGGAGATGGAATGGCGGATTATCCCCTGGAAGAGCTCCAGGGCAAGACTCCGCTGGAAGCTGCCAGGACCCCTAATCTGGATCGACTGGCCCGGGAAGGAGCCGGAGGGAGGCTGAAGACGGTTCCCTCCGGGATGAAGCCGGGAAGCGATGTCGCTAATCTCTCTATTCTGGGATATAATCCATCTGTGGCATATACCGGACGCGGACCCCTGGAAGCTGCCAGTCTGAATATTCCGCTGGAAGATGATGACATTGCCTTCCGCTGTAATCTGGTTACGGTATCCGATGGTCTTATGGTCGATTATAGCGCGGGCCATATTTCTTCCCGGGAGGGCGCTGTTCTAATCGAGATACTGGAAGATCGCCTGGGCGGTAAGGGGATACAATTTTATCCGGGCAAAAGTTATCGACATATTCTGGTTGTAAAAGAACAGCTCCTGGAAGAAGGTCATGGCGCCCTGGAAACCACTCCCCCCCATGATATCACCGGACAGTTATATCAGCCATATCTCCCACGGGGACGAGGGGAGCAATTTATAAATGATCTGATAACTCAGTCGCGGATTTTCCTCTCCGAACAGGAAGTAAATGACATCCGGATAGACCTGGGAGAGAACCCGGCCAATATGATCTGGCCCTGGGGGGAGGGAAGACGAGCAGAACTGGAACCGTTCAGAAAAAAGTTCGGGATCAGCGGGGCATTGATCTCCGGTGTCGACCTATTACCGGGTATTGCCCGGGTTGTCAACCTCGATGTGATTGAAGTACCTGGGGCCACCGGTTACTTTGACACCGATTATCAGGGGAAAGGAAGGGCCGCGATTGACGGTCTGAAGGAGTATGATTTAATTTATCTTCATGTTGAAGCTCCGGATGAGGCTGGACATGCCGGCAATATTACGGAGAAGTTAAAAGCGATCGAACGGATAGATGAAGATATAGTGGGACCTCTTATTGAAGCCCGAAAACTATATCCTGAATTACGACTGGCGCTCTTGCCGGATCACGCTACACCTATACCGCTTCGGACGCACAATTCAGATCTGGTCCCTTTTGTTATATGGGGAAGCGGAATAGAAGCGGATCGGATGGAATCATACGGAGAAAAAGAAGCCCGGCAGGGGCGCTATAGGAGCAGGGCCGGCTATAAATTCATGCCGTTGTTGTTAAAGCCTTAAAGCTTACTAAAAACAAAACGAAAGACAGGCAAAAACTTGGACCGCAGAGACGTAAAGCTGGTATAGAGGTAGGGTAAAGAATCAGTAAATTAAACCGCTGAGTTAGTTGCTTCCCAATTTCCTCAGTATTACTTGCGTCTAAGCGGTTTATATAAGGTGTAGTTATGAAAATAATAGTCCAAAAATATGGAGGCACTTCCGTAGGCAATACCGATCGAATTAAAAATGTCGCCCGCCGGATATGCCGGGTCAAAGAACCCGGAGTCGGATTGGTGGTAGTGGTATCCGCCATGGGGGGAACCACGGATGAATTGATCAACCTGGCTCAGAAGATTCACCCGGAGCCATCCGAACGGGAGATGGATCAACTGATCTCTACCGGAGAACAGATATCATCCGCGCTGCTGGCGATGGCTATCCATCAGATTGGATTTGACGCGGTATCACTTACCGGAATTCAAGTTGGAATATTAACCGATGATAGCCATACTAAGGCCCGAATCTTCAGTATAGAACCCGAGAAGATTGTGGAGTCGCTGGATGAAGATAAAATAGTCGTGGTTGCCGGATTCCAGGGATTTAATCCCAAGAAGGATATTACTACTCTGGGGAGAGGGGGTTCAGATACTACCGCTGTCGCTCTGGCCGCGGTATTGGAAGCCGCGGTATGTGAGATATATACTGATGTTGACGGTGTATATACAGCCGATCCCCGGATTATATCGGGAGCTGCCAAGCTGGAACGGATCAGCTACGATGAGATGCTGGAATTAGCCAGTCTGGGAGCAAAAGTTATTCAAAACCGGGCAGTGGAGTTCGCGAAAAAGTTCAACGTGACACTGCATGTCCGTTCCAGTTTTAACGATGATCAAGGAACATTTGTCAGCGAGGAGACAGATACTATGTCCATGGAACAGGTTGTTATCAGAGGAGTTACTTTTAATCAGGAAGAGTCGGAGTTAACCATAACCATGGTACCGGACACCCCGGGAATAGCCGCCAGGATATTTAAGACTATCGCCGACGGAAACATCAATGTGGATATGATTATCCAGAATGTTAGCGCTGAAGGATTTACAGATCTTTCTTTTACTGTTCCTCGGCCGGAACTGGCAAAAGCCAAGGGACTGGTACAGGATATCTCCCGGGAGATCGGCGGAGGCAAAGTTACCGTGGACGATGAGATCGCCAAGGTCTCCATAGTTGGAGTGGGGATGAAGAGCCATCCGGGAGTAGCGGCGACTATGTTCGAAGCGCTCGCCGAGGAGAAGATCAATATTAAGATGATCTCGACCAGCGAGATCAAGATCTCATGCGTGGTCCGGTCAGAAGATGGAGAACGAGCCGCCCGGGCGATTCATAAGGCGTTTGGATTGGATCAGGAGTAGTATTTTTTTAGGTACTGTCAAAAGCTTTATGAAAGAATGAAACAGGCAAAGGTAAACTGAACATCCAATAAAAAAGAAAAAAGCGAATAACGAACCGCAGAACATCGAATATCGAATGTCGAAGTAAAAGAACCCGAGGCGAGGCAACTTCGACATTCGGAGTTCGGAGTTCGATATTCGATATTCGCCTTTAATTGGGGCCAAGGTAGAGGGAGTTTTAACAAAATTATGGTTTAACTCGGGATATCAAAATGACCACGAAGAAAAAAATACTCCTATATGACACAACCCTAAGAGATGGATCACAGGCGGAAGGTGTCAGTTTCTCCCTTCCGGATAAGCTGCGTATTGCCGAAAAGCTTGACCAGATCGGAATTCAATATATTGAGGGAGGATGGCCCGGTTCCAACCCCAAGGATATGGCATTCTTCACCGATATCCGCAAGTGCCATCTGGCCCACTCCCGGGTTGTCGCCTTCGGCAGTACAAGAAGGGCCCGGAGGAAGGTAGAGAAAGATGAAAATGTTATCGCTCTGCTGGCAGCCGGAACACCGACAATTGCTATCTTCGGGAAGAGCTGGCTGCTTCATGTTCACGATGTGCTCAGGGTATCGCCGGAGACGAATCTGAATATGATCAGAGAAACCGTGGGATACTTAAAGTCCCGGGGGAAAGAGTTAATCTATGACGCGGAACATTTCTTCGACGCTTATAAGGATGATGCCGGCTATGCCATGGCGACTCTGCAGGCCGCGGCGGATGGCGGTGCTGATATCCTGGCTCTCTGTGATACCAATGGAGGATGCCTTCCCGAAGAGATTACCGCGATGACGGAAGAAGTCGGAAGAAGATTTTCCATCCCTCTGGGTATTCACGCCCATAACGATGGTGGACTTGCCGTAGCCAATTCGCTGGCCGCGGTGCGGGCGGGTGTGGTCCTGGTTCAGGGCACGATCAACGGTTATGGAGAACGAACCGGAAACGCGAATCTCTGCACAATCATTCCCAACCTGATCCTGAAGATGCAAATTCCCTGCCTGAGGCGGAACCAGCTCAAGAAACTCGAAAAGGTCTCACGTTTTGTCGATGAGATGGCCAATATCCCCCCGAATCCCCGGGCTCCTTTTGTCGGAGCGAGTTCATTCGCCCATAAAGGTGGGATGCACGTCGACGCTGTCCGCAAGAATCATTTAAGCTTTGAGCATATCGATCCGACATTGGTAGGGAACCGCCGTCGAATACTGGTATCGGAGCTCTCCGGAAAGAGCAATGTGATTTTGAAAGCAATTGAATTCGGCCTGGATCTGAAGAGAGAGACCCCGGAGACCAAAAATATCCTGGATGAGTTAAAGCGGCTGGGTGAAGAGGGTTATGAATTCGAGGGAGCTGACGCCTCATTTAAGATTTTGATACAGAAAGCCATGGGAAAACATAAAGACTTTTTTGAACTTGAAGGATTCAGGGTTATTGTTGAGAAACGAAGAAATGACCCCCCCATCTCCGAAGCAACTATAAAGATCAAGGTGGGGGGAGTAAGTGAACTCTCCGCCGGGGAAGGGGACGGACCTGTGAACGCGCTCGATAATGCCCTGCGAAAAGTGCTCCTGCGCTTCTATCCGCGTATAAAAGATGTCCACCTCGCTGACTTTAAAGTCCGGGACCTGGATGCAGCGGCAGGAACAGCGGCCAAGGTCAGGGTATTGATTCAAACTCAAGACGGAGATGATATCTGGGGGACGGTCGGTGTCTCCGATAATATTATTGAAGCCAGCTGGCAGGCACTGGTGGACAGCGTGGACTATAAACTTCTGAAAGACATGTAAATAATGAACATCCAACGTTCAACGCTCAACTTTCAACGTTCAAATCAGACTAATAATAAAAATCGAATAACGAACCGCAGAACATCGAACTCCGAATGTCGAAGTAAAATACGCCGCGGCGAGGCAACTTCGACATTCGGAGTTCAGTGTTCGATATTCGGTATTCGCCTTTAATTGGGGCCGAGGAAGGGGGATTGGTCATTCGTCATTCGAATTTCGGATTTTTAAGTATTAGAAATATTTATTTATACTGAATCAAACATTCGCCAATAAACTAATGACAGAGAAAGAAAAATACAGCTCTTCCTGGGCCGCGCGTTACGAACCAAAACTGGTGGAGAGTTCAATCTGGCGCCTCTGGGAAGATAATGCCTGTTTCACCGCCGACCCGAACGGTTCCGATCCCTACGTCGTAGTTATCCCTCCGCCCAACATCACCGGGATTCTGACCATGGGCCATGTGCTCAATAATACCCTGCAGGATATCCTCATCCGCTGGCAGCGGATGCGCGGGAGGGAGGCGCTCTGGCTCCCCGGCACCGATCATGCCGGAATTGCCACGCAGAATGTGGTAGAGAAGAAACTGGCAAAAGAAGGGACCGGGCGCCATGATCTGGGGAGGGAGGAGTTTGTCCGGAAGGTCTGGAACTGGAAAGATGAATACGGCGGGACGATTATAACTCAGTTGAAAAAACTCGGCTGTTCCTGCGACTGGACCCGGGAGAGATTCACACTAGATTCCGGCCTCTCCCAGGCGGTCCAAAAAGTCTTTGTCAGCCTCTACCGGAAAGGCCTCATTTATCGGGGGACTTACCTGGTCAACTGGTGTCCCCGCTGTCATACCGCACTCTCCGATGAAGAGGTGGAACATGATGAGAAGGAAGGATCACTCTGGTATATCCGTTATCCGGTAAAAGATTCCGATCGCTTTGTCACAGTTGCTACAACCCGCCCGGAGACAATGCTGGGAGATACCGCGGTCGCGGTTAATCCCGACGACAAACGCTACCGTGACTTACTCGGCCAGACGATCATCCTTCCCTTTGTTGATCGTGAGATCCCGGTTATAAGCGACAAGTTCGTTGATCCCGCTTTCGGGACCGGAGCCGTCAAGGTCACTCCTGCCCATGATCCCAATGACTTTCTGATGGGGGAGAGGCACGACCTTCCCCGGGTAAACGTTATGGATACTTCCGGGAGGATGAATGAAAACGCAGGGCCGGAATTTAATGGCCTGGACCGGTTTGACTGCCGGCAGAAACTCATCGACCGGCTGAAAGACCTCGGCCTGCTTGAGAAAGTAGAAGGTCATACTCACGCGGTGGGAGAATGTTACCGATGCCGGACAATAATAGAACCTTATCATTCCGTACAATGGTTTGTCAAAATGACCCCCCTGGCGACACCGGCGCTCCGGGCGGTCCAGGAAGGAAGAATCTCATTTTACCCGGAACGCTGGAATAAAGTCTATCAGCACTGGATGGAGAATATCCGGGATTGGTGTATCAGCCGACAACTCTGGTGGGGACATCGGATCCCGGCATGGTATCGGGGAGATGAGATATATGTCGGAGAAGAGCCCCCCTCCGGGGATGGCTGGACCCAGGATGAGGACGTGCTTGACACCTGGTTCTCATCCTGGCTATGGCCTTTCAGTACCCTGGGGTGGCCTGAAAAGACCGATGATTTAAAGGCTTTCTATCCCACCTCCGACCTGGTTACCGGTCCGGATATTATCTTCTTCTGGGTGGCCCGGATGATCATGGCCGGCCTGGAATTCATGGATGATATTCCCTTCAGCAAAGTATATTTCACCGGGATTATTCGGGATATGAAAGGCCGCAAAATGAGCAAGTCTCTGGGCAACTCTCCCGACCCCCTGGATGTAATCGCTGAATATGGAGCTGACGCCCTCCGTTTCACCATAGCCCGATTCTCTCCCATTGGTCAGGATGTCCATTATTCCAATTCGATGTGTGAATTGGGGAGGAACTTCGCCAATAAGATCTGGAATGCCTCCCGTTTCGTTGCGACTCAGCTGGAGGGAGGAGAGATCACTGATCCACGCGAAGCCACGGGATTACTTTCTCTGGATGACCGCTATATCCTTGATCGCCTCGAAGAGACCATCGGAGATTGTCAGGATGCTCTGAAGCGCTTTCATTTTAATGATGCCTCTCTCAATATATATGATTTCTTCTGGCATTACTTCTGTGACCGATATCTGGAGAGTGCGAAATACTATCTGAGAGAAGACAACGAGGGAAGAAAGGCTGTTGTACGCGGGGTTCTGAGGGAAGTCTTAACCGTAACATTAAAACTCGTCCATCCATTTATGCCGTTTATAACCGAAGAGATCTGGCAGCAG
>Ga0180435_10007215_pt1 | contig 10597 bp, 9 predicted proteins | sample SS_ome_3_FD_132467 | JGI IMG/M metagenome (GOLD analysis project Ga0180435, IMG submission 132467) | Hypersaline lake sediment archaeal communities from the Salton Sea, California, USA - SS_3_S_1 metaG | ecosystem: Environmental > Aquatic > Non-marine Saline and Alkaline > Hypersaline > Sediment... | reverse complement strand
TGAACGATGAATTGTTGCCGCAGGAATTTCTTGATGGCTCCTGGCTGCTGATCATTTTTGCCGGCAACGATACCTCGCGAAATTCACTGTCCGGCACAATTCGTCTGATGACCGAGTTTCCCGATCAGCGCGCCATGGTTCTGGACGACCGATCACTGATACCGCAGATGTCTGAAGAAGCCCTGCGTATGGTTTCACCGGTGATGCATATGCGACGAACCGCGGTTGAAGACACGGAGCTGAATGGGCAGAAAATCTCTAAAGATGAAAAGCTTGTGCTCTGGTACGGAGCCGCCAATCGCGATCCCAGTATTTTCCCTGATCCCGACCAGTTTAATATGCACAGAGACAACGTCGAAAAGCATATTGCGTTTGGGCATGGTGTGCATAAGTGTCTGGGGTCTCGAATTGCAAAGATGCAGTTAAGGCTCGCGTTTGAGCGTATTTTTGACCGGTTCCCCAATATCGCGTGGACCGGTAAACAAACCATAGCGCCAAATCCACTGGTGCATGCTATTTCGAGCATGCAGGTTAATTTGTACGGCGCTGATGGCAAGCGGCCAGCTCAGGTGGCGGTGGGTTAAACAGATTCCGAGGCAATACGCATGACAAAACTATTTAATCCAGGCACGCCCAAAGGTTGCGAACGGATCGCATATGCGGTCGGTTTTCAGGAAAATGCTACCTACAGTGATGTTTACGGTGGCGGCGGGGCGGTGGTTGGGCTCGACTGTCATCTCATCCGGCCGGTTGATCAGCCGTCGGACACACTCATTGTATTCATGCATCCGGTTGGCGGTGGTATGTACCTGCCGATGGTGAGAGAACTCGCCAAAAAGGGGCACCACGTTCTGTGGGCGAACTCTCGCTATCGTGGTGCAGACTACGCTTTGATCATGGAAAAGGTCGCTTGTGATCTGGGTGAAGCCATTTGCGATGCGCGAGATCGCATGGGGTATACCAATATCGTGCTTGCAGGTTGGTCCGGTGGTGGTTCCCTGATGATGTGGTACCAGGCACTGGCTGAAGCGGGTCAGGGCATATCTGATACGGCGGCGGGTGATCCCTATGTGGTTGATGCAGAACGACTGCCGCCCGCCAATGCCGTCATGATGTTGGCCGCACACGTCAGCCGACACCGTATTTTCACTGAATGGATCGATCCTTCGATCACCGATGAATCGAAACCTGAGGTGCGTGATCGCGATCTGAATCTGTATGACCCTGACAACCCGAATCAGCCGCCTTACACCGCTGACTTTCTGTCTACCTTTGCGGATGCCCAGGTTGCCCGCAATCGTCGGATTACTGCATGGGTGCGCAAAAAACTGGAGAGTATACGGGCATCAGATAGTCCATGGAGCGAGTTTGCCTTCACGGTGCATGGCACCATGGCGGATCCCAGATGGCTGGATCCAAATGTTGAGCCCAGTGATCGGCAGCCGGGCACCTGTTATCTCGGCGATCCTAAAATTGTGAACGATGGTCCCGTAGGATTGGCAAGATTCTGTACGCTGCGCAGCTGGCTCAGTCAGTGGAGTATTGATGATGCGCGTTGTGATGCCATTGCATCGGGCAGCAGGATCAGCGTGCCGGTGCTTGTTGTCGGTAACTCAGCAGACGATGCCTGCACGCCCAGCCATACAACTCGACTGTTTGAATCGGTCACCCACGAGAAAAAACAGCTGCACATTGTCAAAGGTGCAACCCACTATTACTCCGGAGAAGACGGCGCCAGGCACCTGGCTGAAGCCAGCGGGGTTATTGGTGAGTTCATGCAGGGTCTATAGCGGCTGATTTTCAACCGGCAACGGTGGCAATCTCCAGATCCTGTTTATACTGAGAAGATATTCTCAGATGTAGACAACCATGGGGCAACTCGCAGAACAGATTTCCACCGATATCAAAAAGGCGCTGCAGGCAGACGAGTTAGACCTGCCCACCTTGCCTGAAGTTGCGTTACGCATTCGTGACGAAGCGCAATCCGACTCGGTCAGCGCCACTTCTCTTGCCAGGGTAATTGCCGAAGATCCTGGTCTGGCTGCGCAGCTTGTCAGGACCGCTAATTCACCCATGTTCATGGCCGCTCGTGCAATCGACGACCTGGCGCAGGCCATCAGCCGTTTAGGCGTGGTGTATTGCCGATCTTGAGCTGGGCTGAAGAGCACGATGAGTTGCTGAGTGACAGCCAGACCCTCGATCGATTGATCGAAAGCATACATCCAACTATTGGCACCATGATTCTGATGCGCTGGAACTTCGCTGAAGAAATCATACGTGTACCGGAAGGTTATATGTCACCGGTGAGACAGAGTTCTGAAGTGGACTATGTTGACCTGGTATCTGCAGCACTTCTCCTGGTCAACCGTACGGGTCCCGATGTTCCACTGTGTGATGAACCCTGGGCCAAAGCGCCGGTGTTTGCACGCATAGGTATCGATCTCAGTATGGATGCATTGCCCCTGCAGAAGTTGACGGAGCAGGTGGAAGCGGTGCGCGGGGTGTTCAACTAGCAGCGCTTTAAGAGCGCTGCAAGGGGACCGCTTTTAGCTTGATCGATATAAGCCTGCTGGTGCGGCATAAGGTCCTGGTTGGCAACATATTCGGTTCCTGCATAGGGGTCGCGCACAGAGGTTTGTATACCGCTGAGTTCTTCTATGACCGCAAGGCCGCACAGCGGTACATAGAAATCTGAATAGCCGCCCTCATGATTCACCATCAATCGTCCACCGCACAATTCATCAGCGGTCTGCATGATGGCCTGCATGAACTGTCGGTAGTGATTGGCCAGCAGCATCATATGGCTCATAGGGTCAAAATAGCTGGCGTCATAGCCGCTTGCGACAATAATCATGGACGGTTTGAAGGCGTACAGAGCGGGCAGTACAACCTGGTCTATTGCCGCAAGGTAGGCGCCACCACCACACCCGGCTGGTAGTGGCAGGTTGATATTGAACCCCTCGCCATCAGCTTCTCCGATCTCTTTTGCGTGACCTGAGTTTGCGGGATAGAGCATATCCTGATGCATGGATATGGTCAGTACATCGGAGCGCTCGAAAAAAGCCTGTTGGGTGCCATTGCCATGGTGAACATCCCAGTCCAATACGGCGACGCGATCAGTCAGTTTTTCCTCCAGAGCATGCAACACACCAAGACCGATGTTGTTAAAGATACAAAAGCCCCGGCCGCGATCCCGTTCAGCGTGGTGCCCTGGTGGACGCGTTAAAGCGTAGGCGTTGTGGACCTCGCCTCGAGCAACCGCCGCGATCGCCGCCGCTGTTCCACCGACGCCCAATCTTGCAATGTCTGCAGAACCAGGTCCTACCGGCGTGAATTCTCCTGCTTCTCCGCCTGCGTGGTCGCTCAGGTGTTGCACTTTGGCAATATATTCCGGCGTGTGAAATCTCTGCAGGTCGTCATCCGTTGCCTCTGTGATGGGAAGCGTCTGGAGTTGCGGGGTGACCTCATAAGCATCAAGCAGGTTCTTGAATTTACGCTTGGTTTCCGGATTTTCCACATGGGTACCCGGCTGTAGATCACCGCGTACCCGGTAGGAGCCAGAAGCAGCGCCGTTGTCATGCCACATATAGCGCTCGTGCCAGACGAATCCTGTTTTATTCACTTGCGGTGTCCTTTCACATTGGCATTCATCAGCTAACACTCGGATCGTAAAACCCAAGCGCATCATACATGTCGAACCCTATGAGACGCTTCAGCTCCGGGGTTAATTCTGCCATGCGCTGCTTGGGTACATTGAGATACTGATTTTCTTCCTGACGCACCCAACCCAGGGAATAGGTCAGGATCACACCATAACGCCAGTCCTGTGAGGTGTTTGCGCCTGCGCCGTGCAGAAGTCCACCCATCCAGAACAACACCGCACCTGCGGGCATTTCCGCGTTAACAATCTCTTCAGGTTCCGGCTTTCGATCCGCAGGCCACTTGTGGCTGCCTGGAACGATAAGGGTGGCCCCATTGTCCGCACGAAAGTCTGAAATAGCCCACATGCTGGCGACAATGATATTGGGGCGTGGCAGAGGGAAGAACGTAAACGAATCCTCTTCGCGGTGCAGGATCTGTTCTCGCGCACCTGGACCCACTTCAAGTGCCGCAGAAACATGCAGTTGGTAGCCATACTCAGAATGCGGTAACAGGTGGGTATCGCAGATATGCTGGCTCAAGGGGTATGCGATGAGGTTATCTGTTGTGCTTTTAGAGCGTGTTACCAGAGCTGAAACGCGGCGGGTGTGTCCTGGATAAAACTCTTTGGGGTCATCAACTTCATCAATCTTTACCGCAGCCATGTGTGGGGCCAGCTCACTGGTGATGGATTGTCTTAATTCAGCATCTGTGACGCCGGTGACCACAACACAACCTGCCTCGCCTAATGCATTGCTGATGTCAGCGTATGACGCATCGATTGAAAACTGAGGTATCGCCATGATTATTGTCCTTTAGTTTTTGCGAGCCGTTGTTACGAACCGGAACTGTGGCAGGATGAAGGCAGATCGAGGGTTGGGTTGTTATCAAAAAACCCCACTGGAATCAGGTGGAAACCGCAATACTCTACCGGCATCACTGGCCAGTCTTCCGGTCGCGGCACGTGTGTCAGCGCGACGGTGTGCCACATCACCAGGTCCGTGTCGGAAATGTCTCGATTGCTGGCAGTGAGCTCGGGTAATCCCTGCTGCCCCTCATGCATAACGGTATACGGACCCGCTGCATGTAATTCACCGTCGACATAGGGTGTTGCCCACAGGTGATGTTTGCCGAATCCGGCGCGCCGCACAACCTGTGAGTCAGGGTGTGCAAACAGCGTCGGCGATGCCTGAGGCAGGAGTTTGTAGGCGACAGGTTGCCCCAAGCCGTTAAGCGATGCTGGATTGGTCACTTTCCAGTATCTTGACACTTCAGGTGAGATATTACGTTTGGCACTCGCCTCATCGGTGAGTTGCCTTGAAACTGACCGAAATTGTGTCCCTTCGGGGTTATCACCGCCCATAGGTATCACTTCAATCTGATTCTCAAACAGTGCGTTATTGCCACCGTCCAGCTCCCAGTCCAACCTGAAGCAGAACACATGCTGGTGGACCGGTGAGGACAGTTCAGGAGAGATCAGCGGCGACTGACTCGGATTCCCGTTGCCCGCGGTAGCAGCACTGACGCCAACAATACCGGTCAGTTTGATTTCCATCTGAATGGTGCCATCCAGGTAGAGGTACCAGTAAAAACCATAGTCGTAGTTGCCAATGGTAAAGATCGAAGAGATGACCAGGCGACGTGAGCGCCTGACTTCACTCGTTTGCGAGCTGCTGTCGTAGTGCTTCCATTGAATGCCATAATCTTCTTCATGCATGCAGATGGCGTTCTCTACCGTCTTGACTGCACCTTCATGGGTGACCTGATCGATGTCAAAGTAATGAATTTCACCCAGGCAATCACATCCCAGTTTCAGAGAATTCACCAGCTGGCCCATATTGTATTCGCTGGCATCAAGCACGTGTTTCCAGCGGTGCATAGGGTCGCTGTCTCCGTAAGGGACAACCATTTCAGATAACGCAGCCCGATACAGCAGGGGGCGATCCCTCAGAGACAGCTGATGCAGGACAAGACCGTTTACCGGATGCATGCCCACGCGGAACTCATACCCCTGCCATTTGACCTGATAACCATCCACGCTGAAGCTGGGACCATCTGCCTGGGTGATTGAAAGTTCTTTTAAATCGTTACGGGTAGCCGGCTGGCTGGCGGCATCAAAGCGGCCACCTGCGACGGGCATCGGCACAACACCATTGTCTTCGACAGCAACCACCTGGCGCGCGGTAATGTCGACGTGTGCTATCAAGCCGTGAATGGGCCTTGCGTAGCCGTTGTCCGTTTTGTCCTCACGCACAAATGCAATACAACGCACCGCTCGATGACCTGGCGGAATCTGTGGATGCATAAAACCCCCAGCTGGCCAGGGGTCAATCTGAATCAGTTCCAGGTCTTCCTCGTTTGCAGTCGAAATACCTCGGCGGGCAACCGCATCCAGCCAGCCCTGGTGCGCTTTGGTGAGCTGCACAGCCATACCCAGGTCTGCAAAACCGTAAGGGGCTTGTGCTGTGCCAGGCAGGCGCGTGATGGTTGCCTTGCCGGTGTCGAGATTGATGTCCGCAGCAAAGCCGCCATCGGGGGTGTTATCTACGCCGAGTAGACGCGCGATGCGTGGCACGCTGATGCCTGCCTTGACTTCGGCTTTTGCTGGCTCAACCAATCCAATAGATGAAAAGAAAGCCTGGGCATCCTTGTGTTGATGGCGGAAGTGGGCAACCGCGCTTGAGATTTCTGCACGACTCAGTGGGTCAAGAGGATGGCTCATGGAAACACGCCCCGAATTGTTTCTTGGATGATTGTCGAAACTATCGCTCACATGAGAGATTGTCTATACAGCGTGCGAATTCATGGAGACTGAATGAGCAGAGGCTGCGATCCAGCGAGAGTGGCATCGAGGCTGACCATCGTGTGACGCTGGGAAACTGCTGCGCTCGCAGCGCCAGCCAACACTAGCTGGTGCGAACGCCGGTGATGCCTACAGGAGCACTCATGCCCCCTGAGCGCGCAGCGCCAACCACCTCGCGGAGGGTATATGGGGCGTTTAACTGTTCTGGGGTTGATGATGGGCTAAGTTCTCCAACACGCAGATACTCTCCTTCATCTGCAGCCAGGCGGAAACCCACTGTGCTCCCGGCCGCCTCGCCGGGTAATCCTTTAGCGCCAAAGCCATGACCCTCATTGGTCTGGGTTCCTGTTGTCGCCTGAAAACCCATACGATGCAGCAGCTTCGGGCTGGCTCTGCGCAGCACGTCCGGGCTTGCTGACAGCGTCCAGTTTTCCTGTTGGCGCATCCAGGGTTTCTGCATGCCGTTGAGCATCACAATGCGTGGTTCATCGGTGTGATTGATACCCGTACCGTGCAGTAAGCGACCGTCGGTGATTACTACGGTGCCGGCTCTGGCCTGCAGATTGATCGCGGGCGGCAACTTGCCGACGGGTTTGCCTTCGCGGACAGCCCGGGAAAGCACTTCATGACTGCCCGGGATGACCAGTGTGCCACCATTGGTTTCATCGATGTCGGTAATCGCTGTGAGCAGGTTAATAGTCATCGGGCTACGTGAATCGAGTGTGTTGCTCTGGTCCTGATGTAGAGCCTGGGGCACACCACCCTGCAGCGAAATCGCTGCGATCAGGGAGGTGCAGATCCAGCCGGCGCCCAACGCCTCTGTAACGAGCTGTTCAACCATTGGCCCGCCCTGCATGGCACTGGGATGTTGTTCGATAAACAGTTCAAAACAACGGCCTTTGTTAACACAGCAGTTGATGTTCTGACCACTTGGCGTCCGTTGCGCAATACTCGCGAGACGCTCACCTTCAGCCTGTTCAAGCACGCGGGTTCGGATCCGTGCAACCTGTTCTGCCGACAAAGCGTCTTCTATCTCGCAATAACCCCATTTCACCATGTCCTGGCGCAGCTGATCGATATCCTTAGTAGGCTGCGGCAAGTTGTAATCCTGCCAGTAGGGGTGTTTTGCGCCCGTTGTCGTGTCGTAATACGAACCCGGCTTGAAGGTCCAGTTACCCCAGTCGGCTTTGCGCTGGGGCGGCACAAAATAGATTTCGGGATTGTTTTCAAGTACCGATTTCATCGGCTCCGAGGTAGACACTTCCGCCCGATACATCTGCCGGTCGGGTTCAGATTTTGCGATGATGAACTCTGGATTGAATTCAGCAGGCGTGGCGCTTGTTGTCATTCAGAACGCTCCCCTAAGTTTGGCGTCTACGGATCATATCGCATCTCCCACCAGCATAAACCGCTGGAGCAGGAGACTAGATGCCGTACAGGGCTTTGAGGTGTGCCATGAAGCCCGGCTGATCAGCGGCTGCATCTGCACGAATGGTTTGTACATGGGGTCGCGCTTCCATACGTTCGCAGTAATCATCCAGGCCCGGCACATCAGATAACGGATCTTTACCCAGAAACTTCTTACCGACGCTGCGGACCACAGGTAGATTCAGAATCGCTGCGATATCAGCCAGCGTAAACTGATTGCCATAAGCAAATGTTTTGAAGTCTGAAAGTTTTGCCAGTGCTGGCACTGCTTTATTGATGTTGGCCTCAAATTCCTGCAGGGCTTGGGGGGCCGGCTCGGTACCACCGAGCAGGTTAGGGATCAGGCGGCGGGCGACCAGTTCAAAGTAGAGTTCAATGAATTGCGACAGCTCCTGTACTTTGGCAATGCCGAACGCTGAATCAGGCAACAGCGAGGGTGTTGGAAAAGCGCGTTCGATGTATTCAACAATGGCGCGAGACTCACTGATGAATCCTTCCTCAGTTTCAAGTGCAGGCACTTTGCCCAATGGGCTTTTATCGAGATATTCGGGTTTGTACTTTGGTCCCACACCTGTGTACGACAGAACCTCTTCAAACGGAATACCTTTTTCGAGTAGTGCCAGCTTGGGTACGTTGTAATAGTTACTGGAAGAAAAACCGTGCAGTTTGAGCAATGTATCAGCCTCGTCTGTTGTAAAAATTCGAGCATGCCGCTGCTCTTGGATATTGCGTAGCATGCCAGTGAACTCGCGCAGTTAACAGCGTCCCTGGGAGCATGCCCAATGAGCACGGAGTATTGTCGCTATTGAAGTTGATGCCACCTTATTGCCAGGGCACTTGCGGTTGCCCTAAGATCAAAAGGCTCGCCAGGGCAGATTGCTCGATGACTTAGAATCTCAGGATATTGAAGATGCATGACATTCGAATAAAGAACGGACTGGTTTATGACGGCAGCGGCGGGGAGGCTTATCACGCAGATGTCGCGATTAAAGACGGCGCCATAGCAGCGGTAGGTGAAGCAGCAACCGCTAAAGCCAGGCGCGAAATTGATGCCGATGGCGCGATTGTAACGCCTGCCTGGGTAGACATTCATACCCACTATGATGGCCAGGTGACCTGGGACAGCGATATGAACCCCTCTGCCAGTCATGGTGTTGGCACCATCGTCATGGGCAACTGTGGTGTCGGTTTTGCGCCGGTGGCACCGGACGGTCAACAGGCATTGATAGAACTGATGGAAGGTGTGGAAGATATCCCCGGTACCGCGTTGCATGAAGGTATGCCCTGGGGCGCCTGGCAGACCTATCCGGAATACCTCGATTTCCTCAGCAGACGGGAATACGCCCTTAACATTTCATCCCTGGTGGCTCATGGCGCCGTGCGCAACTATGTAATGGGCGAACGCGGCCGTACCAACGAAGCGGCCACGGAAGGGGATCTGGCAAAAATGGGAGATATTGTCGAAGAAGCTCTGCGTGCAGGCGCGGTTGGGTTTTCGACGTCCCGCATCCTGGGGCACCGCTCAATCCAGGGTGAGCCGGTGCCTGGAACGTTTGCCAATGATGCGGAAGTGATGGTGATCGCGCAGGCCTTGAAGCGTGCGGGCAAAGGAGTGTTTCAGATTATTCCGTCCAGCACATTAGGGCCGGGTCGTCCTGAATTCAGCGAACACACGTCCCTGGAGCAGGAAATAGACCTGATCAGCCGCGTCAGCAAACAAAGCGGCCGGCCTGCTACCTTTACGCTTTTTCAGATAGATGACTGGTCAGATAAGTGGCGTGAAGCCATCGATCGGGTAAAGGCGGGTAATGCCGAAGGCGCCCAGGTTTTTCCGCAGGTCGGTAGCAGACCCACAGGTCTTGTACTCAGCATGCAGACCTACCACAACTGGATGTTGAAACCCTCTTACCGGAAGCTGAAATCACTGCCTGCAAACGAACGCATTCAGGCCATGCGGAATCCAGCGGTGAAAAACGCTATTTTGCGCGAAGAAAATAACGTGGAAGGTGTTCCGGTCGGCTCAATGGAGTTTGGTATCTGTCATGCTGAGTTGAACATGGCCAACACGTTCATATTGAAGAGTGACAGCACCTATGAGCCGCGGCAGGAAGACAGCGTCGCTTCATTGGCGGATGGTACCAACCAAACGCCGGAAGCCTGGCTTTATGATTACCTGACCGAAGATGAAAACAACATGGTTATTGTGTTTTTCACCAACTATTCTGACTACAACCTGGACGCTGTGCGCGAGATGCAGATGGACGATGCCACCGTGACCGGATTGTCTGATGCTGGCGCTCACGTTTCGCTGATTTTTGATGCGGTGAATCCAACCTACCAGTTGAGTTACTGGGCGCGTGACCGTAAGCGTGGGGAAACGCTGCCTCTGGCGCACGTCATCCATCGCGCTACCCGGAAAAACGCGAAACTCTTCGGCTTTAACGATCGTGGATTGATCCAGCCGGGCATGAAGGCCGATATCAATGTCATTGATTATCCGAATCTGCGCCTTGGAGATCTGCACATAGCGAAAGACCTGCCGGCTGGCGGTATCCGTATTCTCCAGGATGCAAAAGGCTATGTTGCGACCTTGATCAATGGCGTGCCGACGCGATTGAACGACGTTGATACCGGCGCGAGGCCAGGACGGTTGATTCGCAGCTAGTGTTCTTAACCAAAGGTTAAAAGGTTACTGCCCGGTACCCGCGCTAGCTGATGACACCATCG
>Ga0180435_10007214_pt1 | contig 10598 bp, 4 predicted proteins | sample SS_ome_3_FD_132467 | JGI IMG/M metagenome (GOLD analysis project Ga0180435, IMG submission 132467) | Hypersaline lake sediment archaeal communities from the Salton Sea, California, USA - SS_3_S_1 metaG | ecosystem: Environmental > Aquatic > Non-marine Saline and Alkaline > Hypersaline > Sediment... | reverse complement strand
GGCCTGATGGGCGGCATTCGCGCCAAGATCAAGTCCGCCGGTCCCGCGGTGCATCAATTGGCCATTAAGACCCTGAAGGAAACCTACACCGGATATGCCGGCGTGAAAACCGCCCCCGGCGGTCAGAACATTACATCAGTCTATGACTCTCACCTGAAATTTATTGCCAGTTCGCTGGCCGACGTGCCGGGCGGACTGGACGTGCTTTACGAGGCAGGGCGCCAACGTTTCCCCCGGCAGATTCTGCCCTACAAGGAGTTTTTCCTTGCCGCGGATCCCAGCCAGTTCGGTCCCAAACTCAAAAAGGCGATCACCCCGATCATCATGGACGAATTGATCCCCGAGTTCGTCGGCAGGAATCGGACGAAGTTGCGCCAACTGGCCGCCGCAGAAGTGCAGTCACCGCGGCCGGGCGGATCGAGGGATGCGGTCGATGGGTTGGCTGCCCTTTACGATCGGGCCGGTCAGGGCGATTACGATTGGCGCATGTTCGCCGACCTTCGCAACTCCGAGTGGTCCTACCACAGCTTTGACCCCATCGCCGCCGAGCAGGTACCGTGGGACCAACTGATCACGCGCTACCGCGAGGTGACGCTGCCGGAGGGTATGGAGAACTGGTACGCCCCGGACTTTAGTCCCGCCAAGGCCGCCTGGAAAAAAGGCAAAAGCCCATTCGGGCAATACATGGGAAAGATTCCCGACCGACCGATTGGCAAGTGTTCGAACAAGTGCGTCGGACCGGGTTGCTACGGCGCAACGAAGATCAACACCCTTTGGGAGAAGGAAGTTCTGCTCATGCGCGGGACGTTCAAGATTCCGCCGATAAAGAAGGGGTACCGATATCGCCTGCGTGTCAATGACGGCGACCACGTCGGCGCCGGCGGAGGGCACATCATCTACATCAACGGAAAGAAGCTGATCGAAACAAAAACGTGCGGCGGGCGGGGTTCGGGCGGTTTGCCCAAAGGTGCTTTTATCACCAAGGAGTTCCTCGAAGATTTTCAGGGCGCTGAGGTCATCATCGCAGTCAAGACCTTCCTCCGGTTCAACTGCAAATACAAAGTGAAACCGACCACGAAGACCCCGCAGGGCAAGATCAGCCTGCATATAGAGGAGCAGAAGCTCCCTCCGATGGGCGACGACCTGGTGCTCAAGTCGGCGACCGTGGTTCCCATGCTGTCGTCCGAATGGCAGTCCAAACAGGACCCCGACGACAGGGAATTGCAGGCGACGGCCGTCAAGTTCCGCTACGATGGGAAATTTGTCGCCAAGGCGAGAATACTCGGTTCCTGGAAGACTATAGACCAGGTAAAGAAGATCGAAGAGTTCGCTCCCGACAAAAAAAGGATGAACACCCGCCGGGCGAAGATAAATGCGATTACATTCAAGGAAAAGGGAAGGACCTCTGACGTGATGTGGATTTGGTCGGGCGATATCCTGATGGATCTCGATCGCTACCAGGCGCTGAAAATGACGTTCAAGACCATCGGCGGAAGCGATTACCTGTTCATTGAATCCGGCGGGTTCAGCACCCGGAATAAACCGGACTGGAAGCCGGTCTTGTGTGTCATGGAGCGAGCGAACAATTGATTAATGTAGAATTGAGTTATTGCAGGTGTGGACTTGACAAGAAGGAGATGGCGATGTGTAGGAGACAATTAATGCGTTCCTTGTCGTTTGTGTTGTTCGTTGTGTTGTGCGCGTGCGGCGCCGCGGACGGCGCCCTTAAGACCCACGGAATCTTCTCGAGCAACATGGTCATCCAGCGCGATAAGCCAATCAAGATATGGGGTTGGGCGAAGACCGGAGGTAAGGTGTCCGTCCAGTTCGGCAAGGACCAGGCCTCTGCGACCGCCGGCGCCAAGGCGGGTCGATGGGCGGTGACCTTTCCCGCCCGAAAGGCCGACCCGGCCGGTCAGAAGCTGACCGTCGCCTGCGGCGATGAGAAGATCGAGATGGAGAACATCCTAATCGGCGACGTGTGGGTGATGAACGGGCAGAGCAATATGGCCTTTGGGCTTGGCCGGACCCTCAACGCCGATCTGGAAACCGCCGCAGCGCACCTGCCTCTGCTGCGAAGCTTCCGCATCTCGGCCAACGAAGCGGAGACGCTGCAAGAGGATCTACCGGCCGACAAGATCACCGGATGGACCGTATGCACCCCCGAAACAGCGGGCGGAATTTCCGCAATCGGGTACGCCTTCGCTTCGCGCCTGCAGCGGGCGATGCGGATCCCCGTCGGGATCATCGACAACGCGCGCGGTGGCGCGTCTATCGAAAGCCTCGTTCCCCGTCACAAGTTTAAGGCCCACCCTCTGGCCGCTGAGTACCTGGCGTGGGTTGAAAAACGGCGTGCCGAGTTCAATTGGGACGCTGCCGTGCAAAAACTCGTCGATAAATGGGCCAGGACCGTCGCCGAACTGCGCAAGAAGGGCGCATCTGCCGACAAGCTGCCGCCCAAACCGACCCGCAAGGACCTGCGATCCTGGAGCGTTCCGGGGCGCAGCCCCAGTGACGCCGCCTCGTGCTACAACGGGATGTTCGGCGTTTTCAAGGGCTTGGGAATCAAGGGAGTTCTGTTCCACCAGGGATACAACAACGCGATGTCTTCGGTCTGCCGACCGAAGCGATACCGGGTTCTCATGAAACTCATGATCGAGGGTTGGCGAGAGGACTTTAGCGACCCGAAACTGCCCGTTGGCGTCATCGGTTTCTGCGCCGGCAGCATTCCACAGACGCGCGATAACTTCGAGGTCTGGTCGGTTTCTGGGGGCGCTTGTATCCGCGAGGCCCAGCGGCTGGGGCTGAGCGATCTCAAAAATCCCGACCATACGGCGTTCCTGCCCGCCTACGACATCCAGATCCCGGGACTGCATCCCAGGAAAAAACAGGCCCACGGTGTCCGGTCGGCGAGGTGGGCGCTCAACAGGATCTACGGAATGAAGATAGACTGGGATTCCGCATCATTGATCTCCGCCAGACCGAACGGCGATCGCATGGTGCTGACATTTGACAAACCGGTGATGCCGGATGATATGTCAATGGTCCTGGAAGGCTTCTCGATCGCCGACAAGTCCGGTAAGTTCTACATGGCCCGCGCCGCGTTCCCGCTTAAAAAGGACGTGGGGATATGGAATACCGCCAATAAGAATTTCGACACCAAGACGATCCTTGTCTGGAGCCCGCTGGTCAAGGAGCCTGTGGGCGTGCGTTACGCATGGGCCACAAGTCCCATGGGCAACCTGAAGGTCAACGGAAAGCAATGGCTGCCGCTGCACAGTTTCCGAACCGACAAGTGGGACTGGCCCGAGAGCCCGGATCCCGCCGAGAGCCTCGTTGACCGCGCCAAGAGCCGGGCGATGCAGCGTGAAGCAGCCGAGCGCTGCCAGTACAGGAGACTCGAAGAGGCCAAACGGGCGGTCGAAATCCTCGAATGGCTCAAGACGCCGGGCAAAAAAAATCCAAAAACCGGTTAAAACAGAATATGTCCCTTTCACCAATCCAAGAAAAGGAGCGGTACTATGAACAAGAGAACGTTATTCACCGCGGCGTCTCTGCTGGCGGTAACGGTGGTGAGTCTCGCCAACTTATTGGCGGTAGAGAAGATCGATGCCGATCCGAAACAGAAATCACCCGCCGCGAAGAAATCGGTCAGGCAGTTGCAGGCCGACTTTCGGAAACTGAAGTTCGGAATGTTCCTCCATTACAATATGGCCACCTACAAGGGCGTCCAGTGGGTGGCGGGGTACCACAGTCCCGCCGACTTCAATCCGGGCGGCGAGGTGGACACCGACGCCTGGGCGGACGCGGCGGTCTCCGCCGGCATGAAGTATGGAGTACTCACCGCAAAACACGTCGCGGGTTTCTGCCTGTGGGACAGCAAATATACGACATACGACGTCATGCACCCCAAGTGCCCGTACAAGAAGGATCTCGTGGCGCAGTTCATCAAGTCTTTCAAAAGCCGCGGCCTGAAGGCGGGTCTTTACTACTGCTGGCGCCACCCGGGATTCGACAAAGGCAAGAACAAGGGGAAGTTCAAGGTACTTCCTCCGGAATGCGATCCGGCGACGCATTCCCTCAAAGAGCAGATCGAGTTCCAGAAAAAGCAGATCGCCGAGTTGGTCGAGAAATATCCGGATGTCTTCTACATCTGGAACGATGCGCTGGACGACAGGATCATGTCGGCCTCAGAAGCGCAGGGCTTTGTCCGAAGCCTGCGTCCTGACATCATTGCCAGCTCGAACTGGTGGAGTTGGGGCAGGAAGGGCACGCCGTTCGTGGACATCGCCGTAAAGGAATGCAGGCACTTTCCCGAGACCAACAAGGCGCCGGGCGAAACTTGCTGGAAGCTGGAACGGGGATGGTTCTGGAGCAAAGGGGCCCGCTCCGGAAGCGCAAAGGGCGTCATGAGCAATATGGCCGGGGCTCACAGCAGAAACTCGAATTTCCTGCTCAATGTTGGACCGGATTCAAAGGGCAATATTATAGAATCAAGTATCAAGACGCTGGCGGAAGTCGGGAAGTTGTACAGGCCAAAGGCGTCGGGAGGGTTTTCGAAATGAAGACGCGATACATACCAGGTATTGACCGGCTGGCGACGGTTATGTTTGTGGCGATGCTGCTTCTTTCACTGGGCGGTCGGTCCGCGGCGGGAGAGAAAGGCGGCGTGAAGAAACGAGTGATATGGGCGGACAAACCGGTGATCATTCTGCCCAACCAGCCCAAACCCAGAAAATATTTCCAGCGCATGTGGGACTCGTCGGTATACCCAATCGGTAACGGGCGCCTCGGATGCACCACGTATGGAGAGCCTCAGAAGGAGACGATCCAGTTCAACGAGGATTCGCTCTGGGTAGGGAACGAAGACTGCACCGGGGGATATCAGCCATTTGGCGAAGTCTACGTCGCGATGCCCCACGAGGAATTCACTGACTACCGCCGCGAGCTTGACATCAACCGCGCCGTGCAGACCATTACCTACAAATCGGGCGGCGTGAAATACAAGCGAGAATACTTCTCCAGCCATCCCGCGCAAGTCATGGTCTTCCGCTTTTCGGCCGACAGGAAAGCCTCACTGTCCGGAAAGGTCTCGATGGGCAATCAACACGAGATTCCCATAACCGCGGACAATGGAACCCTCGTGATGAAGGGCGACACCAGCAAGTTCTGGTTATGGCGGCTCCACCTTCAGAGACGAGATAAACTCCTCGGAAGCCGCCAATACGCCTCGGACAAGAACATCGACCTGGATTTTGAAGCGCAGGTGCGTGTCGTCCATGAAGGAGGCAGGATCAAGACAGTTGACAACACCGTGGTTTTCGACAAGTGCGACAGCCTGACTCTACTGTTGGCTGCGGACACCAACTACCTTAACCGGCGAGACAAGGGATGGCGGGGCCCACATCCGCACAAACGCGTCAGCGCCTGGATTGAGAATGCGGCCAAACGCTCCTGCGCCGAACTGCTCAAGGAGCACATTGCAGATTACCAGAGTCTATACAACCGGTTGTCGATCGACCTGGGCGACACGCCGGCGACCGTGACGGCGCTTCCCACTCCCGAGCGGGTCAAGGCCTACTCAGAGCAGGTCAGGCGAAAAGGCTCCGCCGCGACAGATCGCGACCTCGAGGCGCTTCTCTACCAGTATGCGAGATACCTTATGATCGGTTGCTCGCGACCTGGTAATGGCGCCCTGCCAGCGAACCTTCAGGGGCTCTGGTTGATTAACAGGTATCCCGCCTGGCGATGCGATTATCACACCGATATCAACCTGCAAATGAACTACTGGTTCGTCGATGCGGCCAATCTATCGGAGTGTTTCTCGCCCCTGTCTGAATGGATCGATTCGATCCGGGAAGTTCGCAAGGATGAGACACGCAAGGTCCTGAAGGTCAAGCGAGGCTGGTTGATGAGATCGGAGAACGGCGTTTTCGGCGGGTCGACATGGCACTTTCAGAAGGGCGACTCGGCGTGGCTTTGTCAGAATCTCTGGGATCATTACGCATTCACGCGGGATAAGGAGTATCTCAAACGATATGCCTACCCGGTTATGAAGGAGATCAGCGAGTTCTGGGTCGATCACCTCAAGGAACTGTCCGATGGGACGCTGGTGGCGCCTGACGGACGATCGCCCGAGCATGGTCCGGAGAAGGCCGACGGCGTTTCCTACGACCAGCAGCTCTGTTGGGATTTGTTCACCAATGTTATCGAGGCCGGAGAGGAGATCGGTGTTGACGCGGACTACCGCAAAGAACTGACCGCAAAACGTGACAAGCTGCTTGGCCCGAAGATCGGAAAGTGGGGTCAGCTCCAGGAGTGGATGGAGGATATTGACGACCCGAAGGATAAGCATCGTCATATCAATCACATGATAGCGGTCTATCCCGGCCGCCAGATTCACCCCACGACCACGCCGAAGTTCGCCCAGGCCGCAAAGGTTGGCCTGAACGCGCGCGGCGACGGCGGGCCCGGCTGGTCTCAGGCCTGGAAGACCTGCATCTATGCCCGCCTGCTGGATGGGGATCGCGCCTATACGCTGCTGTCGGGACTGGTGGCCGGCAGGATATACGGTAACCTCTGGGCCAGTCATCCGCCGTTCCAGATCGATTGCAATTTCGGTTATCCCGCGGGTGTCAACGAGATGCTCGCACAATCTCACATGGGCTACATCCACCTGCTGCCGGCGCTGCCGAAGGCCTGGCCGGCGGGAAGCGTCGAGGGAATGCGAGTTCGCGGAGGGTATGAACTGGATATGGAATGGAAAGATGGAAGGCTCATACAGGCCGTTCTGCGCGGTGTTTCCAACACTAACTCAAAGTGCAAGGTTCAGTATGGTCAGCGGACCGAGGTGTTGACCGTAGAGAAAGGGAAGGCCCGGGTAATTAGCGCGGGCTGTTTTGAAGAGTAAAAGTATAAATGAAACCAAAAGTATTCACATTCATCTTTGCGTTATTGTTTGTCGCACAGGTCCACGCCTGGGCGGCCGGGAAAAAGGCCCCGCAAACCCCGCTCACCGATGCCGGGCAGAAACTCTTGGAGCGTTATACCCGTATGCTCGCCTCGCTGAAGGCGGAGATTACCGAAGCCTTGCCGACATTGGAAGAGCAGAAGAAATCTGCCTATCTTAAGGCCTGTGAGGCGGAACTGGCTGCCGCCGCCGCGGTGAAGAAGCATCAGAATACCATAAACGCCAACAAGAAACAGATGGGGATGACGGACCACTGGAAGCGTTGTATCTGCCAAGCCGCCGAGAGTTTAAATGGTGCGAAAGAGAAGTTGGATCAGGCTAAGACGATGAAGGGCACCGACGAGGAGGAGGCCAACGCCGTGAAACTCGCCCGGGACGCGCTGGCCAGGCATAAGGCCGGTTACGAGAAGGCGGTTATCGCATTCAGGAAGTCTCAGAATGCGGTGGACAAGGCGAAACAGAAAGAGCCGAAATTGACCGAAGAGCTTGACGCCGCACGGAAAGCACTTGCCAAGGCGCACGCCAATACGTTGAAGGCGGACAACGAACTCAACCTGGATTTTCTGGAGAGCGGCAAGTTAGATCGCCAACTCGTCAAATACGTCGTCCTGCTGGAGGCCACGCCGCGCGGTCTGGCGGAGTTTGCCCAGCAGGGCAAAGTCCAGGCCGGGCTGATCGAGAAGCTGCTGGTCGATAACTATCTGATGAAGCAGGCGGTTGTGGCCGACGGCGCCAAAAATGGCAAGTACGGAAGGGCGATGGAAATCTACACGGCGATTCAAAAGGCGACCGCGAAAGCCTCCGAAGGCGTCCTGCAGCGGTTGGCGCTGGCGATCAGTCTGGAACACGCTGTGCCTGTCAAGCAGAGAAATCCCACGGGCCAAACCGATGCGCCCGCGACCGTGGACCCGGTAAACCGGTACCTGCACTTCGAGAAGGCCTATCTGGGCGGCGAACTGGATCCGGGCTTCAGGTGGCTGGGCGCATGGGATTATCGAATGGTTGTCAACGGCTACGAGCCGGATGAAACTCTTGCCTGGGGGCGGAAGATGCTCGCCAACTATCGGCCCGACCATATCTCCACTTCGGACTATCGGTGGCGTTATGTGGCGGTGGTCAGGACTGATGTGCGGTACGGTTCGCAGGACAACAAATACGACAAGCCCGAGTTGCAGTTCTTCCAGAACATCCTGATGAACGGCGGGGTGTGCGGGCGGCGCGCCTTCTTCGGCCGCTTCATTCTGCGCGCCTTCGGAATCCCCACCACGGCGCGTCCCCAGCGAGGTCATGCCTCCCTGGCACACTGGACGCCGGATGGTTGGGTAATCTGTCTTGGCGGCGGCTGGGGGGCTGGTTGGGTATACGGGCACAACAAAGACCTCGATTTCCTGGCCGGCACGCAGGCGCGGAATAGTGTGAAGTACCTGCAGGTCAAGCGAGCCCAGTGGGTTGGCGACGTCATGGGAGAGAAGCGAATCTTCGGATTACTTTCCGGTGATCCGGCGTTCTGGAATAGCGTGGCGCTTTACCGCCAGTGGGGGATTATTCAAGAGGCCAAGGTCGTGGCGCTGGCGGCGGCGGTTGGTGAGGATATCGGCGAGGCGAACGTATCCAGGGTGAAGGAAGCAATCAAAATAGCGGCCCTGACCAAAAAGGACAGAAAGATCGTCGTCGGCGCCGGCGGGGTGATAACGATTCCCGCTGCCGCCTGCAGCAAACCGACCAACAGCACGCGAAAGATCGTCTTCATGAAGAGCAATCTGGGCGGGATGCAGTTGCATTACAACCGGCTCGGTAAGGGCGAGGAGTTTGAATACACCTTCGACGCACCGGCGGCCGGGAAGTACGCGCTGACCGCGCGGGTGGTGACGCCCAGTTGGAAGCAGCACCTTTCGGTTGCGGCCAACGGCGCCAAGACGCCGATCGACATCGCACTGCCTCACACCGTCGGCATGTGGGACAAGACACAACCGGTCACAGTCTCGCTGGTCAAAGGCAAGAACGTGCTGAAGTTCTCGCGTGAGCACGAGAGGCTCAAGGGATTGACGATCAAGGACTTCACGCTGACGCCGGTAAAGAAGTGATCCGGCGGTCTCGCATAAGTATGTTACGAAAACACAAAAGGAAGACGAAAATGAACGTTAGAATCAAAACCGTATCGGCCCTGACGGCGATGGTGCTGACAGGATTCGCCCTCAACGCCGTCGCGAAGGATATCCCCGCGCAGCTTCCCGATCCCGACGGTAAACCGGGTGATGCGACCAAACCCGTTAAGGTCTACATCCTCGCCGGTCAGTCCAACATGGTGGGGATGGGAACTCTCAGCGGCGCCAAAAACCGCTACTCCGGCGTCTACCTGACCACCGACCCCGCGGCGCCCCAAGGACCGATGACGGTCTATAAGGTGGGGAACTACAGGATCGCTCGCTGCGCCCTTTACTCACCGGACGGCGCCAAAACGGATAAACCGATCGCCCGCGGTCAACTCGAGGTGCCCCACAAAGGTATATATCAAATACACTGTGGTTTCGGCGAGAGTTCCTGCAACGTGATGGAACTTGACGGAAAACAGGTTTACAGCCGCAAGGCCGGCGCCGATCCGGTCATCCAGGACGTGACCCTCGACGCGGGCAAGCGCTATGCGTTCAAGATATCCGGATTCAAGGGCGCCCCGCCGAGGTTCTGGATGCAGAAGACCGATCTTCTCGGTCATGGCGACCTTGAGATCGTCACCGGGCGTGAAAAGAAGTTTCCCTGGTTGATCGACGACGATGGCAAGTGGACCGTCCGCAATGACGTTTATTTCCAGGAGGCCCGCGTGGCAAAAGAGGGAAGAGGATGCCCGCTAAGCGCGACTTCGAATGGAAAGACTATAGGTCCGGAACTCGGTTTCGGCCACGTGATGGGAACATGGCACGACGAGCAGGTTCTGTTGATCAAGACGGCGATGGGCAACCGCGCGCTGGGTTTTGATTTCCGCCCGCCTTCCAGCGGAAGGACGGACCCCGACAACAAGTGGGAGTCGCTGGAGTACAAGCTCATGGTCGAAGGCGTTCAGAAAACCCTGAAGAATATCGCCAGGATCGTGCCCGGATACAAGGGGCAGGGCTACGAGATGGCCGGGTTTGTCTGGTGGCAGGGGCACAAAGACAGTTTCACGCCGAAACTCATCGATGAGTACGAGAAGAACATGGTCAACATGATCAACGATGTCCGCAAGGAGTTCAAGTCGCCAAAGATGCCTGCCGTTATCGCCACGGTCGGTTTCGGCGGACACAATATGGCCGAAAAGTTCCTGAAGATCCTCCAGGCCCAAATGGCCGTCGGCGATCCGAAGAAGCATCCGGAATTCGCCGGGACAGTGGCCTCGGTGGACATCCGCGACTTCTGGCGTGAGATCGATGAATCGCCGACGAGCCAGGACTACCACTACAATCGCAACGCGGAGACCTACATGCTGGTGGGCGACGCGCTCGGGCGGGCGATGGTCGGACTGCTCGGCGGAAAGGCCGAGCCTCTCCCGCAAGCCGCCAGGCCGAAACCCGCAGCCAAGAAGGCGACTTCCGAACCGACTCAGCAGGAAAAAACCGCCGCCCAGGCGGCGCTGGCCCCGATCGTTATGGATGGT
>Ga0180435_10007213_pt1 | contig 10599 bp, 10 predicted proteins | sample SS_ome_3_FD_132467 | JGI IMG/M metagenome (GOLD analysis project Ga0180435, IMG submission 132467) | Hypersaline lake sediment archaeal communities from the Salton Sea, California, USA - SS_3_S_1 metaG | ecosystem: Environmental > Aquatic > Non-marine Saline and Alkaline > Hypersaline >... | reverse complement strand
GCTCAGCGGTCGAGCGCCTGACGGAAGAATTCCGGCTGCACCAGTGCAGCGCGGTGGATGTCTGCGTTGTAATAGCGCGTCGTGAAGGGCTTTGCGCGTGCGTCCGCCTCGCGGAAGCCCTCGAAGGCCCCCTGCTTTCTCGCCATGGTGGCCGACCACCAGCCGGTTGGATAGATCGGCTGCGGGAAGAACAGGGTCTGGGTGTCGTTGAAACCGGCCTCGGCAAAGCTGCGATACATGTTCTGGATGAGCTCGAGGTGAACCAGCGGCGACTCGCTCTGCTGCACCATCAGACCGTTGTCGGCGAGCGCGGCATAACAGGCGCGAAAAAACCCGGGTGTGAACAGGACCTCGCCGGGGCCGACCGGATCGGTCGAATCCACGATGATGACATCCAGTGAGCCCGGCGTGACTTCCTTCATCCACTGAATGCCGTCGATGAACAGCAATTCGGCGCGCGGATCGTCATTCGCCTCGCACAGCTCCGGGAAGTGCAGTTGCGCGGCGCGGGTCACGGTCTCGTCGATGTCGATCTGGGTGCATCTTTCGATCCCGGGGTGCCGCAGGACCTCGCGCAGGGTGCCGCAATCGCCACCCCCTATAATGGCCACCCGTCTGGGGGAGGGATGAGTGAACAGGACCGGGTGCGCCATCATCTCGTGATAGACGAAATTCTCCAGGCTGCTGACCATGGTGCAGCCGTCGATCACCATCAGGCGGCCAAAGCCTTCGGTGTCGTAAACCTCCACATGCTGGTAAGGCGAACGCTCATCGAACAGCTTGCTCCTGATGCGGGCCGACCAGGCGGATCCGAGGTCGGTGTGTTCTTCCGAGAACCAGTTATCGTCCAGCGACATGAGGATTTCCCCGGGGATTTTCAGGTGTCGGGAAGATAGCGCGCTGTCCTGCCCGCTACAATAGATCGGCTAATCTATTGCCGATCATTGCCCGAAAAAGAGCACCTGCTATGCCAGCCAAAATCCATGCGGTCGAACAAACCTACGGGATCCGTTACTGGAGCGAGGGTTTTTTCGGTATCAATCCCGAGGGACATGTGAGTGTTTGTCCCCGTCTGCAGCCGGGAGAGGAACTCGATCTCTTCCAGTTGGCGAAGGACGTACGCGCCACCGGTCTCAGCTGGCCGGTGCTGCTGCGCTTCAGCGATCTGCTGACGACGCGGGTACGCAGCCTTTGCTCCGCCTTCGAATCCGCCGCGGAGTCCATCGGCTACCAGGGCGAATACCGGGCGATCTACCCGATCAAGGTGAACCAGCAGCGCAGCGTGGTGGAGCAGATCATAGCGGGTGGCCAGGATGCGGTCGGCCTGGAGGCAGGCAGCAAGCCGGAAATGATGGCGGTCCTGGCCGCTTCCGCGTCCGGTGGCGCGATCGTGTGCAACGGCTACAAGGACCGTGAGTACATCCGCCTGGCATTGATCGGGAAGCGCCTGGGGCACCCGGTGTATATCGTGCTCGAGAAACCGTCCGAGCTGGACCTGGTGCTGCAGGAGTCGCGTGATCTCGGAATCGAGCCACTGCTCGGTGTGCGCGTTCGGCTATCGGCTATTGCCAGCGGCAACTGGCAGAACTCGGGCGGAGCGCGTTCCAAGTTTGGCTTTTCGGCGGCCCAACTCAGCGGCCTGCTCGAGCGCCTGCGGACCGAAGGAATGCTTCCGCAGCTGCGCCTGTTGCATTCGCATATCGGTTCACAGATCCCCGATATCACCGATATCGGCCGGGGCGTTTCGGAGGCGGCCCGTTTCTACGCCGAACTGCGCCGGGCCGGAGCACCGGTGGAGGTCATGGATGTCGGCGGCGGACTCGGCGTGGATTACGAGGGGAGCGCCAGCCAACAGTACTGCTCGATGAACTACAGCCTGCAAAGCTATGCGCGCGAGGTGCTGGGTGTGATCGCTACAGTGTGCCGGGAGCAGGAGCTGCCGCATCCCATGGTCTTCACCGAATCCGGGCGTGCCATGACCGCGCACCACGCGGTCCTGGTGACCGAGGTGATCGAGCGTGAATCGCCGTCCGCCTTGCCGGATGCGATGGCCGCGCAGGACAGTCACCCGGTGGTGCGCGCGCTGCAGCAGCTGCGTGAGCGTATCGACCAGAGCACCCCGCTGCTGGTTTGGCAGGAAGCCCGTCACCTGTTCGAACAGGCCCAGCAACAGTTCGAACAGGGGGATGCATGCCTGGCCGAGCGCGCGCACGCTGAACAGCTCCTGTATGCGCTGGCAAACGATGTCCGCCTGCGTCTCCGGCCCGGTGCCCGACGTCATCGCGAGTTGCTGGATGAGATGAACCAAATGCTGGCAGAGCGGGTGTTCTGTAACTTTTCCCTGTTCCAGTCGTTGCCCGATGTGTGGGCGATCGACCAGGTCTTCCCGGTGATGCCGCTGCACCGTCTGCAGGAACCACCGGACCGGTCGGCGCTGGTGCATGACCTGACCTGCGATTCGGATGGCTGTATCTCACAGTATGTCGACCAGGATGGCGTGGAATCGACCCTGCGCCTGCACACCGACAATGGTGAGCCCTATCTGCTCGGTATCTTTCTGGTGGGCGCGTACCAGGAGATCCTTGGCGACATGCACAACCTGTTCGGCGATACCGATGCGGTCAACGTCCAGTTGGATGGTAAAGGCGGCTACCGGCTGAGCGAACCGGAACGCGGTGACAGCGTGGATGAACTGCTTCGCTACGTACATTTCGAACCACAGCAGATGCTCGAGCGTTACCGTTACAAGCTGCACGCGAACGGTGTACATGCTGCCGAGGCGGATTCCCTGTTCCGTGAACTCAAGGCGGGCCTGCACGGAACCACCTATCTGATGGGAGCGCGTTGACGCCACTCAGCCCAGCAGTTCGCGCAGGCGCTGGCGTGCCCGGAACAGGCGGGTACCGGCACCGGCACTGGAGATGCCGAGTTGCGCCGCGATCTCCTTCTGCGAGTAGCCGTGGATCACTTGCAGCAGCAGAGGCTCGCGGTACTTGGTGGGCAGTTGTTGCAAAGCGCGACGCAGGGCAAAGGCCTCGGTGGAGGTGTCGTACTCGTCCCGGGTGGCGGGAATCGCTTCGGTGGGCATGGCCGAGAACTTTGGCTGATAGCGCTCGAAGCGGCGCGCGTTTTCACGTCGGAGGATGGTGATCAACCACCCCTTGGCCGCTTCCGTATTCTGCAGCCGGTCCAGTGAGCGCCACGCCCGCAGCAGTGTCTCCTGGACCAGATCCTGGGCGATGCTGGAGTCGTGGCTCAGCCAGTAGGCATAGCGATACAGATCCTTCATATGGACGCTTACGAGCTCATCGAATCGTTGTTGCGGTGATGCCTGCTCGCTGACTCCGCTGACTCCGCTGGAGGCGACGGGTAGGGTGATGGCGTTGTTCATGGCACGTTTCCTGTGTTTCGGTATCGGTGTACCAGGAACAGTGCAGCAGGCGTGCCAGTTTCTAACTAACTGATAGATATGAAATTATAAGATCGCTTGAGTTGTATTTGTAACGTTTCGTTATAACGAAACGTTAACTCGGTCGCTTGGGCAGGTGTAAGCCGAAGCGCGCGATCTTGCGGTCGAGTGCCGGGCGTGAGATACCCAGGATCTCGCAGCTGCGCCCCTTGTGACCACCGGTGTGATCCAGGATCCGTTGCACATGCTCGGCCTCCACCGCTTCCAGGGGGCGCAGGTCCGTTTCTGTCTCCTGGCCGGTGGTGGAGGTGCTGGCCGTGTTCCCGCCGAGTCGGATGTGCTCCGGCAGTATGGCTCCGTTGCGGGCCTGTACATTCGCCTGGGTCAGAACGTTTTCCAACTCGCGTACATTGCCGGGCCAGGCGTGGGTCTGCAGCTGGTGGATGACTGCTTCGGACAGCGGCGGCAGGCACAGCCCCTCTTTCGCCGCGATACGGTCCAGCAGTGATTGGGCGAGCAGTGGTATATCCTCGAGCCGTTTGCGCAGCGGTGGCAGCTCGATCGATATGACCTTCAGTCGGTAGGCGAGGTCTTCACGGAAGCGGTTTACGGATGCCAGCTGGAACAGATCGCGATGAGTGGCCGCGATGACGCGCAGGTCCACCGGGATCGAGGTCGTCCCGCCGACCCGCTCTATCACCCGCTCCTGCAGAACCCGCAGCAACTTCGCCTGCAGGGCCGGTGCGAGTTCACCCACCTCGTCGAGGAACAGGGTGCCGTTCGCGGCAAGCTCGATCCTGCCGGGTTTACGTCGGTCCGCGCCGGTGAAGGCGCCTTTCTCGTGACCGAACAACTCGCTTTCGAGCAGGGTATCCACGATGGCCGCACAGTTGACCGCGACAAAGGGTCCGCTACGCCCGCTGTGCTGGTGTATCAGGCGGGCGACGATCTCCTTGCCGGTGCCGGATTCGCCCTGGATCAACACGTTGGCAGTGGATGCTGCAGCCAGCGCGATCTGTTTGCTCACCTCCAGCATGGCGGCACTGCGTCCCACCAAGTCACGTTCAGGGGCCTGTGGCGGATGACATACCTGTTTGTCCGCATGCCGTGCCTGTGCCTTTTCGACCGCCTGTTGCAGGCTGGCGGTCTGGATGGGTTTGTGAACGAAGTCGGCCGCGCCGAGCTTGATCGCATCGATCGCCAGTTCCAGGTCGTGCTGGCCGGTCATCATGATAACCGGTACATCTCTCTGGGCGGCCAAAAGGCCGGGCAGTAGTTCGATCCCTTTGCCATCCGGCAGCTGCTGGTCGAGCAGAATGAGATCGAAAGCGTTTGCCTGGACCTGTCGGCGGGCGGAGTCGCAGTCAGGCACGGTGGTCACCTGCATCCCCTCGTCCTCGAAATGCAGGCTCAGCATTTCGCGCAGGGCCGGGTCGTCTTCGATGATCAACAGCCGGGAATTCATGCTGGCAGTTTAGCAGCCGATGGCTTCTGGTCCGCCTGACGCTGGCTAAAGTCGACAAAGATCGAGCCGTTAATGGGCCTGTGAAGTTATCAGGAGGCGGCACGCTTTGTTTCCACTGCGTGCCGGAACGCTACGAATGAACATGCCAGCCGAAATTCATCACCAGCCGCGTGACGGCAACCGTGTCCTGTTGGTCGAGGACAGTCGGGCCATCGCCTCGTTGTTGGTCAACCAGTTCGAGCAGGTGCCGGAACTGGCCTGTTCGCATGTCGCCACCTTGGGGGATGCGCGCGAGTTGCTCGCAGAAGTGGCCGATGAGGTGTTCGTGGCTGTACTGGATCTCAACCTGCCGGATGCGCCCGACGGCGAGATCGTCGAAATGGTACAGGCCTACGGTATCCCGGTTATCGTCCTGACCAGTTCGGTGGATGACCGCAAGCGCGAGTTTTTCCTCAGGCGCCAGGTGGCTGATTACGTCACCAAGAATCACCTGACGGGCATCGGGATCGTGGTGCGCCTGGTCGAACGCATGCGAGCCAACCGCAACAGCCAGGTACTGGTGGTGGACGATTCTGCAGCGCAGCGCGCCTATGTGTGCAGCCTGCTGTACAACCGCGGCTATCAGACGCTGCAGGCCGAGGATGGCCGTGAGGCGTTGCAGATGCTGCGCAACAACCCGGATATCTCCCTGGTGCTGACCGACTACAATATGCCGAACATGGATGGGTTGAAGATGGTGCAGGAGATGCGCCGCAGCCGCACTTCGGATGAACTCTCGATCATCGGCATATCCGGTGTACACGAGAAGGGTGTCCTGGCGCGATTCCTGAAGTCAGGGGCAAACGACTTTTTGACCAGGCCCTTCGAGACCGAGGAGCTGTTCTGCCGGATTGATCAGAACCTCGATATGTTGCGGTATGTAAGCGAGGCGCGCGATGCGGCTAACCGGGACTTTCTTACCCAGTTATACAACCGCCGCTACTTCTTCCAGCGTGCCGCCGAGATGCACGTGCGTGCGAGCCGGGGCGAAATACGTCTGCTGATAGCGATGGTGGATGCGGATCACTTCAAGAAGATCAACGATACCCACGGGCATCAGACCGGTGACGATGCCCTGGTTGCCATGTCCAGGGTGCTGCAGTCGAATACCGGCAGCCACGGTTTTCCTGCACGGTTCGGTGGTGAGGAATTCGTCTATGTACAGGCCCTGGACGAGGATCAGGACCCGCGCGAGTGTCTCGACTATCTGCGCGAGCAGATCGCGGCCATCGATCTGAAAGGTCCGGAAGGTCAGCCGGTCCCGCTCACTGTGAGCATCGGTGCAACCCTCAATCCTGCGGGGTCGATCGACGAGATGCTGTCAATTGCGGACCAGGGCGTCTACCTGGCTAAGGAGCAGGGACGCAACCGGGTGGTGTTGGTGGGCGAGTCGCGTGACCTGCCGCAGAACAGCCAGCTGCTGCGCCTGGAAAAACGCAGCAGCGAAGACTCATAAGCGGGAACAACCGTTGGCATCCACGGGTTGCCCCTCCGGGGTGGCAAGGCATCGATCGATCCCGTCGGGGACCCCGTCGCGATCGGTATCCAGGGCGCAGCCGGCCCGATCCACCTGAGCTCCGCGAGGGGTGCGCTTACAGAGATCGGCGGCATTCACAACGCCATCCCCATCATCGTCGCCTTCGTCTCCCTTGGTCGCGCTCGTATCCCAGCGTGATCGCTCCGGCCTTTCCTCCGGTACAAAGGCCTGGAGGGCGGGCATTCCCCCGGGCGGCTCGGGGGCAGTCCTTTCTCCCCCAGTCGCGGGTGTGTATCCCGGGCGGAGTCGGTAATCGATTTCGAAGGTCAGGTTGTTGACCTGCTCGGCATAGAAGCTGACCGACCTCGGGTGCCTGGTCCAGGTGCCGTCGCGGTTGCTCCGATAGCGGGTCACTTCGATGTTCTCCGGTACCACCCAGGTGAAGGTGTAGCGGTCGAAATCGCCCGGCGCATACCAGTAACCGAACCGTCCGCCGTTGTCGCGGTGACCGTCCCAGCTCTTGAAACGCCAATTGCTCTTGTCGGTCCGGCTTATCTGGGAGGTACTGAACCTGCCCGGATACAACAGGCTGAATCCGCCGCTGTCGAAATCGAGGGTATTGAGCTCTGTCTCGCTGTCGTCCCAGTCATAGCGTGCCGGGCTGACATGCAACAGGTCCTCGAGTTGAACCGCCTTGGGAAGATGAAAACGGTGCGAGGGACTGTCGGAATGGATGGCGCGCAGCAACAGGTAGTGCTCTCCGTCCGGTTGCAGGAAGTACAGCGTCTCGCTGCTGACCTCGGCCAGGACATTGGAACTGAGAGCCAGTAGAAGGATTGTCGAACGGTGCATAGGCGTACTCCCGGAGCAGGGAGGGCATTATGCGTCACTCAACGGCGCATCAGCCAGCAGCGGTGAGGCCGGTGACGCTCAAAATCATGGGGGATAGTTGTGGCGGTGATTTCCTCGACCTCGGCCCAGTCCGTAACCAGTGGGTCGAGCTGGAAGCCCTGTCGGTTGTTGGAGAAGAACAGTTCGCCGCCCGGAGCCAGCAGGTCCAGCGTGGTACGCAGCAGTTTTACCTGATCGCGTTGCACGTCGAAGCAGGCCTGCATGCGCTTGGAGTTGGAGAAGCTCGGGGGGTCCAGCACGATCAGATCGAAGCGGGCCCGCGCCTTTTGCATGCGGGTCAGAAACTCGTTCACGTCCGCCTGCACCAGCCGATGCCGGTCGGTGTCTGTGAACCCATTGGCGGCGAGGTTGCGGCGGCTCCATGCCTGGTAGGTGCGTGACATATCCACGGTCACTGTCCGGCGGGCGCCGCCACCGGCGGCATACACACTGAAGCTGCCGGTATAGGCAAACAGATTCAGGAAAAGCTTGCTGTCGGCGCGCTGTTCCACCAGCTGCCGCGTGTCCCGGTGGTCCAGGAAAAGGCCGGTGTCGAGGTAGCGGTGCAGGTTGACCTCGAAGCGGTAGTTGCGTTCGCGCACCTTGAATGAAGGCGCACGTTCCTGCAGTTTCTCGTATTGTGAAAGACCCCGCTGGCGGCGCCGGGTTTTGATCGCCAGCTGGTCGGCCTGCAGTCCGTAGTGCGCGAGTAGCGCGGTGCGCAGTGCCTCCAGCTGCTCCTCCTCCAGGGGGCGCCGGCGTTCATATGCCTGCACATGCAGCGCATCGCCGTAGCGGTCTATGGCCAGGGGAAACTCGGGCATGTCGCGATCGTAAAGGCGCCATGCCTCCAGGTCCTGCTTGCGTGCCCAGCGCCCCAGCCGCTGCTGGTTTTTCTCCAGCCGGTTGAGCAGGTGGGTGATGTCCATCAGGCGCGCAGGTAATGCCAGCAAAGCAGACCCCAGCCGAGCAGGAAGGCCATTCCTCCGAGGGGGGTGATCATGCCCAGCCAGCGGATATCGATCGCGGCCATCATGTACAGGCTGCCGCTGAACAGCAGAATGCCGGTGGCGAAGGCCCAACCCGCCCAGCGAAGAAGGGCATGCGGTGCACGGTCGATCAGCAGGCCGACCGCAAGCAACGCGAGCGAGTGGATGGCCTGATAACGGACACCGGTCTGAAATGCTTCGAGCAGGCCGGGACTGATGAGATCACGCAGCCCGTGTGCGGCAAAGGCACCCAACAGTACAGTGAAAAAGCCACCGGCCGCGCCAATGGCGAGAAACAGGCGCGCATCGTTCATCCGCGTTGCTCCAGTACTTCCAGCTCTTCCAGGATGTTGTCCAGCAGTCGCCGTCCGCGCTCATCCATTCCCCGACCGAGGCTTTTCGGGTTGCGTTCACCGTTGATCATCGGCCGGATTGCGCCCGCGATGCGGGCCATATCGCCGCCGGCACGGGACATCTGCTCGCCCATCTGTCCCAGCAATACGAGTGCCTGCATATCACCGGTCGCTGCGGCATGGATCATTCCTGCCAGGCCGGGTGCGGCCAGACCACCATCCGGTTTACGTTCCGGATCCGGCAGTGTGGAGGGGTTTTGCCGCCCACGCAGGATCGCCTCTGCGATGACGCGGTCCTCGGCATCGAGTCCAGGGGTGCTGGAAAGGTCGTGGCGGCCGTCGCCAATCTGCCTTACTGCCTGGGCCAATGCGTGCCAGCCGGCTTCCTCGGCCGATTGCAGCAGTTCCTTCAATCCTGGCCGGGCATCCGGATTGCGCAAGCAGGCAACCGCCTGGCAGATGAAGGCGGCATGGGCCTGGATGATCTGTTCGTCTCGGGGTGTCAGCATGGGGCGCTATCTTAACGGCATCCGTTCCCTGACGCGCGTTTGTGCGTCCGTTTCCAAGGGAGTCAGAATTCGCAGGGGTCGCAGTCGTTAGTCGACTCGCTTTCCTTGAAGCGGGATTCGGAGCTGCTGGTTTACCGCCCAACAGCTGAGGGGTCGGAGTCAAACCGTCCCTCGACGGCTGGAGATACCACTTTACGTAGACGGTTTGACTCCGACCCTTGGCAACGACTCGGGCGCCAGCGTTTCCCGGACGATTTCACGCACCTCGTCATCGTCGTCCTGCAGCAGGGGTTCCAGCCAGTGCCTGACTTCCGGATTGCCGCTCAAGCCGAGGTAGTAGGCCGCATCCGCCCGCACCTGGGGTTCGCTGACGGCAAGCAGCTTGCGCAGTTCCGCTTCCGCAGCGGCGAGGCGGCCCTGCTCAGCCAGGTCCTCGAGCAATGCGCCGATACCTATGCGCACCCCCATGGGGGTCTCCAGGTCGGCCAGCATCCGGACCGCGACCTCGATCCAGTGTGCATCCTCCAGGGTGAGTTCGAGCGCCTCCCCCAGGCGTTGGTTTTCCAGCAGTTCCGCCAGGTACTCCTGCATGCCTTCGACGGTACCCGCACGCTCAGCCCAGCGGCGCAAATCGGAGGTGGTGTGCCTGCCGTGCAGCGTGAAGGGGCCGACCCGGGTCCATGGAACCGAGCGTACCCCCTGTTGCTGTGCGATCTCCGGATGGGCCGCGATGTTGATGACTTCGAGACGCCCGATGATCCCCAGCTTCAGCAGCTCGCTAAGGCTTTGCAGCACAGCGGGGCAGTGGGCGCAGCCGGTGGCGATGTAAAGAGTCGTATCAGGTGGGGTGGTCTCGGTGTTCATGACCACATGGTAGCGATTTGCCGGGCGGTGCGCCCGGGGACGCGAAATGGGCACCCAACGTGGCAGGGGTCGGAGTCGGTCCCGACTCCGACCCCTGCCAGGACGGAGCGCCGGAAAGACAACCCGGCGGTGGGATTGGCGAACTGAGCGTTGCTGTACGTTTTGCCCGCTCCACCATCGGGGAAGGGTCAGGGTCTTTCCGCCGGGGCCCGGACCTTCGGGTCAGATACTCAGTCGAATTGCCACGCCAGTGTGAAATAGGCGGTCGACCCCCGCTTCCATTTTAAGGAAGAGAGCGGCCGTAGCTTTTGCCGATGTGCCCCAGAATCAGGGCGGTGTACTCGATATCGTATTCGTAGGTAACCGGCTGATCGAAAGTCGGTGCGGGGAATATAGTGACGTCGTCCGCCCCGTCCTCTTCGGTGATCCCGGCGAGCGAAGTGTCAGGATTTTTTACACTGCAGCCTGTCGAGGGTGCGGCTGGGATTCCTATCACGTTGTTAATTATATGTAAATAGGAGTTGGCTTATTTTGTGCTTGAACCTACCTCACCATCGCGTGATGGGCAAAAGGCCAATGTTTGGGGGCATGAAAATGACTACT
>Ga0180435_10007212_pt1 | contig 10599 bp, 5 predicted proteins | sample SS_ome_3_FD_132467 | JGI IMG/M metagenome (GOLD analysis project Ga0180435, IMG submission 132467) | Hypersaline lake sediment archaeal communities from the Salton Sea, California, USA - SS_3_S_1 metaG | ecosystem: Environmental > Aquatic > Non-marine Saline and Alkaline > Hypersaline > Sediment... | reverse complement strand
TCTGACTTTACCGATCACCGCCCCGGCAATGATGTCTTTGTGCACATCCCTGGCGCCCAGATGCAGTTCCACTGTTTTGGCTTCCCGGTAGTAGCGCTCGACTTCGTACTCCGTCATATACCCGTAGCCGCCGTAAAGCTGGATGGTCTGCGCCCCTACCTCCATGGCGGTTCTGGCGGCCGTCATTTTTGCCATGGCAATGAGCTTGGCATCTAATTTCCCCTGGTCCCGTTTCCAGGCAGCCTTGTAGGTGATTAATTCCGCCAGTTCGATCTTGGTGGCCATGTCGGCAATTTTGTGCTGGGTCACCTGGAAGGCGGCCAGCTTGCGTTGAAACTGGACCCGTTCCTTGATGTAGGTCATTGCCCGGTCCAGTGCCCCCCGGGCAATGCCCAGGGCCTGGGCGGCAGACAACAGCCGGCTATCCAAAAGAAAGGCGTTCAGCTGGGCAATGCCGGCGCCTTCATTGCCCACCAGATTGGCAGCCGGTATTGCAACGTTTTCAAAAGTCACCCGGGCAGAGGGGCACATGTTGCCCCCCAGCTTTTTGCCTACGCTCTCCACTGCTATGCCGGGCCGGTCACCTTCCACCAGGAGCATGCTGATGCCCTTATCGCCTTCAATATCGGGTGCGGTTCTTGCGAGCACAATGTAGAAGCCAGCGCGGCCGCCGTTGGCCACGTTGGCTTTAGTACCGTTGATGATCCATTGATCATTTTCTTTTACAGCCATGGTCTGGATGGCGGTATAGTTTCCGCCGCGCTGGCTGTCGGAAAAAGCGCCGGCAGATATTATTTCACCCTCGGCCACAGGGGGCAGGAATTTTTCCTTGAGCTCATCCGACCCAAAGGCAAGCAGACATTCCGAGGCAAAGGAAGCCATGGCCAATGCATTGCCGATGCTGGCGTCTTTGCGGCAGAACGCTTCCAGGACCAGAACTGCCTCCAGCATACCCATATCACCGCCTGAATATTTTTCAGGAAAGTGAAGGCCCACAAAGCCTAGTTCGGCAGCCTGATTCCAGATATTTTCCGGGAACGTGCCGCTCTTTTCGAATTCATAGGCCAGGTCCTTGTCAAATTCGCCTTTGGCAAACCCTTTGGCAGCCTTTTGAATCTGTTTTTGTGATTTGGTCAATTCGAACATGCAATGCCTCCAGAGGTGGATATTTTAGCGTTTACTCATGATGCAATTATACATAGCTATATCGAGGTTGACAAGGTTAACAATCCACATGCTCAAAAAGGACTATGTTCCGATATGGGGGTGCCGATCTTGATTGAATACTTGCTGTTTACCATGATAGACCTTGGTCCCTATGTCAGCGTGCTTGACCAGATGAGCAAATCAACGCTATAAACATGATCATGCATCATATGGAGGAGGAATAAAAAATGCGAAAATACAGGATGACACTAGTCGTATTATTGTTATGCGGAATATTAACTTTGCCAAATGCCGTTCACGCAGACCAGTATACGGATACAATCGAAGTCTATAAAAAGTCGGAAACCGTGCAGCCGTTTTTTGACAGCGCCTATGGGTATGCTGTTTTTCCGGCGGTGGGCAAGGGGGGCATTGGCATTGGCGGCGCTTTTGGCAAAGGCCGGGTCTATAAAAAGGGGAAGGTCACGGGTAGTGTTACCCTCGTAAAAGCGACCATCGGGTTCCAGTTGGGCGGTCAGGCCTTCAGTGAAATGATTTTTTTTGAAGATAAAAGAGCGTACGATGATTTTACCAGCGGCAATTTCGAGTTTGATGCCACGGCATCGGCTGTCGCCATCACGGCCGGTGCCCAGGCAAAGGCGGGAACCGAAGGTACCACCGCCGGTGCAAGTGCAGGACCCGCCACAGGCAAGCAGGCCGCCTCTTCATATCGAAAAGGGATGGCCATATTCATCCATACCATCGGGGGCCTTATGTACGAAGCTTCCATTGGCGGCCAGAAATTCAATTTCACACCGAATTAACCTTCGAGACTGAAACAAGCAAAACAAGCGAGAGAACTGAAGGTGATCCCTTCTTAAATCAGGGGTGCCTCCCTTATATTTTCCCACCGTAGCAAGTAGATCCTTCATTTCTCCCAAATTGACAAAATGTTCGGATTATTGTAATTGTTCACAGTCTCATCTGGGTAAACCCTCCTTTAACACATTAATATCGTTTAGATTATTGGAAGGCTTGAGCATGAAATGTCTACAATGTGCATTTGATAATCCTGAAAGCAATAATTTTTGTGGAGAGTGTGGAAATAAATTAGAAAAAATATGCCCAGACTGCAAATCACCCAACCCTCCTAAGTTCAAATTCTGTGGCAATTGTGGTGCGCTCATAAAGAAAATTCCAAAGGCCGCAAAAGAGCTAACATTTGATGAGAAAATTGATAAAATTCAACGGTATCTACCCAAAGGTATTACGGATAAGATTTTATCACAGAAAGAAAGGATCGAAGGCGAAAGAAAACAAGTAACAGTGATGTTTTGTGACTTGGAAGGTTTTACATCCCTTGTTGAATATCTGGGCCCTGAAGAATCATATGATATGATGGATCAAATATATGAAATTTTGATCCACAAGGTTCACGAATATGATGGCACCGTCAATGAAATGACCGGCGATGGGGTCATGGCTCTTTTTGGAGCACCCATCGCTTTGGAAGACGCCTCGCAGAGGGCTATAAGGTCTGCCATGGCAATCCATAAGGAATTGTCTAAATTCTGGGAAAATAAATCCGAAAGATTTGCCGATGCTCATTCTCTTAAAATGCGTATTGGCATTCATACTGGACCCGTGGTCGTAGGAACGCTGGGCAATAATCTACGAGTCGAGTTTAAAGCTGTGGGCGATACGGTAAATATAGCTTCAAGAATGGAGAGTTTAGCACAACCCGGGACCACATACGTTTCAGAGGAGATTTTTAAACTCACGGAAGGTTTTTTCCGATTTGAAGCCTTAGGAAATAAACAAATAAAGGGTAAGGAGAAGCATGTAAAGGTTTACCGGGTGATCACATCATATACGCGAAAGACGAGATTTGATGTTGGGGCAGAACGGGGTCTTACTGCATTTGTCAGCAGGGAAAGAGAGCTTGAACTTTTACTTGATGGATTTGAGAGAGCAAAATCAGGCCGGGGACAAGCCTTTTCTATAATAGCAGAGGCCGGGGTTGGTAAATCGAGGCTTCTATACGAATTTAGGAAATCAGTGGCTAATGAGGATGTTACCTTTTTAGAAGGTAAATGCCTATCGTTTAGTAAAAGTATGAATTACTACCCGGTAATTGATCTACTGAAATCAGCCTTTGATATTCAAGAAAATGATGGCGAATCAGATATCATTGACAAGGTTAGGGATGGTCTTGATTCTTTATTGCTCGATGAGGCTTCAATCGCGCCATATTTATTAGAACTTCTTTCTGTTGGAAAGAGCGACATCGATGAAACAACGATAAGTCCTCATTCTATCAAGGATCAAATAACAGAAGCCGTAAAACAGCTATCCGTAAAGAGTGCTGCAGTCAGGCCTTTGATTATTGCGATTGAGGATCTTCACTGGATCGATAAGAATACTGAAGAGTTATTAAAAAGTCTGCTGGATGTCATCTCTGGGACCAATATTCTATTAATTTTCACTTATCGCCCTGAGTTTATCCACTCATGGGGAGGAAGATCGTATCATAACCAACTCAATTTGAATCGTCTTTCAAACCGGGAAAGCCTTCAGATGGCTTATTATATTTTAAATATTCATGATTTTGATGGCGACCTTGAACAGTTAATACTGGAGAAAACCGAAGGCGTTCCTTTTTTCATTGAAGAATATGTAAGGAGCCTAATTGATCTAAATGTTATAGAAATTAAGGGGAGAAAGGCTTCTATATTTGAAGATGCTGTTAAAGTGTCAATACCTTCAACAATACACGATGTGATAATGGCAAGGATTGATTCATTGCCCAGTGGCGCAAAAGATATACTGCAGACCGGATCTGTTATTGAACGTGAATTCAGTTACGAACTAATTAAACAGGTTATCGATATCGATGAAACAGAATTGTTATCTCAATTATCAACATTGAGAGATTCTGAACTTTTATATGAAAGAGGCATATTCCCAAATTCCATCTATATCTTTAGACACGCACTGACACGGGATGTTATTTATAATTCTATCCTCGATAAAAGAAAGATGTCGCAGCACGCAAATATCGCATATGCGATGGAGGCACTATACAAAAATAGAAACATAGAAGAATTTCGTGAAATCCTAGCAAAACATTATTTCAAAGGTGCGATCCATGATAAGGCAGCAGAGCACTATAAACTGGCAAGCAGAAAAGCAGAAAAGGCGGGTTCTTTTCGAGATGCTATCCGTTGCAGGCAAAATGTAATTGAATCTCTTGAAAAACTAAAAATTTCTAACGAGGTACAAGATAAGATCATTGGAGATAGAATTACTCTCGGGACTTATCAGTTTCATCTCTTTTATTTTTCAAAAGCCAAGCAAACAATTGATCCAGTTATAGAAAGCACAATAGAAAGTGGTAATAAAAGGAGAATCGCTCAAATCTATACCATACTTGGAGCTTATTTCTTTTATGTCGAGGAAGACGTTCCTGAAGCTTTAAACTATTTAAACATGGCATTAAAGTTAGCTGAGGATGCGAACGATATTGTTTCACTATTTTTTTCCAGCCATTTCTCAGGAATAACACGAGCATATAACTGCGAATATGACATTGCTGAAAAGCATTTCAATTTTTGCCTTGATATAAATATAATGCGAGAGACAGTATGGGGAATTTCCGTGTCGAAAAGCTCTCTTAGCTACTGGGGGTACTGTATACAGGGGAAAATTGGGCTTGCCTATCAAACAGGGGAAGAAGCCATAAAACTTGCGGAAAAAAGTGGGGATATATACTCAAAAGCAGCAGCGTATTTATGTCATGGGGCCGCCTCTTTTTATAAAGGAAATATGGAATCAGCAATACAATCGTTAAAAGCCGGTGTTGGATATTGCACAAGAATCCGTCAGTTCTCCTGGGCAGTTATTGCAGAACATTATTTGGCTTTGACTTATATTAAATTAAATAATTTTATCAAAGCAGAGCAGCATTGCTCACGTGCACTGATTCTATCTGATAAAGCGGACATTAATCCTTCTATACATAATTTTACTAAAATATGTTTATCCCTTGCTATGTTTATGAACAAAAAATCGGAGATTAACCTGGAAACAATAATCTCGATATCAAATAAGAACGAGCTTAAATCCCAAGATGGCAAAATTAAACGATTTATTGGTAAAATTCTATCACATGTTGCGCAAGACCGCTTACCAGAGGCAAAGAAATGGGTTATACGAGCTACTGATGCAGATGAATTAAATGGCACTAAATGGAATCTCGGGATGGACTATGCTATGTATGCAGATATCTCTATAAAGGAAGGTAATCTTGAAGAGGCAAAAGAAAAACTTTCATTGTCTATTGATATATTGGAGGATTGCGGTGCAGATGGATGGGTTAAAAAGTATAAAAGAAAGCTCGATAATCTTTAATTAACCAAAGTTAAGCAAATTATCAGAATGAGGTTAATATGTCTGAAAACCTTTATGAAGATTTAAGAGAATTATTAGATACGCACCCAGTCGGATGTCCATATGCCCCAGCGATAATAGATATTTTAAAAATTCTCTTCACTGAGAAGGAGGCTCAGGTTGCCCTGGGACTCGGATTTCGACCTTTCAACATAGATGAGATCGCACGAAGATCTGGGATCGAACCTGAAGAGGCCACCAATCGGCTTAAGTCATTAGCTGAGAAAGGGCTAGTCTTTACGCATAAAAAAAAGAATGAAGTTAGATATGCTTTACTTAATGTTATTCAAATATTTGAAAACCCATACCGAAAGGGCATTCAAGATACAACTATAAAAAAGTTAACCCCCCTCTGGAAAGAATATAACACAAAATCGCTACAAAGCCTTGGTGGAACAAGCACCTCTCTTCTCCGTGTTGTTCCCATAGAAAAAAGTATTGATGCAAGGGCTGAAATTCTTACATATGAAAATGTCTACGAAATGATTGATAAGGCAAGGGTTGTTGGAATTTCACGTTGCGCTTGCAGAGAGCTTGAACAAAATTGTGATTCTCCACGCGAAGGCTGCATGCTTTTTGATACAACATGCACCTACCTTGTGGAACATGGGTTCGGACGCTATCTAACCAAGGATGAAATGAAGAAAAAACTCCGGGAGTTCGATGAGTTGGGGCTGGTTCGACAGGTGAACAATACGAGTGACCGTCTCGAAATTCTTTGTCACTGTTGTTCTTGCTGTTGTAGAATATTAAGTGCATTGAAGGACTATAATAATCCCAGAGTTTTAATGCGCTCAGCCTACATACCGGTAAGGGATTTGGAAAAATGCATTGGTTGTGGAATATGTGCCGATGAACGTTGCCCCGTTGATGCAATTCAGATGGATGAAGAGAAACCGGTTGTAAACATTGAAAGGTGTATTGGTTGCGGGTTATGTTCTACGGGATGCCCACAAGCTGCAATTCGGATGGAACGATCAGTAGATATTCCTGAACCACCTGCAAGTTATATGGATTTGGGGCTGCGCCTGCTTCAGGAAAAAGGAAAACTGGAAAAATTTATTGAGGTGAATACTCCACAAGACAATAATTAGACTACGGTCCGATGAACCAAGGGCCGTGATCGGCATGTTTGATCCATCGGCTCGCGCCTGCATAAAAGTAAATCTCCCTATCGGTTGGCCTTAGGATTCAGGCGGCGGTTTCAGAAAATAGGTCAATACGACCGCACCTGCCGTTAACATTGCACAAAGCCAGAAAGCCATGCTGAATGTTCCGGTCATATCTGCCAGGAATCCTGCCACTGCCGGTCCTGTAATCTGGCCAGCTCCAAAAAATAGCGTTATAAAACCAAAAGCCTTCACCGCCCGAGCTGGGCCTGTGTAATCGCCAACAGCGGCTGACATAATGGTAGGTATGCTCCACACTGCCAAACCGAAAATGCCGATGGATACATATAGAAACGAATTGGGAAGATTGGCCGCCACCAGGGCATAAGAGATGGTGAATAAGGTATAAACCATCATCATACCTATTTTTCTGCCCAGGCGGTCAGACAGCCATCCAAAAAGCGGCCCTGAAAAGATCGAGAGCCCTCCCACAACAGCCCAGAAGGTCCCGGCCGTATTTTCACCAAACCCCCTTTCATTGACCATGGCGGTGACAATGAACGTGGCATATACAACATATGTGGCCCCAAAAAGGGTATAGATGCAGCCCAGATGCACCATGGTCCACCTGTCGGGTTTGCTTTTAATTTCCGCGTTTGGACTGTCTGGCATTGATGATGGTCCTGCCTCACCAAAGGGGGCAAGGCCTTTTTCCACGGGTTCGTTGCGAAGCAAAAAACCCGCAATAAATGCAATAAAAAATGAGATAAGACCAATGGTCATCCATCCGGTACGTCAGCCCTCAGCTCCCAGCTTGGCATAATTAACACAGCTGGCTGCTCGCCAGACCTGTGAAAATAAAAGGCCTGATTCCTTGAATATACCCATCTGCCAAGGCTTATCAATATATCTCCATCCAGGTAGTTAAATGCGTTTTATCATGAAATGGTTGGTATTTTAGCTGGATAACGTAACAACATGGTGATACCTAAAAGGTTTTCTGTCGCCCGTTATCATTGTTTGCTTGAGAAAAATAGGAGAATTAGATTTGAGCCTTAAAAAAATAAAGGTGAAGGCGGCCATATTCGATCTCGACGGAACGATATTGGACTCCATCAGCATATATTATCAGATCATCGAAACCGTATTCCAGCATTTTGAAATGCCCATGCCAACAGAAGACCAGCTCCGGGAGGCGACAAAAAATGGTGATTTTGAATGGGATGAGGTTTTGCCGGGCAAAACGCGGCAGGAAAAGGACCGCCTAATTAATAAGGCCGAGGTTGTGGTTGCCGAGATATACCCGAAGATGTTTGAAAAAAAGGTTCAATTGATCAACGGGGCAAAAGAGACCTTGGAGCATATTTCCAAAAAAGGAATTAAATTGGGCCTCGTTACTTCAACACCAAGGCAAAACCTGGGTTTCAAGCGGCATCCACTGGTAAACGCGGGTATTGAAGACCTGTTGGAAGTGGTTATTGCCGCCGACGATGTCCCCCGAAAAAAACCGGCCGCCGATCCCTTGCTTGAATGCATCCGGCGGCTTGATATCCCGGCAGAAGACAGCGTGTATGTCGGTGATTCGCGTACCGACATTCAAGCGGGCATTGCCGCTGGTATGAAGACCGTGGCTGTTCTCACGGGATTTGATCTTAAAAACGCATTGATAAAAGAAAATCCAGATGCGGTCATAGACAGCATCGCAGGTCTGAAGGGCATATTGGCTTGACGCAGTCGAAACAGGCGCAGCTTTGCCTTGAGTATAAAACCCAGAAAAATTATCTACTGGCCACCATTTTTTCTTTCTGGGGTGTTGGCAACGGAAAGCATTGAAGAAGACGTACGCGAAACAATGACACTCTACATGAATGGTCTTATCAAGCAACAATACAAATTAGACGATCATGGACCTTGCTATTAAAGATAAATTTATAGAAAAATGGGACAAGTATTTTCCTGGTGAAAAACTGCCGGTTGCCTGCTGGTATGCAATACGGCGAGACCCAATCTTACAGAAGAGGTTCGACTGAAAAAAGAGATGGAACGTATCAAAGAAAAAATGCACAATTGCAAATCACCAAAGGAAAAAGACAAGCTTCAAAAAGAATTAGCAGATATATCCCAGCAGTTCAATTTCTACATGGACTACAATAAGCAGTTTAAGCGATAAAATAGGATAACCCACCACAATTATTCCACAGTGACGGGAATGGTTTCAAAATAGCAAAATACGGCTATGATTCGACAGAATTCTGAAAGTGGTTAATTCAAGAATGTCACATGCATTCTGAGGTTGTAATACCGTCATCAACTATCTGTAAAAAAGTACAATTTTGTGATATCCTAGGTCGTCTCCATTATCTGCAAGCGTCTAATATTTGCCCAAGGGGGAACCATGAATTTGATTCAAGATAAATGGTACATTTTATCTTACACCCTACTTGCTTTTTTGATGACTACATTTTCCTATTCACTCTCGCCCGCAGCCGTTAGCACTTACCCAGTAAATGGGTGGCAGACCACCACTCCTGAGGAACAGGGCATGCAATCTCAAGTGCTTGCCAATATGATTGAAGAGATAAAAATGAAAGGTTACAACTTAGATAACATAACAATAATCCGCAATGGTTACATAGTTCTTGATGCCTACTTTTACCCATTTTCAAAAGGCCAGAGACACATCATTGCTTCCTGTACAAAGAGTATTATGTCGATCCTGATAGGCATAGCGATTGATAGAGGGTATATAAAAAGTGTCGATCAACCTATTGTTGAATTATTACCGCATAATATAATTGATAGCTTAGGTGACAATAAAAGGTCAATTACACTTGAGCATTTGTTGATGATGGCCTCTGGTTTAGGTTGCAGGGACTCTCATCATTACAATTGGAAAGGACTATTCGAAATGAGGCGCAGCGGTAATTGGGGGCAACATGTCCTTAATCTACCGATGGTCAGTCCTCCAGGTAGTACATTCGAGTACTGCAACGGCTTATCACATCTTTTATCGGTAATCATCAACACTACAACGAAAATGAAAACCAGAGAATTTGCTGAAAAGAATCTTTTCACTCCCCTTGGTATTTCAGAAATTGATTGGGAAAAGAGCCCGCAGGGTATTGATGTTGGATATGCTCGGATGTGGTTAAAACCCCATGACATGGCCAAAATTGGATGGCTTTACCGCAATAAGGGAAGGTGGGAGAATAAGCAACTTGTATCGAGTTCTTGGGTAGAAAAATCAACGCGTGGACATATTGAAGCTAAACCAGCTCTGCAATACGGGTATCAATGGTGGGTGGATGATGACGGCAACTATTCTGCTATCGGCTCTGGTGGTCAGTATATTATGGTGGCAACGGAGATGAATATGGTAGTGGTTTTTACCGGTGGCCTGCCCGACGTGAAAACTTCTCTTCCGCTTGAATTAGCGAAGAAATATATACTTCCTGCGGTTGTATCTTCTGCGTCGTTGCCAGCAAATACGAGAGAAGCCGAAAGGCTTGAGCAATTGGTAAAAAGCGTGTCCACTTCTTTTTCAGATAGTTTTGTCTGGTTATCCAGAGAAGAGGGTATAGCAAAGGACGGTATATTCCGGCGAGCGAAAACACCAAAATTCAGGTTTGAGTATCCTGTTGGAAGTGAAAAACTTAGTACCACTTCAAAATGGCAGATCATGAGAATGAAAACGCCAAATGAGGCAAATTTTGAAGCATCTGTAATTGCCATTCCGGATAAGCTCAAATTAGAGGATTTTGGACCAAAATGGTATATGGAATATCTTCAAGGCATAGGTTCTGATGTTGAGGTTATAGCCAATAAGGAAATAATTTTGAATTGTGGCTCACGCGCATATCGGACAGATATCAAATGGACATATTACGATTATATT
>Ga0180435_10007211_pt1 | contig 10599 bp, 8 predicted proteins | sample SS_ome_3_FD_132467 | JGI IMG/M metagenome (GOLD analysis project Ga0180435, IMG submission 132467) | Hypersaline lake sediment archaeal communities from the Salton Sea, California, USA - SS_3_S_1 metaG | ecosystem: Environmental > Aquatic > Non-marine Saline and Alkaline > Hypersaline > Sediment... | reverse complement strand
ATCTATCATGTAGAGCTTTCCGTTTTTCACTACAGCAGCCCATCCTTGCCAGTCTTTTTCTTTATTGCTTTCCGTTGGAACTTTGACCCATTCTACCGTTTTTCCGATCGGATCAATATATGGGAAATAACGATACCCCCTAGAATTTGAATGAAAAGAGTTATAGAACTGATAACGACCGCAGGATTTTTGAACCTGCATCATGTCATTTTCATATCCATTGTTTCGCTCGTAGCACCAATTCCCAAACTCTACTGGTACGTGCTTTGTGGTTTCAGTGAAATTTTCCGCAGTGTCCATTTCCCAAATGGCAGGTTTAGACATCATACGAGAACCATTTGGGTCTTGATATTGCTTGCTTCCATACCAATAAAGCTTTCCATTGGCAGCAAACATGCCCCATGCACCACCATTTGTCATTCCCTTGGTTCTTAGATTTATTGCGTTCACAGTCCAAGAATTTCCAGAAAGACTATACCTCCAAATCTGATTATAGTTGTTGGAAGTGTTCAAATACTGAACGTACACATATCCATTGAAAATTTCTGAAATGTAATAACTACTTTGTGTTGGAGCGTTTGATGTTGTCGCAACACTCCAAGTTCCTGAAGAAATATTAAACTTTCTCAGTTCATAGTTCGCTTGAGACATATTTTGATAAGGCACAAAAACCACCCACGTCCCATCAGTAAGAAGTCGGCAGTAACTCTGAGACATGCTGGCAGAACCTCCCATGCCCGCCAAAGCACTCCATGAATTACCTGCTATGTCATACTTTACAAAATTCCTGCTGGTATCAATTACGAATATTTCACCTCCCGCACAAACTGCACTACAGATCGAACCACCAACTGTACAAGTTATTTTTTTAGTGAATTGCCCTGTGCTTTGATCAATTTCCCACAACTCCTTGGTTGAGAAATTGAGAAAGAAAAGTTTATCGTCCGTTTCATCATAGAGCAGGTTTGTATAGTTGTTCTGCGTGATCTTGTTTCGCAGATCGTACATATCGTCGCGATCAAACTCGATAAAAGTGCTTTGATCTGTTTGATGGTCATATTTGTAGCACCCGAGGGGTTTTTGATCCGCGAGTTTGTAATTGGCGTTATTTCCTTTTCCTTGAGGTAAGGCAAAGAATTTTTTATTCTCCACATCTTGCACGTGGTGGAAATAAACAGGATTGTAGTAGAAATTTTGGTAGTTGATATTCAATCCCTGACCGCCTTGCTGAAACCACTTGTAGTTATCCCAGCTTGAGAATTGCAGAGCGGAAGGAATTGCGTCCTTAAATGCTGATCCTCCGCCTCCGATTGTGATATTTGCCATGGTAAAAAAGTTAAAAAATTAAGTTGAAACAACGGGTTTTTTGACAATGGAAGAGACGTTGCCATCTTCCCCGTAGAAGATTTCATAAAAAGTATCTCCTCCGACGTTATGTTCGAACACGAAAAGGTTGTCGGAACGCAGCTCGTTATCTTCGGCAAAGATGCCGATTTGCCCGTTTTCAAAATCGGTCGCCGAGACCTCACTGATATGAACCCAAACTTCACCGTCTTCGGAGTAGTAATATTTAAAGCTGTTTGTGTCGCATTCAATTTTTAGTGAGAAATAACTATCAGCTTCGGGAGTGAATGCCATCTCTTCTCCAAGGACGGTGTCCACACCAGCCACTCGCTCCACAAAAGAAATACGACCATTTTTGTACTGCAGACGATGGAAATTGTCCTCATCCTGATACTTGAAAACAAAAGCACACGCTCCACTTGGATCAACCTTGAGATTTCCTCGCAAAGTAAAATTGGTGAAGAGGTTTGAAAGTCCGTCGCTTTTCAATAAAAAGAGTTTTTCACCCGCACTGGTATCTTCCTGAAGCAAACACTTTGTGCCGTCGTCTACGTTCTCCTCAATTGCCCACGTTCCTCCAGTGTCTTCATAAATTCTCGCTACAGTGGGAGCGTCATCAAATTTGTCTCCGAAGCCTGTGTTTTCCTCGATTTTTACAACATCTCCCGAGGTGTCACGCTCGTAAGTGATTGAGGTTTGCTCAAAAATCACCTGATCAAAAGCAGAAATAGTCCCGCTATCGAATAAAGCAATTTGACCAGTTCCCGAAATATCGGTGTCGGTCGTTGTGATCTGATCGTTAAATGTGATCCCATCTGTTGAGGTGGCCACGGTGATTTGATCTCCGTTAAAGCTCACTCTGATCCAATAATCAACGTCGCTCGATACGGCAAAGCTCACAGCAGCGATTTGTGTGAAAGTTCCATTGATTTTTCCAAGCACCAGTTCCGTCCCCGAGAAATATGCCGCATAGCAACTGGTCGGGTCGGTGTACCTCCACTTGATTCCCGTATTTCCTGAACCCTGCAATCTACGGATTCTAGCGGTAAAAATTCCATTGAGGTAACTTCGACTTTGATTCCCGAGAGAAAGTACACTGTTTTTATCTCCCGAAGCCTCATCGGTTTTTACATAACGTTTGAGACCAGAGAAGTCTTGCATTTCCCATTCACCCTCGGAATTTGACCACACCGCCCCCGTCGTATTGTCAGATTTGATAACGCGAAGAGTATCCACGTTAAAGTCACAACTTCCGTTTGTGTTGGTTGAAAACTCAAACCTGATCCGCACCACGTCATCCCAAGAAGGCGTACCAATACTTGAAAAGGCACTGATTGGAATTTTGATTTTATTCCACCCACTTCCAGTAATTTGTGAAAAGAAGTCGTTTTGAAAGTAATTTGAAGATGGATCGGTTGAACCGATTTGTACGGTTGCCATATCCGTATTTGGTAAATCACTCACAAAAAGCCAAAACTCAATCATGTCTGAGCCAGCGAAAGCTGAGAGATTTTTTGCAGAGCTAAATTCCACAAGAAGTGTTCCCGTACTATCCAAAGAAAGCTGACGCAATCGCGACTGAGTGCCTTCTTTGTATTCGGAAGTATCAAACGATCCACCGATATAACTTTCTCCCGCTTCATTTTCAAAGTTAGTGATTTCCTTGTAGCTGGCTTCATAGCCTTGGAAATTGTCATTTACTACCTCGATATTTTGAGAACTTTCCTCGTCAGTATCCTCCTGATAAAAGAACCGTGTCATGATTCCTTTTTCCGAAACAGCCTCGGGGAGACCTGATGGAAGGTAAAAGTACGCAGGGCTTTCGGTGATTCCACTTTGGTTTGGATCGGTCGGATGTTTATGTAAATTGGTAAAACCACCACCCACGAGAATATTCAAATTGGCGGCCGAAACGTCAGGAGAAATTCCATCGAGAGCTTGATCGATTTCGTCAGCGGTTGCATCGATATTTGCCAGTTTTTGCAGATCCGCCTTGGTGAGTCCCGCAACTTCGTGGAGCAGGTTGATTTCTGCGGCCGTCACCAATGCTCCCGTTAAGGTTCGATTAAATTCTTCTTTGGTAACAGTGGTGTTTTCAAGAATGTTGAGGTCAAGGCTCGAGGCAAGAATGCCATCAAGAGCAAGGTTGATCTCGGAAACCGTCGCGGTTAGTCCTTTCGGTACAGCCTTAAAAGCCACTCTCAAACGGTGGTCTGTGATCTTGGCTTGAGTTACTTCGGTGAAACCGTCCTCAACTGTCACGGTTGCGATCAGGAGCTTATTATCAAGCCCTGTGCCTTCTTCCTGCACGATTAACTCTCCAATATTGGAAGCTGTGGAATTGATCGTCTCTGCATCCATGTTTGCTGCAGGAATCGAACAACAGACTTCGAAAGTTTTATCTGTTCCCGAGGTGTTGTCGGGAATCGTGATATTTTGATCCGCAAGATTGTGAAATCTGAGCATAAGCTCATCGTTCACTCCATCACCATCATTATCGACGGCTCGGGTAGCTCGGAAATAAGCCACTCCGATCTTGATTGTCACGGTTTTGTCAGGAGTATCTTGAGCCAAAACCTGCAAATCTGATCCGACCGCAGAAGGAGATGGAGCATCTTTATTGAAATCAACAACCCCGTCTGTGAAAAAATCACGTTCTACATTTTTCAGGTCAATGTCCTGCCAAAATGTGTTTTTTGAATTGAGATAGGAAACTCTGTTTGCCATAGTAAAAAAGTTAAGATTCTAAATCCTCAACCCTCTGGCTGAGTTCGGCGAGCTTTTCTTCATCATTTTTGACCGCCTGTACGCCTTCTTCAGCGATCTTGATTTTTATGTTTTCCTCGTTGTTTCTGCCGACTACAACATTGATCTCTAAAATTCGATGAACCTGATCAAAGTCGAGGAGTGCGTGTTTGATGATGACTCGCACGCGGTCGCCAATACCATATTCAAAAAGGTCTATTTTCTTTTTGTTTGGCTCAATAGTTGGGATCACTTTGACGGGCTTGTGAAAATCCAAAAGCTCCTGAGCAATCTCATCGAGTGTGTCTTGATCTTCAATCTGCGTGTAGTGACGGACTTTTTCTAGGAGTCCAAATTCATCGATTGAGTCAGAATCTTCTTTTATTGAAGTCACCACACGGTTTTTTCCGTAGCAAATAATGCGATTAAAAAGCTCTTTTCCTTCTTCTAGGAGTGTAAAATTATCGATTGAGTTCGCATTTTGCAGGTTTCGGATAAAGCGGAAAATCACCTTTGAGGTGCGGTCTTCGCCAATCTGATTTTTAAAGTTCAATCGAAAATCGGTATCCACCTGCAACTCTCCGCCAGTAGCTTCCGCAATCTTTTCCCATGCTTTGAGAGCCTTCATATCCGCAAAATCGTGAGAGAAAATCTTGTCGATATCACTCACACCTGCAGAAATAAAAGTGTCATCCTCCGAATTTACTTTGGTATTCAGAAGTTCAAAAACAGCCTCTCCGCCTTCCCAGTTGGTAAAGCTACGAGAAACTGAACGCTTCTCAAAGAGCTGTAAAAAACCATTGCACCCAACTTCAAGATGGTTGTCGTCCACAATCCGCACCGCCTCAATGTACCCCACCCACACTTTGCGAACGTCAGTGCGATCCTTTGGATTCACCCGATAAACCTCCACACGATTGTGCTTCTTGAGGTTTTCTTTTTCAGCTCGAGGGTGAGAAAGAGGGAGGGAGAACCTCGCCGTATCTTTCCCGCCCAGCGTCAGCTTGAAATTCAAGTCCTGTGGATCAAGAATTTTACTGAATGCTGTATTTTCGCGATTTAAGATGTTGATTGAGTACATAATTTTTTAAAAATTAAAGCCAAGTATCCGACCATTCTAGACGGCTATATGACGTATTATTGACGGGTGGAACTCCACTCTCTTCGAGAAAGACCACTTCGTTTTCACCCGTTAGGAGATAGAAAAACTCGCTGTCATTGGTCAAAACAAGGAGTGCGTCCTCGGTTGATCCATCGGTACGAGTGATCGTCGCAGTCCCTTCCAATACATCAATTTCCAGCGTGTCTAAATCCGTCAAGGTACAGATGAACTGCATAAAAACTCCGTAGGTACGATTGAGAACCTTTGGATTTACGCATGGAGCATGGACTGTGATTTTTGGTGAAGCTGCAAAATTCCCTTTGTTTTCGAGTGTTTTTTTGTACACATAATCCCAGCCTGTATTGAGTGGGAGCTTGGTTGGGAGTTTGATTTGTGCTCCTAGTACATCTGATTTGATCTCGGGAGCGGTGTTGATCTCCTGTGAGAGCTTTCGAGGCTCTTTGCATTTGAGCGTTACCATGAAATTTCGCACAAATGGGAATCCCAGTTCTTCTGCGTATTCAGGCATTGTTTCCACTTTGGCAAACACCTTTTTGGCAATCCCGTCCTCCTCGGTAAATTGCAGTTCGCGGTAGCCATCGTCCTTGTTTGGTACGGCACTCGTTGTGAATGCCTTTTGGAATTTATCAATCAGCTCTACCATCTTTTCTCGGTCAGGAGCGACGAGTTGCCCTGTAAAAATGATGGCTCTTTTCCCCACAAAGGTGTCGTAGTCGAGAATCCCGTGTTGCCCTTGGCGAGACTCCTCAGAATGCCGCAGCTCAGGAGAATGAAAACCACTCGGGGTTTCAATCAAGCTCACATGACACCCATTTGCGCGTTCGGCCTCACTCGCAAAAGTCTCACCAGAAAGAGCGTCCTTGGTGAGGTCGTTGAGAGTAATTCCGTTGTATTGATAAGTTATTCCAAGCATAAAAAAATTAAAATTAAGTAAATCTAGCCCTCCACGCCATCTCGCGAGCAGCAATAGAAAAGTCCACACCCTCACGGATGTTTTGAGTGATATTTTGATGAACGGTGCGTTGATTATTGTGTGTGGTAGCTCCACCTACCAGTCCACCTTGGCTATATCCTCGAGTACGCACGCCCTCAAGTTGAGAGATAACGCCTGCATATTTATCAACCATCCAAGCAGGAGCGACCCACTCACCACCATGAACCACACCAGCAATTTTGCTTTTGTCTCCAAAGGTGAAACCTCCAACCGACCAACTTCCACCAGCACCTGCCGATTCTTTTTCTCTTTTGAAAATATTGATCTTGTCGATGGCACGTTGTACCCATGAAATCACGCTGTCCACCATGCTTTTAACCGTCCCGAAAATGTTATCGAGAATGTTCACCATATTATCCCAAATCGAACTCCACGCGTTTCCGATAATGCTCACACCTCCGTAGAAAATATCAGCAACCGCCTCAATCCCACCTGTGACCATTTCCTTAATCGAAGTCCACGTATTGCTCGCAAACTCCTTGATTCCATTCCATGTATTCGTCCACGCTTTATCGACTGCCGCCAATCCTGCGTTGAATGTCTTTTTTATAGACGTCCAAATGCCGTCGAAAAACCCAACGATCCCATTCCAAATAGTCTCGGAAAAAGCTTTGACTGCATTCCACGTTTCAATAGTTTTTGCTTTGATTGCGTCCCAGTTTTGTACGGTGAAAATCACCAGCTCGCTCATTCCTAAGGTAACCACTGCCAATGCAGCACGCACCGCCACTTCAAGGTATGGTTTGATCCACTCCCAAAAAGAAATAACCTTTGCTTTGATCTCGTCCCAATTTTTGGAAACGTAAATAACCAGTTCACTCATCCCGAGTGTCACCAGGGCAAAAGCAACTCGAGTGGCTGTCTCAAGATACGGCTTGATCCAATCCCAAAATTTTACAATGGCTGCCTTGATCTTGTCCCAGTTTTGCACCGTATAAATCACAAGTTCACTGAGTCCGCCCGTCATGATTCCAATAACCACGCGGAGAGCTGTTTCGATGTAAGGCTTGAGAAATTCCCACGCTTTGGTCGTAGCGTCCACAATTCGATCCCAAACACCCTGCATAAACTCCACGATCGTGTCCCAGTTTTTAAATGCCACATAAAGCCCCGCGATAATAGCTCCAATTGCTACAAAAGGAGCGGCCGCTACAGCCACGGTTGCGATCAAACTTCCAAGGGAAACAATAAGTGGTGGAATCACAGAGATTGCCAGCCCAGTCAAAACTGCACCTAGTCCGACCAATGCACCCTGCACCCAGTCGTTATTTGTGACCCAATCTTTGAATTGATCGATTAGTTCGGGAATTTTATCGATAAATTTCACCACCGCACCCAGCACTTTATTCAATGCGGGAAGCAATTTACTCCCGACCTGCACACTCAGAGCGTTAAAGTTGTTTTTAAGAAGTTGCCATTGAGCGGTTGTGGTCGCTTTTTGTTTTTCAAAAGCCTCGGAAAGAGTGTTTGTACCGTTTTCCATTTCGAGCAATGTTGCCGTGAAGCTCTCATTAAGTTCTCCTGAAAGTTGAATTACTGCATTATACGCTTCGGTTGAACCAAATAACTTCAAGATTGCGGCATCGTTACCCTCCACTTCTTCACTGATCGCTTGGAAAGCGTTGACCATACCACCTTTTTGCTTCACGAGGTCTTTGAAACTCTTGGCATTGAGCTTATCCAAAACCGTTCTCAACTCTTTACTTTCACGAGTCACACCTGAAATAGCCGCCTTAATCTGTGTGTGTGCCTGAGCCGCAGGCATACCCGTCGTGGTCAAAGCTGCAACAGCACTCAAATATTCAGGAAGCTCAATGTTGGCGTTAGCCACCGTTCCCGCGACCGACCCGAAACCTTGAGCCAGTTCTGAAATAGTGGTCTTACCTGATTTAACGGTATTGAAAACGTATCCGTAGATTTTCTCAGCATCTTCGCCTTCGAGCTTAAAAGCGTTCATGGATGAAGTCACCAAGTCCACCGCCTCTGCAGTAGAACCAAGACCCGCCACACCCAGTTGAGCGGATTTCTCAAGCACACTCATCGCATCACCAGCCGAAACACCTGCACTTCGCACATCGTAAAGAGCAGAAGTCAGATCGGAAGTCAGGACAGGAGTCCGCTTGGAAATTCCCAAGACGGCATTGCCCATTTCTTCCATGCTTTCGGTGTTGGTATCGATCAACGTGGAAACATTGGCCATTCCTTTCTCGAATTCGACCGCATTTTTAACCGAAAGAGCCAGTCCCGCAGCGACAGCAGTCGCGGCAGCAGCCAGCCCCATAAAAGCAGCATGAGAGACCTTTGAAGTCAGCTCGGCATTACGACTGAATCCCTTGAGATCAGCCGTCGCACCTTTGAGTGAGGATGAGAGTTCGCTGGTGTACCCTGTAACCTTGATCCCTAGCTCTCCGACAATGTTGGTCATTCCGAATGCCATTTAGCTTTTAGAGTTAAAAATATTTTTGATGTCATGCATTACACTGGTCGGCTCTTTGGTTTCATGCGGCTTTTTGCCTTTCTCAATCTCGAGCATTTTCATAAGACTGGTGTAATACATGAGAAATTGGCGGTAGGTCAGGCGGAGGAGCTTCCAGTGATCAAACCCGCCATTGTAGTATCTGATCATCTGAGCAAACATTTCCCCGAGCTTTACTTTTTGGGGTTCTCCTCCTTGAGACTTTTTTTTAAACCCAACTCCTGCAATGGCTCAAAAAGCCACATGATAAAAGCAAGACAGGTTTTGAAGCCCCAGCCCTCAATTTCTTTTTTACTGATATCGTTTTCATCCTTAAGTACGAGAAAAATCTGCTCCACGATGGTTGCAAATTTACTCTCGCTACTTTGCTCGAGCTTTTCAAACTCCAGCATGGTCTTCATTTTGATATCGGGAACGCGGTATTCCTTGCCACCGATTTTGAAGATATCTTTTTCGGATAATAGTGCGTCCGAATCCGCATCAAATACTCTGCTCATAGGGAAAAATTAAATTAAGAAATACTTTGCTCATCCACAACTTCCTTAACTGATCCCTCAAGTTCCATTGAGCAAGTCATGATGTCGTCTGAATCATCGGCTTGGAAAGGAGTGGTAAGTGGTTTGATGTTGGTAACGTTCTCAAGATCAATGCGGAATTCTTTCCCATCATTGTCCACGTTTACGATACGAGCGACTTTATAAGTCTTCGTTCCGCCTGTGTTGAACGTCATCTTTTTGCTCACATTTGGCGTGTAGGTGTAATCAACCAGCACTTCCTCGCCGTCAGCAATACCACCGCCATCAATTCGAGCAATGCGAGCGTATCCGTCCGCACCGAGCTGGATGGTGTAATCGGTGTTTTCAGTCAATGCTGATCCACCTGAATCGGTCACTACAATGCTTGACGGAACGCTGCCATCACCGTTTTTATGAACGAAAGCTTTGCCTTCCACGCCATCAAGCATGATTGATTCGTCTGTTATATTCACAGGACTTCCTGCAATATTTGTTTGCACGACTAGACCTGAGTCGGTTTGGGCAAAAGTTGTGAGGTCAATTTCTGCAAGATCAAAAACAAACGAGGCTTTTCGTCCATTTTTAAACTTTTTGATAGAGGGAACATTGTCGAATGTCACCTCCACGTTTTCAGCTTTGTGTTCAAAGCTCATGTTTCGGATTGCTCCGATATTGACGAGCGAGCTGAAGTCGTCGCCGATGGAAAGCGTAACTGACCCATAACGTAGAGCGTCCGCTTTTTGTAGATTGGTTTGAGACATGGTGTAAAAATTAAAAAATAATTAAATTTCGTTGCGTAAATACGCGAAGCGAAAATCCAATACGATCCGACGAGCCGAGTGATCCTCATTGAAGTCATCGGCCACAATATTGAGCCATACGGATTTTACTTTGAAGCCTGTCCCGCCAAGGTCACCCTTAAAGCGGTTCAAGCGATCGATAACAGCCTCCTTGAGTTCCTCAATTTGGTCGTCATCTTCGAGTTTTCCCACTAAGTCGAACTGAAACCGCTCGGTGGTGAAATCAATATCGTTTTTGTTTGTGCTGGTGATTCGTTGATACGTGATGAGTGGAAACTCTGAACCCTGCGGTGCAAGTGAACGATAAATTCGGCCAGCCACGAGGCTCGCGATTGTAGAATCGTTTTTGAGATGTTCGTAAATGGCGGTTTTTAAGTTCATTTGAGTGCTTGGTTAAATGTTTTCCAGACTTCTTTGCCGTTCTCATCAACTACTTTTCGGAACATTGAGCGAGGCTTCATCTTTCGAGTGCCAAACTCCACAAAGGGAGCGTATTCAATGTTTGTGCCGACGACGGCTTCCACGCGATCTTTCTTTTTCTCTACAAGCTGAGTATTAATACTCGATCGCAAATTTCCTGTATCAACGGGCGTGTTCTTTTT
>Ga0180435_10007210_pt1 | contig 10600 bp, 7 predicted proteins | sample SS_ome_3_FD_132467 | JGI IMG/M metagenome (GOLD analysis project Ga0180435, IMG submission 132467) | Hypersaline lake sediment archaeal communities from the Salton Sea, California, USA - SS_3_S_1 metaG | ecosystem: Environmental > Aquatic > Non-marine Saline and Alkaline > Hypersaline > Sediment... | reverse complement strand
GCTGGGCCGCACTTAAATGACTCCTCTTGCCCATCTGAAAACTCCTTTCGAAACAGAACCAAAACGCATCCTATCAAAAGAAGCCTCTCACAGCACGTTTCCAATCAACCCCGTTTAATACAAAGAGACGACCATACCCTTTGCCTCTTCTCTACCGATTACAACTTTTATCGGAGAATCGTCTCTAACATACGTTTCACTACCCACACGGAATGCATAGAGGAAGTTGTTGTCATCTTTTCCCTTATATAAGCCGCTAAACACTTCAATTGAGCTAGAGAGCCCTTTCTTTCTTACGGCCTTTATCTCTGAATCTAAGGCTGCAATCATCTGATCAATCGCTTCGTGCGGCACAGTCTCACACCCTCAAACAAGATTATTGTAGACCAAGAACCCCGTATATAAGATATTTTCCTTATCTCTCTTATTTCACTAACTGCATTTCTTATCCTATCGAAAGCTAAGGCTCTTCCTTCCCAATTGTAGGCTTCTCCAGAAAAATGAGATTTGAATTTTTACGAGTTGCGGAACACTTATATACCCATTTCCATTAATTCGTATGATGTCGGAGTATGAGCTACAATCCATGTTGTTGTTGAAACCCGTCAAACCACTTTCGTTTGAAGAGTTCATTGACTCGTGGTTCAGTCAGTTTCCGGTATAGATCGGTTTTAGCATTGACGAAGTCCAGAAGCAATGTATCAACTACTTTGTCAAATTTGTATTGCACATTCTGAAGAGAATTGTCAGACTGGGCAACTTCCCTTAATTCTTCATTAGCCTCCAGACGCTCCTGAATGCGTTCAATGTCAACCTTATCTTCCTCGGTAAGATTCACTCCGTACGTTTCATTAAGCGTCGTCACGATGTGAGACAGCCAATCCCTTTCCTCTTCCGTATGGGTGGGGGCTCCCGTTGATATGCCTGGGGTTTGACCATCTTCCTTTACCAGGGCAATGCTGCCCTCAAACGTTTGTTGAATTCGAAACGAGTCGAGGTCCACGGCATCCATGACTTCCGTAGGCAACGGATTTTCCCTTCGGGGAAGTTTCTTGTTCAGGCTTCTTCCGAATGCATACAACTGTTCCAGTTCAATATCTTCATAGGTTATCAATTGTGAAATAAATCCATAAAGACGAACAAAGCTCTGGAGAATGGAGCGGAAGTCTTCCCTCTCATCCTCCCCTTTTGCTCTCCACACCTCAACTACCCGATCAAGGATCGGCTGAAGCTTCTCTTGGGGTTCCTTGGGATTGTAAAAGATATTGGCAAATTCCCGAATGTCCTCCTTGGTGTAGATTTCAAAATGCTCCAATTCGGACTCCAGCACATGCAGCTTGTTAGGGTCCGTCTCTTCTTCCAGGGAAGTCACCTGGTAATAAGGCTGAAAGGAACGCTGAATTTCCTCAGCTTCGTTGACAAAATCCAAGACCACCGTTTCGGTCTTACCTGTTGTCTTCCGGTTCAATCGACTCAAGGTTTGAACGGCATTAACTCCCCCCAGCTTCTTATCAACATACATGGTGTGGAGAAAGGGTTCGTCAAAGCCGGTCTGAAACTTGTTAGCAACTACAAGAAGACGATAGTCAGGCGTCTTGAAGGCATCTTCGATCTTCACCCGAGAGGCAAGCCGGTTCAGTCCGTTCTCCGTATACTCTTGCCCCGTATCACGATCCTTGACGACTCCAGAAAACGCTACCAACGGCTGATATGGCAAATGTTTCTCTGCCATAATCCGCTTGAACATCAAATAGAACTTAACAGCATGGAGCCGTGAACGAGTAACCACCATAGCCCTGCCCCGCCCTTGGATTTCCTTGGCAGTACAGCCGAGAAAATGATCCAGCATAATACGAGTTTTCATTTCAATGGCATGAGGCTGCAAATCGACGTGTGAGGTTAATAGCCTGACAGCCTTCTTCTTGTCATATTCTTTATCCCCTTGGACTGACTTGACGAGCTTGAAATATCTTTCGAACGTAGTGTAGTTCTTCAGCACGTCCAAAATAAACTTCTCATCGATGGCTTGTCTCATGGAGTACGTATCAAACGCAACAAATCTGCCCTCATCATCCTTTCGTCCAAACAACTCCAACGTCTTATTCTTGGGCGTAGCAGTAAAGGCAAAATAGGAAATATGGGGCTGTCTACCCCGAGTGCGTATTTCCCTGATGATTTCATCTTCCAGGTCAAAGTCATCTTTATCAGCTTCCTCAGCCTCTTCCATATTCGCCGACAAAGCCTTTTTCATGTGCTTTGACGACTCCCCCGATTGGCTGGTATGAGCCTCATCGATGATAACCGCAAAACGATGCCCAGCCAAATCCGCCATGCTCGCAGATATAACCGGAAATTTCTGAATGGTCGTGACAATGACATCCTTGCCCGTCTCCAAAGCCCTTTTCAGTTGGGCAGAGTTAATATCAATCGGATGCACCACCCCCTGAGTCTGCTCAAACTGTTTGATGGTATTCTGTAACTGCCGATCCAACACCCGTCTGTCTGTGACGACAATAATGGAGTCGAAAAGCCTGTCCTTATCCGCCTCCTTCTGATAGAAACTTGACAATTGATGGGCTACCCAGGCAATGGAATTACTCTTGCCCGACCCTGCAGAATGCTGAATAAGATAGCTCTTACCCACCCCCTCCGTTCTCACCGCCCCCATTAACTCTCTCACCACGTCTAACTGATGAAAACGAGGAAAAATAAAATTCTCATTCTTCCGCTCAGAAAGCCCTTTTGCCTTATCATAATACTTCTCCCTAACAACCTGAATGCACAGGTAGTTGTTGACCAGATCCAACAGGGTATCGGGCTGGAGAACGTCCTCCCACAAATAAGCCGTCTTATGCCCCCTGGGGTTCACCGGGTTTTCCGTGCCTTTGTTGAACGGCAGGAAATGGGTTCTATCCCCGTCGAGCCTCGTCGTCATGAACACTTTTTCATTGCCCACGGCAAAATGCACTAACACCCGCTTAAACTGCAGCAAGGGCTCCCGAGGGTCTCTGTCCTGCTTGTATTGCTTAATAGCCTCTTCTACAAATTGTCCCGTCAACGAGTTCTTCAGTTCCATCGTGATGATCGGCAAGCCATTAAGGAAGATCACCATATCAATGGAATTCTCGTTTCGTGTGCTATACCGTAATTGCCTGACGACTGAGAAACGGTTTTCACCATAGAGCTTCTGATGCTCTACGTTCATCCTGCTGGCAGGCTTGAAGTAAGCAAAGCGGAGTTTCTGTCCCCTGTCCTTGAACCCCTTCCTCAAAACAGCCAGGGTTCCGTACTTGTGAACCTCCTGTGCCAACCGGTAGAGAAGTTTTCCATCGGTATCCGAGCCATACTGCTTTTCGAGTTTCTCATATGCCTTGGGCTGTGTGGCTTTGATGAAGCCAAGCACATCCTCAGGAATGAGACACATATCAACACTGTATTCTTCAGGTTTCCGTTTCTGGTAGCCTGAAGCCAACAGGTTTTCTTCGATATGTTCCTCGAAGTCTTGTTCTGTATATTTTTGTGGAGTCATAACATCTACATTTCTATTTTACTTTATTATTCTCACGAGTCTCTTTCCCAAAGATCGACCAATGCCACATGATATTAGGCTTAGGCACATAACCTTCGTTCAACCAATAGGCAAAATCGTATTCAATTAGCCCCGCAACATTGTTAACATGATTCAAGAGAAGCTTGAAACATGCATTCAAATTAAAAGCTACTGCTTCTCTCGGGTTTTGTGTAATCAAATCCCGGAACTTCTTCTTTTTTTCTTCGCTGATTTTCTCACTGCCGTGAAAAAACAATGCTCCGTACCAAAATGACTCGATTAGTTCCCTGGCATTTGGTTTTATGTTCAATATGGGCCCAAACACATTCGGCTGATTAAGAAGCTTCTTAAAATGGTCGTGCTCCTCTTTTATCCACGTTCTCTTGGGCAGGCTGTCAACAAAACGGCAATAGGTGTCACAACCCAACTTGAACACCTTATCTCCTTCTGAGATTAGCTGTCTGAAATAAATGCTCACAAATACTAAAGACTCCAGATCGGGTCGATTTGCTGTTTTAAGAGTCTTGCCGCTATAAGAAATCGAGTTCCTGCTCCTTGCCCATCTGCTCTTGACTATCTGTCTAGAAACTTGAAGGAAATGGGCAATGTTATCCGAATCTCTTTGCTCCCATTCCTCTTGTTTCCGCATCCCTGAATAACCGAGTTTTATTACACTCTTCAGATTACCTGCTATTATTGGCTTCTCTTGCCCACTTAGGAGTCTATACGTTTCATATTCATCTAATGGGTTTCCGTGCTGATCCTCAAAATAATCCGGGATAGAAAAACCGTAGCCTGCTCCCTCTTCCTCGAAAGCAAGTAGTTCTGCTTCCCGGAAATAGTCCCTGTACTTCAGTATTGCCCCATAACATCGCTCGTCCAAAGACTTCTTTACTTCAATCCTTGCATCCTCAGGCAACTCATCTATGTCTAACACTCTGTACTTATCAAAGAGAGATTTGTCTTTAGTATTTAAACAGCGGACTTTCCACACTAAACGTACTATGCTATCTGTGTGCTTGCCAACCATATCGTCAATCTGCTCCGATCTTGCACCCTAAGGCTCTTATGCAATTTGAGCATGTCACTATCTTCGTACGCAGGCTTCTCCCAGATTGCGGGGCACTACTTACATTTCCTTTTTAATGCTTGTAGCACCTGTTACTCCCTCACATCAATCTTGCCCGTCACTGCCTCAGAAATCAGGGCTGTTCGGTATTCCTGCAGGAGTTGGATTTGGTTTTCGGCTCTAGAAATAGATGCCTCAACCTTACTGCTTACCATATCAATATATTCAACAACTTCGCACTGTTCTTCCAATGCAGGAAGTGCTATCTCGAGAGATGATATTTTATCTTGGGAAATCGTGGACATCGTAACAGTCTGTGACAGAGTAATCAGTCTTTGATGAACATACCAAGAGTTCAGGTAGTTGACCAGAAACTTGGGATTTACCACATTCTGCAAAGGACGAAATCTGACGATATGACACTCAAATACTGTTGGTTCTGAGATATCGGCAACCAGGGCTGATACTCCAATCCCCTCCAACTTGAGCGAGGAACGAACAAAGAATATATCGCCTTTTATAACCTTGTATTTAAGAGCCTCATCCTCATCTGTCTCCACACGCCCAAGTTCTTCTTCTCTTACCAGTAGGTTTCCCTGATAAAGGTCAATAACATTAACCAGTTTTGTTCCTCTGCCATATTGGTCTTTCTTCTTGAATATACCGTTTGTTAATCCATTGGTTCCAATGTATTTCAAGAGCTTCACTTCCCAATGCTCCGGAATGTCACCCAACCACTCGATGCCGGAATCTTTCATTTTGACATTGGGATTGAGCCCTTTGGTAACAGCCTGATTGATAATGGCTTGCCGCTGCTCCTTCAACAACTCAACCTGCCGCTTTTTCTTCTCAATCAACTCATCAATCAAAGCCGTCTTCCTGTCCAGGAAATTGGCAATGGCTTGCTGTTCATCAGAAGCTGGAGCAAAGAAGAAGACATCCTTTAGTTTCTCTCTTGTTAGGTGTGCAATGCTCACCCTATTGACAATCGAATCAAAGTGCCCAATTCTTCCATAAAGACCAAATGCGTAAAGGAAGAAACGTGGATTGCCATCTGAGTTCACACTCACTTTGTGTACAGAATTTTGGATATAGCATTCAGGAATTTCATTTTGCCAAATGGCTGTTCTCCCGACCTCTCCACCTTCACTTACCAATAAGTCATTTTCTTGCAGTCGATACTGCAATAATTCATTTTCAGAGAACCACATTTCGCTTATCTCTGCATCGCCTACCTTTTCCCACAAAATATTTTTTGCCTTTAAATAGGGCTTTAGAAAACAGCCTCCTTTGTCCTGTGGTGCCAACATTTTTCCCAAAACAATACGGGAAAAGAACTTTAATGCTTTCTTATCCCAATGCTCAGGGATTTTGCCAATCCACTCAACGCCACTGTCTTTATATGCAGGATACTGTTTCTGTGTGGTTGCTGTTTGTGTCATTTGCATTCTAAATGGTCAGAGAGTTGCGGCTAACATTGTTCTTCTTAACATCATCTTCCCAATGTATTTCTGCGACTTCAGGAAAAGGGCTTGACCTTGTCAGGGCAAGACGATAGTGCCCAAAGCCGTGCCCGCTTAAAGTAGTAATCCTATTCGGCTGCCTGTCAACCCAGCTTGGATGTTGCTCTATGGGTTGCTCATCAAGAAGTACCTCGATATTCCTTGCCTTCCCATTTCCTTTGTTTTCAATTCGGAGAACTCTTCTGTTCCCGTCAGAATGAAAGTATGCAATCAAGGAAGCTGACTGCTCTTCGGTCCTTCTCGATTCTTCTATTTCTAATTGACGTTCAGCAACTTTGTGGCTCTGCCTAAATGAATAGGCAGCAAAACCAAACGAAGCTACTGCAACTATCAAGGATATCACTGAAATCCAAATCACTCCAATATCTCCTTCAGTAGCCCTTCAGTCTCATTCTCAAGAGCCAAGATATCAGCCTTGATTTCCTCCAGACTTCTCAAGGGCTTATACTTGTAGAAATACTTGGTGAAGTTGATTTCATAGCCCACCTTGTCTTTGCTCCGATCCATCCAGGCATCGGGTACATGGGGAAGAACTTCTCTTTCGAAATACTCATCGACATCCTGCTTCAAAGGCACTTTTTCATAATCTCTTAGAGAAGTATCAGCCTTGGGATTGCCCTTTCTGTCCTTGACGACTTTCCCCTTTTTCCTCTCAGGTCGCTCCACCGTCACCTTGGTATAGCCAAAATCGTCATTATCAAATACCTTGCAGTATTCCCCTTCCTCAAAAGCACTGTAGGTCTGACTGATTTCCTGAATCTGTTCATCAGTCATGTAATTCCGTTTGCTGCCCAGACTCTTCCTCATCTTCTTGAAAAAGCAAGTTGCATTGACCAGTTGCACCTTGCCCTTCCGGTGCTGGGGCTTGGCATTGGTGACGATCCAGATGTAGGTGGCAATACCTGTGTTGTAAAATAATTCCGTGGGCAAGGCTACAATGGCTTCCAGCCAGTCATTTTCGATAATCCATTTACGAATATTGCTCTCACCCGAGCCTGCATCACCCGTAAACAGAGGTGAACCATTGAAGATTATGGCAATCCGACTGCCCTTCTCCTCCATTTTGGAAATCATGTGCATCAGGAATAACAAGGCTCCATCAGACACCCTGGGCAATCCTGCTGAAAATCTTCCCAGTGGATTATTGGCTTCGTTCTTTATGAATTGCTGCTCCTTCTTCCAACTCACACCGAAAGGAGGATTAGAGAGCATGAAATCGAAATGCATTCCCTGAAACTTGTCATCATTGAAACTCGAACCCAATCGGATGTTGTCAGCCTCCTCTCCCATAATCAGTACATCCGATTTGGCTATGGCATACGTCTGCTCATTGAGTTCCTGCCCATACATCACCACTTCCACTTTAGAATTGATGTCTTCTTGGATATGTTCCTTGGCAATCGTCAGCATACCCCCCGTCCCACAGGCAGGATCAAAAACAGTACGGATGATACCTTTGCCTTTGAGTTCCTTTGCGTGTTCCGCAAAAAGCAGATGTACCATAAGCCGAATGACTTCACGAGGGGTATAGTGCTCCCCAGCCGTTTCGTTCGACATTTCAGAGAAACGACGCAACAACTCCTCGAAAATATATCCCATCTGATGATTGGATACCTTGTCGGGGTGGAGATCCACCTCAGTAAATTTATCTACTAGCTGAAAGAGGTAATCGTTCTTCACCAATTTCGTGACAATCCGGTCGATACGAAAATTCTCGATGATTTCCCGGACATTGGCACTGTACCCATTAATGTAGTTGTTGAAGTTCAGCTCGATGTTCTGGGCATCCTGGGCAAGCCGTCTCAAATCGTAATACGACGTATTGTAAAAGTTGAGCCCATTGGTGGCTTGCAGCAGAACCTGAGTGCAATCCGGAAGTTTATCCTTGAACTTCTTGTGGGTTTCAAGGACGGCATCCTTGCAGTCCTCCAACACACAATCCAGCCTCCGCAGAGCCACGAACGGCAAGATTACCTCCCCGTATTCGTGCTGCTTGAATGCCCCTCTCAAAATGTCATCAGCTACCTGCCAAATGAAGTTGGCTTGCTCTTGAAAGTTCTTCATACCCTGCCTTGTATTACAATCTGATTATGAAAAGAGATAATGAGCGTTCTGCCTTCCCTCCTCCACTCCAGAAACACCCTAACCTCCTACAAATCCGCCACTTGAGTTGCTCTGAATTAGCCCCTCAGGGGACGAAGTGCCCCCCATGAGGCTCACATTAACCCCTATTATAAAAAGCCTTAGGAAATCCGCAACATTCCCCTTTTGATAAATCGAGTGGCCTTTTCAGCCCCCAAATGGGCTATTTCCCCAAATCCCTTCCCACTTTCAGCCAAAATTACCAAAAAGTGCCCCTCTAAGAATCTTAACCCTATTATTTTCAATTATTTATGGGCAAATTAGCCTTTTGACAGTTAGTGTCATTAGGTTGAAATGGGGATTATTTGAGAAGGGGGAAGGGCACCGGCAAAAAGTTGCGGGAAAGGAAAACGTGTAGGCTATAGGAACATGGAAGACTGAATTCTTTATCCAACCTTTTGACCTTCTCCAAAGAAATAGGAATAAATAGCCTCACAAGCAGGCTTGGCTAACCTGGGTTGCCTAAGCAGATAAGCATCATCGTCACCTGTATTCTTATGTCCTGACACATAGTTCCTTTGTTCTATATGCAGTTCTGCCACAGCACACGCTGTGAACCCAGCATCTCTAATTTGATTAAACTCTATCCTGAGCAATTCTTCATTATCGTAATGTGCAGCAATCTTTGGGCGAATATATCTCCAAAACTCATCTCGTAATCTCGATGCCGTATTCTTTTTCCCACTCTTAGTCTCAAAGACATACTCCGTCTGACAGCCTTGGTGCTTTCTGAATAATACGATAGCCTCTACTGTCTCCTTCCATAGAACTGCTACTTTTACCGTCGATTTCTTTTCCCTGTACATAGAGAGGGTGTTATTATCAAGGTCCAAACCCAAATGTCCCGCTTTTTTAACAAGAGTCATATCACATAAATCTTGGAAATATGAGCAAGTATTAGCCGCAGTCATAAATATAGCAATCCATTTAGAATATCTTATCTTCCTTGTGGGCGTATTTGCTTTCGCCAACTCCGCTCTAAAGTAGTTAAGCATTAGTTGGAATTCATTCTTACTTATTGGCCTTGGATTTGTGCGGCTATTTGCTTTCCCGCCTGGTGCCTTCAAGATTTCCATATCATCTAGAATATCATTTATGAAACGTTTGTTTTCTGTATGGAGTTTTGCGTGCCTCACAACTCTTCTTACAGACTCATACCGCAAGCTGAGCCATTTAGCAGAGAGTTTTCTTCTCGTTCTGATGGCTTTCAATTGTTGTTTGTATGCTTTAATATGGCTTAAAGTAATTTGTTCCAAGTAGGGGACATTGACTATATCGCAAAATTGCTTCCAGAATAACCTAGAATACCTAATAGTATCCCTGCTTCTTTCTTCCTCAGTAAGATACCATTCAAGCACGTCAGAGAGTTTAGTTTTGCTCCTTTTGTAGTTTTTTGGCAAGTTGATAATACCCGCCAAATCTTCTCTGCCCATCTTGATGAAGATTTCGGCTATTTCTCGGGGGGAAGCATCCAGAAGTTCAACAAACCTTTCGATGATAAAATCATTGGGAACATTAAAAACTTCGTCAGTTGTCAAGAGGCACTTACAACCATCTGCATCTATATATTCTACTTGTTGTTTGTCAGGCATAGATGCCGCTAAGATGTAGCTCTTATCATCCGATGACTTTAATAACGCTCCCCCATCTCTATCGTCTTCCGAGTCAAAGAAAACCTTGGTAAAGTCTTGCTCTGCGGTTTCGAGTTTATAGTTGTACAGTTCCAGAGCAGCCTTTGCCTTGTTCCTTCTGGTGACTTTCTTCCTCTTCTTGGTTATTGGATCGATAGTATAGTAGTAGTAGACGTTCAGGGATCTGTCATAGTAAAGACCTTCTACTGCTTCTCCCGCTACCTCAACGAAGTTTGGCCTAATTCCTCTGGTTCTCATTCTAGCACCCGCAAAGATATATCTAATCTATCTAATAGGTTTTATGAGAACATAACATCCCCATCCGCACTTTTACAGAAAAATCCCCTCGATGAGAGAAATAAAAAATTAGATAATAAAAACAAGCCGAAATACTATAAGTGAAGTGCTAATAAGAAGTTAAACAAAAATAGGAGTGGTCCCTAAGCAGGGTTATTATCTAATAGAATTGTCTAATCCGCAAAAAAAATTCCCCTAAGTCCTTTAGGGGAATAGCTTTACAGCCACTGCGGATGAGAGGATTCGAACCTCCACGGGGTTGCCCCCACAGGCACCTGAAGCCTGCGCGTCTGCCAGTTCCGCCACATCCGCAAAAATCTCATGCAACGTCAAACACGCCATTGTAGGGATCTCCGCCCGCCTGTCAAGCGGTATCTGACCCACTTTC